>Ga0209638_1002542_pt1 | contig 11160 bp, 9 predicted proteins | sample BarGraNGADG00211_FD_184490 | JGI IMG/M metagenome (GOLD analysis project Ga0209638, IMG submission 184490) | Arctic peat soil microbial communities from Barrow, Alaska - Barrow Graham LP Ref core NGADG0002-211 (SPAdes) (version 2) | ecosystem: Environmental > Terrestrial > Soil > Wetlands > Peat... | reverse complement strand
GACTCATCTCGAGGCTGAAGAGCACGGTGGCCATCTTGTGCTTGATCGCCGCCGACCGTGCGATGTCCAAACCCCACGTCGAGTTGTGCGTGGGAATCAAGGACTCACCTGCAAGGTAAAGGTGGGTCTCGTTATCGACCTCAATGCAACGCACCGGGACCGAGTCGACCGGACGAACAACGACCAGCTTCCATTGCGCCACCCCGATCGCGGCAGGCCCGATCTCCGACGCCTCTGCGGAGGGGTTGCGATCGATGGACACACCCCGCCCTTCAGCGAGAAGAACGAGTATCTGAGCGGTTGTCCGGACGATCCGGTTCCAGTCGACGCAGACCAGCCACTGGTGCTCTGCATCGGCGACGATCACCGCGCCGTCGGAGAACTCGACCTCGAAGCACGGGCGACCCGTCATCACCTCTGTTGCTCGGGTCACCATGGTCGGACGTCCATCGCCGCCGAGAACAAGCTCGCCAACCGCAACCTCACCCATCGTGGTCCAGCCCGAGGGTGTGGGAAGCGGCGTGTCCAGTGCCAGTGCCTTCCCGACAGCCGGCCTCGCCGCCACGACGATCATCTGCCCGGGGTGAAGGCCGTTGGTCAGGTTGTCAAAGTCGGTGAACCCCGTGGGGACTCCGGTCATCTCACCGGACTTGCCCGAGGCGGCCTCGATCTCGTCGACCGTCGCCTCAAGCACATCGCCGAGGACCGCGTAGTCATCTCCGCCACGCTTGTCCGCCACGGCGTAGATCTCGGCCTGAGCGGCGTTGACGATGTCGACGACGTCTCCGCCGTTTTTGCTGTAGCCCATCTGGACGATCTTTGTGCCGGCATCGACGAGCCGCCGCAGGACCGCACGCTCGGCCACGATCTGCGCGTAGTAGCCAGCGTTTGCTGCCGTCGGCACTGAAGAGATCAGCTGGTGCAGATAGGCCTGGCCGCCCACGCGCACCAGGTCGCCACGCTTGGTCAGCTCATCCGAGACCGTGATGGCGTCGGCCGGCTCGCCACGGCTGAAAAGGTCCAGGATCGCGTCATAGATCTGCTCGTGCGCAGGGCGGTAGAAGTCGACACCCTTGAGCACCTCGACGCAGTCAGCGATCGCGTCCTTGGACAACAGCATGCCGCCGATGACGCTCTGCTCAGCATGGATGTCCTGAGGTGGAAGCATGCCTTCGTCTGAGTCGTAGGAGCTCTGCCCACGCCCGGAATACGACTCGACGTTCAGCTTCGTGATCGACACGCGCGCCCCTTCGAAACCGACCCTGCAACCAGACTGCTGACAGCACACCACTCGGGTCTGACAGACCCGACGAACGGCCACCAGCGCCCATCACCCGCGCAGTAGTCCGGTGTCAATGGGTCACGGTATGACCGCTGACCCGTCGGCTCAACCAAGGCTTGTGCACATCCTGGGGACAACCTGTGCACCACGCCGTCGCAGCATGTGCACAGCCTGGGGAGAACCCTACGAGTTTCGCGATCGACACCACGCCGCGCGCGGCTGGCCTGCACACACATGATCCACACCCATGTGGACAAAAGATTCTTTGGGCGCGTCGTCCCAACTGCACCACCAAGGATGCGGTCAGCTCCAGAGCGGCCCAAACCTGAGCCGATGCGGAGCGCTCAAGGTGACCTGGTCGATGTCGTATGCCGTGCGCTCGAGGCTGCCGGCGATCCCGACCGGGCGGAGGGCCAGCAGGCCTACATGAAGTCCACCATGCCCTTTCGTGGCATCACCTCACCTCACCTCAAGGCCACGCTGCGACCCCTCCTGGCCGACCCGGCATACCTGCTGGTTGAGCGCGACGAGTGGGAGGCGACGATCCGCAGTCTCTGGGATGGCGCACAGTTCCGCGAGGAGCGCTATGCCGCGCTGGCCATCTCCGGGCACCGTCTGTATCGCGCGTGGGCCCAGGACCGCTTGGCCATGCCCTTGTACCGCCATCTGATCGAGACGGGCGCCTGGTGGGACTTCGTTGACGAGATCGCCGCGCGCCGGGTCCGCGCAGCTCTGCGAGCGCACCCCGAGACCGAGGCCGCACGGATGCGCGCATGGGCGACCGCCGACAACATGTGGGTGCGTCGGGCCGCCATCCTCAGCCAGCTCTCGAGCAAGGGCGAGACCGACCGTCAGCTCCTCCTCGACTGCATCACGCCCAACCTGGCCGACCGGGAGTTCTTCATCCGCAAGGCCATCGGCTGGTCGCTGCGCCAGTACGCCCACTCAGGCACCAGTGCAGCGGACTGGGTTCGCCGCAGCGTCGACCAACTCGACACCCGGCTCTCACCGCTGTCGAGGAGGGAAGCGCTCAAGAACCTGGGGTGACGACCGGTGCGAGAAGCGAAGCTCGCGAGCGCGGCATGCCGCTGACACCGCGGGCGTCGGGGCGCACCGCCAGGACCTGGTTCACCCCGATCCGGTTGGCCTCGAATGCCAGCGCCGAGCCGGCCATGTACAACCGCCACACCCTCGCCCGGCCGGCGCTGGTGATCTGGACGGCCCGGTCCCAGTTGGCCTCCAGGTTCGCCACCCACGCGCGCAAGGTCAGCGCGTAGTGCTCACGCAGGGACTCGACGTCGCGCACCTCGAAGCCGGCATCCTCCAGCGCCTCGACCATCGCCGCCATCGGCTGGAGCTCCCCGTCGGGGAAGACGTAGCGATCGATGAACGATGTTCGCGAGAAGCGTCCGAGCTCTCCGGGACGTCGGGAGATCGCGTGGTTGAGCAGTCGACCGCCGGGGCGCAGCAGGCCGAACAGCTCCGCCGGCCCGACCGACGTGCTCTGCCATGCCGATGCTCGCGATCGCGTCGAACGGCCCGCCGTGGACATCGCGGTAGTCCTGGACCCGGATCTCGACTCGATCGCCAACACCCTCATCGACGGCCCGGCGCCGGGCGTGGTCAGCCTGTTCCTGCGACAGCGTGATGCCGATGGCCTCAACCCCATAGTTGCGAGCAGCGTTGCAGACGAAGGCTCCCCAGCCGCAACCCACATCGAGGACACGCATCCCCGGTTTGAGGCCGAGCTTGCGTGCGACGAGGTCGTTCTTGGCCTGCTGGGCCTCCTCCAGACCAAAAGAGGGACCCGGGGCGGCACCGGATACAGGTCGGTGCTCCCTCTCGAAGTAGGCGCACGAGTAGGTCATCGACGGCCCGAGCACGAGCTCGTAGAACTCATTCCCGACGTCGTAGTGGTGAGCGATGGCCTGCGCGTCGCGACTCCTTGAATGGCGCAGCCCGCCAAGTCTTGCCTCCTCCTGCGGAGGTCGTGGAGGCGGACCCACGACGCCCAGACGCAGCGCCGCCATGACCAACGCCCGACGCATCGCCATGTCGATCACCACGCCCGGGCCGAGCTCGGGATCGGCAATCCGTTCCAGTGCCGACAGACCCTCCATAAGGTCACCATCGATCAGCACGTCGCCGGAGACGTATGCGCGGGCGAAACCGAGCTGGTTGGGGGCCCACAACATTCGACGTAAGCCTCGTGGGCTGGTGAACGTCAGCTGCACCGGGGCGTCGGGCGGACCGAGCTCGCTACCGTCCCAACACCGCACCCGAACGGGGGCGTCGGCACCCAGACCTGCCCGGACCAACGGTCCCACGAAATCAACGACGCTCACGGGGCATCCCTCCGACTCGGCCACAGCCATCAGCAACAACTGTCCACCAGATAGACAACTGGCGCACGGCTTCGGGCATTCCTGCGCCGCCTACCCTGCGAGGGTGAACCGCAATCGGAACGTGTCGGACGAACCCGGCAACCTGCCACACGATTCTGGCGACCAGCGGCGCGAGATTGTGCGCCTGGCTGTTCCGGCGTTTCTGGCCCTCGTGGCCGAGCCCCTGTTCCTGTTGGCCGACTCGGCGATCATCGGGCACCTGGGCACCACCCAGCTGGCCGGGCTCGGTGTCGCCAGCGCCGCACTCATCACCGCCGCCAACGTCTTCGTCTTCCTGGCCTACGGGACCACGTCGATCGTGGCCCGACAAGTGGGCGCCGGATCGGAGCGCGGCGCTGTCGGCGCGGGCGTCGACGGGATGTGGCTAGCCGTCGCGATCGGCATCGTGACCGGGGCTGGGGTCGCCATCTACGCCGCGCCGTTGTGCGCCCTGTTCGGCGCATCCCCGGCCGCGCTGACGCAGGCGGTGACCTATCTGCGGGTGTCCGCGATCGGCATACCGTCGATGCTGGTCGTCCTCGCCGTGACTGGAGTTCTGCGCGGACTGCAAGACACCAGAACGCCTTTGGTCGCCTCCGTGGTGGGCTTCAGCGCCAACATCGCACTCAATCTGTTGTTCGTCTACGGCCTGCACATGGGCATCGCGGGTTCCGCGTGGGGGACCGTTCTCGCGCAGTCCGGTATGGCGGCCGCCCTCGTCATCGTGGTGACCCGGAAGGCGAGGAGTCTTGGAGCGAGCCTGCGCCCACACCCCGCCCGAGTGCTGAGGGCGGCTCGTGACGGAGTGCCCCTGCTCGTCCGGACGCTGGCGCTTCGGTTCGTCCTGCTCGTGACGATCTGGGTCGCCGCGGGAATGGGGGATGTGCCGTTGGCCGCCTACCAGGTGTCCGCGACGGTCTGGAGCTTCCTTGCCTTCGCCCTCGACGCGCTGGCGATTGCCGGTCAGGCGATGACCGGCAAAGCCTTGGGAGCCGGCGACGTCGTTGGAGCCCGCGCCGCCACCCGCACCATGCTGTGGTGGGGTGTCATCGGCGGCGGGGTGCTCGGAATCCTCGTGCTGGCAACACATTCGCTGCTGCCGACCCTCTTCACCTCCGACCCGGCCGTGCGGTCCGCGCTTGCCGCCGCCCTGATCGTGGTCGCGCTCGCCCAGCCGATCTCCGGCCTCGTGTTCGTGTTGGACGGAGTGCTCATCGGAGCCGGTGACGGCCGGTGGCTCGCGTTAGCCCAGGTCGGGATCCTCGTGCTCTATCTGCCGCTCATCCTGGCGGTCCGATCTGCGGCGGAGTCCTTGCTTTCCGGCCCGGATCTCGTTGCCGCACAGGGACATGCGCTGACCGTGCTCTGGTTGACGTTCGTCGTCTTCATGTCGATGCGCGGCATCGCCCTCGGTTGGCGGGCCCGCGGGGACGCCTGGCTGATCACCGGCGCCACCCGCTGACACCTTTTGCTCAGTTCAGGCCGGTTTGCTCAGTTGTGACCGCTTTTCGGCTCCGGAATCGAGCCCGGGAGCGGCCTGAACTGAGCAAAGGGGCGCAGGTGTCCGCGCTGGCGGGCCTTTTCCTGCTCGTATGCCGTCCGGGCCGCGCGCGTGACCGGAAGGGTGGAGACCTCGGCGACAGGAACGTCCCACCACGACCGGCTCGGCGGAGAGCCCGTTGCCAGATCGCACTCGACGTGGACCACGGTCGTCCGGGTCGACGCCAACGCCCGGTTCATGCACTCCCTGAACTCGCCCAAGGTGTCGGCATGGAGGACGTGCGCGCCGAGGCTCGCAGCATTGGCAGCCAGGTCAATGGGCAGGATGTCCCCGTCGAGGCGACCGGTGTCGCTGCGGTAGCGATAGCTGGTGCCGAACTGTGGCGTGCCAACGGTTTCGGACAGCGCACCGATGGACGCGAAACCATGGTTCTCCACCAGGACCACGACGAGCTTGAGGCTCTCCTGCAGGGCGGTGACGAGCTCCTGGGCCATCATCAGGTACGACCCGTCTCCCACCATGACAATGACCTCGCGGTCGGGGGCGGCCATCTTGACCCCGAGTCCACCGGCGATCTCATAGCCCATGCACGAGTAGCCGTACTCCACCTGATAACCCTTGATGTCACGTGTCCGCCACATCTTGTGCAGGTCGCCCGGCATCGAGCCTGCGGCACACACCACCACGTCACGCGGACCGGACAGGTCGTTGACCGCGCCGATCACCTGGCTCTGGCGTGGTGCCGCGTCCAGATCGCCTCCCAGGTCGTACGCCGCCGCGACGGCACCGTCCCACTCATTGGCCAAGTCGCTCGCCCGCCGCGTGTATGCCGGGTCCGTTCGCCATCCGGCGAGGCCGGTTGTCAATGCCTGCAACGCTTCCCGGGCATCGGCAACTACAGACAGGCCGGACAGTTTGTGCCCGTCGAGAGCCGCCACATTGACGTTGACAAAGCGGACCCCCGGATGCGCGAAGGCGCTCATGGATGCGGTCGTGAAGTCGCTCCAGCGGGTGCCGATGCCGACCACGAGATCAGCCTCGGCGGCCAACGCGTTGGCAGCGGTGCTGCCGGTCGCTCCGATCGCCCCCACAGACTGAGGGTGGTCCCAGGCCAAGGAGCCCTTGCCCGTCTGCGTCTCGGCGACGGGAATGCCGGTGGCCTCCGCGAACCGGCGCAACGCCTCCGTGGCCTCGGAGTAGGCAACACCGCCACCCGCGACGACCAGCGGGCGCTCCGATGCCCGGATTGCCGTCACAGCCTCCCGCAGGACGGCCGCTTCGGGCAGGGGTCTGGCGACGTGCCAGACCCTGGCGTCGAACAGCTCGACCGGCCAGTCCCACGCCTCGACCTGGACGTCTTGTGGCAGGGCAATGGTGACCGCACCGGTGTTCGCTGGGTCGGTCAGTGCCCGCATCGCGCCGAACAGCACGGACGTCAGCTGCTCGGGTCGCCATACCCGATCGAAGAAGACCGACACCGGGCGCAATGTGTCGTTGACCGAGATGTCGTGGCCGCGCGGGGACTCCAGCTGTTGCAGGACCGCGCCGCTGGCTCGGGTCGCGAAAACGTCACCGGGCAGCAGTAGCACCGGGATCCGGTTGATCGTCGCGAGGGCAGCACCGGTGACCATGTTGGTCGCGCCCGGACCGACGGACGTCGTGCAAGCCAATGTCTGTAGCCGGTTCCGCATCCGTGAGAAGCCGACTGCCGTGTGGACCATGGCTTGCTCGTTGCGGCACGGGAAGAACCGCAGAGCATCGTGACCAACTTCGGCTTCCTCGCCACCCTCGAGCTCCGCCTGCATCAGCGCTTGACCGAGCCCTGCGATGTTGCCATGCCCGAAGATCCCCAAGCAGCCTTCGATCAGCCGTTGCCGGACCCCGTCGCGCTCGGAGTACTGGCACGCGAGAAACCTCACGACGGCCTGGGCAACCGTCAGGCGGATCGTATGGCTCACCCGCGCCCGCCGAAGGGCAGCCGAGGGTCAACCTTCTGTGAGGCCCACGACTTGCTCACCCAGGCATGATCGGGGTCTTCACTGATCAGCCACTCGCGTTGTGCGCCCGGGCCAGCCATGACGTTGAGGTAGTACATGTCATATCCGGGCGGCGCCATCGAGGGCCCGTGCCAGCCATGCGGCACCAGCACGACATCACCGCTGTGGACCTCGGCCATGACGCTGATCGGTCGGTCCCAGGTGCCATAAACCCGTTGGTAGCCAAAGGGTTTGGCCGACTTCGGCGCATCACCGTCGGAGCGCATCTCGAAGTAGTAGATCTCCTCCAGGACGCTCTCGCGGTCCTGGAGGTGCTCGTCATGCTTGTGCGGCGGATAGGACGACCAGTTGCCCGCCGGCGTCAGCACCTCGCACGCGATGATCGAGTCAGCGTTGAGCACCGATGGAGTCCCGAATTTGTTGATCTGGCGTGAACAGTGCCCGGCGCCACGCAGCTCAACGACCGTCTCCTCGGCGGGGATTCGCCTGAAGGGCAACGACGTTGACGCCTTGGCATGCGGCAGCGCGATCCGCCCACCGGAAGTGCTGGTGATGGTGAACCTGGACGACACCGGCACGTAGGCGTAGTCGGTGGGTCCTGCGAAGGGCCCTTCGCGGCCGACCAGGAAGATCAGCTTGCCGGCGCACTCGACCCGGACCTGTCCGGACAGTGGCAGAACCAGCCACTCAAACTCCCCGCCGGTGATGCGACGCGACTCACCGGGTGCGAGAGTCACGACGTAGAGGCCGGTGTGTTGCCAGCCCGCCTCCCGCGGCCCGATAGCCACATCGAAACCGTCCCGGCCCGCCGAACCTGCCTTGCGAAACCACGTATTCATGACGCACCTCCGTGTACCAACTCGGCAGCCACGTCGACAGTGGCCGTTGCTTCACTACCGGGTAGCTGATGTTGGCTCATCAGCTGTTCGACCTCGCGGTCGGTGGGCATAGCGGTCGAGCACTCCAGCCGCGAGGCGACGATCGCCCCGGCAACGCTGGCAAACTTCACGACCCGTTCGAGGGGCCAGCCCGCCAACAGCCCATGACAGAGCGCGCCACCAAAAGCGTCACCAGCGCCAAGACCGTTGACCACCTCGACCGGAAACGGCTCAACCTCGACTCGCTCGTCGCGGGTTCTGGCCAGCACGCCTCTGGGACCCTGCTTGACGACTGCGAGCTCGATCCCCTTGTCCAGCAACGCCTCTGCCGCACGGTCAGGATCGCTCTCGCCCACCGCCACCTCACACTCCTCACGATTTCCGACAGCAACGGTCACCATCGACAACGCTCGGTCAACCTGTGCGCGGGCCTCGCCGGGGTCGTGCCAGAACATCGGCCGGTAGTCAAGATCGAGGATGGTGAGCGGTGCCCGGCCCCGGGCCTCCCATGCGGCGAAGTGCGCGCCGCGGCTCGGCTCGGCCGACAGCCCGGTCACCGTGGACCAGTAGACCGAGGCAGAGCGCACAGCGTCCAGATCGATCTCCGAGGCCAGGATCTGTAGGTCAGGGGCCACCGGGTAGCGGTAGAAGTACAGCGGGAAGCTGTCAGGCGGGAAGATCTCGCAGAAGGTGATCGGCGTGGGCAGCCCGGCGACCGGCGACACGTAACGGTCATCCACCCCGAGGTCCCGCAGAGCCTGGTGGACGAACGTGCCAAAGGGATCCCCGCCGGTGCGGGTGATGACCGCCGTGCGCCGCCCGTGCCGCGCGGCGGCCACGGCAACATTCGTCGGGCTGCCACCGAGGAACTTGCCAAACGTCGTGACGTCCTGCAGAGGTGTGCCCGACTGCAGCGGATAGAGGTCGACGCCGACCCGCCCGATCGTGAGCAGGTCGAACGGGAGCACGTCGTCGCTCATGCGGTGCTCCGGGCAATGGCGCGCAGGTGCTCGAGGCTGGCCCTCACGTCGGCGATCGGGCCGAGCTCGCCGGCAGCTGGAGGTCCGGACAGGATGGTGTCCTGCTCAAGGACGTACCACCCGTCATACCCAGCGCCCTCCAGCGAGCCGACGATCGCGGCAATGTCCACGTCGCCCTGACCCAGCGGGCGATACATGCCCTGACGAACCGCCTCGGTGTACGTCACAGCACCAGACTGCACCCGTCTCGCCAACGACACATCCACATCCTTGAGATGCGTATGACGGATCCGTCTCGCGTGTCCGACCGCGAGGGCAACCGGGTCGGAACCACCGATGAGCAAGTGCCCCGTGTCCAGACACAGCCCGATCCGGCTGCCGGCAAGCACACGCTCGACATCGTCTGTCGTCTCGACCATCGTGCCTACATGCGGGTGCAACGTCGCGGTGATCCCGCTCTGGCCGGCGAGCCGGTCGAGCCGGTCGAGGTGGGTGAGCAATGTCTGCCAGCCGGCGTCGTCAAGGACCGGCCGTACGTCATACCCGTCGGTCCCGGTCGCAGCAGCCAGGACCAGAGTTCGTGCGCCGGCCGCCACAAATCCCTCGAGGGCTTTCTCGATCTCGGGGACCGGATCGTGGGTCGCATCGTGAAGCACGACAGGGACGAAACCGCCCACGGCCCGTAATCCATTATCCGCCAGGGTTCTTGCCTTGAGCCGTGGATCATCAGGCAGGAAGCCCTCAGGTCCGAACTCGGTTGCGACCAAGCCAACCTCCCGCATCTGCGACAGCACTGTCGCAGGGTCGAGCTGCCAGCCCCAGCCAGGGACCTCGCACACACCCCACGAGATGGGAGCCCCGGCAACGCGGTCCATGAGCGACGTCATGGGCCCAGCTCGTCCATGCGCACCGGGCGGCCCTCACGTCGCGACAGGGCGCACGCCTCGGCAATCAGAAAAGCCCGAAGTCCGTCCTGGACCGAGCACGGCGTCTCGATCCGACCCGCGACCAGCTCTGTGAACGCGACCATCTCATCGACATAGGCCTGGCGGAACCGCTCCATGAAATTTGCGTACGGCTTGCCGTTCGGGAACGCGACGCCCTCTTCGAGCGAGCGCAGTGGCAGCCGGTCGTCCATGCCGACACAGACGGAGTCCTCGCTGCCCAACGCTTCCAGCCGCACGTCGTAACCGCGGGCGTTGTAGCGCGAGCCGGAGATGAGCGCGATGGTGCCGTCGTCCAACGTGAGCACTGCGGCCGCGGAGTCGAAGTCGCCGGACTCGGCGAAGAATGCCTCCCCGCGGTTCTCTCCCACGGCGTAGACGCTGACGACCTCGTGGCCCGTGACGAAGCGCACCGCGTCGAAGTCATGGATGCTGCAGTCGCGGAAGAAACCGCCCGAGGTCGGGAGGTACGACGCATGGGGGGGCGCGGCATCACTGGTGTTGGCCCGAATCGTGTGGATCCAGCCGAGGCTGCCGCTGGTGACCGCGTCACGGGCGGCCAGAAATCCAGCGTCGAAGCGACGCTGGAAGCCGATGTGGACCGGCACCATCCCGTCGGCCACGCGTGCGGCGATCAATCGGGTGCCCGACAGATCCGAGGCGACGGGCTTCTCACAGAACGTGATGAGCCCAGCGCCCTGGGCACGCCCGATCAGCTCGGCGTGCGCGCTGGTGGGTGCGCAGATGACGACGCCGTCCACACTTGACCCGAGAAGTGTCTCGACGTTGGCGACGGCTTCGAGACCGAGCTCCTCGGCGACGGACTGTGCTCGCGCAGCGTCGGTATCGGTGACGACGACCTGTTCGACGCGGTCCAGCGCCTTCAGTGTCGCGGCATGGAATGCCCCGATCCGGCCGACTCCAACCAACCCGATGCGCATGCCTAGACCTTCCACGTCGTTCACCTCAGCGTATGGGGTGAACCCCGGGCTCATGCCGACTTGAACGTATTGCCGGACACGCCAAGGGGCCGCGGATCCCTATAAGGATCTGCGCCCCTTGGCGTCATGCGATGTGCAGTGTCAGCCGGCGACAACGTCCAGCTTGATCGTGGCCTGCACCTCGGGGTGCAGCCGCACGAGAGCCTCGAACGAGCCGACCGCCTTGATCGGGCTGGAGAGCTCGATCCTGCGA
>Ga0209638_1002541_pt1 | contig 11160 bp, 9 predicted proteins | sample BarGraNGADG00211_FD_184490 | JGI IMG/M metagenome (GOLD analysis project Ga0209638, IMG submission 184490) | Arctic peat soil microbial communities from Barrow, Alaska - Barrow Graham LP Ref core NGADG0002-211 (SPAdes) (version 2) | ecosystem: Environmental > Terrestrial > Soil > Wetlands > Peat... | reverse complement strand
GTTTCGACCTGAACGACCCGGCGCGCGGCATCTACGTACCGCGGATGCTCTGGATCGATCTACTCGACTTCTCGCAAGGAGCCGTCTGCCTTGTCTTTGCCAGCACCGTCTATGACCGGTCGAAGTCGCTGCGAACCTGGGACGACTATCTCGCCGCCCGGGCGCTACCGGCCGAGACACCCAGATGGCCGGCCTTCGCCGGCGAGCGGGGCGGCGACGAATCCCGTGAGTAGCGCGAACCTGCACAAGTGGCGAGAGATCACCTTCTTGCGCTCCGCACTAGCACCAGCCGGGGTCGGGACTACCGATGAGTTCTTGGACTGGTTCGCGGCGCGCGGCGCAGCCAACAACTTCGAAGTCCAGCGTGTACCGATCTCGAGCCTCGAGGGCTGGCGAGTCGAGTCCCAGACCGGCAACGTGGTGCACGAGTCAGGGCGGTTTTTCCGTATCGAGGGCATCGAAGTGGTCACCAACTTCGGTCCCACGCCGACGTGGAGCCAGCCGATCATCAACCAACCCGAGATCGGCATTCTCGGTTTCCTCGCGCAGGAGATCGACGGCGTCCTGCACTTCCTGGTCCAGGCCAAGATGGAGCCCGGCAACGTCAACCTGGTTCAGGTCTCACCCACCGTTCAGGCGACCCACAGCAACTTCACCCAGGTCCACGGGGGCTCTCGGCCACCGTACCTGGAGTACTTCCTCGACGCCGGAAGAGCTCAGATCGTGGTCGATCAGCTTCAATCCGAGCAGGGTGCGCGCTTCCTCAAGAAGCGCAATCGAAACATGATCGTGCGGATCCCGAGCGACGAGTCGATACGGATCGGAGACGATTTCCTCTGGCTCACCCTGGGGCAGCTGGCGCAGCTTCTCCAGAGGGACAACGTCGTCAACATGGACACCCGCACGGTGCTGTCGTCGGTTCGCTTCGCCGGATTGGGGAGCCGAGAATCATCCGCTCCACTCGACGCGGCCGATCAGCCTTTCGCAGAAGCCGTTCTCGGCTCTGCGACAGCCGATTCCGACAAGGCCCTGAACGATTTCGACTCGGCTGTCTCGTGGTTCACTCGCATGCGCGTGGAGTTCAAGCTCGAGACGCGGTCCGTGCCCCTCGCGTCGCTCGATGCCTGGGAATACGACGGACAGACCATTCACCACCACGACGGTCATTACTTCACGGTGATGGGCGTGTCGGCGATCGCGAGCAACCGCGAAGTCGGCTCCTGGCAGCAGCCGTTGATCGAGTCGGCGAAGGGCGGCGTCATCGCCTTCATCTGCCAGCGGCACAATGGAATCCTCCACTTTCTCGTTCAGGCGCGAGTCGAGCCGGGTAATTTCGACGGCGTGGAAATGGCGCCGACGCTCCAGTGCACGCCAAGCAACCACGAGGGCCGGGACGCATCGGATCTCCCGCCGTTCTTCGACGAGGTCATGAACGCGCCCACCGAGCAGATTCGCTACGACTCGCTGCAGTCGGAAGAGGGCGGTCGCTTCTATCACGACCAGAATCGCTACCTCGTCCTGGAGATCGACGAGCAAGACCGGTTGGAGATCCCGGTCAACTACCTCTGGATGACGGTTCGCCAGTTGAAGGAGTTCATCCGCTTCAACAACCTCCTGAACATCGAGGCGCGCGGCCTGATCTCCTGTCTTCCGCTGGCGGCGCCGGGCTCCACTAGCGCATGAGATCCGACGTCCTGATCATCGGAATGGGATCGTTGGTCCAACGCCGGGTTCTTCCCGCTTTGCTGACGCTCGATCGCGTCGGCAAGATCCACGTTGCCTCGCCCGGGCCCCTGGATACATCCCTGATCCCGCCCGAGCGATTGGGAAGCTGCTGGCAGAGCTACGAGGAGGCGCTGCAAGAATGTTCTCCCTGCTTGGCCTACGTCTCTCTTCCGAACAGCATGCACGCCGATTGCGTATGGGCGGCGCTCGCGAGCGGCCACCATGTCATCGTCGACAAACCGGCGGTGACCGCGGGCTACGCGTTGGCGCGAGATCTGGCCGAACTGGCGCATAGCCAGTCCCGCGTTCTGGCCGAGGCCAATGTCTGGCCCTGGCACGCTCTGGCTCGGCGGGCAAAAGAGGCGATTGGAGACGACCAGATCGCTCCGCGAGCCGTGATCGCGACGTTCACGTCCCCTCCGATGAATCCGGAGAACTTCCGCTATCGCAAAGACCTGGGTGGGGGCGCGCTCTTCGACCGCGGTTCGTATGCGGCGAGTTGCGGACGCTTCTTTTTCTCCGAGCAGCCGCTCGACGTCTCTTGCACGATCCTGAGCCACGCCGGGAACGCCGGTGTGGACACCTCGTTCAGCTCGGTCATTCGCTATCCGAGCGGCGTCCTGCTCAGCTTCTTCAGTCTCGACTCCGAGTACCAGAACAAGATCGAGATCGTCTGCCCCTCCTCTGCGTGCTCTGTGGAGAGGGTGTTCAGCCCACCTGCCGACTACATCGGTAGCGTTTCTGTCCGGTCGAGAAACCAGCTCAGCCGCGTGGAAGTGCCGGCGGAGGACAGTTTTGCGCTGTTCGTCGACGATGTCCTCGACGCCATCGAGCAATGCGACCACGACAGGCACTCGAGCATCCTGCTCGAGGATGCGAAGGTTTTGGAGTGGCTGATGAAATCGGCCGACGGAGGCGATAATGCCAATTAGGGTCTGGGACTACCTCGACGAGTATGCGGACGAGCGCGCCGAAATCCTCGCGGCCGTCGACCAGGTGTTCTCATCCGGGCGCCTGATTCTGGGCGAGAGCGTGCAACGCTTCGAGGAGGCGTTTTCGAGCTACTGCGGCGTGCGTCACGGGGTGGGCGTCGACAACGGCACGAACGCCATCTTTCTCGCGCTGAAAGCACTGGGTATCGGTGCGGGCGACGAGGTTCTGACGGTATCGAACACTGCCGTGCCGACCGTCTCGGCGATCGTGTCCGCGGGGGCGACGCCACGCTTCGTCGACATCGACCCAAACACCTACCTGATCGATGCCTCCCGGATCGAGACGGCGATCACGCCGCAAACCAGATGTATCCTGCCGGTCCATCTCTACGGCCAGTGCGCGGACATGGAGGCGCTGCAAGCGATCGCGTCCAAGCACGATCTGACGGTCGTCGAAGACTGCGCCCAAAGTCACGGCGCGACGAGCCGCGGACGCCGCGCGGGCTCGATGTCGGACGCGGCCGCGTTCTCCTTCTATCCCACCAAGCCGCTAGGCGCATACGGAGACGGTGGCATGGTCATTACCTCGAGAGACGACGTCGACAAGTCGCTTCGGCGGCTGCGCTTCTATGGAATGGACGATGTCTACTACGCGGAAGAGCACGGCTACAACTCGCGCCTCGACGAGGTCCAGGCGGAAATCCTCTTTCGCAGGCTGAGCAGGCTGGACGGCTACATCGCCGCCAGGAGGAAAATCGCGGTCCGCTACCAGGAGTTGCTCGCCGACCTCCCGCTCGTTCTGCCCGCGACGCCCGGGGGAAACGAGCACGTCTACTACCTCTTCGTCGTTCGCTGTGAAGAGCGCGACAGGGTGATCGCGAAGCTGGCCGAGCGCGACATCCACCTCAACGTGAGCTACCCATGGCCGATCCACACGATGAGGGGTTACGCCTATTTGGGCTACTCGGTCGGCGACCTGCCCGAATCCGAGCGCGCCGCGAACGAAGTGCTCTCGCTGCCGATGTACCCCACGCTCGCCGTCGAGGATCAGCTCCGCGTGTGCGAGGCGCTCAGCGAAGTACTGTCCTAGCGGCGCGCGCCTCGATGCCAAGCGCATTTACGGAGCAGGGCGTCTCGTCCGTGAGGCCTTTTACCGGCCGATCAATCGCTTGGCTCGGCTGCCCGCCCGGCGGAGGGGCGGCACCGACTTCAGAGCGTTGCCGACCTGGGTACGGAGGCGCGCTAGAAGTCGCTTGAGATAGCCGCCGCGTGCGTCATCGCTGATTCCGAATGCATAACCCGGCGCGCTCCTTTGCACTCGCGAGATCGCCTTCTTCACGACCCGGATGTACGGCGAGTAGAGCAGTTTTGCGATCCCTCTACCGATGCTGTAATCGGTGTAGGCAAGCTGGAAATCTTTCCCACCGTTCACGATCGCGAGCGAATGGAAGTGGTAGAAGATGAGCGGCTGATCGTCGACGCGGATCTCGCCGTCCGTCTCCCTGACCGTGTACCTCGCGAGGTTCCAGGGAGCAAGCCCCGCCCCCTTGTGCTGCAAGACGACGACGCCCGCGAAGCGTTCGGGCCAGTCGTCGAGGTACTTCTGATCACCCATTTTCCCGTCCTCGACCCGGTGGTAGCACCACTCGTTGCAGCGATCGCGCCACCACCTGAGGGCCGTTCGGGCCCGCTCATCGTTGCGAAAGATCATCAGCTGGACGCAGTAGATGCCAGAGGTCTCCAGGAGGTGTTCCCATGCAGGCGCGTAGCGATGCTCGATGATGGCGATGGAGCCGTCGCCGAGCTCGGCGAACGCGGGAGCCGGATCGCTGAAGAAGAAGAGGTCGGCGTCGAGGTAGGTGATCGACTCCAGCCCGGGCTCGTGCTCGAGTAGATAGAGCGGCAGACTGGGCGTGCAGGTCCAGTAGTACTCGTAGGCCGTGCGCGTCTTCTTGGCTGCCAGCAGCTCTTCGTCTTCGAACTCCGCGAGGGATAGAAGCCTGACGTTGGGCAGCTCCATCCGGTTGAGTATCTCGAATGACGTGTCGTCCATACACAGGATCCAGAGCGTGAAGTCGGCGACGTGGCGCCCGAGAGACTCGTGCAGGGCGAGCCCCCTGAACAGGTAGTTCTTGTCGAACAGGGTGCAAAAGTCGTAATGCACTGCTTCACCATCCGCGCGTCCGGCGCCGACCGCGGGAGACGATGCCGCGTGGCCCGGCTCGCTCATTCGCCACCTTGCGCCTGAAGCACCATCGCGCCGAGGGCGTAGTAGCGAGCGCTGCCGGTTTCCGAAAGAGCTTCCTCCTTCTCGCAGACGACCCACTCGTTGTGTGCGTTCTTGCGTAGGTACGACGACTCCTGGACGCGATAGCCGTCGAGCAGTCTGGGAAGGCGCTCCGGCCCATAAACGCGGTGGAACGGGCGGAAAATCGCGTCCTGCCCGACGGGCAGGACGAGGATCATGTGACCGTTCGGGGCCAAAAGGCCTCTCAGCTTGGCCATCGCCTCGATATCTCCCTCGCTCCGGTCGGTCGATCCGTATCTGCCGGCGAGGCCGACGTGCTCGATCGTCGAACAGTTCATGATCAGATCGTAGAGACCGTCTTCCTCGTGAAGGTCCATGACATCGAGCTTGCGGAACTCGATGTTCGAGTAGCTGAGCGGGAACTGCAGCGGCATCAGATCGATCGCGAGCACGCGAGCTCCGGTGCTTCCCGCCGCGAGGGAGAGAACACCCGATCCGGCGCCGAAGTCCAATACGGTCTTGCCCGGTCCGGCGAAGCGGCCGATGCGCGCCGCGACGTAGCTCCATTCGATATCGCGATCGCCCGTCAGGTCGAGAGCGAGCGAGCCTGTCTCGGGAAGGTGCTTGCCGCAGAAGGCATGGGCAGGCGCCGCCGATTGCTTTGCGAGCTTTGCCCAGCGACGCTGCTCGTCTACGTAACGCCTATTGCGCGCTCCGAAACCGCAGACCTCGCAACGGGAGTTTCCGGCCAAGAGCCGGGAAATCAACTTCTTCGCGCGGAGCAGCAGCAATTATCTACCTCGTTTCATGGCGGCGATATCGACTGGACTCTACCGAGGCGGCCGCAACCGGGAGTCTCGTCCGCGATTGCTTACGTGTAAGCCTCGACGATCTGCTCGAGCTCCTTCATTCTCTGTAGATAGGTGTAGTCACGTAGCGTGCGTTTCTGGCCGGCGCGAGCAATCGACTGGCGCTCCTGTTCGTGCGTCAGGTAGTACGAAGTCTTCTCAACCAGATCGTCTGCGCTTCGATATGTGATGACTTCCGAGCCCACATCGAAAAGCTCGCGCAGGTTGCTCTTCTCCTCGGTGAGGAGCATCGTGCCGACGCCGGTAGCCTCGTATAGACGCATGTTGTTGCCGTAGTCTTCATACTCGGGCTCAACGAGCCCATGACGGTTGATCGCGATTTTGGAGTTGAATAGCACGCTGTACATGTCGATACCCCACGCCTCGCCGTGATAGTGGCGCCGAAGTGGAGAGTCCGGCTTGACGTTCTCGGCACCATATCCCCAAACGTGCAGTTCGACACTCCTGGCGGCTTCTTCGAGAATCGCTGTAGCCCGGTTGTGAACATTGGCAAACCCGCCGACGAAGACCGCACCATAATTCTCGCGATGAGTAGTAAGCCTGTCGAGAATCGTCGACTCGAAACCAATACCGAGATCCTCGCTGGCTATACCCATCTTCCGAAACCGCTCGATGTAGGGTTTATACGAAGTAAGGACGAGGTCGCAACCGCGAAGAAACGGCTCGGGAGGGAGTGAAGAAGCTATCTGCCCGACTATGAGTTTGACGAACGGCCGAATCGCGCGTATCAACGAAGGATCACATAAGCCGAGATTCTGAAAGTACAGAATATCGGGTCGTTCTGCCTTCACTCGTTTAGCGAGAAACTGTAGATCGCGGTCGAAATTCATATTGAGCCGTCTCGCGCCTGGGACGTTCTCTTCGAACGCGTTTATTAGCGAGGTTGTAGCGGTCCGAAATCGGTGCTCGTGAGCCCATTTCGTCTGCAAAACGCGATCGTTGGCGATTACGTCATTTGCGTCGTGGCCGAGCAGACGAAGGTTCGAGGTGTAGAAATCAGACGTACCGAACCCCTCAGCCACCAAGGCCGCGAGCGTTCTTTCGTAGCTCGCATCGGAGAGCTCGGGGTGTCGGTCGTAAAACGCCGACAGAAAGGCGGGGTAGTACGTATCGACGATCAGGAAGCTGAAGGCCAAGTCCGGCGCTTTCCTCGAGAGATGCGGCTTGCGAGGCGGCGGAAGCGACGCCATACGTACCTGACGGCGGTTGCGATGCGATACAGGGGGACGAGAAGTCGTATGGAAGCATGCCGCTCGGGCGGATAAAGAAGAGGCCAGGTATCAAGGGCTCGGAGCAAGTGACGCCATGCTCGTACGGGCCTGCCGCCGGGGCGTCTGATCCTGAACGTAGCGTCAGAAAGCAAGAACTGCGCCTTAGACGGGTGATCTAGCAAATCGAGATTGGCAATGGATTCCGGATCGCGCCACGTGCCTTTCTTAGGACCGGCGTGATGAGAATAGTCGTGCGTTTGGTGAACCAAGGCGACGACTCGCGATGCATCGATGACCGGAATCCTCGAAAGTCGCGCGTTGTACACCATCCAATTGTCCCATCCGGCGCGGCCCACCACGAAGCCGGGCATATCGCTGATCATGCCGGTTGGAAATACGAAGGAATCCATACCGGAGGGGCCATGCGCTGAACCGTATTTGCGCGAGCGAGCCCGTAGACGCTCCTGCCAACCGTCACCGAAATCCAAAGGCTCGGTGACGTCGAGGTCGGTTCGCTCCCCGATCATCAAGAATCGAGGGAACTCAATACGAGAAGCCGTGGTCGGTAAGTCGTTGAACACGATGACGTCGGAGTTCAGGTAGCAAGTCAGCCGATGGTCGGCGAGCTGCTGCGCACGACTAAATGCCCAATCCAGTTTCGGAGTGCCGTGCTGGTTACGCTCGACCTCAGCCACGTGAATGGAATCGGTTTCTGCCGCAGCCTCGGCGATGCCTTCTTCGTCGCCGAACAGCACGATCTGGCACTTCGGCTCGAGTAGCGCCCAGCTACGGATCGCGTTCATCTGGATACGCCCGATGTGGCCGATAAACGGCTTAGGTATCGAGAATATTGTCACCATACGGTTCTCTCGGCGGAAGAGGCTCTCGGCGGCAAGATCTTAAAAGAGGCTCGAGACGTGCTCGTTATGCCTCATTCCGGCTAACCCCGCCGGGGGTGAGGCCATCTCGTTCATCCGGGCCGCAACTCCACGCTTGGGGCACGAGCAACCCACCGTGCGAAAGGGAAGGCAATTTCCCGGTTCCGAAGAAGTCGCCCGCTTCCACGTCGAACGTCACTGCGTTTTGAACCCAGTCGACGATCTCACCGCTCGCCGTACAAAAGAGATTGAGGTAGTACTGCCCGGGAGCCAGAGGAAGTCGGTCGAGGCGGCAGGAGAAATGTCCGCTTTTCGGCACGGTATCGAGGCTGACGCCTGACATCTCGCAATCCATGACTATCAGGCACTGCCCGGTGGGTGCGTAGATCACCATGCCCGGGTTGACCTGCTTGAGGTTGCCGGTGCTGGTGAAGCTGGCGACGAACTCGAGATCCCGGCCGCACTGGACCATGTCCGAGTACTGACCCTCCTCCTTCGAGCGCAGGCTGACGCCGGTGAAGCGGAGGCGGCCACTGCCCTGCCGGTCGGTGCGATCGGCGAGGTTCTGGCTGGCAATCGTCGACGCAATCGACAGGTATTCCTTGATGACCTCGGTCGTCTCGCCCATCTTGACCAGCCGGCCGCGCTCCAGGAGCATCGCGCGCGTGCACAGGCTCTCGATCGAGGCCATGTTGTGGCTGACCAGCAATACCGTTGCGCCGGAGGTCGCAGCGTCGCCCATCTTTCCAAGCGACTTCTTCTGGAAGCGCGCGTCCCCGACCGAGAGGACCTCGTCGACGATCAGAACGTCCGGCTCCAGGTGGGCAGCGACCGCGAAGGCGAGGCGAACGTACATTCCCGACGAATAGAACTTGACCGGCGTGTCGAGAAACCGATCGATCTCGGAAAAGGCCACGATCTCGTCGAATCGCTTCTCGATCTCCTGCTTTCTCATGCCCAGGATGGCGCCGTTCAAGAAGATGTTCTCGCGACCGGTGAGCTCGGGGTGAAAGCCGGTTCCGACCTCCAGAAGACTCCCCACCCGTCCTCGCAAGACCGCGCGCCCCTCCGTTGGGCCGGTGATCCGGGAGAGGATCTTCAGCAGGGTGGACTTGCCGGCGCCGTTGCCACCGATAACGCCGAATATGCCCCCCTGCTGGACTTCGAAGCTCACGTCTTTCAGAGCCCAGAGCGTTTCCCGGCTCGAGCCCTGAGTTATGTGCGGCTGGAACGGGCGACGAAGAAGGTTGGTGATGTCGTCGCGGAGAGAGCCATAGTCCGCCTTGGGTTGGTGGCTGATGATGTAGGACTTCGACAGGCCCGCGGCTTCGATAATCGGTTTCATATGTAGTCCGCGAAGCTTCGTTCTTGCCGTCTGAAGTAGACAAGACCGATGATCAGAGCGCAGACGGCGCTCGCGACCGAGATGGAGAGCATCCCCCACTGGATCGCTCCCTCGCCGAGCGTGCTGTTGCGAACCGTCTGGATTACGCCGGTCATCGGGTTCAGATAGAGGATCCACCGGAAACGGGCTGGCACCATAGACACGGGGTAGATCACCGGAGTCAGGAACAAGAACGTGCTGATCAAAAACGGCGTGATAAACCGGACATCGCGGTAGCGAACGTTCACAGCAGCAAAGAATAGGCCCAAGCCCGTGGCCGCGATAAACGCGAGAAACAGCATCGGCAAGAAGAGTAGGACGCCGAGAATGCCGGGAGTAATCCGGTAATAGATGAGGAGGCCGGCGTAGACTAGGAAGGCGAATCCGAAGTCAACCATGTTGACAATGGTGGCCGAAAATGGCGCGATAACGCGGGGGAAGTAGATCTTGGTGATAACGGACTGCATCGTGACCATGCTGTTACTGCACCCCAGTAGCGCATTGCTGAAGAAATTCCAGAACAGCAGCCCGGTATAGGAGAAGACGGCGTACGGAATGACTCCCGACTTGATGCCCGCCACCTTGTTGAAGAAGACTGTGAAGACCACCATGGTCACGAACGGCTGAAAGATTGCCCAGGCTGCGCCGAATGCCGTCTGCTTGTAACGAACCTTTATGTCGCGCCAGGCGAAGAAATAAAAGAGCTCGCGATAACTCCAGAGCTCTCTGAAGTTGAGCTTCAGCGCTCGCCGGGGCTCGATGACGAGCTCGATCGGCTTTGACTCGACAGGTTTGTCGCCGAGTTTTGACGGTTGTATTGTCTCTTCGAGTTCCATAAATTCCGTCCCGGCCAGTAGCGAAGCTCGGTCTCGGGTAGTAGAAGCCGGCGCTGTAAGAAGCCACTCCGGAACCGGGCAGCCTCAAGTAAAGGATACCGGGATCACCGAAGCGACGGTGGGGAAGCCGAGCGAGGATCTAGTAGGCGCCGCGCCGCGTCACGATCGCCGAGACCGTCATCAGCAGAATGCGCAGGTCGCGGAAGATCGACATGTTCTCGATGTACTCGCGCTCGAGCGCCAGGCGCTCGTGGAAGTACAGGGCGCCGCGGCCGTTGACCTGCATCGGGCCGGTCAGCCCGGGCTTGACCGAGAGCCTGAAGAGGTGCTCGGGCTCGTAGCGCTCGACCAGGTCGAGCTGCTCCGGACGAGGCCCGACCAGGCTCATGTCGCCCTTGAGCACATTGAGCAGCTGCGGGATCTCATCGAGGCTCGAGCGGCGCAAGAAGCGCCCTATCCGCGTGATGCGGGGATCGTTCTTTATCTTGAACATCGGCTCGGTGAGCTTGTCGAAGGGGACGATCTCCTGCAGGTGATGCTCGGCGTCGGCGACCATCGTGCGGAACTTGCGCATGCGGAACGGTCGCTTGTCGTGGCCGGCGCGCACCTGCGAGAAGATGACCGGGCCACGGCTGTCGAGCTTGATCGCGAGCGCGACGACGAGCGCGATCGGAGCGAGCGCGACGATCGCGACGCTGCTGACGGCGATATCCAGGACGCGCTTCAAAAGCAGCGTCGAGCGGGGAATGTTCCAGGTTCGGTATTCGAGCACCGGGAGATCCGCGATGTGGTTCATCTGCACCGCAGCCCCGAAGAGGTTCCTGGCCAGCGGAACCACGCTCAGCCTGATGTGCTGCCGCTGGCTGAGAGCGAAGAGTCCTTCGATCGTGTCCGCGCCGACCGACGCGGCCGCGACGACGATGCGGTCGACCGAGTGCCAGCGGCCGTCTCCGTCGAGCAGCTCCTCGGGGTCGATCTGTGCGATCTCCGCGACGATGTTGAGATGCGCGTCGGGGAAGAGTTCGACCTTGCGCCGGATCATCTCGACCTCGGAGCCGGAGCCGATGATGATCGTGC
>Ga0209638_1002540_pt1 | contig 11161 bp, 7 predicted proteins | sample BarGraNGADG00211_FD_184490 | JGI IMG/M metagenome (GOLD analysis project Ga0209638, IMG submission 184490) | Arctic peat soil microbial communities from Barrow, Alaska - Barrow Graham LP Ref core NGADG0002-211 (SPAdes) (version 2) | ecosystem: Environmental > Terrestrial > Soil > Wetlands > Peat... | reverse complement strand
CGCCGGGGTCATGGTCGAACGCAGCGAGAGTGAGGAGCGAAGGCCGGATGGTGAGGCGAGGCACGAGCCGACCCGAAGGGTCACCAGCCGTGCCGGCGCCTCGCAACGTGCCATTGACGCCGGAAGGGGTGGCGACATGATGAGAAACCCCAGCAGACCCCCGAAAGCGCCAGAGCGTCGTCCGGGCGACTCAATGTCGTCCGGACGACGGGACTGTCCAGGTAGGTGGTGGCGGTGACGACACAGTCAGTTCCGGACACCCTCAGCCTTTCGAATCCTTCAGCTGTTGCAAATTTGGAGAGCTCTGGAACAATGTCATGCTCATCCTGACCTACCGCCATAACGCCACGAGGATCGCCGGGTTCAATGCCTGGAAGAAGCGCGGTCGCTTCGTCCGCAAGGGAGAAACACAGCCCCGGACCGGCAATCGGCCCAGGTGGGTTGTGCGCGATCTCATTGAAACCCGCGTTCTGATCGCAGATCGCGGGGTTCAATGAGAACGCACATGGGTGCCGCGTGTGGGATCAGGGCATGGAGGACGAGGCTGATCTACTCGCCGGAGTGTTGTTGGTGCAGCGGGACGCAGCCCTAGCGTGCGCCCGCGTAGGCCTGCCTCATGCAGTAGGCGCAGTACGTTTCGGCGTGAGCGCCGACCTCATGCGCTGGCGGACCGACCACAGCGGGGCAACAAAGCAAGCTGGCGCTGCCGCCCGCCGCCGTGGACGGAGCATCCAACGGATCTCGGCGGCGCACGTCACCGACCTGATGGCCCGTTGTGATCTGACGTGGCTGCCAGATCTCACGGCAGCAGAATGGAGGACGGTGCTAGCCGCGTGTGGACAAGCCGGCGGATCGGTCGAGCAATTTATCCAGTGCCTTACCCGGCCGCTGTCAGCGGGCTGAGGACCCTGCCAACACCGCCCCTAAGATTCGCTTAGCACCTCGTTGAGATCGACGAGCAGCCTGTCGCCGTTGGCGACCAGCCACTGACGCGCCTGCTCCGTCTCCGGGCAGATACTTTGCACAGTCAGCCAGAACTTCCGCGAGTGATCAGGGACGGCGAGGTGAACCGTCTCGTGGGTAACCAGGTACCGAAGCACATGCTCAGGCGCCATGATGAGGCGCCAGTTGAAGGACAGGTTCCCGAGCCGTGAGCAGTTCCCCCATTTCGTACGCTGATCCATGACGTAGAGCCGCCCAGGCACGACGTCGAGTCGAGCAGCGACGGTCGCCACCTGTTCCTGGATCGCGATTCGCGCCTGCATCCGCAGCCATCGTTCAAGACTCCTGGAGGGCGCACTTCGTGCTCCCTGGCCGGTCACTATGTGGAGGGCGCCGTTGCGCCACTCCACTCCGTTTGAGCGTCGTGGATGTGGCGATTCCTCGATGACAACAACCGTCGACTCCCCACGAAGGAGCATCGCTCCGGCCTCAACACGGCGAACCCTTCTCGCCGCCTGCAGACGGCTAACGCGGTCCAGCTGCGCGAGAACCCACGGACCGTTGCTTTGGAGGAATGACTCTGCATCGGGGGCCTCGCTCGTGCCGGGACGGATCACATCGACCCCGTCGACGCCCACCCTTATCCGGAGTTTGCGAGCAGACTTCGCTAAGCGGAGGCGGTACTCGACTTCGCGGCCGTCAATGACCACGCTCGTCCGAACAGTACCCATCTCAGACCCGATCACTTGTCGCCAGTTCGTTAACCGCGGCAGCCAGGAAGGCCGGCGAGGCGTCGCCAGGGTCGAACCCAAGGCGAGCGTACTGAGGGTTCCACGATTCGGCGAGCAGCGACTGCTCGACGCGCATGCGTCCACCCTTGGAGTTACTCCACCCTACGGACAGAAGCTGATTGGCAACCAGGTGAGCCACCATCTGTCGTGCAGACTCGGCCACATACGCCTCGTCATTCACCGCTGTATGCGCACGGAGTACCGTGTAGAGACCGTACTCACCTGGCTTAGTCAAACCCAGGCGTGCCGGCTCTTCCTTAGTAGTCACCGCCTCGTCGGCGATATCCGCCAGTGCACGGAGACGGTCCTCGTCAGCCAGATCTCTCATCTCTTTGCGTTGGCGTAACGTCTGCAGACGCTCGCCCAACTGCCGGTACGTGAAACCCTGGTCGCCCTCCGACAGCTCGGCGGTGAGGGCTGCTTCCAAAGCCGCTGCCTTGTCCGCGGGCGTGGGAAGGTCATCGACTTTCGCGATGTAGTCCTTGTCAATCTTGAAGATGGGGAGAGCCTCCGCCAGCCGCATGAACGTTGTGTTCTCTTCTATCAACTCGCGTGTCTTGGCCGAAAGCTCTCCGTACGTGGCCTGGCTGCCTCGTTGGCGCCTTCGGTGGGCCACGTAGATCCCGCAGAGCCAGTTGTACTCGAAGCGGTGCGGATATAGACACGGGTCGGGAGCAACAGCCTCCCAGAGCCGCTCCAGGTTCTTGAAATTCTGCTCGAAGTGCTTGGCCGCATCCGGATCACTCAGACGGCGAAGGGCCGCGAGTAGGCACTCCCGAGTGTCTTCGATGGCGATCCCGGAGAACAGTTCCATGCAGCGAGCAACCTCACCGGGGACCATCTCGCGCAGAACGTCCCAGTCGATTAGCGACTGCTCGCGGATGCTCTCGTCGAAGTTCAGCGCACGCCCCAGGTCGGAGAACACGCCAAAGTAGTCGACGATGACGCCGGTCAGCTTCTTGAGGACCGGCAGAGGTCGGTTTGTCCGGGCGATCGCTTGGAGCAGGTTGTGATCCCGGAGCGGCTTGTCCAGGTACATCACTTGCTCGATCGGCGCGTCGAATCCCGTGAGAAGTCGGTCACATACGATCAAAATCTTCAGCGACGGCCGCCACGCACTTCGGTCGCTGCCGAACCGTTCGGTATTCCACTCCGCCCACTCCGACGGAAGCAGCTTGAAGTAGTCGATGAGGTCGTCCTGCTTCTGCTTGTCATACTCAAAGCGCTCGATGTCGGCACCGCTGTTCTGAGCACTGGAGATGATGACATCGGACCATTCGGCGGGGTGGCCCATTGCCTGCAGCTTTCGGTCCAGCGCGTCCTTATAGAGGACGCACGCTGTGCGATCTACAGCGACGAGCTGGGCTTTGAAGCCATTTGGATCGGGATGGGTAAGGAAGTGCTCCAGCATCCTGTCAAGCACGATGTCCACCCGCTCCGGCAGAGTGGCGATCTCCTTCCATCGCGCTCGCTTGCGCTGAACGAAGTCTTTGACCTCTTCGTCCTCCAGCTCCATTTCGGCGCACATCTCTTCATATCCAATATTGAGCTGCTTTTCATCGACGACGAACGGGACACGATCGCGGATGTAATGGACTTCCAGAGTTGCCCCATCCTTGATAGAACGCCGTATTCCGTAGTAGCTGAGATACCGTTCCTGCACGCCATTCTTGCTCGGGCCGAAGTCCCGATGGGTGTTCTGCATGGTGCGGTCGATCGGAGTGCCAGTGAAGCCGAAGCGGAATGCGTTCTCAAGTTTCACGCGCATCGTGATGGCGAAGCCCTCTTTGCCGGTTCCCTTCTGGCTCCGATGGGCTTCATCCACCAGGCTGATGATGTTGTCCCGCGTGAGGGGAGCGAGGTCTCCCATCTGCTGGAACGATTGGAGTGTGGTTACCAGTGTCCCGCGCCAATCGCTCCTAAGCCTGCGTTTGAGATCCTGCACGCCCAGCGCCTTGTCGACGTTCGGGTAGTCGCATGCCTCGAAGTCATCGGACAGTTGCGTCTTTAGATCCCGACGGTCGACCACTATGAGAACCGTGGGGTTCTTTAGAGCTGGGTGTCGGCGCAGCTTGTTTCCAGCGAATACCATCGTCAACGACTTGCCTGACCCTTGCGTATGCCAGATCAGGCCGGTGCGATCCTGAGCGTCCATCGGCTTGCCGATGGCGCCGGTCGTGCGGTTAACAATGTCGTTGACTGCTTCGAATTGTTGGTAACGAGCGATCTTCTTTCGTGTAGTTCCCTTCTTGGTCTCGAAGACAATAAAGTGCTCCAAGAAGTCGAGGACGTGGCACGGCTTGAGACGAAGGAGGCCGGTCACCGGCACCACGAGGGGATCGTCGGGCGAATCGGCCTGGGGGTCGTTCCACCAACCTTTCGTGTCAGGGTAGAGGCTCAGCCACGGACCCCACACATCGAGGTGGCGCTCGATATCGTCTTTGCTTACGTCATGGAATAGCACGGTTCCATAGCGAAACTCCTGCTCGTCAGCGGCGATGCAAAAGACATTTGTCGTAAGCATCAGAGGCGCTTGGCGCTGGTAGCGGTGAAGCTGGTGCACCGCCTCCTTCCAGTCCTTGGCGGATGCCACGTAACTCTTGTACTCCGCGACTACGAGTGGAATCCCGTTGACGAGAAGAACTGTGTCCTCCCGGCATTGCTTCACACCTTGTACGCGGTACTGGTTCGTTGCAGTGAAGTCGTTGAGATGCTGAAGACCGGGATCGAACTCGATAAAGCGGACGGTGCTCGTCGGCTGACCCGGTGCCAGTTCGACCTTCGCTCCGTCGCGCAAGAGATCAAGCGTGTTGCGGTTCGCCATCAACCTGTCGGGGTGCGACATCGTCTTTCGAAGCGCCGCGACTGCGGTCACCGCTTGGGCGTCAGTTGTGATTGCATCGTTAATCCGCTTGACTGCCTCGACCAGGAGCTGTTCGACCAGTGGGTCCGTCAAGGGACGGTCGAAGGCGATCATCGCGTCCTCGTCGCGGTAGGTCCATCCCAGTCCGGTGTCGCCCGGTGTGGTGCTGCCGTAGCCTGACAGCCAGTGGAGCACAGGCAGCTCGACGTACCCCGCCTCGGTCATGATTGGCCGGAGACTTGAAGCGGCTGGAGGCGGACCCTTGCGTTAAGAAGAAGGTGCATGAGAGACCGCTTGAGAGAGTTCAACGCTTCTAGGGCTGGCCCGGAGCTACGAATGCTCTCGTCGGCGCGCTCAAGAGTGCTCGCAATTGCACGCTGTTCACCTAATCCTGCTCCACCTTTAGGTATGGGAACTAGAACGCTCCCGAGGTTTGTCGCGTTGATATTGACTTGTTGCACGCCGGGGGTGGCGTAGCGTTTGATGCGACATTGTGTGGCATAGGAGCTGAGCACCTGGCCCAAGAAATACGGGTCGACCATCACTTCATCGGGATGCAGCCGGATCAGATAGGACGCGAAGACTGCAGCTCTGTCGTCACGATAGATACCGATCTTTCCCACATGCTCTTGGGAGTTGGTTCTATTAAACAACACGTCACCTCGCCTGAGCAGATACCGATCCGTCAGACGATCGGGGAGGCTGACATACTTGAGACCGCCGAAATTGACATCTCCCTGCTGAATGTTCCCCATGCGGAGGATAGGAAGCGAACCCTTCGTCTGCATCGCGACCGAGAGTCCATACTGGAAGTCAGACACGACCGTTCTAAGGGACACAACGTCCCACGAGCGCGGGACAGGCCCAATCACCGTCTTCTTAGTGGGCTCGCCTCCGGTCCCCATGCTTAAGAGTCGTTGCACCAGCGCTCGCTTGACCACAACGGCCTGTTCCTGCGCGGCATGCACACGGTCGATCGCATCGCAAACGTCGTCAAGAAGGCGAGCTATGGCCGCTTGTTCAGGTTTCGGGGGGAATACCCCACGCAGTGCATAGGCGTCTCGCCGCGACAAGCCCGGCACGCCCGTAGCGGCGTTCAAGAGCCGCAACGGCAAGTATTGAAGCAGGTAGTAGATGTAGCGAAGATCGTCCTCTGTCGAGGTCGGCCGGACGTAGTACACGGTATCGATTGGCCAGAACGGCCGATCGGAATATTGCACTGCGCCAACGGTTCCCTTGCGTCCAACCAACACCCCCGGCGGGGGCAGCCATCGAACATTATGGGTGCCTACCTTGCCATTAGATCCGTACACATCGACATTCCCCGGACGTCTGTCACCCTCTGCGAGTGCCCGGCCGTAAAGCAGTTCAAGCCGCGCTGCGAGCGGCACGCACTTCCATTCGGAAGGCACAGCGGTCGGGTCGAAGACCTGGCAACCGGTGAGGCTCCTACTCATCTTGCAACCCGATTCCGCGCAAGCTCTCAGCCAGGCGCCGTTGCGCCGCAGTCACCTCGACCTCTGCCCGGCGCAATTCAATGAGCGCTTCCCTCACGTCTAGCCGGACCTCTGGCTTGAACGTATCCACGTAGCGAGGGATGTTGAGATTGAACTCGTTATCGGCAATCTCATCCAAGTCGACAACGCGCGCATGCTTCACTAATTCGGCGGGATCGGCGTATAGGGCGATGAGGTCCTCGCCGACCCGTGACACGTCCATGCGGTCCTCATCGGCAAGGCGACGCGCCTCCGCAATGCGCTCGTCGCGCTCTGCGAGCTTGGCCACCGGCTTCGCTCGCTGCTTTTCGAGCCGCCCGATCCTTGCCTCGGCAGCGCTAACAGCTCTCTTCGTCACGCCACTGGCTCGATCGGCACGAGCGGCGACGACCTCCTTGTCCAGAAGAAGCACCTTCTCAGAGTGCGCCTCCCCCTCAGCCATCATGCGGCCGATCTCGTCCTCCTCGCGAAGATCGATTTGCCGCCGGATTAGGCCGCTATATCCATCCACGAGCCCTGCCACCTTCGCCAGATCTCCATATGAGTGATAGTGAACAAGTATCCGCATGACATCTTGGGGCCGGAGTTCGTTCTGCGCAGACAGCTCTCGATAATGGCGAGCAGCGTAGACGAGTAACAGCTTGTCACGTCGCTCTTTCGGTCGATCCTTTCGCAAGATAACCAAACAAGCGGGCACCCCAGCTCCATAGAAGACGTTCAGGGGCAGCGAGATCACGGCGTCGATGAGACGAGCATCGAGCAGTGCGTGACGGATCAGATACTCGTCGTCCGCCTTGCGCTTCCTGATGATTGGATCGCCGCTAGCTGCGAATTCGCCGGTTTCGTCCTCGACCTCTGGTTGGCCGCGGAAGAGAACTCCTTGTGGGCACACAATGCCTGCCCGTCCGGACGCCGAGAGTGAACTCAGAATATGCAGAATGAATGCATAGTCGCCGTACCCTGCTGGTGGCGCGTGGAAGGCTGTGCCGCGTCCGAAACGTCCGTAAGGATCCTTGAAGCCCTCCTTCCCGAAGACTTCCTTCTTGAGCTTGTCCTTCTTCTTCTTGTCGTCCGTCTGCTGCTCTGGTTTCAGCCACCAAAAGTCATCCGAGAACGGGAAATTGGCCAGGACGACGGAGAATTTCCGGACGCCGCCACTCCCGTCGAGAAACTGGGGATCGGTGATCGTGCTCGCTCCCGCTTTTATGTCTGCCTCAAGTCCGTGGAGCACTGAGTTAATCTTCCCGATAGCCGCGTTGCCCCAGTTCATCTCCTGCCCGAAATACTGTGCGCTCGTTGCGTGATGTCCCTTCTCGCGGAGAAAGTCGGCAGAGTGGACCAGCATTCCTCCCGATCCACAGGTGGGGTCGTAGATGGTGTCGCCTGGATGGGGTTCGAGCATGCGGACAAGGGCATCAACGACCTCGGGCGGTGTGAAGAACTCGCCTGCCTTCGCGCCGGCATCGTCTGCAAACTTCTTGATCAGGTACTCGTATGCGCGCCCGAGAATGTCGGGGGGCACACTCTGATTGGAGAGGTCATGCTCGTCGAAGTGCTGGACGAGCGCATGAACGACCTCGTTCGGAATCAGCGGCCTTCCGCTCCCGTCCGGCGCCGGTTGATTCCAGTCGACGGTGAACACTCCGCGCAGCTCGTCATTGGAGTCGGCAACCGCTCGCATCGCTTTCGTGAGCACCGCTCCGATGTTCGTGGCAGCGGCCTTGACGTCACCCCACCGCGAGCCGTCAGGGATGCTGAACCGGTGTTCTCCGCGAGCACGGAACACGGCCCGCTGAGCCTCCGTAAAGGTCTTGCCCTGTTGCCTCTCCAACTCGGCGATCGCCTCGTCGGCCTCATGCTCCCACTGGTCGCAAAGTCGCTTGTAGAACATGAGCGAGAGGATGTAGTTCTTGTAGTCCTGCCCGGCGGTCTTCCCCCGGAGAATGTTTGCGGCACCCCATAGATGAGCTTCGAGCTGTTGCTGGCTGAGCTTCACCCTGCGCCACCGCTGCAGCGAGGATTGTCCGTGAGTGCAAAGGTCAGAGGCGCCATTCTCCGCCCGGGGGCGTCGGCGGTCTCCCAGAGGTGGGGCCCGAGTGGACGGAGAGTTAGCTTGTGCACGCGAGCGCCATCTGACCTGGGGACATAGGGCCATAGCGTACGGCTCCGGCGACATGCTGGTCTGTCTCGTTGGAATCTTTCAACCTTCGGCACCTTGCGAGACGACGCCAACGCCTCGCAGCTGGGATAAACGCGACGCAAGTAACGGGGGCGATGGTTCGTTTGATGCGACTGGCGGCAACTCCCTGGCATCGGTGCAGTGCGGTCGATACGCGACCTCTTTCGGGTCGCGGCGAGCCATGCTCCACCACGGAAAGCTGAGATGGCCCCCCAGCGGAGGATCGCCGAGTGTGACGAGAGTGAAGAGTGAAGAGAGGCCCGTCCCACGGCTATCCCACGGATGGACGTTGGGCGTGTCACGAAGTCTTTCCAGGTCAAAGCCCTGCGATTGGCAAAGTACCTGGTCATCGGGGATGGCGACGGATGGCGACTGATGCTCCGGACGGTCCGGATGGGGCTCATAACCCGAAGGTCGGTGCCTCTGAAGCGTCACGAGGCCGCGACGGCATACCCTCCGCCAGACCGTGAGTAAGCCGCAAACGCTCGGAAGCCAGACCACAGAGCATTGCCTTCCACATGGAGTTCGTTGCGTCTCACACAGCCTGGCGGGTGGGGATGACGGCATCGTCGTCGTCTTGAAGGACGACGACTTCGGCGGCCCAGGGTTTCGCTGTGTTGAGGGCGTTGTAAAGGTCGGCGGTGCCGGGGTCGAGGTCGGCCGTGGGGTCGCCGTCGATGGCGAGCAGGTCACAGAGCTCTTGCCGTGTCCTCTGGAGGCTGTTGTTGTCGCTGGCTGCCCGCAGGAGGATGCGCCAGAGGCCTTGGTCGTAGCGGTTAGCAAGCTGTCCTTGGCGGGCGGCCCAGGTGGCAAGCTGCGGTTCGCCGAAACCGAGGGTGTGTTCACCGAGCCCGGCTGCGGCATCGGTAATGTCGTCGACAATGACATAGCAGAGGCCGCCGGCCGACGTCCACGGTTCGGGGTTGCTGCCGAAGGGTGCGCCCCGGACGAGCGACAGTGCTGATCGCAAACCTTCGGGCTCCCCACTGGCTGCGAAGGACCGGAACATGGTCCAGTCGGTGCAAATGCTCTCTGCGAGAGTGAGTCGCTGGGTGCTGCGGTCGTAGGCGAGGAGGTCGGGTTCGCCGGTGACCGCTTCGAGAGAGCGGCGGGTAAGGAGAACAAGGTTGCGGATGTAGCCGTCGCTCAGAGCCTTGTCAGGGGAGACGTCGGTGAGCCATTGCCCTCGGGAGGCGGATCCGTCGTGAGCGGCGAGGTAGACGAGGAGCTCGACGACCCGCCGGGCCTTGGTCCCCGCGGTCGCAGAGACGGCACCGAGGAGGTCTCGGGGTCCGCTGTCACCGACGGCGATTGTGGGCTCTCCGAGTAGCCCGAGGATGATCGGCTCTGTCGGTAGGGCATCGAGCTGTGTGGCCGCCATGTTCAACTGGTTGTACGGCTCGTCGTCGGGCCGGGCCTCTGCGGGGGCTTCGGCGAGGTCGAGTAGGGCTTCGACGTCGGCGAGCGTCTCGTCGGCGACGTGTGCCGCCTGGACCGGGCCGTGGTGGAGGCCGCCGAGGGTCGCGCTGGCCGGGTCGACGACGAGCCCGACACCGGTCGGTGCGACAGGGCCGGCGGTGATCAGCCGGAGACCTGTCGTACCGGCAGCCAGGTCGACGAGCTGGCCGGCGACAGCGTCCTCGTCGAGGAGAACGACCGTCTTCTCTTCTGGCCGCAGGTTAGCGAGAGCTGCGGCGAGGTCGTCGCTGACGATGCCACCTTGGAGCCGGTCGATCACTCCGTGTCCGAAGCCGACTGCAACAACCGTCGTGATCGACGACGCGGTGGAACCGGCGAGTTCTGTGCCGATAGCGGCGAGGGTGCCACGGATCTGGTCGGAGTCGACGTGGATGTGGACGGTGCGGTAATGGTCGAGGTTGACCAACAGAGTGCTGTCAACCCCCTGTCCGACGGTGGCGAGGGTGAGGGAAACCGGTTCGGTCACCACTGAGTCCTCAAATGCGGTGTCGACGAGGACATCCGAATCGGTGGTGTATGGCAGGTGCCAGACCGTTGGCTCGCCGGGTCGGCTCTCGAACGGGAAGGGAGGTTCTCCGGCTTCAGGGGTGACGAGCACGTCGAGACCGTGGTGACGGACATGGACGCCGAGGACCTGGGGCCGATGGGTGCGGGCGCCGTCGGCGGCACGGGCAAGAAGCTCCGCGAGGCGGGTAAGCCAGAACAGGCTGTCGGCTCGGGCGTAGTGGCGGAGCTGGAGCTCGAGGTCGGAGAGTGGGCTGTGGTTTGCGGGCAGGGGGATCCGTCTGCCGGGGGCACGCCGACTGCTCTGGCGGCGCCGGCGTCGGTCGAGAGCGGTGACCAGGCCGATGGCGGCGAGACCGAAGATCCCCGTGCCCATGGCCAGTGTGCCGGTGTCGTCGCCATGCCCCGTCACTGGTGCGTTGCGAGTCCCATTGGCTGCGTGCACACCGGCCCGGGTGGAGGGGGTTGCGGCGTGGCGGATGGCCGGCGTGGTGTGTGCTGCCGGCGGCGGGGCGGCGGCAACTCGGGAGATGGTGTGGCGGAGCCCGTGGTCGGGAGCCGAATGGGTCTGGACTCCGTGGGCGATGGAGATGGGGGTGGTGGAACCGGGGACATCAGAGCCGCCGGAGGCGGGTGCCGACTGAGCGATCGCGAGATGGCTGGCTCCAGTGGCGATCGGAACGACAGGTGCTGGCGCAGCCGGGCCCGGCAGTGCCGCGGGAGTGGCGGGCGGCGCCGGTGCGGTCTGGGTGATGTCGGGGATGACCAGGGTCCAGCCGGGATAGATCCAGTGGGCGTCGCTGAGGGAGCCGCCTCCCGGTTGGGGTACGCCCGCGTTGGCCTGGTAGATGGCCTGCCACCGTGTCCCGTCGCCGTAGTAGGCGGTGGCGATGCCCCACAGGGTGTC
>Ga0209638_1002537_pt1 | contig 11174 bp, 6 predicted proteins | sample BarGraNGADG00211_FD_184490 | JGI IMG/M metagenome (GOLD analysis project Ga0209638, IMG submission 184490) | Arctic peat soil microbial communities from Barrow, Alaska - Barrow Graham LP Ref core NGADG0002-211 (SPAdes) (version 2) | ecosystem: Environmental > Terrestrial > Soil > Wetlands > Peat... | reverse complement strand
CCTTGAAAGCTTAACGGTGGTTCCCCTACGTGGAGGAGACCGACGGGAAGATCTTCCGTTCGAACGGATAATCGCCGGTGGTGTTCGGATAGCGCCTATCGCCGCCCCATCGGATACAGAGGTTGTGAATCGAAACGAGGGGACGCTCGATGTGCTCAAGGTAATAAGCACTGCTCCTACGTCTTCGTAGATTCCAACCAAATCACTGGCGGCCGGAATACGCCCGGCAAAAACCCGCAAGCCCCGGCCGCCGCAACGTTTCTGAAAGACCTTCTCGCCAAGCCGAAAGTGTATCTCTCTCTTTCTCTCTTCTTCTTCTCTGCGCTTATCTCTGCGATCTCTGCGTCTCTGCGGTGAATTCGCATTCCGGTCCGATCCGGGCGCCCCTACTGCACCAACATCACCGGAGCCTGCCAGAACGCCGCCTTCTGCCCCGTCGTATCCACTACCGTTACCTGACAGTTGTATCTCCCCGGCTGTAACTTATTCAGCGCCAGGCTGAACCCCAGCGGCACCGCCTTCGACTTCGGGTCCATCCCTTCCGTCACCGGCAGCGGCGGCGTCTCGAACGCCTTCGTCTGCCCCCGATAGAAGGTCACGAAGGCCACCAGCGGCTGCATCGCCGTCACGCCACGCTCATAGGCCTGCAAATACACATACATGTCGCGGCTCCGGCTGAATACCCGCGTCACGCTCGGGATCAGCTTCTGCCCGTTCTGGATCAGCGGGTTCACCGCCGGCATCTTATCCTTGCCCGCCGTGAACAGCGAGTCCCGCATATCCACGCGCTGCCCGCTCAACACCACGGAGCTGATCGGGATCCGCTTCAGTTCCTTATTCAAGTTAGGCACCACAAACTTATTCAGATAAGTCCCGATCCTCCCCGTCTCATCGTCGCGCGCCAGAAACTTCAAGCTGTAAGTTCCCGGCAGCAGCGTGAACCCGGTGTCATATTGAATCGGCTGCTTCGCCAGTTGCGCCGCTGTCGCCCCGCTCAGCTTGATATCCACCTTGTCCCGTACATTGGCCACCGTGACGTTGTACTCGTCCTTCACTTCGCCGATGAAATCGATCAGCGTGTGCTCCGCGCCGCCCTTCCGCGCCAGCGCCAGTTCGCTCCCCGGAATCTTCGCCACCACCGGCACGAAATACTCCGCCGAGTTCAACTGGAAGTAATTCACCTCCATGGCGATGGTCAGCTCGGTAATCGGGTCGCCCAGCATCAGCGCGTCGATCAGTTGCCGCTCTTTGTCCACCGTGGTGAACTTCTTGAACTCCTTGCCGGCATAATATCCCTGCCGGTAATCCAGCTTCAGCGAGGCGTCCCCGAGCGTGATCTTGATGCGGCGGAACCGCCCGTCCATCGCCGTGTTCGCCGAGTAATACCCAATGATGTAGTAACTCGTGATCGCCTTCTGCGCCTGCACCACGCCCTGCGACAGATCGTTGTTATCCAGCAGCGCCTTGCCGCCCGTATCCGCCGCCAGCGCGTACAGCGTGTCCTGCGACTTCTGGAAGTTATTCGTGTTGGCCATCGCCGACATGCCGGAGTACATGCCGACCCCGCCCGGCGACCCCCGTGTCGCATCCCCCAGCGGCGATTGCGCCACCAGGCCCCGCGCGTCCACCGGGTAGAACGACACGTTCGCCCGGATCGCCGCGTTGGTCGTCGCCTGGAACTGCGCCTGGTTGTCGATCCCGTTCAGCTTCAGACCGCTGGCGAAGTACACCAGCACCTTCTTCTCGTTGAGCTGTCCCAACATCTTGACCGCGGTCTGCAACGCCCCCAACTGCCGGTCCGTCGTAAACAGGTTGAACTCGCTATCGTCCTCGCCGAACGCCGCGCCGGTGTCGGCCGTGCTCTCGTCGTTGGCGTTCTCGTCCAGCCCGGTGTCGGCGGCGAAGAGCTTGTTGATCACCGTCTCCAGGTCGTCGCGCTTGTCCGTGAAGTCCTGCAACACCTGCACCGCCGCCCCGTTGAACGCCATGATCGCCATCAGATCCGCCGGCAACATCTGTGTCCCGATGAACTTCATCGCCGCCGCTTCCGCGCGGATCTGGTCCGGCACCGGCATGGCGCTCATATCGAAGTACATCGCCATCAGCCGCCGGTCGCGATACCGTATGTCGCCGGGACGCTCCGGCGTAATCTGGTGCGCCGTCACCCCCGGAACCGCGATCGGGTTTGCGGCAGGTGCCGAGGCGGGCGCTGCCGCCGGGACCACCGCCGGCTCGGCCGGTGCGACCATCTCGTCCAGCTTCTGGAATTCGCAGAAGCTGATGGTCTGCGCCACGCCGTCTTCGGTAACCGTGAAATCCTTGGCCGTCAGCCCCTCGACCGGCTTCCCGTTTTTGTCCTTCACCGTCACCGTCTCAATCACCAGTTGTGTGTTGGCCTGAAACTTGACGGTCCCGTTGGCGGCGGTCTGCGGGGTCTGCACAGAGGTTTGACCAGACTGTTGCGCCCCGGCCAGCAGCGCGAAAATCAGTGCCATGGAAATTGCTTTCATGCTTAGAACCTCCACCGCAAGGTTGCTTGCAGGCTACGCATGGCGTTGGCCGTGACCGGCAGTCCGAATTGCGAACTGCTCACCACCGTGTTCCAGCTCGGATACGTGACGTGATTGAGCGCGTTCGTGGCATCGAATCGCAGATCGAGATTTTCCGCGAACGTGCGCCCCAGCGACGCGTTCAGGGAGAATTGCGCGGGGCCCACAATCGAGTTTCTCCCCGCCGAGCCCCACTGCCCCGTCTTCGGCGCGGTAAACGCCGCCGGATTCAGGTGCCGTCCCGGCGCAGCCGCCTGCACCGGAGCGCCCGTCGTGTCCGGCCGTATACTCCCAGTCACGCCTGTTCCCTGGACCGCAACCGCATAGATCGGGGTCGCCGGCAGTCCGCTGCCCGTGTTGATCTGGTTGATCAGCGTCCACCCTTTGAACGCCGTGCCCTTCCAGCCGTGCAGCAGCGCTCCGCCGCGCACCCCCACGCCCGACGAGTACTGCGTCTGCAAACTCAACAGGTGCCGCTGGTCGAAGTTCGAAGGACCGCGTTCCGCGCTCAGGTCCAGCCAGTTCTGCGCGATCACGCTGGACCCCTGTCCCCGGCCGCCCAGCGCCGCGTTGTCATACGAGCGCGCATACGTGTACTGCGCCGTCGCCGTCAATCCGTTGTGCAGCCGCCGCCGCAACTGCAACCCCCCGCTCTCCCGCGTCGAGTTGCCGTTCGAGGTCATATACGCATACCCCGCGGGGCACGAAGGGCATGGGTTGACCGCGCCCGCCGGGTACGTGTTGGGCAGGAATGCCTGCACCGCGCGCGTGCCTTTGATGCCGTTGTACGTCGCCGTCATCACCATCGCCGCCGGCAGATCCATCTGTGCCGAGGCCTGCCAGGTCTGCGCGTTGCCGATGCGGAAATCCGGGTCGATGGCGAAGGTATTCGGCGTTACCCCCGGCGTCAGATTGAACCCGTTGGCCAGCGTCAGCGGATTGCCCGGGCTGTTCTGCACGCTCAGGCTTTTCGAGAGCGGCGATTGCTGCGCCATCTGCATCGCGATGGTATTGTAGACCGACGTGTTGTACGTCACCCCGTAGCCCGCGCGAACCAGCAGCGACGAGCCGAAAATCGGCCGCCAGGAAAGCCCGATGCGCGGCTGCACGCCATGCTTGTCCGGACGCACCAGCGAATCCGGATACTGCCGCCCGGTCAGCGCCCCGCTGGGACTGAGGCCCAGTACCGGCGCCTGCTTCCCAAAGCCCGGCGTGATATCCAGATTCACCAGCCGGCCGTACTTCTCCACGATTGGGCTCGAATATTCCCAGCGCGCCCCCGCGTTCAGCGTGAAGCCCGCGCTCACCCGCCAATCGTCGGTGAAATAAGCGTCGTAGGAGGACGCGCGAAAATACTTGTCGGCGTTGCCGAAGGCGATCGAGCTCGTGTCCGGCGTGCCCAGCAGAAAGTCCGCGAAATCGCTCCCCGTCCCGGCCACGCCCACGCCGCTGGCCGTCGCCTGCGTCGCCGCGCCCGTGAAGCCGAAACTGCCGCGCGCGTCCTGCTGCGAAAGCAGGTTGAGTTGTATCCGGCGTACGTCGCCGCCCATGGTGATATTGTGCGGCCGCTTCAGCCACATCACCGAATACGAAAGCCCGCTGGTCTGATTGCGCGTGAAGCTTTGCTGCCCGTCGCCCAGCCCCGCAAATCCGCTGGAGAACGAGAGGCTGGGCGGTCCCCAGTTCTGCGGATCCTGATTGTTGCCGCCGATCCCCGCCTCGCCCGATACGTTCGTCTGGTTGGCGAAGTACGGTGTGTTGCGCACCGACATACGGCTGTACTGCGCGCCCAGCGTCCCGTACAACGTCTTGTTGAAGGTGTGCCGCCAGCTTAGATTCAGATTCATCCCCTGGGTGTGGTTGCTGTCCACGAACTGAAAGAGATTCGGATTCTCCGCGCTGGTGCGCTGGTAGCCCAAAGTGCCGTTCACCGAATTGCGCGGGTTGATCATCTTGTTGATGCGCGTCTGTACCCCGTCCGAATCGGCCGTGCCCACCAGCGGAATCTGGTAGTTGTAGCGCGCCGAGGGGTTGAAATTTGGCGACGGATAGAAGTTCAACAACGCCCTGGCCTGTGGCGCGATGCGCGTCACCGGAATCGCGTTGCCGGGGAAGGGCGCGCCGGTGGACGGGTCGATCGCCAGCACGGGATTGCCCAGCGGGTTCAAAGTCTGCGAAAGGTCGCCAACGCGCTCCGCCGCCGTCGGCATCAGGCTGGTTTGCGTGCTGGCGTTGCGGTTGCGCATGCCCTGGTAACCCACGAAGAAGTTCCCGTTGTTGGTGCGGAACAGGTGCGGGATACTGAGCGGGCCGCCGAACGACGCCCCGAAGCGCAAATGGTTGTAGGGCGACCGGGGCGTATCCTGACCGGTGATGGAGAAATTGCGCGCGTTGAGCGCCGAGTTATCCAGAATCGAGCTCAAGTCGCCGCGATACCCCGAGCCCGGTCCCTTGCGGAAGTTGCCGATGGCGCGCCGTTCCACCCCGTTGCTCACGCTGCCGTTTACCAATAAAGCGTCGCTCGCTCCCGGGCTGGCTTCATCGATGCCCGAGGCTGCCGGTTCCGTGGCCGGCGGCTCGCCGGAAGCGTTCAAATCGGCACGTTGGAAACCGGGCCGCGCGTTGGCCGCCGCCGTCGCGGCGGTTGCCGCCTTGGGTCCCTTCTTTGCAGCCGGCGCCTTATCCGGCCTGCCCGGCGCCGGACTGGCAGCCGGGGCGCCCGCCGTCTGCGGGGTCGCAGCCGGCGTGCTTGCCGGCGGCGGAGCAGCCGATGGCGCCGGCGGCGGCGCCGCTGCCTTGATCTCGTCGAACGGCAGAAGCTTCAGTTCCCACTCCGGGCTCGGCGATGCCGGCGCGATGGCCACTTCCTTCTTCAGGGTGGTGAAGCAGAGCATCTCCACCTGGAGGTTCCACACCCCGTCCGCCAGGTCGGCAAATCCATAGATGCCCTGCGGATCGGTCACGGCGACCAGTTTCTTGTCGCCTTGCGTGGCGGTCACCGTCGCGCCGGGGACCGCCAGACCTCCGAACTTCACGATGCCATGATGTTCCGAAGCCGGCAGCAGCGTACACGCCACACTGGCCATGGTCCAGTAAAAGAGAGAATTTAGGATATGCTTCCGTGCCATTCAGTTCGTTTGCCCAGTCGTTTTAGTGTATGACGAACGGAGACCCCATTCCGTTTGAGGGCGATTTTGTCACGTATTATGCCAGCCGCCTGCCGCGGCAGGGGAATACAATGGAGCGCATCATGCAACTTTCGCGACGCCATTTCCTGGCCACCGGCACCGCCCTGCCGCTGCTTGCCGTGCCCCAAGCCTCCCGCCCCGGACAGGCGTGGTATCAGAAGATGCGGCGCTGCGGCCAGGTCAATTTCAACGAGATGGACCCCGGGCGCCTGGACATCGCGCAGTGGGTGGACTACTGGAGCAGCCTCAAGCTCGACGCCCTGCTGCTCAACGCCGGCGGCATCATGGCCTTCTACCCGACGAAAATTCCGGGCCACCATCGCAGCCAGTTTCTGGGCGGCGGCGACCTCTTCGGCGATTTCACCAAAGCCGCCAAAGCGCGCGGCATCCGCGTCGTCGCGCGCCTGGACTGCAACCTCGCCTACGAGGAAACCCTCCAGCTTCGTCCCGAGTGGTTCGTGCGCTCGGCCGACGGCCAGCCGGTGAAGCACTCTGAATCGCCATGGCTGTTCCAGACCTGCATGTTCTCCAGCTATTTCACGGAGCAGATGCCGGCCATCATCCGCGAGGTGAACTCGCTCTACGACGTGGATGGCTTCTTCACCAACGGCTGGCCCGGAACCGGCCGTCCGCCTGCCTGCCGCTGCGAGGCCTGCCGCCGCCTCGCCGCCCGCAACACTCCCGCGTTCGCCGAGCAGCACCTGGCGCGCGTCTTGGAAGTCTGGAAGCTCTGGGACAACGTGGCCAAGGAGAAGAAGCCGGACAGCGTGTACGTGGGAAATCTGGGAGGCGGCATCCGCGCCACCACCGACCTGCGGCGGCTCTCCTCGGTGGCGGGTTGGTTCAATGCCGACCATCAGGGCCGCAGCGGCGCCACGCCCATATGGGACTGCGCGCAACAGGGCCGCGTGGCCCAATCCGTCATGAAGGGGCGCTGCATCACCAACGTGACTGGGAGCTACGCGAATTCCAAGCCCCTGTGGCGGCACACCGCCAAGGCGCCGGCCGAGGCCACCATGTGGATGGCGCAGACCACGGCCAGCGGCATGGTGCCCTGGTATCACTGGCTCGGCGGCGAGCCCGAGGATCAGCGATGGCGCGCGCCGGGGCGCGACTTCTTCCAATGGATCGCCAAATACGAGCCGCACTTCATCAATCGCAAACCGGTGGCCACCGTGGGCGTGGTCTTCAGCCAGCGCATGAACGCGCTCTACACCCCGCCCGGCGGCGGCGCGCCCAGCGACTTTCTGCAAGGCATGTACTACGCCCTGCTGGAAGGCCGCTTCTTGTTCGACTTCGTGCACGAGGACGATCTGGACGCCGCCACGCTGAAAAAGTACGCGGCCGTGATCCTGCCCAACACTGCCATCTTGAGCGATGCGCAGTGCGCCCAGTTGCGCTCCTATGCCCGCGGCGGCGGCGGATTGCTGGCCACCTTCGAGACCGCGCACTACGATGGCGCGGGCGCGCGCCGCAACGAGCTCGGCCTCGCCGATGTGTTCGGCGCGTCGTTGCTCTCTGCCGCCGGCGGCGTGGAAGGCCCCAAAGGCAACTCGTACTACGCGCGCATCGAGCAGCGCCACGCCATCCTCGCCGGCTTCGAGGAGACCAACGTGCTGCCCGGCGCCGAATACCGCTTGCCGGTGAAGGCGCGTGCGCCGCAGGCGATGACGGTGGTGCCGCCCTATCCCGCGTTCCCGCCCGAGATGGTCTACACGCGCACCCCGAAGACGGACGAACCCGCTATCGTGATCGCGGAAGAGGGCATGAGCCGGCGCATCTGGCTGCCCGGCGACGTGGAGCGCAGCTTCTGGCGCAGCGGCAACGGCGATCTCAGCCGCCTCTTGCAGCAAGCCATCCGCTGGGTGGCGCGCGACCGCATGCCGGTGCGCGTAACCGGCGACGGCCTGGTGGAACTGTTCGCCTGGGAGACCGAGCCCGGATATGCCGTCCACATTCTGAATTACACCAATCCGAATTTCGCGCTGGGATGGTTTCGGGAGACTTACCCGCTGGGCGCGCAGACCGTGCGCATGGAGCTGCCGGAGGGGGTGAAGGTGCGCAAAGTGCAGGCGCTACGGGCGGGCGCGGAGCTGAAGTATAAAGTCACCGGCCAGACGCTGGAATTCACCTTGCCCGGCGTGCGCGACTACGAGATCGCGGCGGTGACCCGGGGGTAGGGGCACCGTGCCTGGTGCCCCTACCGTGTAGTATTGTGCTCTTGCAGCGGACAGTCGCTCCCTAACGGTCGCGGCTCTGATCGGAGCCGCGACCGTTAGGGAGCGACCTTTCAATAGCACCGAATCTCGCGGTCATGGTACTAGTGCGGGATGTCGCCGTGGGGCTTCTTTTGCACGATCTCTTCCCAGGTGTCGCGGACCTGGGCGGGGAGGAAGGGGCCGATCCAATTCTTCACGCTGTCGGGCAGGGTGAGCGTGGTCTTGGCCGGGACCTCGTTGCCGTAAACCGTGGTGGTGCCGGGCGGCACGACAGCCTCGAGCTTCTTCCCTTGTTTGATGGCGTCGTCCACGGCCTTGTGCAGTTCGGTCATGAACTTCATCTGGCCGTCGAGGATTTCGGGGCCGCCGGACGGACCGTGGCCGGGAAGAACGTGAAGCGCGCCCAGCGCCTGCGCCGAGTGAACCACCTTCGGCCAGTTGGCCACGTTGGCGTCGGCGGTGAAGTTGTAGGGGCCATTGACCGCCGCATCGCCGCTGCAGAGCACGTGTTCCTTGGGCAGGTAGACGAAGCCGTCGCCGCGCGTGTGCGCCCAGCCGAAGAAGTAGAAACGCACTTCCCGGGAGCCGTCCTTGAGGATGAACGGGCTCTTGTCGAATGTCTGTTGGGGTGGTTCGGGGGCGTCGAGATGCAGTTCGGCCACGTCCGGGCGGCCTTTGGCGGTGGCCAGCCATCGCGCGGGTTCGTAGCGCTTCATCTCATCGGCGACGCCCACATAGGCGAGCGTGGTGGCGCCGGCCTTGGTCCAGATCGGGTTGCCATAAGTGTGGTCGCCGTGGTGATGGGTATCGAAGACGTACTTGACGGGTTTGGGCGAGATGCGTTGCGCGGTTTCGAGAGTCAGCCGCGCGCCGCTCGGGAAGTTGGCGTCGACCACGATCATGTAGTCCTTCATCTCGATGATGATGTTGTTGGAGTGGCCGAGGTTCGCCAGATCGCCCTCGCGGAACCACACGCCGGGGACGATGAGTTTGACCTGACCAGGCTGAGCCTCGGTGCGGGTCGCCAGAAATGCCATGGCGGCGAGGATGGCAAAGCCGGATAACGTGAGCCAGCGCAGTTTTCTCAAGAGTAAACTCCGTACAGCTTCAGCCAAATATACACCCAATCGCGGCGGAAGTTACAGGCCTGTGGGGGCCGCCATCCCCAGTCAGCTCCACTTCTAAGTCCCGCACCGGGGCGCGGCCAGCGGCACAGCGTGCGCGCTCCGGCCGATACCCCGCGATTGCGATATACTTCAGCGTAGTATGGTCGCGCGATTCTTTCCGGGTGGCTCTATCCGCCTAAGTGTTCTCTTGACGTGGGCCCGCCCCGCGATGGTGGCGATTTTACTTTTCCTTTCCGCTGCATCCGACCTTGTCTCCTACGCCGGCCAGGGTGTCACCATAGACGGGTTGCAGGCGCTGCTCTTCAATAGCAAAACCGGTGCGTTCTCGGGTGACATACTGGGCAAGGATCCGCCCGATCTCGGCAACGTGCCGGCCGGAGAGTTTGCCTCTGTTTCGACTCTTGTCATTGTAAGAGTGCGTATGGGCAAGGATGCCCCGGCATCCAAGGACGTGCGGGTGCGGCTGGTCGCCACCGAGAGCGGCTCTCTGCCTTTTGCGGCCAAGGGCGTTTCGGGACGCGACCGCGTGATTCTGGACCAGACGGCGGTTCTCGGACCGGTGAACCCGGAGGGCGTGACGCACGTCGCATTCTGGCTGGCACGCACCGGCTGCCGGTCCGTCGCGCTGAACGCCACGATCCTTGGCGTCCCAGGGGCGAAATCGATTGGGAAGATTTTGGCATTCACCTGTTATGAATGAGTCCGATCCCATCATGCGGAGAAAGGAGTCTTGTGCAACTGATTTCCAATTCGGTAGGTGTTGGCGGCGTTAACAACCGGAGCGACGTGGCGCTGGTCCAGGCGATTCTGGTCAAAACGCAACGGTCCGTGATACGGGTTCCGTTGATTGCGCCAACTCTGGCCCCCTATCTGTCAAGTTATGATGGCGTTTGCGGCCAGCCAACGAAGGATGCGATCCGCGCCTTTCAGGACGATCACGTTTGGAGCACCGGCAATCAGACCACGCCTGGCGGCACTACCAACTGGGGGTTTCAGACTCCGCTTGCGCCGGTCCGGCGCAATGCCGGACTCGTCGAACCCAACGGCGCGACCTGGTTGAAACTTCTCGAAAAGGTGCCGGCGGATTTTGCCGATCTGCGGGTACTGACCGGGGGGAAAACGGTGTACGTGGCGGCTACCGCGAATCAGATCCAAGAACGGATCGCTGCCGCCAGTGCGTTAACCTTCGAACCCGCTTTTTTGCGAAAAGTCGTTACCTGCATCAACGCCATGCACACGCTCTACGGAATTGCGCTTGGTGTCTGCCCCAAGGGCGATCGGCGAGACTTCGGCAAACAAGACGACCTGCTGAACCAGGCTGAATTCGTCACCAACGCGGGTCCCGGTGAGAGCAATCACAACTTCGGCATGGCCGTGGATCTCGGGTTCAAGGGATTGCGCTGGTTGCGCCCCACCGGCGAGGTGGTCGAAAACGAGGATCCCTGGATGCACAAGCTCAGTCCGGGCAATGTTATCAACGCCGAAGCGCTTAAATTCTGGCAGGCCCTGCGAGCCGTTGGCACCAGCGGCAGCGTCGGCCTGTTCCGAGGTCCGGAGGCCGACCGCCCGCACTTACAGAATTGGAGCGATGCGGGTGTCAGCATGGGCGCAAGACTGGCGGATTTGCTGAGCCGGTCCGGGTCGATGCGCTGGTCGGCGCACTATGTGGAGCCGCACTACCGGTACCGGAGCGATCTCGGGTTGGGCGGCGAACTCGTAGAACTCGGTACCGCTTCTCAGATCTGGAATAAACAGGCCACGCTCACGTTAGACGTGCTTAAGAGGGCGCGGGCCGCGGCCGCCGGCAATCCACCGGCCGGCGCTGCCCGACCGCGCCCGGTTACCGATGCCGATGTCACCGCGATGAAGCAGCAATTACGCGACCAGTTCGATCTCGCCGACACCAATTGGCGGAGTTGGACCTCGAACTAGGCAGGCGCCCGCGCAGGCACGGAGCTACGATGGCCGCTGCGGCTAGCGAGTCGAGCCTCGAACAGACGTTACTTCATCACGCCGGTGTGGCGCGCGTACTTCAGGGCCTCGATGGCGGCGCCGCGGGCGCCGGCGGTGTCGCCGTTGGGCATCACGTAG
>Ga0209638_1002536_pt1 | contig 11178 bp, 9 predicted proteins | sample BarGraNGADG00211_FD_184490 | JGI IMG/M metagenome (GOLD analysis project Ga0209638, IMG submission 184490) | Arctic peat soil microbial communities from Barrow, Alaska - Barrow Graham LP Ref core NGADG0002-211 (SPAdes) (version 2) | ecosystem: Environmental > Terrestrial > Soil > Wetlands > Peat... | reverse complement strand
AACTGCTTGCTATCGGTTCACTTATGAATTTATAATCATAATACTTACCGGTTGCAACAAATGGTTGACCCCAGTATTGGAAGGTGAGATTCGGACTAATGTTAACATTCACTCTGAAAGAAGTGCTGATAGTTTTCTGATCGATGCTGCCAAAGATGTAACGGGGATTGCCGTTATAATCTGTCTGGGTAACATACTGCAGCTCAGAATATGATTTATTGTATGAAGGGCTGAGTGTAAAAACAAGATAATTAGTTGGTTTGTATGTTATGTCTAATTCTGCATATAGGTTATCGGAGCTGTTTTTAAAACCTTTTGATCCGCTTGCATAAACACTAAACATCAGCTTTTTCCGGTTATCAGTTGAAAAGCCAAGCCTTGCATTGATGCTGCCTGGTAATTTCATCATTGGTCCGCCGCGAAGCATATCGGTAGAAAGTGATGATGTGTTAAGGCTGCCTCCGGTCCATACACTCCAGAAATTTTTCAGATTTATGTTTGCGTTCCATTCATAACCTCCCCCGATCCAGTTACCTCCAAAATTATTGACTGAATAAAAGTCAGAGTTAAGATTAAAACTCTTATAGATGCCTTTGGGGTCAAATTGGTTGTATCCGGCCCACAGGACAGAAAGCACCTGATCTGTTGTACGCATGTAACCCAGGTCATTAATTTCAAAGCCGGGGGTTTTCCATAAGACTGCACCAAGAAAATTCCAGTGTCCGTTTAATTTCTCTATCTCCATTCTCCCTCCTGATCCGCTAAGTGAAGTTTTGTTTGTATCCAGTAAAGCATAGTTTTTATCAGGTCGCTGGAAATAGTGTGCGGAGGATTCCTGTGTATTCGTAATAGCTTTTTTAGAGCCTTCCACCAGGCTGAATGCTGTATTGAGGTTAAACAACCAGTTTTTTTTCTTGAAGTATTGAGTAAAATCAATTCCACCTGTATATGCAGCCTTATGCATAATGTCTGTTACATCAGCATCGAGCTCCCTGTTTGTGCTGGTAAAAATCCCGCCGATTATAGTGTTGCCATTGTTAATGTCTTTCTGTATGCGTCCTACAAAATAATTTGTCAATGGTTCAACTGTTGCAAATTTTCTTCCGCCAATGGTATCAATTTCCGCCTTCTCCTGAGCGGTAACAGCCTCAACAAAACCAACCGATAGTCCGTTTTTATTCTTTCCGGTAAGTTTAGCTGCACCGAGAATATCAGTTCTCGTTGGTATATCTGCATACCATCCGTCATTAAGGTTGGGATATCCTTGCGGTTGGCGGCCTATTCTTCTGGAATAGAAAAGATTATCATTTCCGACCCCACCATCGCCAATACCCAGACCAAAGTTTGTGATATTATTTCCTTCGATAAAGAATGGACGCTTCTCAGTAAAAAAAGTCTCATAAGCTGAAAGATTTACCACAGACGGATCGGCTTCGACCTGACCAAAGTCGGGATTAATTGTCAGGTCCATCGTCATATTATTTGTGACACCAATCTTGGCATCTATTCCGCCATTCAGTTTTGACAGTTTACCTGTTGCCTGGAATGGATTTTCCGGTACAGCCTGAAAAGTTTCAGTTTTGGCAACTCCATAAGGGGTTACGTCGAAAATTTTCCGTGGTTTAATTTGCTCCAACCCCTTTAGTTCTCCAAACAGATGAACTAATCCGGGAGCGTCTCTTGGAATATGCTGCCAGAAAGTCTGTTCGTTCTTCCTGTATAAAATTCTTGCTACGTCAATTCCCCACACATCACCGGACCTTTTTTCAAATCTGACCTGGCTGAAAGGAATTTTCATCTCGGCTACCCAGCCTTCCTTGTTAATTGAGGTTTTAACCCACCAGTTCGGGTCCCATGATGAATCTCCGTTACCGGAGTCATTGGTAAACATCTGATCGTATTTAACGCCTGCTGAACTTACCCCAAACAGAAAGCCGGTGCGGAGGTCATGAAAACTATCGATAATTATACCTACAAGGTCGCCGTCAGCCTCATCCCGTCTCGTTAAGCGGTTAACAATACTGTCAGGTGATGTATCATAAGACTTAATTGCCACATAGAGATTGTCATTATCAAACAATATCTTGAATTCGGTCCTTTGAGTTTCGGGTTGTCCGTTATATGGCTGATTCTGAGTAAAGCTGCCTGCCCAGGCACCGGACTGCCATGCTTCATCATCGAGAACACCGTTAATGACAGGAGGATTCGTTATCATTGTAGCAGTATATTGCTTTTTCTCGGGATCCTGTCCAAAAAGTATCGGGAGAAGAACAAATACGAATAGTATAATTGAAAAAATTCTTTTCATTAAAGGTATCGATTAAGTGGTTTTCTTGGTAAGGACGTATAAGGTTGGATTTTGATGCAAAAAGCCATCTATTTTTACTTTTTCTAAATAAAAATTTCATGGGTCAACTTATAAAGAGACTCTGATGTGATTGTTACCCTATTCATAAAGCCGGATAAATTCAAATGTATTACCCGTGTATTCCAAAAATTTAAGAAAGTCAGATTTCGAAAGAACCAGAGAGGCTGTGTTTATATTAGGGTGAAAAGTAAGCCTGTCATATTCTTTTAATTTCTCATCTATAAACAGATGGACGTGTTTTTCAGTGTCATTAATAAGTCCAAATGGTGAAACAGAGCCAGGTTCGACGCCAAGATATTTTTTTAGCCGAGAGTCGGATGCAAAGGTAAGTTTCCCCTGTTTTAAACGTTTCTCGAGGTCCCTGATATTAAGCTGTCTCAGGTGTTCAAGGATAACGAGATAATGTCTGTCTCCTTTATGATTACGAAAGAAGATGTTCTTACATCGTCCTGAATTGTAGTTTTTCCAGTGGATTTTAGTATCTTCAATTGTCGCAAGAGGAGGATGTTCGTGATACTCAAATTGAATATTCAGCTTTTCGAAAAGCAAATAAAGTTCTTCTTGTCCCCTCATCTGGGATCAGCTTTTTTCGGGATAAATAGAAATTCCATTTCGGCAAGTAAGGCGATATCCATGCCTCCTTCCTTCAGGTCAATATCTTCCTCGTCATAAAACCATTCAACAATAACCGGTATCCCAAGAGGGATAAGTCTCTTCAACTCTATAAAAATGTCATACAGGAATTTCGCTGACGAAGAATTGAAATAAGCAAGATCGGCTTTAAATTTCAGGGGGTAATCGGGCTTGTAATCCTTATATTTTCCTTCAACTATTTCATTAACAAAAGCGACAACCCATTCAATAACAGGATAATACATAGCGCGAACATCTTCAGGGGAAGATATTCCGCTTATAAGAAAAATATTTTCTTCAGGTGAAAGGTTAATTTCAGGGGTGATACTTGTCTTACTAATATAAAGTTTTTGCATAATCATTCTTGTTTACAAAATTGTCTCGATAATTTTTAATGTGCAAACCTGTTTTTTCGGTTACCGCTATAATAATTTATTATTTTCATCCTCAGGACAATAGCCTGTATCTTCGAGGAGTGAGCTTTTAGAATAGGCGTCTACAGCCAACTTATCGCAGGTTTCATTTTCAGGATTATTGGCATGGCCTTTTATCCATACAAACCTGATATTATGTTTCCGGTAACTTTTTAAAAACCTGATCCAGAGATCCGGATTTTTTTTCTTTTTAAAAGCTTTAGATTCCCACTGGAAAACCCAACCTTTTTCGACGGAATCTGCAACATATTTTGAGTCGGTATAAACCACTACCCTGCTGTCAGGTATTTTAAGAGCTTCCAGGCCTTCAATAACTGCCAGTAACTCCATCCTGTTATTTGTAGTAAGCCTGAATCCTGCTGATTTTTCAAGCCTGTGTTTACCTGAGATAAGTACTATGCCATATCCTCCCGGCCCCGGGTTTCCGCTTGAAGCTCCATCGGTATATATTGATATTTCACTTTGCATGATGCAGGATTATGCCTGTATTGGTAACGAAAAGTTTTATTGCAATTGATAGCAGAATAACGCCGAAAACTTTTCTAAGGATTTGCAACCCGCCTGCTCCCAGTAATTTTTCAAATATTGAAGTTAATCGCAATACAAGATAAATTACTATCATATTCAGAACGAGGGCAATAAAAATATTAATTGTTTGATATTCAGCTTTCAGAGAAAGGATTGTAGTAATTGATCCGGCTCCGGCGATTAATGGGAATGCAATTGGGAATATTGATCCTTCGCTGTGTGAATCCTGTTTAAAAAGTTCAATACCAAGAATCATTTCCATTGCTATCAAAAAAATGATAAAAGAACCTGCGATTGCAAAAGATGAAACATCGATGCCAAAGATGCCAAGCAGGGGGCTTCCTATGAAAAGAAAAGCCAGTAAGATTATGAATGAAACAAGTGTGACTTTAATTGATTTAATATCACCTGATTTGGCTTTAATATCAATTATTATTGGTATTGATCCCGGTATATCAATAATTGCAAAAAGGACCATAAAAGCAGCCAGGATCTCTATCAGACTAAAATGCATGTTTTAAAAATTTGATGCTAAGATAATCAAATTTCGTTTTTTCTCTGTGTACCTCAGTGCTTCTCTGTGTGACTCTGTGTAAGTTTTTTATTTGTTACACAGAGAGCACAGAGGTTTCACAGAGGACCACAGAGGGAAAAGGATGTAAGTTGGTGACAAAAAAATACCCTTTTTCACATTGGAGGAAGGGTATTAGAATAAGCTTAATATTTTTTTACTGAACGATAGTCATCTCATCAACAAGATGTTTGGCACCTGAATAAATATCCATTATCCAGAGGACATACCGAATGTCAACAGCAATAGTTCTTTGAAGCTCGGGTTCATAGGCGATGTCTCCGCTCATTGATTCCCAGTTACCATCAAATGCCAAACCAATTAATTCACCTTTCCCATTCATCACAGGGCTGCCTGAGTTACCACCGGTAATATCATTTGTGGTAAGAAAGCAAACCGGCATGTAACCTTTTGAAGATCCATATCTGCCATATTCTTTCTTATTGTTCAGATCAATAAGCCTTTTAGGCAGATCGAATTCATAATCGCCTGGTTTATATTTATCTACAACTCCCTGAAGAGTAGTATAATATTTATAGGTAACGGCATCCCTCGGGTCATAATCCTGCACAGTACCGTAAGAAAGTCGCATGGTTGAGTTTGCATCAGGGTACTGAGTTTTTTCGGGAACCATCTCCATCAAGGCTGCAATCCAGAGCCTTCTTCCTGTAGTTAATCCTGCATCAAACTGGCTTAATCCTTTTGATGCTTCTCCTGTAACTTTATTAAATGAGGCAGAAGTAAGGTAAACCGGGTCACTTTCAAGTGTTTTAAGAACAGGTTTACTGAGGAAGTTGTTTAGTTTTGTTTCATTTGCAAACAGAGATTTGGCAAACATATCATCAACGAACATATCGATGTTTCCTTTAAACTTCTTATCAATAACATTTAAATAAAAATCGGGAAGGAATTTAGCGGGTACGTCTGCCCTATAAAGCTTCAGCATTGCTTTCATTGACTTATTATCTGTAGGAGGATTATAATCCTTAAAGAAGTCACTGCCGTTTTTCTTAATCTGATCAACTGCATCAGAGATCTTCTGATTATCTTTTGCCTTGAGTGCCATAACCAAACCGGGAACCCCGCGATTCAGGCTTAAAAGTTCGCATCCCTGAAGGCATTCATTGAGATATTGAAGGGCATTGTAATATTCTGCCCTGCCTTCAATTGCTGTTTTTATCATATTAAGAGCTTCCCCGTATTTTGCTTTGCGGTCAGGCTCGGCAACAACCCATTTATTGAACTGATTTTCGAGTTTCTCTTTCTTGGCTTTTACATTTAGTCTTTCAAGACCTTCTTTCTGACCGATAGAATATTTATAATAGTTTGTAGAACCAGTATAATATTTGGAGGAATATTGAATATTTACCTTTTTATCAGCCAGCATATCCTTTAGCCAAATTTCCTGCTTTATGTTGCGAATTTTTATCCTGTCAGGATGTACGATCTGAAGCTGTTCATTTATTTCAAAAGAGGTCATATACCTGTTTGTCCTGCCGGGGTATCCAAGTATCATTGCAAAATCACCTTTATTAAGATCTTTTATTGAAACAGGCAGATAATGTTTAGGTTTTAAAGGAATGTTTTCTTTTGAATAGGGTGCAGGATTTCCATCTGGTCCGGAATAAACACGAAATATACTGAAATCGCCGGTATGACGGGGCCATTCCCAGTTATCAGTATCGGAACCGAATTTACCTATTGAGGATGGCGGGGTTCCGACCAAGCGGACATCAGTATATCTCTCATACACAAGAAGGTAAAAATAATTACCACCGTAGAAACTTGCAACCTGTATCCTGTAACTATTTCCTTCAGAGGCTTTCTTCTCAATCGCTTGTCGAGCATCATTTATTACGGTGGTGCGATCTGTTTCGCTCATGCCCTGTTTAACATTTGCAAGAACCTGACTGGTAATATCTTCAATCCGGATAAGAAATGTAACCGAAAGATTTGGGTTTGGCAGCTCTTCTTCTTTCGACATAGCCCAGAACCCGTCACGGAGATAGTCGTGGTCAACACTGCTGTGCGCCTGGATGGAACCATAACCACAGTGGTGATTTGTAAGGACAAGACCCTGTGATGAAACTATTTCAGCTGTGCATCCCCCTCCAAAAATAACAACGGCATCTTTAAGACAAACTTTGTTGAGACTGTATATATCTTCAGCGGAGAGCTTCAGACCCAGTTTGGTCATTTTACCTATGTTTAATTTTTCAATGAGAGGTAACAGCCACATACCTTCATCAGCTTTAGCTTTGAATCCATAATTTAGGACAAGGATTAATAATATTGCAAACAACTTTTTCATAAAGTCTAACTTATTTAGATTGATTTTAAATTAATCGTCAAAGATAACTTTTAAAATAATTTAAATATCAGGATTTATGCATAAAAATTCATTGATTTTCGAGCTATTTGGAATCTTGTACTCATGATCACCTATAGTCATAATTAAGAAAGTTAGGAAATCAAAAGTCTATTTTAAGCTGGTTATCGAAAAGATTAAATGATTTTCTATGAAAGGGAGTTATTCCATATTTCATTATGGCTGCCCTGTGAAAAGAGGTGGGATATCCTTTATTTTTATTCCAGCCATACTCAGGAAATTCATTATGAATTTTTTCCATGAACTCATCGCGGAATGTTTTTGCAAGAACTGAAGCGGCAGCAATTGAGAGATAAAGTCCGTCGCCTTTAATAATTGTTTTGTAATCAATGTTTTTATAGGCGTAAAATCTGTTCCCGTCAATAAGCAGAAATTGTGGAACTTTTACAAGACCCTCAATCGCAATATGCATGGCTTTTATAGAAGCTCTGAGAATGTTCATTTCGTCAATTTCAGTATTATCGACAAATGCGACCTTCCAGTCAACTGCCGAGTTAATAATCTCATCTTTTAGAAAAGCTCTCTGTCGGGCTGAAAGTTTTTTGGAATCATTGAGAACAGGATGTTTGTAGTTTTTTGGAAGTATAACTGCCGCAGCCACCACAGGCCCTGCCAGACAACCTCTTCCGGCTTCATCGCAACCCGCTTCAATAAGATTATGATAGAAGAATGATTTTAACATTTCACGACAAAATAATCCGAAAAAGCCTTAAAATATCATTTAAATCGAAGTTTAAGTCAGAAAAGCTCATCCTTTAAGGTAAACTATAAGGCTGGCTTAAAGGTTTTTAAACAAGTTATTAACATATTTATCAACAAAAATTATTGCTTTTTCAAAAATACGTTTATATTTGATCTTCCGGAAGAAATATAACATGATTAAAGGAACTAAGGTTTTATTGCTAATATTACTATTATCCTGGACGAAGAGTTATCCCCAGCAGTTATCGCATCAGGTATTAGTTCCTGCCGCCGGATTAGCTACTTCCGGAGAAATAAATTATTCACAGACTATTGGTGAGACAGCGGTAGAATTAATCGGTAGCGCTGGTTTTCAGTTAACACAGGGATTTCAGCAACCGGGGATAAAAATCACTCCGGATATCATACCTGAAGGTACAGGGGTGGATGTTTACCCGAATCCTGCAACAGATTATGTTAATGTTAAATTATTCGGTGATGTAGCCCGAAAATTCAGAATTGAGGTGATTAATATTACGGGGACGGTAGTTAAATCGATAACAATGGATTTTACTGATAAGTATTATTATATAGAACAGATTGAGGTTGCCACATTTAAGTATGGTTTTTATTTTATAAGGGTGACAAGTAATGATGGAAGAATTAGCAGGATATTTAAAATTGAGAAAATGTAATCCGGAAAACTATGGCTTTAAAAGTTTTTAAGAGGTATTATGTGTTGTTGATATTATTACTTTCAGGTACAATATCTTATGGGCAGAATGTTCCACTGGGCATCTTTTACCAGGCTGTTGCAAGAGACAATGTTGGTAAAGAACTTGCCAATAAAAAAATCGACGTGAAATTTTCTATTATCTCGGGGAATCCGCTTGGCACAATTGTTTATCAGGAGCTTTATTCCGATGTTACTACTTCAAAATATGGTGTATTTTCATTGATTATAGGTAAAGGGACACCGACAGGCGGTCTCTATGGTGATTTATCCCAGATTCAATGGAATACAGCATTTCATTACTTAAAGGTAGAAGTAAAATTTGACAATGATTTTATAGATATGGGAACCATGCAGTTCCTTGCCGTCCCATATGCACTTTATGCACAGAAATCACTTGAGCCCGGGCCTCAGGGACCAAAAGGTGATCCGGGTGATCCGGCATCAGATAATCAGACACTTTCCTTTGATGGTAATAACCTTTCAATTGCTAATGGAAATACTGTAAATCTTTCATCGCTGAATGTTCCTCACCAGCTTACACTTATAGGAGATACCCTTTCTATTCTGGGTGGCAATAAGGTAGGATTAACAAATCAGATCCAGGATCTGCAGCTCGATGTAAATAATTTGCTTAAAATTACCAAAAACCCTTCGGCAACGGCAATTGATCTGTCAAAATTTACTCAGACTCTTAGTTATAATTCAGATAATTATCAATTGTCATTATCTAATGGTGGAGGAACAGCAAGCCTTGGACAGATAATTGCTTTTAGAGCAGGAATTGCATCGACAGTCAACCTGCCGAACAATACACCTGTTACAATAGTTTTTAATCAGGTGACAGGAGTTTATTATACAGATGGGATATATTACAATTCTTCTTCGGGTAGTTTTACTGCTCCTTCCAATGGTATTTATTCATTTAGTGTTTTCATAAATTTACCTAATGACAGTTCTGTCATCATTAATTTATTTGGTGATCCCTATGAAACTATAATTGGTCCAACAACTTTAGGGGGAAGTTATAGAGGAACTCTTACTATGAAATTAAATAAGGGGGATGTTGTAACTGCTTCTGTACTGCAAAATAATGGATACCCCATCCCATTTAATTTTGCAGGCTCTTTTTCCGGCTACAAGGTTTATTGATGGAACACCTCTGGTGTTCTGAAATCTGTATATCAATTCATTTTTCTATTATTGGTGGAACACCTCCGGTATTCTGTTTAAATTATTTCCCCCCCAAATCATGATACTTCCCGTTGAGATTCCTCATTTTGCTACGCTCCATTCGGAATGACATTTCATTTTTGAAGTTTAAGGGGGAAGAAGTGGCGATTCGCAAAGGAATATCTTTAAAAATATGTACTAATGTCGCGAATCGCCACTTCATCCCCCTAATAATCAACCACTTACGGTGTCATTCCGAGCGTCAGCGAGGAATCTCCTACTCCCTTAAAAGGAATCTCTATATAATGTTTTTTGGAGCGTTAGCGAGGAATCTCCCTCTCCATGCGCAAAATTGATATTTTATGTATCCATTCTCTGTGAACCCTCTGTGACTCTCCGTGTAACCAAAGAATAACAATAATGAACCTTATTCCCTCTTTTTTGACCTGATTCCGATCGATCTGAATATCAGTAGCGTGAAAATAATTGCTGCCAGAATTCCTGTCACGTCACTCGCCATGTCCTTGACGCTGCATGTCCTTCCGGGAATAAGCTTCTGATGTAACTCATCAAGAGCAGCAAACGTCACGAGGAATGCTGTTATGACCATGAACTTTCTGAATCTGATTTTAAACTCTTCTCCTGCAAATGAAAGAAAAGTCACGAATGTCAAAACTCCGTATTCACAAAAATGCATAAGATAATCCAGTCGGAACTCAGCCTTTGCGGTATGGATCTTTAATGTTGGAATATTAGGGATAGACGATAAAATAATTATCGTTAATCCCCATGCAATTAGCAAATACCTGGCAACGGGACGGAGAATTATAATGAGTTTCAACATACTTGTTCAATCGAATGCCAAAAGTAAAGTTTTATGCCATATAATTATCCTCGGGCAATAGGTAAGTACGATTATTTACGTATTTAAAAGGTAAAAGACTAAATTTGTCCAAAAATCCAGAAATGATAACTAACGAACAGATAAAGGCTTTATCGGGACGCCGCGACGCGTTGAGGAGGTACCTTTGACATCGAAGGGAAACTTGAACTCATAGCTGAAAAAGAAAACCTGTCACAACAACCCGGTTTATGGAATGATCCGAAAAAGGCTGAAGACCTTCTGAAAGGTATAGCTCAATTAAAGAGCTGGACAATAGCTTTTGACAAAATTAATTCTGCCATCGATGATATTAATGTAATAAATGACTTCTACAGGGAAGGGGAAGCAACTGAAGAAGAAGTTGATAACCAGTATAAGAACTGTCTTTCCCTGATCGAAGATCTGGAAGTCAGGAACATGTTACAGAAAGAAGAAGATCAGCTTGGCGCTATTCTGAAAATAAATTCCGGCGCCGGCGGTACCGAGAGCAACGACTGGGCTGCTATGCTGATGAGGATGTATCTGCGGTGGGCTGAAAGAAACAACTACAAAGTTAAAGAACTTGATTATCAGCCCGGTGATGAGGTTGGCATCAAATCTGTGACTTTAGAGGTTGAAGGTGAACGGGCCTATGGTTATCTTAAAAGCGAAAACGGTGTACACCGGCTTGTAAGGATATCACCCTTCAACGCACAGGGAAAACGGCAAACGACTTTTGCATCGGTCTTTATATCACCACTCGTTGATAACAATATTGAAATTGAAATTAATCCGGCCGATATTAC
>Ga0209638_1002535_pt1 | contig 11180 bp, 10 predicted proteins | sample BarGraNGADG00211_FD_184490 | JGI IMG/M metagenome (GOLD analysis project Ga0209638, IMG submission 184490) | Arctic peat soil microbial communities from Barrow, Alaska - Barrow Graham LP Ref core NGADG0002-211 (SPAdes) (version 2) | ecosystem: Environmental > Terrestrial > Soil > Wetlands > Peat... | reverse complement strand
CCAGTACTGGGTCGATCGGCGACACAAGGGACCACCCCTGCCGATGGACAGGACCAGCCTCCACCTGCTGTTCACGCAGCGCGGGCGCTGTCCAGTCTGTCAGGGGCTCCTGCTGCACGCCGACCGTCCGCCCCAAAGCCCACAAGAGTGGGAACAGTGGCTGGCGGCAACCCGCAAGGCGATAGCCAAGAGCTACCTCACCATGCGGGAGGACGGCACGCCGGACGAGACCAAACTCCGTCTCATCCACGCCCAATGCCAACGCCGACACGTCGGCCACGGCACGGGCACAGCACTTCTGCCTGCCAGTGAGCCCTCGGTGCTTGCTTGAGCCGGATGCGGTGAAAGTCGCACGTCCGGTTCTGAGGGGGGCCGGGCGCAGTAATGCGCCCGGCCTACCCGACGCTCAACCCCGTAGAGTCCCCGACACGCCCACAGCAACCCACCTAAATACTGCGCGAAGCCTTAGTGCAGAATCCGGCGCTCAGAGATCCCATACCTCGACGCACTCTTCTGCCGCCGAGTGCGTGTTGTCTTGAGGCCCCGTATTCGTGGCATGCGGAACGCCGGCACGCTTATCGTGCTTGGTAGATCTCGCGGCGGTGGCCGACTCGCAGGACCAGGATCAGGAGCCGGTCGTCTTCGATTTCGTACACGATGCGGTAGTCGCCGGTGCGGACTCTCCACTCGCCGGAGCCACCGACAAGGCGGGTTGCGGCTGGTGGTCGGGGCTCGGTAGCGAGTAGTTCAAGTGCCGCCTGGATGCGTCGGCGTACCTGGGGGTCGAACTTGCGGAGCTGGCGTGCAGCGGAAGGTGCTAGGGCGATCTCGTAGGTCATGTCAGGCCGAGATCGGCCTTGACCTGTTCCCATGGGATCGGCGTCTCGCCGGTTGCTTGCATCTCGGCACGTGCCACCTCGGCGGCCCGGATGTCAGCCATGTCCTCGGCGAGCTCGAGGATCTGGTCGAGGTCGTCGGCGTCGATGACCGCTGCCACGCGACGACCACGGCGGGCGAGGTAGATCGGCGCGTGCTCGTCGCGTACACGGTCAATGATCGACGCCAGCTCTCGGCGCGCGTCTGAGACGGTGACAGCGGCTGTGGTGGACATGCACCAAGCGTACATTGAACGCTTCAACCGTACAAGTGGTGCTGTTGCGTACATGGATGTTGCCGGATTCACCTCTAAGGAGATCAAGAGAGCCGGGCTGCGCCCGGCTCTTCGCAGGCTCCTCGCCTCCGGGCATGCGGCCTCCGGCCGGTCCCTCCGTCGATCGCCCGCTACGTCTAGCAACGATCGCCATCGCACGCTCAGAGAATGGTGCTCTGCGGCCAAGAGCGGACTTTTGGGGCCTACAACTTCGTGGGCTGACGCGCGCACAGCCTCGACCCGCCATTCTCCCTGTTTCCTGACACCCGGCGTGTCGTGCGTCCGGCGTCTGTGTGCGCGAGGTTGGCTTGTGGGCACGGTGACTTGACCGCGCCACCGCGCGGGTTGTCGACATCGAGGGGGCCACGCGCGCGGACCACCGGGCTCGTCTACGTGTCCGCATCCTTGTTCGGATCGACCCAAACGGGGGCAACGTGACGCAGAAGTCGGTCGTGCGGACATACCAAGGCATGAACCCACTCGACGAAGCAGGGGCCTGGGGCCGTGCGGCCGCCGGTGACGGCGACGCGTTCGGGCGCCTGTTCGATGCTCACAGCAGCCGTGTGTACCGGCACGCGCTGCGTCTGACCGGCGAGGCTCACGACGCCGAGGACGTCCTCGCAGCGGCCTTCCTCGAGTTGTGGCGACGGCGCAAGGACGTCCGCGTCGTGGACGGGTCGGTCCTGCCGTGGCTCCTGGTAACGGCCGGGAACCTGGCCCTGAACCAGGGACGCGGCCTACGCCGACACCGTGCGTTCCTGGCCCGGCTTCCGCGCCAGGAACAGCAGGTCGATCCCGCCGAGAAGCAGGCCCTGCTCCGAGCCGACCTCGACGTCGATCCGGACCTGCTGGCCGCCATCAAGACGCTGAGTAGCACCGACCAACAGCTCCTCGCTCTTGTGGCACTCGAGGACTACCCGCTCCGCGCCGCCGCCGAGGCCCTGGGCCTCAGCGAGCAGGCGGCCCGCTCCCGCTGGCAGCGCATCCGCCGCCGGCTCGCTCAGAACCGCACCCCGACTCCCTCGCCCTCGCGGTCGAGCACTGAACCCCCGGAGACCTCCATGAACCAGACCATTGACCCCGGCTTCACCGCGGCGCTTCGTCGCGAGCTGGTCGCCCTCCCGTCCGCCAAGCCACGCCACGCCCGCCGGGTCGCAGCCATCACCGCGGGCGTCGTCGGAGCTATCGCCCTGGGTGGTGTGACCGCCGTCGCCGGTCTGCGCCCCGCTGGTGAGGTCGCAAGCCCGCCCCTCGCGCCGCCGGTCATCCTCAACGGAGTCGGCTCGGCCGAGGTCGTCCTACCCGACGCGCCTGGAAACGCCGTCTACCTGCGCGTGGAGCTGACCTGCTTCGACGGCATCCGCTGCAACACTCCCGGCGGCGGCATCGAGGGACCTGGCAACGGCACCATCAACAAGGTCCAGCGTGACGCGTTGCCCCTCACCGACGCGTTCGATCCGCACAACGCCCAGGACCTTGCCCCGCTCAACCCGGCCGCTGGCCTGGCGATCGACGTGAGCCCTGGCACGCACTGGCGGCTATACGCCGTCTACACCGACGGCCTCAGCCCTGAACCGGCCCCGGTCGGCAACGGCAAGACCCTCGGCATCCCCAGCAACGAGGCCCCGCCCGACCTCGTCCCGGCCGTCGCCACCAACGGCAAGCCCGGCTGGGTGGACTACCACCTCCTCACCGACCAGGCCCACCCCCAGCTCACGCCAGAGGGAACCAGCGAGGCCCCGATCCCTGTGTACGGCGCGGATGGCACAACCGTGATCGGCAAGGCCGACGTCAGCCAGCCCTACCGCCGCTGAGCCGACGTGGCGCGAGGCCCCGGCACAGCATCTCCCCGGGGCCTCGCGGCAGATCCACCTGGCCTGGTGCGCAAGTGGACCACCGCAGCGTCCACCAGAACTCAGCAGGGACAGTCCGCTCATCGGCTACTGAGGACGTTGGTCCAAACAGGAACCACGAAGCAACAGACCGTCAGCAATTGGCCGGAGCGCGCCGCGAGCATAGAAGCGCTGGGTACGAGGGGAGGGGGATGCGCTGCCACCTTTGGGCGCGGCCCCAGGCCCTCAGCCATCAGCGGGTCCCGGGACCAGAACCCGCACGGCCTCCACGTCGACGCCCGGAACAGTGGGCGGTTGTTTGCCTTTAGAGCTGCTGGGCTACCACCAGCTCAGAGACTTCCACGTTCACGGTGACGCCGTGGGCGACTGCTAACGCTTTTGCTAACAAGGGCTCTGGACGCGGCGCTACAGCATCGGACGCCACGACCTGACATCCGCGGTTCTGGTGCTCAGAGCCGACCAGACGCGACGTGGTCAGACCCTTCGGAGGGGACTACGGATCAGAAGGTCAGGGGTTCGAATCCCTTCGGGCGCGCTCCGTGTTGAGACGGACCCTGAACGCCCTCGAGATGTCGGGGGCGTTCGGCATCTCCCGACAAACCTGCAGGTCAGCGCCCTGAGGGGCGTTCCGGGCCGGTCGACGATAGTTCTGCGGACGATGCCCGCCGGGGCTGATCCCAGCCCAGGATGGACGGGTCAGGGCACTCGAGGGGCCGCTCAGGGCACATAAGGGAGGTTTTCCAGGGCACATAAGGGGACCGTGCCCTCTGGCGCCAAGCGCGCCACCATCCGACTGAGCATGCACCGCATGAGGCCCCTTAGCGGGAATCTTTACCGGGCGGGGGTTGCGGACATTCCTTTGCGAACACAGTGTCTGACGTGCGTCGTTCTCGCAGGTGGTTGGCGAGTTCCTCTTGCGGTGACGAAGAGGCGCGAGCTGAGGCGAGTTCGCGGTTCTTGCGGCTGACCGTTCGTCTGGCGAGAGGCGGCCTCGCGGCGATGGCCGCCCCCAACCACGGTCGGCTCCGTGGACGCGTACCTTCGACTTGGCCGCCCACCTCCAGCAAACGCGGCAATGACTATGTGCTGCTGAGGTCTGGGATGGTGGTCGAACCTTCTTCGGCGAGCGGGAACGCTGGGTTGTGGGCGACTTCCCAGCCGTGGCCGTCGGGGTCAGTAAAAAAAGCGGCATAGCCGCCGCGCGGGGTGCGGGAGGCATGCCGGGTCACCGTGGCGCCGGCGCGTTCCGCCGAGGTGACGATGTCCTCGACCTCTGCTTCGGAACGCACGTTGTGCGAGAGGACGACGCCACTGAATCCACCCGCCCGCTCGTCGAAGACACCGCAGTCGAGCGCGAGTTTGTCACGACCCCAGAGGACCAGCGCGATGGCGCCCACGCGAAATACGACGGTCTCTGCGACCTCTTGACCCTGCCACCCCAACCGCTCATAGAACGCCCGAGAGCGCTTCACATCCTCAACGCCCAGACTGATGGAACTGACCCGCTGCTCCATCGCCGAGTCGTATCTGTTCTCTTGTGACTGATGCTGTTGTGAAGCTGGCAGTCTGACCGTGGCGGAATCTGTTGGAGCAGCTTTGGCCGTTACCGTCATCTGGGACTTTGCTTCGGACCGGCCCAGTAATGGGACGTGCGCCAACCCTGCGCCTGGCGCCAGAGGCGTTGGGGGCGTCGCTCGCGAGCTGGCATTGACCCAGAACCGGCACTTGCGCACCGGCCCGCGGGCTGCCGCGACGTTCTCCAGAACACCGCCACAGTCCTCGATGGCGTTGATGGCTCCCACGTTGTTGGCATCGCAGGTCACCAGCACACGCGCCAGACCAGTCGCCGCGGCGACAAAGAGGGACTGGCGCAGAATGGCCGTCGCGTAGCCGCGGCGACGAAACCCGGGACGAACCCCCACGCCGATGTGACCGGCCACATCTGCGAGGTATGGGTTGAGCTGATGTCGAATCGAAACACGGCCGATGACCTGACCATCCACCTCAGCAACGAGAAAAGTCGCTGGTACCCAGCCCTTCGGGACGTCAACTCCAAGACGCAAGTTGTCCAGCCGCGCCACGTACGCTGGCCAGGGTTCCCCCCGTTCCAGGTCGAGGAGGAAGTCGAAGGCATCCTGGGCAAGTTCCCCGTGTGCCTGCCGTGCCTGTTCCTCGTCAGAGAAACACAAGGGCCGCAACAGCATTGGCAGCTGTCCGCTGCTGATCTTGTCGTCCACTTCGCACCGATCCGTTGCCATTTCATTTGACTACCTGATGGGCTGAGGTTATCGCGAGCGGGGGATTTTGACTTGCTCCGTCGCACCGAACCGTTTCCGCTGGCTACGCTTTGCCCGCCGCTGCCACGGTGGTACGCGCCTTAGCGTTCGCCTGCTGGGCCCGTGTAAGGGGACGGTTGCATGGGTTTGGAGTACGGAGGTCGGCTGCGGCAGGCCGGTCATCGCAGTTCCCCTACCGCGGCCACCATGTGCTGGTCGCCGCGCCCATCGAGCCCAATGTGGCGCGCCCATGCGGTGGCCTATCACCAGTGAACCGCCGAACCGCATTGACGTTGTAGGGACCAAGCCGTCGTGCCGATGAAGATCTCCGCGATGTGGCCGCGGGCCGGCAGGAGACCCAGGCTCAACCGCCGTGACGGCGACCGGTGTCCGTCTACCGGGGCGTGCTCGGACCGGGGGTGAAGGCTGGGCCATGTCCCGGCACCACGAGATCTGCCAGTGCCAGGACCCGCTCGCGCTGGGTCCGCAGGGCCTCGGGGTCGGGTGCGTACGGGTCCTCCTGCGGACCCTGGGCCGTCCACCACAGGTGGGTCAGCACGACCACTTGCTCGGCCGTGCCCACCAGGACGCTCAGGTCCTGGGAGGTGTGACCGGGGGTGGCGAGCAGCCACACGGATGGGGTCAGGTGTACGCCGTCGGCGGGCCGCTCTTCCCAGCTGTCACGGTGGTAGACGGCTTGGAAGTCGTGCACCGGTATCTCGCCGAACAATGCGATATTGACTGTGTGGTCGGGGTGGTGGTGGCTCAACACGACGTCGGTGACGTCGCGAGCAGACACACCGAGCTCCTCGAGCGGGTTCAGGATCGCTGCTCTGGTCGGCACCATCCCCGGGTCGACGACGATGATGCGGTCACCGTCCCGGACCAGGCTCACCGTGCCGGCGACGCGATCGGCGGCATACCCGGTGAAGAGCACGTCCAGGCGGGCAGTGCGAGCCAGGCCTGTCAGGTCGTCAGGAGCCACGACGGCACCGTATCGGTTCGTCTCGACACGGGGTTGGAGGGCGCGTCCCCGCGGCATACAGGGGGGTGCAGCGGCACGGAGACGCGCTTGCCTGAATCATTCCAGACAACCCCGCCAAACCCAAAGCGGAGGCTGCCGTGCGTGCTGTCACTCAACGCTGTGGTTCGCCACCCAGGACGCGGCCTCGAGCAGCTTTCGGGCGACCTCTCGTGCTTGGGCCGGCGTCAGGTTCGCACTCCTCTCGACGCTGAGGTAGACCCGCAGAGCGCCTGTCTCGATCGACCCTGCGGCGACAATGACGTCGAGGTCATCGTCGTGCATGTTCGGGGTGCTGCCCCAGCTGGCCCCGTCGTGACAGGGATGCTCGTGGCCTTCGGTGTGGCTGCACTGGCACCAGTCCGGGCAAGTGGTCGTGACAGTCATGCCACAGCTGCCTTGGCTGCCCGCTGCTCGGCGCGCCGCTGTGAGCGTTGCTCTTCGAGGAGCCCCTCGATGCAGTCGAGGAGCTCGTGTTTCCGGCCCTCGTCCAGCGCCTCGTAACCGGCGAGGATCTCGGCGGTCAGGTTGTTCATGCCGCTGCCGCTCTCATGCGGAGCTCATTGCGGACCACGACCAGCGACCCGATGGCGGCGTCGATGGCGTCGGCCGGATCCAGACCACAATCGACCTCCACGGCGTTGTACGAGCAGTCGTCGATGTTGAGCTTGATCAGCACCGCACCTTCGGCGCTCTCGGAGCGCATGTTCTTGCCCAGGTGCAGCTGGAGCCGCAGCTCGTTGTTGTTGAGGTAATCGACGTTCTTGCTCGTGAATGCGCGGATCTTGATGACGGTTTCGTGCAGGATCGTCATGGTCGCCTGTCCTCCAGCTGGGGTGAATCGGTCGGGACCCTGGTCGTGGTGGTCCCCGGGCCGGGGCCGTTTCTGTTGTCTGACTGTCTAGCCCCCCAATCGGACATTTGCCAAAAAAGGGGATGAAATGGTGCATCCTTGTGCCGGCTCGCGGGAGCCAGCTTCCCGATACATGCGGGCGCCGGCTCCGTTCAGATGGTGAGAACGTGCCCGGGAGCTCCGCTGAGATGTATCGGGGCTGGTGTCCTCACCTGACCGGTCATCCACGCTTCGTGGCCCGCAGCCTGGCCAGATAGGTCCGGTTCAGGTTCTAATGGAGCGCATGTCCTTACAGAGGCGCGTCCGCGCGCAGGTGGCAGAGTCGTGGTTCCGCTCAGCCGCCGCGGGTGTGCACGCCGACACGGTCGACGCCCCGATCACGCTGCACCCTGACGCCCTTCACGACCACCGTGAGGCCCACCCCCTGGCGCAGGTGTTCCCCCTTCTCGATGACGTCCTCGGCCAGGCCGCGCGCGACTGCGACGCGATCATGGCTGTCTCCGATGCCGCTGGGCAGCTGCTCTGGGTCTGCGGCTCGCCGAGCGTGTTGCGTCGGGCCGAGGCGATCGGCTTCATCGAGGGCAGCAACTGGGACGAGCGACTGGCGGGGACCAATGCACCCGGCATGGCGCTGGCCCTCGACCAGTCCGCGAGAGTCGTTGGTGCCGAGCATTTCCGTCGCTCGATGCAGGCGTGGAGCTGTGCCGCCACACCCATCCATGACCCCACCACGCAGTCGGTGCTCGGCGTGCTGGATATCACCGGCGGTGATGCCATCGTGGTGCCGCAGACGATGGCGATGGTGCGTGCCGCGGCGCGCATGGCCGAGGCCGAGCTCGCACGCGAGGTGCTCTCTCGCCGCGGTCAGGAGCAACAGCACCAGACAGGGAGGCTGTCCGTGGTCCTGGAGGCTCTGGGCCGCGCGGACTCGCTGCTGACCATCGATGATGGTCGCGGCAAACGGCAGAGGATCCGACTCAGCCCCCGTCACAGCGAGATCCTCCTTCTCCTGGCCTCGACGGCGCGGGGTCTGTCCGGGGACGAGCTCATGGTGCTGCTCTACGAGGAGGACGGCAGCACCTCGACGCTGCGAGCGGAGGTCAACCGGCTGCGGCGTCTGCTCGGGGATGAGCTGCTCGCGTCACGCCCCTACCGGCTGATGGCTGAGCTCACCGCAGACTGGCTTGCGGTCGAGGCACATCTCGCCGTGGGTGCCGTAGCGGCTGCGGTGCGGATGTATCGCGGGCCGCTACTTCCCGGCTCGACCGCACCAGGAGTGGTGCGACTGCGGGAGTACGTCGAGGCATCCCTGCGCCAGGCGGTTCTCAACAGCCATGAACCCGACCTGATGTCCACCTGGACCCGTTCGGCCTGGGGCGCGGACGACTACGACATGTGGAAGGCCCAGCTCGAAGCACTGGGAACGTCCTCCCCGCTGCGGCCACTTGCCGCCGGACAGCTCGCCCGGCTCGACAGGGAGCTCAGCATCGCTACTCCGGTCAAGGGTCTGTCGGTCAGGGGACTGCTGCGACGCCTCTGATCAGGCATGCAACGTTGTCGCAACCTTCAAAAGCCTAACGTCGGGTCACGATTTCGAGACAACGACGTCTAAGGAAACCTCACATGGCAAATATGCAAGCGGCTGTCGTCAAAGCGTTCGGTAAAGACCTCATCATCGAGCAGGTTCCGGTTCCGACGCCCGCTCCCGGACAGGCCCTGGTCAAGCTCATCACCAGCGGCGTCTGCCACACCGACCTGCACGCTGTCGAGGGCGACTGGCCGGTCAAGCCCAACCCGCCCTTCATCCCGGGACATGAAGGCGTCGGCGAGGTCGTCGCACTGGGCGAGGGCGTCACCAACCTCAAGGTGGGCCAGCTGGTCGGAAACGCCTGGCTCTGGTCGGCGTGCGGTACCTGCCAGTACTGCCGCACCGGCTGGGAGACCCTGTGCGAGGCCCAGCAGAACGCCGGCTACAGCGTGGACGGGTCCTTCGGGGAGTACATGCTGGTGGACGCCAAGTTCGCCGCGATCATCCCCGACGGCGCCGACCTGGTCGAGGTCGCCCCGATCCTGTGCGCGGGCGTGACCGTGTACAAGGGGCTGAAGATGACCGAGGCCCGCCCCGGCCAGTGGGTGGTCATCTCCGGGATCGGCGGCCTGGGCCATATCGCGGTGCAGTACGCCAAGGCGATGGGCCTGCGGGTGGCGGCCGTGGACATTGCCGACGACAAGCTGGCGCTGGCGAAGAAGCACGGCGCCGAGCTGCTGGTCAACGCGGCCAAGGAGGACCCGATCGAGGTTGTCCAGCGGGTGACCGGCGGCGCCCACGGCGTCCTGGTCACCGCGGTGCACCCTTCGGCGTTCGGCCAGGCGATCCACATGTCGCGGCGCGGCGGGACGATCGTGTTCAACGGTCTGCCAGCCGGGGACTTCCCCGCCTCGATCTTCGAGATCGTCCTGAAGGGGCTCACCGTTCGTGGCTCGATCGTCGGCACGCGTCAGGACCTGGAGGAAGCCCTCGAGTTCTATGCCCGCGGCGAGATCCACCCGACCGTGGCTACCCGGAACCTCAGTGAGATCAACGACGTCTTCGACGAGATGAAACATGGCAAGATCGACGGCCGGGTCGTCATCAGCTACTGACCATCCCGCGGCCGCATCATCACGCCAGGTCTTCGTAGCCGAAGCCCAGCTTTCGAGCAGTACCAACAACTTTGATGTGAAAGACAACCATCCAAAACCCCAAAGGAGCAACAGCATGAAGTACGTAGCACCAGGCCAGGCCGGGAGCATTGTCACGGTCGCGCCGAGGTATGAGAACTTTATTGGTGGCAAGTGGTTGGCCCCGACCCAGGGTAAGTACCGCACCGACCTGTGCCCGGCCACGGCCGGCCCGATCACCGAGGTGGCCGAGTCCACCCCCGAGGACGTCGAGCTCGCGCTGGACGCGGCCCACGCCGCCAAGGACGCCTGGGGTGAGGCATCAGCGACCGAGCGTGCCGCGGTGCTCAACGCCATCGCCGACGCGATCGAGGCGAACAAGGAGATGCTGGCGGTCGCGGAGTCCTGGGAGAACGGCAAGCCGGTCCGGGAGACCCTGAACGCTGACATCCCCCTGGTGGTCGACCACTTCCGCTACTTCGCCGCGGCGGCCCGCGCGGAGCAGGGCAGTTCGACCGAGATCGACAAGGACACGGTGGCCTACCACTTCCGTGAGCCGTTGGGCGTGGTCGGGCAGATCATCCCGTTCAACTTCCCGTTGCTGATGGCGGCCTGGAAGATCGCCCCAGCTCTTGCCGCGGGCAACTGCACGGTGCTCAAGCCGGCCTCGCCGACCCCGTGGTCGATCCTGAAGCTGATGGAGGTCATCGAGGACGTCGTACCTCCTGGAGTGATCAACGTGGTCACCGGTCCGGGTGCCGAGATCGGCAAGGCGCTGGCCGCCAACCCGCGGATCGCGAAGGTCTCCTTCACCGGTGAGACGGTGACCGGGCGGCTGATCATGCAGTACGCCGCACAGAACCTGATCCCCTCCACCACCGAGCTGGGCGGGAAGTCCCCGAACATCTTCTTCGCCGACGTGATGGACCACGACGACGAGTTCCTGGACAAGGCCATCGAGGGTCTGGTGCTCTACGCGTTCAACAAGGGCGAGGTCTGCACCGCCCCGAGCCGGGCACTGATCCATGAGGACATCTACGAGGAGTTCATGGCCCGCTGCCTGGTACGGATCGCCGCGATCAAGCAGGGTGACCCGCTGGACACCGAGACCATGATGGGCCCGCAGGTCTCCAAGGCGCAGATCGAGAAGATCGCCTCCTACGTGGCGATCGGCAAGGCGGAGGGCGCGGAGGTCCTGATCGGCGGCAACCCCGCCACCGTCGAAGAGCAGTTCACCGGCGGCTACTTCTACGAGCCGACGGTCCTTAAGGGCGACAACAAGATGCGGGTGTTCCAGGAGGAGATCTTCGGCCCGGTGCTGGCGGTCACCACCTTCAAGGACGACGAGGAGGCGCTGGCGATCGCC
>Ga0209638_1002534_pt1 | contig 11181 bp, 8 predicted proteins | sample BarGraNGADG00211_FD_184490 | JGI IMG/M metagenome (GOLD analysis project Ga0209638, IMG submission 184490) | Arctic peat soil microbial communities from Barrow, Alaska - Barrow Graham LP Ref core NGADG0002-211 (SPAdes) (version 2) | ecosystem: Environmental > Terrestrial > Soil > Wetlands > Peat... | reverse complement strand
CAACTTACTTCTTCCCAAATTTCTAATATTATTCCTTCATCAATTGCCATTGCTCAAACCTCTACATCCGATACTCAAAGCTGGACTGCATTCAATAATCCTGCCATGTTGGGATATTTGCTAAAACCAGAAATCGGCTTGCAATTCGAAAATCGATACATAATTTCGGAACTTTCAACTAAAAGTTTTCAATTTGGATTAACTTCAAATCTGGTGAATGCAGGTCTTTCTTTTTCCCATTTTGGTTATTCGTTATATCACGAAATGATGTTTGGACTTGGTTTTGCCCGAAATTTCTCTGACAAATTTGCTATGGGTGTGCAGTTTAACTATTATACTGCATTTTTCAATGCTTCCAATTCCTATCGTGGAGCATTGTTGCCACAAGTCGGGTTGTCAGTGCATTTTTCTCCGGATTTCAGTTTGGGCTTCAATACCTTTAATCCATTTCAAACCAATATAAAATCAGAATTTGTTACTATGCGTCTTCCTTCCATTTTCAGTTTGGGTTCGGAGTACTTTTTTTCACCGGAATTGGTATGGCGCACTCAAATCGACAAAGAAGTGAGCAGCAATTATCGTTTTGCCACCGGATTTGAGTATCAAATGTTGAAACTACTCTCCATAAAACTCGGCGCTTATGGTTCGGATTATTTAGTGCCTTGTCTGGGTTTTGGATTTAAAATCGGAGCGTTTCAGGTTGATTTGAACTGCGAATTGCATCCCGTGCTTGGATTGAATAGTTTGGCAGCAATTAAATATCGATTTGGGAATAAGTAATTACTAAAATTTAAACTTTCGTGAAACGCTTGTTAGTTTATTCGTTTTTACTTGCAATATGTTCTTGTCCGGCAGGAGCACAGGATGCCGTTTCCACGACAGAACAATTGATAGCCGATATTTTTGAGCAATATACGGCTGAAAGTGAAGATGCGATTGATTATGATTCGTTTTTTGAAGATTTAATGTTTTGTGCTCAAAATTCGATTAATCTAAATCAGGCAACCCGTGAACAACTCGAAAAATTACCATTTTTATCGGATATTCAGATTGAAAATATTCTTTCGTATGTGTACCAATCCGGTTCGATGCAAACCATTTACGAACTTCAACTTATAGAAGGATTGGATATGACGGATATCAGACGCATGTTGCCTTTTGTAAAAGTTGGTGAAGCAAATGACACAAATAAAAAAATTTATTGGCACGATTTGTTCAAATACGGTAAAAATGAATTGTTTTTTCGGCTGGATAAAGGCTTAGAAACCAAAGAAGGTTACCAATTTTTGCCGGAAGAAGATCAGAATACTACAACAAATTCGACGAATTATTTGGGAAATAATCTTTATCATTCGTTGAGATATAATTTTCATTTCAAAGACCGGATTCAGGTTGGTTTTACAGCCGAAAAGGATGCCGGTGAGCAGTTTTGGGGATCTACGCACAAAGGTTATGATTTCTATTCTTTTCATGGTCAATTCAATAACTTCGGAAAGTTTAAAACCATTGTTGTCGGCGATTTCCGCGCAAATTTCGGACAAGGTTTGGTGCTGCATCCCGAATTTGGCATGGGAAAATCGTCGTATGTGCTGAATGTAACGCCACGCAGTTCGGGTTTAAAGAAGTTCAGTTCGACCGACGAGAGTAATTTCTTTCGTGGTGGTGGTGCAACTGTTCGGCTTGGAAAGTTCGATTTATCGGCTTTTTATTCCAATAAAATGATAGATGGTGACACGGTAAACGGATCTTTTCCGACCATTATTAAAACAGGTTATCACCGAACGTTGGATGAGTTGACTAAAAAGCACACGGTGAATCAACAAATTGTAGGTGGCAATGCAACATATACCAATATGAATCTGCAAGTTGGCGTAACATTGGTACATACTTTGCTGGATAACAGTTTGGTACCGGACAAATCGGTGTATAATTATTTCTATTTCTCGGGCTCTGCACAAACAACCGGAGGCGTTTTTTATCGATATCGATGGAAAAAGCTGAATTTATTTGGTGAAACAGCTATGACGGACAATGGTGCGATGGCAACTCTGAATGGATGTTATTTTAGCCCGATGTCACAAGTAAGTCTGGTGGTTTTGCAACGCTATTACTCACCGGAATACGATACGTTTTATGCTTCTTCTTTTTCAGAAACGTCAAGGATTAATAACGAAAGCGGTTTGTATCTTGGCGCCGAAGTTCGTCCGTTCCGAAAATGGAAACTGGCTGCGTATGCCGACAGTTACCGTTTTCCGTGGCCAAAATACGGTGTTGATGCACCTTCAATCGGCAAAGATTATTTATTTCAGGCAGATTATGCAGCGCAACGAAATTTGGCAATGTATTGGCGTTTCAAGTTTGAAGAAAAACAAACCAATCTTTCCACTACAGGAGCCATAATGCCTGTTGTTGTTCCGCTTCAAAAAACGTCGTTGCGGTATCAATTGACGTATTCGTATGGAAATTTCAATTTTAAAAATGTGTTGGAAGGAAATCTCTCTCGACAAGCCGGTGCGGCCTGGACTTACGGAATAATTGCTTGTCAAGATGTGAGTTATGTTTTTAAAACTGTTCCGCTAAAAGTTGATTTCCGGTATCAGTTTTTCGATGCGACGGATTACGAAAACCGCTTCTATTCCTACGAAAAGGATGTTCTTTACGCTTTTTCCATTCCCATGTATTTCGGTTTGGGAAGCCGGTATTACCTGAATTTGCAGTACGATTTGACGAAACGTATCTCACTTTGGTTCAAAATTGCCCAAACCGTTTATGCCGACGACCGTGAAACCTTAAGCAGTGGCAATGAAACTATTCCGGGAAATAGAAAAACAGATGTGAGGTTGTTGGTAAAATGGGAGTTTTAAAAGCTGTTTGTCAATGAAATACTTATTTTGTAATTAGACGAAAATAAACTATATTTGTCGACAATTTGTTATTAAAATATTTGTTTTTCTATGTAAGTTTATAAATGAAAATAAATTCATATATACTTGAATTTGAGGTTGACAAGTTGACAGATTCAATTTTGAACAGAATAAGCGGAGATAGTTTTCGTACGGAAATCTCTTTACTGACCAAATCTGATTTGAAATTGGTAACAAAAACCAAAGGTTGGTTATTTGATTGGAAGTATGAATTTGACCAGATTGACAGGGAAGTTTATAAATTGACTATTGTTGATAATTCAGACATAATTCAAGGATTGGTTAGTTTAGTTGTGAAGAAAGATCACGTTTATATGTATTTGTTAGAAAGCGCTCCGTTCAATATTGGGAAGAATAAAATATACGAAGGTGTTTCTGGAAATTTAGTAGCATTTGCCTGTAAATTATCATTTCAAAGAGGTGGTGAAGGATTTGTTTCGTTTGAATCAAAAACAAAACTTATTGAGCATTATGAAAAATCACTTGGAGCAACAAATTTTGGTGGAAGATTGATGGTTATAGATTCCATTGCAGCAAGGTTATTAGTAGATAAATATTTTAAACCCTAAAAATCATGGGATATATTAAAGAACCGGAAGGGATTGACTTTGTTATTCAGAGCAAACCGCTTACCAAAAAAGAAGAAAGTGAACTTAGCGATTATATTGTCAAAAGAAAACTTGAAATTAGAACTATTTCAAAAAAGAGGACACGAATGAAAGATTCTGTTTAATGATAAATACTACTTTAAAAAAAGCAAACTGATTTTCAGTTTGCTTTTTTTATCTTTCCCTTTTGTTTAAAATTTCCCAAACCGTTTATGCCGATGACCGCGAAACGTTAAGCAGTGGAAATGAAACCATTCCGGGAAATAGAAAAACGGATGTGAGGTTATTGGTAAAGTGGGAGTTTTAAAACATGGATTTTATTTTAAAAAAATCATGTTTTCAGTACATAATTTGACATACTCTCAAATATTTAGCAATAACTGCCATCTCTACATTGCAGCTTGTCAAAATTCCTGTATCTTTGCATTGTTTTTCATCCCGAAGAAAATTTTCGTTCAAAATTTACAACACACTCTATATCTTTAAGATGGAATTATTAGAAAAAATTATGGCGCGTGCCAAGGCAAATTTACAACGTATTGTATTGCCCGAAGGCACTGAAATCCGCACTCTCAAAGCGGCGGATATTATTCTAAAAGAAAAAGCTGCTAAGCTTATTCTGATTGGAAATGACGTTGAAATAAAAAAACTGGCTGCCGAGAACAACTTGAAGAACATTGTTGAGGCTAAGATTGTTAATCCTGAAACGGATTCCAACATGGCTGTCTACGCCAACTTGCTTTTCGAATTACGGAAAAGTAAAGGCTTAACGTTGGAAGAAGCAACAAAATTGGCAAAAGATCCGTTGTATTTGGGATGTTTAATGATTAAAAACGGTGATGCCGATGGCGAATTGGCAGGTGCACGAAACACTACGAGTGACGTGTTACGTCCCGCTTTCCAAATTGTAAAAACGGTACCGGGAATTAAAGTGGTTTCGGGTGCAATTCTGATGTTTACTCCTGCCACGCAATATGGCGAAAACGGTTTGTTGATATTTGCGGACTGTGCCGTGAATCCAAACCCGACTGCTGAAGAACTGGCTCAAATAGCAGTTTGTACGGCAGATACAGCTCGTGTTATTTGCGGCTTTGAACCACGTGTGGCTATGTTGAGTTTCTCGTCGAAAGGAAGCGCCAAACACGAATTGGTTGACAAAGTGGTGGAAGCAACACGAATTGCCAAGAAAATGGCTCCTGAATTGATGATTGACGGTGAATTACAGGCTGACGCGGCTTTGGTTCCTGCCATCGGACAAAGCAAAGCGCCGGGAAGCAAAATTGCCGGACATGCCAACGTGTTGGTTTTTCCCGATTTGCAATCGGGAAACATTGGCTACAAAATGGTGGAACGTTTCTCGGGAGCGCAAGCGGTTGGTCCTATTTTGCAAGGAATGGCAGCACCAATCAACGACCTTTCGCGTGGTTGTTCGGTCGATGATATTGTAAGAATGATTACTATTACTGCGAATCAAGCTATGAAAAAAGTTTAAGGTTAATTAGTTGACTGGTTGATTAGTTCAAAACAACTTATTTTCATCAACCAATTAACAAGTTAACCAATCAACCAATTAACTACAAAAAAATATGGCACAAGAAATTATTGAAGCGATTGAACGCTACGGATTAAGCAAACGTAACCGTAAACGCACGCTATTTTCGCGTATCGGCGTGGTGGGTTGCGGAAGAGAAGGGAGCGTAATTGCCACCACGGCAGCTCTCAATGGGATGGAAGTAATTTTTCTGGAACCAAACGAAGAAAGTATTGCAAATGCTTATACTCGTATTGAAGGGAAACTGGATAAGAAGATTTCTAACTGGGGTTTGACTGATAACGAGAAAAAAACCATCCTGAGTCGTATCACCGGAACTTCAAATTACGAAGATTTCAGTGGTTGTGATTTTGTGATTGAAGCAATTCGTTACACCGACAAAACAGGAGAAAAACGGATTGTCCAACGAAAAGAAGTTTTTAAAGAACTGGAACGGGTGTTATCTACCAACGCGATTATTGCATCAAATGTTACAACGGTTATTGTTACAGATTTAGCCTCCGAACTCGTACATACTGAACGTTGCATCGGACTGCATTTCCTTTCAAATGTACCCGATTCTCAAATTATTGAAATTGTTCCCGGACTGAATACATCCGTTGAAACGTATGATAAAGTTTGCCAGTTTGCCCGCCTGATTAATCATCAGTATATTCCGGTAATGGAATCGTCAGGTTTGGTAAGTATTCGTCTGTTTTTGATTCAGTTGAACGAAGCTTGTGGAATTTTGTTGGAAGGTATTTCAAGTGTTGAAGATATCGACCGTGTATTGACCGTAGGTTTTGGTCACCGACAGGGAGTTTTCCGTACAGCTGATCAAATGGGCATTGAGAAAATCGTTCGCTTACTCGAAAATCTGTGGGATGAATATGGCAGTTTAAAATACAAACCATCGCCTATAATATTGCGGCTTTTCCGTGCAAAACATTTTGGAGTGAGCACGAACAGAGGTTTTTATACCTACGATGATTTTGGAAATATAATCAAATAAGGAGGAACTGAAACATGAAAATATTAGTTTTGAACTGCGGAAGTTCATCAGTAAAATACAAATTGTTGGATATGGAGACCCACGAAGAGTTGGGAGTTGGAGGTGTGGAAAAAATCGGGATGAAAGGTTCATTTCTCAAACACATTCGTCGTGATGGGCAAAAGGTGATTCTTAAGGGTGAAGTTTTGGAACATCAAATTGCTATTGAGTATATTTTGGGAGTTCTGACGAGCAAGAAACACGGTGCTATTGAATCATTGGAAGAAATTAATGCTGTAGGCCACCGGGTGGTTCACGGAGGCGAGAAATTCAATTCCAGCGTGTTGATTACCGAGGAAGTGATTCAGAAAATTGTAGAATGTATCGACATTGCTCCTTTGCACAATCCACCAAATTTAGCCGGAATTTACGCTATCAATGAATTATTGCCTTCTGTTCCTCAAGTAGCTGTTTTCGACACAGCTTTCCATCAAACAATGCCAGATTATGCTTATATGTATGGAATACCCTATTCATTGTACACCAAATACGGCATTCGTCGGTATGGTTTTCACGGAACAAGTCACCGGTATGTGTCAAAACGTGCCTGCGATTTCTTAGGATTGGATTATAGTCATACCAAAATGATTACCGCTCACATTGGAAACGGAGCTTCGGTTTGCGCCATCAAAAACGGAAAATCTGTGGATACCTCTATGGGATTCACACCGGTTGAGGGTTTGATGATGGGAACACGTTCGGGTGACATTGATTTGGGCGTGGTGACATTTTTGATGGAAAAGGAAACGATTGGTTCGGCAGCGGTTTCCACCTTGTTCAACAAACACAGTGGTGTATTGGGAGTTTCGGGAATTTCGTCCGATATGCGTGACATTGAAAATGCGATAGCCGAAGGCAATGAACGTGCCAAACTGGCATTGGATATGTATGAATACCGGATTAAAAAATATATCGGATCCTATACGGCAGCGTTGGGTGGGGTTGATGTATTGGTGTTCACCGGCGGAGTAGGTGAGAACCAGACAGGAACACGCCAGAAAGTGTGCGAAAGCCTTGCGTTTATGGGAGTAAAAATAGATAATGAACTGAATGCAAAATCGCATGGAAAAGAAGTCTTATTGAGCACTCCGGATTCAACAGTAAAAGTGGTTGTAATTCCAACTGACGAAGAATTTATGATTGCTTCGGATACAATGGAAATTCTGAAAATGCAAGAATAAATAGTTTGGTAATTTCTGAAAAACGTCTGACCGGTTTATGCGGACAGGCGTTTTTTTATTCTTAGTCCTGATAATTTTATCAACAAAATGAGTAGTCATCTGCAAATTCCCAATTATGTTCAAATCAGTGGTACATGGATTGTATTTAGCGCATCCGTTCCAACCTCGCAGCGTCTAATCTAAGCAATATAAACAGTAAAATGGTAAAACCCCAGAGCGAGGAACCTCCGTAGCTGAAAAATGGCAAAGGAATGCCGATTACAGGCATAATGCCAAGTACCATGCCTACGTTTATCATCAAGTGAAAAAATAAAATGCTGGCCACACAATAGGCGTAAATCCGGCTGAATGCTTCACGCTGTCGCTCGGCAATACGGAGAATTCGCATAAGAAGCAACCAAAATACAAACAACACCAGCGTTGAGCCCCAAAATCCATGTTCTTCGCCTACCGTACAGAAAATAAAGTCGGTATCTTGTTCGGGAACGTATTTTAGTTTGGTTTGAGTTCCGTTCAGGAAACCTTTGCCCCAAAAACCGCCTGACCCGATGGCAATTTTCGATTGATTTACGTTATATCCGGCTCCAAGTGGTGCATCTTCCATGTTCAGCAATACTTTTATACGGAGTTGTTGATGCGGCTCCAGCACCTTTTCGAACAGATAATCGGCTGAAAAACAAAACAAAACAGAGCAAATGGAAAACAGCACCAAAAACCAGTATTTTTTATACCGGTGGAAAAGTTCAATAAAAATCCAGTAGATGCACGAAGCCACTACCGTGAAGATGGCCACGTAATTGTAATTGACATAAAACCAACTATTCAGAATATATGCCGCAACTCCAACCAATATGGTTCCAAGCAGCAAAATGATAGCTTCTTTTTGATTTCGGCAAATGAAAATGGCATAGCCTATCTGCACCAGCAAAATGATGCCCATTCCCAGCACCATTCCTAAGGTTCCTTGGTCAACTTGCAGTGTAACAATACTTAATTTAATAATAATAACAAAAAGAAGAATCGTAAATGAGCCGATAAGCAACACAATTCCTTTCATCCCTTCGCGATAAAGCATCAACAAAAAGGCGACATAAACCAAAGCCGTTCCTGTCTCGTTTTGTAGAATAATTAAAATAAATGGAGCGAAAATTATCAATCCCAACGGAATTAAATCTTTCCAGGTTTTAAGTTTGTAATTATATGCACTCATGAACTTAGCAAGACCCAATGCTGTAGCCATTTTGGCTAATTCTGCCGGCTGAAAACTGATTGGTCCGATCATTAGCCAGGATCGTGAACCCTTTATATCATGTGCCACAAAAATGGTGACAATCAGCAATAAAATGGCTCCGACATAAATAAAATAAGCGAAAATATTATACAGTTTTGAGTCAATTAGTAAAAGTATCCCCCCAATTGCAAAAGCACTCAGAATCCAAATAAACTGTTTGCCGGCACGCTGACTGAAATCAAAAATACTTGCCTGATCGAAGTTATAACTGGCGCCATAAATGCTTATCCAGCCCATAAGAACCAGCACAACGTAATAAAATACCGTTGTCCAGTCAAGTGCATATCTTATACTAACGTTCTTGGACATTGTAATTGGTTACTATTTTGGTTACTCTATCTTCTAATTCAACGCGTTTAATTTTCCCCTGGAGGTATTGTTCTACCAGCAAACTGAAAATAGGTGCGGCATATTCCGATCCGAATCCGGCATTTTCAACTACCACGGCAATGGCAATCTTTGGGTTTACCCTCGGTGCAAAACCTACAAAAATGGAATGTGGTTTACCATGACTGTTATCGGCTGTTCCTGTTTTTCCGCACATATCCAATCCTTCAATTTTTGATGCCCGAGCAGTTCCATATTCAAAAACCCGCGACATTCCTTCATAAACAATAGGAAAGTATTTTTTATCCACTTTGCATTGATGAATTTTCTTCAACATTGAATCACATTTGTTCAGATGCGGAGTAATATAATAACCCTCGTTGGCAATAGCCGACATCACATTTGCCAACTGAAGCGGCGTTACCAACACTTCGCCCTGTCCAATAGAATTTGAGCGAATGGTTATAGCACGCCAACCTGTTACCGATTGGTAAACCCGGTTGTAATATTTTTCGGAAGGAATATTGCCACGAGATTGTTCATAAATATCACCGTCGGTAAATTTACTTCCCAGTCCAAAACTTTTAATCCGGTCGACCCATTCGCTGTAGTTTTTTCTAAAAATGGCGTTTTTTTCACCATAACCATCTTTTTCGATGGTGACGCGGAATGCATTCCAAAAATAAGGGTTGCAACTTTGTTCAATGGCGCTGAGCAAGCTCACAGGCGAACCGTGATGGTGGGTACATTTAATGGGCGATGATTCCGGTCCGTTACAAGCAAACATGGTGCTTTCATCGATTCCTCCCATTTGTTGAAGAACCAGTGCCTGAAGCGGTTTGAACGACGACCCGGGTGAATATTGTGCCTGAGTGGCACGGTTCATCAATGGTTTTGTAGGATCATTAACCAACTGCATATAATTTTCTGACCGTTGACGACCTACCAAAATTGAAGGATTAAACGATGGATTTGAAACCATGGCAAGTATTTCGCCTGTTGCCGGCTCAATGGCTACAACGCTTCCTACTTTTCCGGAAAATAATTTTTCCGCTAAAATCTGTAATTGAGCGTCAAGCGTTAAAGTCAGATTCTGACCTGCTTTTGGTGCAATATCTTCTTTTCCGTTTTCATATTTTCCTTTTATTCTGCCTTTGGCATCGCGCAAGAGAATTTCCACTCCTTTTTCGCCGCGCAATAATTCTTCGTAAGTATATTCCAATCCATCGCGTCCGGCATAATCGCCTTGATTGTAATAATCGTCGTTGTCAATCTTTTTTTGCGACACTTCGCCAATGCTCCCTAAAACGTGTGCTGCCGAAGGAAAAGCATATTCGCGCAAGGTTCGGTTTTGAATATAAAAACCCGGATATTTGTACATCGATTGCTGAATGGTGGCAATGTCTTCAATGCCAAGCTGCGTCATGAAAAGCTGGGGAGTGTACGACGAATAACCGGGATTTTTGTGTCTGTCTTTAATTTCGGCAATCCGGTTGATAAAATAGGATTTATCAATGCTCAACGCTTTACAAAAAGCAACGGTATCCAAATCATGAATTTCACGCATGATCAATGCAATGTCATAAGCCGGTTTGTTATAAACCATGAGCGTATGTTTCCGGTCGTAAATCAGACCACGCGGTGGAAATTGTGTTTTTTTCAGAAAAGCGTTACTATCGGCACCTTCTTTATATTTCGATTCGATAATTTGAATGGTAAACAGCCTCAAAACATACAAAACAATGACAGCAGACATGATTACGGCAATCACATATCTTCTGTTCTGAAGTGTATCGTTAATCATTTTTTATTTTGTTTTAAGCGATTGAAAACCCAAAATCAGCAATATGGTAACCAAGGAACTGAGGATAATTTTTGTCGAAAGAATCCAGAAATGGGCGAATGAAAATGCTTCCAGAAAGAATAAAGTAGTGTGATGAATCATTACCATCATCACCATGTATTTGATATAGGCACCAACTCCGAAAGTATAAAATGAAGGTGTCGGATTGTTTCCTTCTTCAATTGAAATGAATAATTTAATAATTCCATTCCGAAGAAAAGCAACCAGCACGGTAGCAAAAGCATGCATGCCCATCGTGTTTGAAAAAGCATCTATGCTCAGTCCAAGCACAAAAGCCAATACCAGCGAAAACCACCGAGGTGTGCTTACCGGCAACGAAAGAATAAATAAAATGTACAGATAGGGATTGATGTATCCCAAAAATTGGATATTGTTCAGTACCAGTACTTGAAAAAGTACCAATA
>Ga0209638_1002533_pt1 | contig 11182 bp, 8 predicted proteins | sample BarGraNGADG00211_FD_184490 | JGI IMG/M metagenome (GOLD analysis project Ga0209638, IMG submission 184490) | Arctic peat soil microbial communities from Barrow, Alaska - Barrow Graham LP Ref core NGADG0002-211 (SPAdes) (version 2) | ecosystem: Environmental > Terrestrial > Soil > Wetlands > Peat... | reverse complement strand
TATGTGTCCAGGAAAACATTCAATGGTGAGTCAAGGTACATCATGGCTTATATCGACAGGAAAACCCTGGAATTCACTTTCAGGGCTGAGTATGGCATTACCCCTGAACTTACAATACAGTATTATGGTAGTCCTTATATCTCTACCGGGGTATACAAAGATTTCAAATATATTACAGATGCAAGGGCAGTTGATTATAAAAAACGGTTCCATCAGTATTCAGATCAGGAGATCATTCTTGATCCCGCTTCAAATTATTATCAAATAGATGAGACCGGGAACGGAGTAACGGATTATAAATTTTCTAATCCGGACTTCAATTTCATGGAGTTTCGTTCCAACCTTGTAGTACGCTGGGAATACAAGCTCGGTTCCACTCTTTACCTTGTTTGGCAGCATTCACGCACTGGTCGTGACAGTGACCCGAATCATTCGTTGGGCAATAATTTTGGGAACTTATGGGATATCTATCCTACTGATATATTTATGCTGAAATTTAACTACTGGTTCTCATTATAAGAATCATAGAGCTGTTTATCTTTCCCGAATGAGATGATTGTTAAACCTGTCACAACATTCTCAAAAAACACTTCATTTAAATTAATTAATATGAAAAGATTAATTTTAATCATTCTATTGTTCTCAATGATTTCTGTTGTTTTAAAACCTCAGACTCAGGGACAAAACCAGAATCAGTCACAGAATCAGCAGCGTCCACCAGTGGCAAGGCGGCCAAACCAGAGCGGTATGGTTAACCTCGACAGTCTTCGCTGGCGCGATATGTGTATTGTTGCCGATCCGACAACTAAAACCTATTATATTGTAGGTCCGGGAGGCAGAAGCGTAAGGTTCTACAAGAGTAAGGACTTAAAAACGTGGGAAGGACCACAGATGATTTATACTGCACCCCCGGATGTTTGGGGGAAAATTCCTATAGTTAGCATATGGGCGCCCGAAATGCATATGTACAAAGGTAAGTACTATCTCTTCCTGACATTTGATACCCGAAATAAATTATGTGAACAATGGCTAAACTGGGAACGTAATGGCCGTGTTACAAGAGGATCGCAGACATTTGTAAGCGACTCTCCCACCGGACCATTTAAACCCTTCTTAAATCATTCTACACTCCCGGTGGATATGATGACACTCGACGGCACCCTATGGGTTGAGGATGGCATTCCTTATCTTGTGTACTGTCACGAATGGGTTCAGGTGGTAAACGGAGCTGTGGGGTATGTACGTCTGAAGGACGATCTTTCAGAAATTGTCGGTTCACCGACAAACCTCTTCCGGGCCAGCATGGCTCCATGGAGCAAAATAAGCGACCAATACGGTTGTAATGTTACTGACGGTCCTTTCCTGTATAAAGGAAAAACCGGAAAACTCTACATGTTATGGACCAGTGGCGGTTATACAGGTTACACACAGGGAATTGCTATTTCCGAGTCAGGAAAACTGGCAGGTCCCTGGAAACAGCAGGCTGAACCACTTTATAAAGATGATGGCGGCCATGGAATGGTCTTCAAAACTTTTGAAGGCAAAATAATGATGGTTCTTCACTCTCCAAATAATGGGAATTCACGTCCACGGATATTTGAGCTCGAAGATACAGGGGAAACACTAAAAGTAGTTAAGGAATTTACAGGGATATAACAGCACCTGACTTAACTAACCAGATTCTGGAATTGAATTTGCAATTTATCCTCTTTGGTCAAACGAGCATCCTGGATCTTAAGATGTCCTTAAGATGTCTTTTTAACCTGACCTATTCTGATAATTCTGTTTTCAACAGGCTGGTCAATTGTAATTGGTACCTGTTCTTCTATTGTATTGGCGGAATCGAGCTGAAGGGCTTTAACATCAGAAATACACAATAGCCTTGAAAGGCTGTGAAGTGCGAGAGTAACATTCTCCATTCCTGAGAGCTTATAATCGCGGGGCATTATCCTGTCAATAAGAATATATTTGAAATCGGCCGGGAAAGAATGTTTACGTAAAGATTCGTAACTACTTTCGAGTTTTATTTCTTTCGATGCTATCATGTCTTCAAGCACTTCTTTGAAGTAGAGGTTAATCATAGGTTCTACCTTAAACCCAATGTGAAAATCGACCCGGATTAAAACACCGGGAATTATCTGTGTAACCTGATAGTCGATTCTGTCAGGTTCATCTATCCTGTCAACATGAACAAGCCAGTAGGTATCAGCCCGTTTAGGCTGCTTCTGAAATATAGAGTAGATAACCTTCGATTCGACCTGATCCGGCCTGTTTGCCTTAATTATATAAACCAGATTTGTAGCATATTTCGCAACAGATTTATCTATGGAAAGATCCTTAAAAAGATCGAAATATTTGTAAAGGTCAGTGAAAGTAACATATCTGTTTTTCAGTTTCCTTCCAAAGTACCAGCCATACATAACTAAAAAATACATAGTGGCCAAAAGCAGGGTGAACCATCCTCCATATTTGAATTTGTGAAGGTTAGCAATTAAGAAACTTCCTTCTATAGTAAGATATACGGTCAGCATTAATAAAACCCATCTATGGTTCCATCCACTCTGATAAGAATAATACGACAATAGTAAGGTCGTCATTATCATTGTAATAGTGATAGCAAGACCATAAGCCGCTTCCATGTTTGCAGACTCTTTGAAAAAGAATACTACCAGACTGCAGGTAACCCATAAGAACCAGTTTACAAATGGCAGGTAAACCTGACCCCTGATAAATGTTGGATGTAGTATTCTGATCTTTGGCCAGAAATTAAGTGAAACAGCCTCGCTGAGCAGTGTGTAAGAACCGCTTATCAATGCCTGACTAGCAATTATGGCGGCCGCGGTTGATATTAATATTCCAGGGAGAAGGAACCAACGCGGCATAATTGAAAAGAATGGATTCAAGTCTGCACCGCTTGCATCATTCAGCATTAGCCACGCACCCTGACCGAAATAATTAAGCAAAAGAGTTATTTTAACAAATATCCAGGAGACCCTGATGTTTGCTCTGCCGCAGTGACCCAGATCGGAATAGAGAGCTTCTGCCCCTGTGGTACACAGAAATACAGCCCCGAGCAGTACAAACCCTCCGGGATACTCCCTCAGGAACTTCACAGCAAACATTGGATTTAAAGCCCTGAGTATATCGGGATGTATCATAAGCTGCAGAAATCCAAAGACCCCAAGCATTGTAAACCATACCACCATTATTGGACCAAATGAGCCTCCGACAAAATTAGTACCGAATTGCTGTATAAAGAAAAGAGCAGCAAAAATGATAAGAACGATCAGGACGACCGGGATTTCGGAATTATAATACCTTAAACCTTCCACGGCAGATGTTACTGTAATTGAAGGCGTTATTACGCCATCTGCAAGCAGTGCAGAGCCTCCGATCATTGTAAGAAGCGCCGCCCATCCTGATTTTCTTTTCATCAATGCAAAAAGTGCAAAAATGCCTCCCTCACCATTATTATCAGCTCTCAGTGTGATAAGGACATATTTAACTGTAGTCTGAAGTGTAAGAGTCCAGAAAATACATGAAAGTGATCCATAAATGAGCAACTCGTTGATATTTTTATGGCCTGCAAGAATTATTGCCTTCATGGTATACAACGGACTGGTACCAAGATCACCAAAAACTATTCCCAGGGTAACTATTACCCCAGCCAGTGAGAGTTTTTTAATATCCAGATGTTTTTCTGTCCCTGCCATTTACCCCTGATTTATTGTTTTTGCCAACGTAAAAGTTAAACAAAAAGCCGCCAAAGTTAATAATTTATAAACATTTTAAGGTTTAGCTTATCAGGAATATTTTTTTTATAAATGTATCTTTGGACCTCTAACGGTAAAAAGGTAAGCATTAACCTGAAAAAACAGTACTTATGAACCGAGTTTATTCAATTACAAAATCAATTTTCATCTTACTTATCTTTATATCCGGCAGTATCGCGGTAAAGAGTCAGAGCCCACAGGAACCAGTACAAAAAATTTCACTCCTTTTTATTGGTGATATTATGGGACATGATGAGCAGATTTGGTCAGCAGAAAACAGGGAGAATCACACTTACAATTATGATGATGTTTTCAAATATATAAAACCTGTAATATCAGACGCCGATATTGCCATAGCTAATTTTGAGGTCACGCTCGATGGTGAGCCGTATATGGGTTATCCCCAATTCAGTTCTCCTGCAGCTCTGGCTTCTGCATGTAAAAATGCAGGGATTGATTATATGGTATCTGCAAATAACCATGCTGCCGATCGTGGAAAAAGGGGAATAATAAACACAATAGCCAGACTGGACAGTGTTGGGATACCACATACGGGAACATTTTTAAATCAGGAAGAGAGAGATAGTCTGTATCCTCTAATGATCAAAAAACCTGGAGTATCAATTGCATTACTCAACTATACCTACAGTACCAATGGAATAAAAGTTCCGGAACCTGTAATTGTCAACATGCTGGATAAAGATCTGATAACCAATGACGTTAAGCATGCAAAAGATAAAAATGCTGATATAATCATACTGTTTCTTCATTGGGGAACTGAGTATGATACTATTCCTGCCAAGAGCCAGACTGATCTGGCAGAATATTTTTTTTCAATTGGAGTAGATCTGGTGATAGGTTCACATCCCCATGTATTGCAAAAAATGGTCTGGTCTAAAAATAATACAGGAGGAAAAGACGGAGTTGTTGTATACTCTATGGGTAACTTTGTATCAAACCAGAGAAAACCAAAGACCGATGGAGGTTCAATAGTAAGAATTGAACTCACCAAAAGCGGTAAATCATTTAAGATTTCAAATGCAGGATATTACCTCACGTGGGTCTATACCCCAATTGAAAAATACAGGAAAAAGTTTTTTATCCTGCCGTGTTCTGAGTTTGAAAACAAATCGGATTTCTTCAGCAAGCCCGCTGATTACATTCTCATGAAAAAGTTTATTAACGACTCAAGAGCGCTTTTAAACACACAAAATATCAATATCAAAGAGTATATTTATAACGGGAACACTTGGTTGTTAAATAATTAACAGATAAAACGGGTCCCAAAAATACTTAACCGGGCAAACCTGTTTTCACCATTTCTTGATTTAGCTTTAAATTATTAGCTTTGCATAAAATAAATAGGTCCTAATGAATTACGATTATAATACACAGAGGAAGTTGATGGCTTTGCCGGAATATGGAAGAAATGTTCAGAAAATGGTTGATCATATTAAGACCATCGGAGACAGGGATGAGAGAAACCGTGCTGCAAAAACTATAATTTCTATTATGGGAAACCTTAATCCGCATCTTCGCGATGTCGGAGATTTTAAGCATAAATTATGGGACCATCTTGCTCTGATAGCAAACTTTGAACTGGATATTGATTCACCATATCCTGTTCCTGAACCATCAAAATTTGTCGAAAAACCTAAACAAGTGCCTTACAGCAAGGGCGGTATACGATATCTTCACTATGGTCGGATAATTGAACTTATGATTGATTATGCATCTGAAATGGAAGATGGAGATCGAAAAGAGTACCTTACCACGCTGATAGTTAATCAGATGAAGAAGTCATACATCACCTGGAACAGAGGTCAGGTGGCAGACGAGGTAATTATAGGTAACATGAAGTTATTGTCGAGAGGAAGACTTAAGATGACTGATGGCGTGAGAATTCTTGAAGTAAAAGAACTCATTCCTCCCGTTAAAAGGAAACCTACCGGTAAACCCTATAACAAGCAGCAGAATAAACAATTCGTTAAGAAAAAAGGATACACCAGACATTAATGGGTACTTTTATTGTACAAGGTGGAAAATCGCTAAAGGGCGAAATAACGCCTCAGGGAGCAAAAAATGAAGCCCTGCAGGTAATTTGTGCAATTCTTCTCACTTCCGAAAAAGTTACTATCAAAAACATTCCTGATATCAGTGACGTTAACAAATTAATCGAACTGATTGAATGCATGGGTGTTAAGGTAATACGTGAATCTAAATCGGTAACATCTTTCGAAGCAATTAATGTAAACCTTGATTATCTTCAAACGAGCGATTTCAGGAAACTAAGCAGTAGTTTACGAGGATCTATTATGATAGTAGGACCTCTTCTTGCCAGATTCGGAAAAGCCTTCATCCCAAAACCCGGAGGTGATAAAATTGGCCGCCGCAGAGTCGATACTCATTTCATAGGTTTTCAAAAGCTTGGTGCCAGATTTGAATTTGACACTACCGATCCTTTCTTTAAAGTCGAAGCTCCTTCATTAACAGGCACTTATATGCACCTCGATGAGGCTTCTGTTACTGGTACTGCTAATATTATTATGGCTGCTGTCCTCGCAAAAGGACGAACAACAATTTACAATGCTGCCTGCGAACCTTATGTTCAGCAGCTTTGCAGAATGCTGGTTTCAATGGGAGCGAAAATAGAAGGAATAGGTTCAAATCTTCTGTATATCGACGGCGTAACAGGCCTGAATGGCTGTACTCATACTATCCTTCCTGATATGATCGAGATAGGATCATTTATAGGGATGGCTGCAATGACAAAATCGGAGATCACTATTAAAGATACATCCTACGATAGTCTTGGAATAATACCAGATTCTTTCAGAAGACTAGGAATAAACCTGGAAAGAAGAGGCGATGATATATTCATTCCTTATCAGGAACATTATGAAATTGAGACCTTTATAGACGGATCAATAATGACAATTGCCGATGCTATCTGGCCAGGACTTACCCCGGACTTACTCAGTGTCTTTCTGGTTACAGCTACACAGGCAAAAGGTACGGTTCTGATTCATCAGAAAATGTTTGAAAGCCGCCTGTTTTTTGTCGATAAACTGATTGATATGGGGGCGCAGATAATTCTATGCGATCCGCACCGGGCAACTGTCATTGGTCAGAACAGAGCCATAAGACTGAGAGGTACCGTAATGTCGTCGCCCGATATCAGAGCCGGAGTTGCCTTGCTGATTGCTGCTATGTCAGCTGACGGGAAAAGCGTCATTCATAATATTGAACAGATCGACAGAGGTTACCAGAATATCGATACCCGGCTCAATGCACTGGGAGCTGATATCCAACGAGTAGAATAATCTCCCTTTCCCCTTTTCTCCCCCTCTCCCATTCTTTCAGTGAGCCGTTGTGCCGTTTCTTCTCTGCCAAATTGTCAATGTCCTGCCCTTGGCAGGTAATTTGTTAACCAATGATATGAAACTGAAATACAGTTATTAATGAAGAAAAAGAAGATGAAGGAACAGGAAGAGATTTTGAGGAGAAATCAAGACAAAACATCTGATAATAAAGAAAATACTGATGCATCAGAAGATAATTATGATGACTATCTGGATATTACTCCCTCCGACGAAGCAATAAAAAATGAGTCAGATAGCGAAACCGGAGACGGAATGACTTCTGCCATTAACGACTCCTATGTGAAAGTTGTTGAAGGAAAGCTGGCAGAAATGCAGGATAAATATGTTCGTCTGTCTGCTGAATTTGATAATTACCGCAAAAGAACGCTTAGAGAAAAGATGGATCTGTCAAAATATGCAGGAGAAAAACTTCTTGTAAATATTCTTCCTATTATGGACGATTTTGAAAGGGCTCTGCAACACATAGACACTTCAGCCGATCATGCTGCAATTAAAAATGGAATTGACCTTATTTATGGAAAATTAGTTGAGTTTCTTAAACAAAACAGTGTTACTGAGATTGAAGCAATGAACTGTAATTTCAATGTTGATCTTCATGAAGCTGTTGCAAAAGTTCCGGTAGAGCAGGAAGATAAAAAGGGAAAAGTGGTTGATGTTGTATTGAAAGGCTATTATCTTCAGGATAAGGTTTTAAGATTTTCAAAAGTTGTTGTTGGAGAATAATTAATACTTTAGAAACTGACATTGAGTTAGTGGCTCTATTTAAAAAAATAATTGGGATGGGTAAAAGAGATTATTATGAAGTGCTTGGTGTATCTAAAGAAGCCACAAAGGAAGAGATTAAGAAAGCATACCGTAAACAGGCATTAAAATTTCATCCTGATAAAAATCCGGGGGACAAAAAATCCGAGGAAAATTTCAAAGAAGCTGCAGAAGCGTATGAAGTTTTGAGCAATGCAGAGAAAAAAGCACGGTACGATAGATATGGTCATGCCGGAATGGGAAACCAGGGCAACGGTTTCGGAGGTCAGGGAATGACTGTAGACGACATTTTTTCATCATTTGGTGATATATTCGGAGATGCTTTCGGAGGATTTGGCGGATTTGGGGGAGGTAGCAGGGGACGCAGGGTCAATAAAGGGAGTAATCTCAGGGTGAAAGTCAAATTGACTCTTCAGGAGATTGCAGCAGGAGCAGAAAAAAAGATCAAGGTTACCAAATATGATACGTGCGACACCTGCCAGGGAACAGGAGCAGCAGATTCATCTTCGTTATCCACATGTACAACATGCCACGGATCGGGACATGTTACCAGACTAACAAACACCATGTTAGGCCAGATGCAAACTACATCGGTATGTCCATCATGTGGAGGAGAGGGTAAGACAATTACCAAGAAATGTATAGCCTGCTATGGTGAAGGTATTGTACAGAAAGAAGAAGTAATAAAAATAAACATACCTGCCGGTGTTGCCAAAGGAATGCAAATGAGTGTGAGTGGCAAAGGAAACGCACCAAGAAGAGGAGGCGTAAATGGTGATCTTCTGGTGGTGATCGATGAAGAAGAACATCCTGAATTAATCAGAGAGGGTAACGACCTTATATATAATTTATTTATAAGTATCCCCGATGCCATAATCGGAACACATGTTGAAGTACCAACAGTAGATAATAATGTGAAGATAAAGATTGAACCTGGTACTCAACCAGGTAAAATACTTAGACTCAGAGGAAAAGGATTACCCGAAGTAAACGGATATGGCAGAGGCGATTTACTTGTTAATGTTAATGTCTGGATACCAAAAAACTTGTCAAAGGAAGAACTGAAGATCTTTGAAAAATTAAAAGATTCCGACTCGTTCACACCAAATCCTGATAAAAACGACAGAGGTTTTTTCGACAGGATGAAAGGGTACTTTGAATAACAGGTGATTATAAATTCAACCCCGAACCCACTTTTTATTTTCCCACCTGCTTTAAGCCCCCCAGCCCCTTAGCGGTCAACCTAAGGGATTGGTGCTGAAAGGTATTTTCTATAACTTAAGCCACGGAGTGGCTTAATATGAATAACCCCCAGCGCCAGCCTAATCTCATATCACATTTAGTTATGTGCTGGCTATATAGCTGAATGTTAATAACTTATGTTGATTTGTTGATATAATCAATTGAATATCAAATATATATAATTAGTTTTCATGTATATTGAATACATGGAAGAAAACTATTTTACAGGCACTTATGGAGGACTACTCCCGGATGCCAGATTAGAAAAGCGAGTTGAAGGATTAATGTTAGCTTTGTTAAGCAAAGGCAGTGCAGTTATAAATAAAAGTTGCAAAACCTTGGCTGAGAAGGAAGGAGCTTACAGGATGCTGGTCAACGACAGCTTTGATTATAATGATTTGACTGAAGGAGCTATAAGACAGTTGAAGAAAAATGTCAATGGAGGCCATTATCTTTGTATTCAAGACACTACAGAGATTAATTTTACATCTCACATGGGAAGAATTGGCAGGGAAGATAGAGATATCGGTCCTGTTGCAGGGAAAGAAATGACCAATGCAGGTTTTTTCTGCCATCCGGTACTTGTGATTGATCCTTCAACTGACATGCCGGTTGGCTTTTCATCAATGATTTTATGGAACAGATCATGGGATAAGGCAAACAAGCATGAGCGTGAGTATAAGAAGTTGGATATAACCGAGAAAGAATCCTACAGATGGATTGCGAGTGCCCTAAAAACTAAAGAGTCTTTAAGTGAGGCCGACAGTATGACTATAATTGGAGATAGGGAAAGCGATATATATGAAGTATTTGCGATAGTACCCGATAACAAGACACATCTGTTGATAAGAACCCATATTGACAGGGTGCTCTCCGAAGGAATTAAACTAAATAAAAAGATATCCTCTTCACGTGTTCGATCCATATATGAGTTTGATGTATCAAAGGGGAAAAACAGGACAAAACATACAGCTAAGATGTCTCTCAAATGGGAGAAAGTAAAGTTTGGTCACCCTTCAAAAAAGCCCATGAAGGGTGGAAGTAAGGCTTTTATCGAAGTAACTGTAATAGAAGCCAGGGAACTTCCCGAGAGTGTAAAACATGGCGAAGATCCGATCTCATGGACATTACTTACTACCCATAAGGTCAAAAATGCGGCTGACGCACTTAGATACATTGGATGGTACAGTCAGAGATGGTTAATAGAGGAACTTTTTCATTTACTCAAAACAAAAGGTCTTTGTTTCGAGGAGGCCCAGCTTGAATCAGGAGCAGGACTGAAGAAGCTGATTGTTCTTGCCCTTCAGGTAGGATTAAGAATAATGACCTTAAGACTTTCAATTGACAGCAGCCATAAAGTAAAAGCAAACATAATTTTTTCTGAAAAAGAGATAGAGTTCATGAACATCTATATGAATGAGCTTGAGGGTAAAACTGAAAAGCAGAAGAATCCATATGATAAAGGAACTATACAATGGGCTGCTTGGGGCATAGCCAGAATGGGCAGTTGGAGCGGATACAAATCACATGGGCCTCCCGGCTATATTACAATGAAAAATGGATTGGTGGACTTTTACAATAAGATGGATGGATTTGGTACTTTATCAAGATACCTTGATAAAGACTACTTGCACAAGATGGCCTTAAGGATTAGCGGCGAGTTGCACCGCTAATCGATCAAATAATATTACAACAAGTGACATCGCGGCAGAAGAGGCAGCGATCCACAGGTGTTATCTATATGCTATACCAAAACAAGCAATGTATTGCATCTTCTTCTCAATAAATAACCTAAAGCCCTACTGTTCCATGTTTGCTTCAGGCTAATGATAAAAAATGTGTATAAAGATGAGGGTGCAACCGGGGGTGAAGAAACCTCACTACAATTATCAGCTCTGAAGGAGCTGAATATGTTTATTAAGCCCTTTCAGGGCTTGAGATCAGTGAGTTAGCCTTACCCCTGGCTGGTGCCAGGGGTTATTCAAATTAAGCCACTTCGTGGCTTAAAAAAATAATTAAAAC
>Ga0209638_1002532_pt1 | contig 11182 bp, 9 predicted proteins | sample BarGraNGADG00211_FD_184490 | JGI IMG/M metagenome (GOLD analysis project Ga0209638, IMG submission 184490) | Arctic peat soil microbial communities from Barrow, Alaska - Barrow Graham LP Ref core NGADG0002-211 (SPAdes) (version 2) | ecosystem: Environmental > Terrestrial > Soil > Wetlands > Peat... | reverse complement strand
CATCGATTTGGAACGTTTCTCCCGCGCGCGGGATGCTCGCTGCGCGCCATTGGTCCAGCAGCGCGTCGCACTCGGCCGCCGACAATCCTCGCGGATCCAGTACGCGGAACAACCCGGGCCGCCGCACAAAAGTCTTCTCGTGGCGGAAGAAGACCGTCTCTTCGCCCACGGTGACGGCGCGCTCGCCCCGCCCGATGGTCACGCCGCGGATGGGAGGCGCGGACGCGGCGCCCAGGGCCGCGCGCGCCTCCGGGGACGCATCGGGGCACTTCTCGAGCGATTCCCGGCCCGCCGCCAGCTTCATGGCGAACGCCAGGCAAGTCGGGTAGCCGCACTTCCGGCAGTTGGTGTTGGGAAGCAGCTTGAAGATTTGCAGCCCGGTTAATGGCATGCGTCGCCTCCTCGCGCGGCATCGCCGAACCAGCAGTCCATTTGCGCTCGCAGCCGCGCTAGCGTCTCGGGATGGCGCAGAACCAGGACCTCCGCGCCGGCCTCGATCAGCGACAGCGCGGTGGCCAATTCCCAGTGGATCCCGCGCCGCCGCTCGTCGCCCCACAACGGCTCCTGGCGGCTGGAGACTCTGGCTTCCTTGGCTTTCCATGCCTCGTCGCCCGCCAGGCAGATCATGGGAGCGTTCAGCATAGCGTCGCCGCCGAGGGCCGCCAGCCGGATCCGTTCCATCACGGAGTAGGTGTACTCCAGGCCGTACCCGAGCCCGCCGGTCAGGGGGTCGATCAGCGTCCGGCTCATGTCCATGCTGGCGTCCGACAGGAGAATGTTAAGCTGCTTGGCGATGTTCATGTCGATCGGGCTCTCGGCCACCAGGATGTGCCCATACGCCACCGCCACGGCGGCCAGCGTCTTGTAGTCTTCCTGGCATGCCGAATGAAGCGCCAGCCCCTCTCCCTTTCCCTCTTCGGCCACGCGCGCGAGAACGTCGTTCTGCCGCGGGCCGGCGCCGGGACCTTTGACGATCAGTGGAACATCCACCGCGTCGAGAACGGCGCGGACGTCGGCCGCGGCTTCCTCGGGCGTTCGATTGCCGCGGTCGGGATGCGTGCCCATGAGGTGCAGCATCACCAGGTCGGCGCCGAACTCGCGTACCGCGCGCCGCGCCGCCGCGGCAGGGCTTCCGATCACGCCATCCCAGGGATCCCGGACCGCCTGCGCCCAGCGCGCCGGATCCACGTCGGTGATCTCCAGCGCAAAAGCGGGGCGGTGCGGAAAGTTCCCTTCAAACGTGTGCAGCGGCAGGCCGTTGCCGCCGCCGACCGTAACCGGCCGGCGGCTGCCCGAGCCGAGCGTCACCGTGCGGATGGCGCCGGCCCACTTTTTCGGTTTCAGATCCAGACTCATAGATGGTCCTTCAGTGCCCGAGTGGAACACGCTTCATGACAAGGCAGTTCACCGCCGAGACGCCGAGACGCGGAGAGAAACCGGATTTGCAGCTCTGCGCCCTCGGCGTCTCGGCGGTATATCCCAAAACGTATCACCTGCGTTCAATTCCTGGCCGGAGCAAGACCTCAGATCATCTCGCCCATTTCCAGCGCGGGGTGTCCGACCGCGGCCAGATGCTCGATCAACGGCTCCAACTCGGTGCAGATGTTCTCGTCGGCGATCTTCTCATACAGCCCCGGCTTGCCGATCTCTTCGCAGCGCTGGCGCAGCTTGTCTCCCAACCGCTGCTTCACGCGGGAAGTCGTCCACACCAAACGCGCCAGCCCCCCGTCGGCGCTGATGAATTTCCGCGACAGGATGTAGAGCGTCCCGATGCCGATGAACCCGGGGGTCTGCTGCCCGCCGCCGGTCATCTCCGCCAGCGAGGAGAACGTCATACCCACGGGAGTCTGCCCGGCGTATTCGCGATCGACGAGCATGATCCCTCCCGTACCCGGCAGGATGCAGGCGATGCACTCGAAACATCCGCACGAAGTCATCGGGTCGTTGATCATCGAATAGGCGGAGAATCGTTCGAACGCGCCGTTGGAGGCGTTTCGGATGAAGTCGTTGACTCCCTTCCACTGGCCCAGCGCCGGATCGATGACGTCCCCTTTTCGCACCGGCAGGTTGCCGCCCAGCGGGTTGATTTCGTAGGCGGCCTTCCCGTCCAGCCAGTTGTAGGCGCCGCACAGCCCCAGCCGCTCCGGCGTGATGATGCAGACGTGGTTCGGCGCATAGCTCTGGCACAGGGCGCAGGAATAGAAAATGTCCACGCTCTCGTCCGTAAGGGCCCCCATGCGCTCGTCGCGCTGCTGGTAGGCGGCGACCGCCGCGGGGTAGAGCCGCTCCACATCCCCGGCGTTGGTGAACAGGGTAACCTGCACCTTGTCTACGATGGCCGGAAAATCGTTGCGTAGCTTGTGTAGCAGGACGGTCCCCAGGTGCTCGATGCGGAAGCCGGCGTCACGCGCCTTCTTCGAAATGCGCAGCCACACCGTGTCGCGCTGGCCAAGGTGCATCACGCCCATGGGCTCGGAGAGGAACGAGTGGATGTGCCGCTCGAGGATGGATTCGAATTCCGGCTGCAATTTGCGGCCGGCAACTTCCACGAAGATCGTCAGCGGCAGCCGCGCGCCTTCCGGAACATCGGCGATCTCCGGCCCCACCACGCGGATCAGCCCATCCTGCACCTGGTCCATGGGGCGGCTTGTCAGGTACTCGAAGCATCGCGTGTACTTGCCGCCGAACTCCACGGCCACGTCTTCCCGGCGGACCCTCTCTCCTTCGAACGCCGGGCCGTGCCGGACCGGGATGGGGATCTCCACCGTTCGTATCTTGACCCCGCGCACCTCGACCGCGCGCGAAGGCATGTCGCGGTGGGCGACGTTGGCGACCACATGCTCGTACGTGCAGATACCGCTCGGCAGGATCTCCGGTATATCGGTGTCGGCGATTACCGGGAAGCCGAAGTTGATGGCGCCCGCCGCGGTGGCGAACTTCTCGTCGTCCAGTTCGCCCAGGGCCAGCACGAAGGCGAACACGCGCCGCTGGTTGTAGAGCAGGATCTCGCGGGTTTCCTTGAGGCCGCCGGGCCTGAGACCTCCGAACGTAAACGCAGCGCGGCAGGCGAATCCCAGGGCGTGCACGATGGAAGAGGTGTCGGACCCATAGGGAACCAGGAATGTCTCCCAGGTCATCTCCACGCCGCGGCGGTTGAGCTGGGCGGCCATGGTCTCGCCGCCGCAGGCGCCTCCCATGAAGACCAGGATGTTGCGCTCTTGCAGGTCGCGGGCCAGGCGCTCGGCCGTCTCATCGTCCGGCAGGGCGCCGACGCAGGCCGCGAAGCCCGGCATGCGGCCGTCCACGAGCTTGATGCCCTGCTCCCTGAGAATGCTATCGGGCGTAGGCCCCAGCCAGAAACCGCCGGCCAGCGGCGTCCCACGCAGGGGCTTGAGAGCCTCGACCGCTTCCTGGGCGACCAAGGTAGCGGCGCCGGCATCCAGCGCGGCGCCCAGGTAAGGCAGCCAGAGTCGCTCGCTAGGCTCGGCCGGGAGCCAGGCCCGCGCGACCTGCACGGCCTCTTCCAGGTCCCCCAGTCTCTCCACGCGTTTCCCCACGAGCGCGAGGATAGTGGGCAGGGCATAGGCCGTGCTCGGAAAGCCGATGGCGGTATCGCGGCCATGGCGGTCGATGGCCTCCGCCAACATGGTTTCCGCTCGTTGCACGCACGCGTGGCCGCCGCGGATGGCCGCCGATGCGATGATCTTGGACATTCCTCAACTCACCCCTTGACTAACTACGTGGCGCACGCTTCAGCGTGCCGTCGTGGGCTTCAGCCCACGGTCCAGCGGCCCTCCGAAGATGGCGAGCTGAAGCTCGCCACAGCACGCTCAAGCGTGCGCCACGCCGGCAGTCTGCAATCTTACACACTGGCCCATCCTTCCCGGTAGCGGCGATAGAAGGTCCCCGCGTCGGATATGTCACCGTACAGCAGCGCTCCCGCCAGCCGATCCTCACAAAAAACGAGCTTGCGATACACGCCGTTGCCGTTCTCCAACACCTGTTCGGAAGCCCCTTCCAGGCGTTCGGGGCGCACTTCCCCGATAGAGACGATGGACACGCCGAAGAATCGCGAGGCGTTCATGCGCAACGCCCCGGCGGAGGGCTGCTCTACGCCCACGGCCGCGCAGCCCGCCGCACGGCCCATCTCATAGGCCACCGGCCACACGCCGCTTACCGTCGCGCGGCCGGTTATGGGGTCGGGCGTCTCGGCGCAGTCTCCGGCCGCGAAGACTCCCGCCACGCTCGTGCGCCCGCACAGGTCCACGGAGACGCCGCGTCCGATCCGGACCCCGCTGCCGCGCAACCACTCGACATTTGGCGCGATCCCTTTGGCCACCACCACGAGGTCCGCGCCGATCCACTCGCCGTTTTTCAGGCGCACGCCTTCTACATGGCCGGCGCCGGCGATCTCGACAACGTCGCACCCGGTCCGAATATTTAGCGAGCGGTCGCGGAACAACTCCGCCACGCGGCGCGCCGCTGTGGCGTCCAGCATCTGCGAGAGAAGCTGAGACGAAGCCACCACAACCGTCACATTCATGCCGCGCGCCAGAAACGCCTCGCAGACTTGCAGTCCTACATTGCCGCCGCCCAACACCACGGCGCGGCGCCCCGGTCCTGCGAGCCGCGAGATTTCTTCCAGGTCTTCGAGGTCGCGCAGGCCGTAGACCCCGGGAAGATCCGCTCCGGGAATGGAGAGCTTCGCGCCCCGGGCGCCGGTGGCGACAATCAGCGCGTCGAAGGTCAGCTCGGTTCCATCGTCGAGAACCACAAACCCCGCATCCGGCTTCAGCCTCGCCGCCTTCCGGCCGGTCAGGACCTGAACGCCCAACTTCTCGAGATACCCGCGCGCGCGCCAGTCGATCCGCGAAGGTTCGATGGCTCCCGCCAGCACATAGGAAAGCAGAGGCCGCGAGTATTGCGGAGAGGCGTCGGCCGTTACCAGGGTAATCGAACAGTCCGGGGCGTGCTCGCGGGCCGCCTCGCAGGCGGCGATTCCGGCGGCCGAAGATCCGATCACCACCACCCGGCCGCTGAATCCGCTTTGCGCCTTCTGGTCGCCGGCTGCTCCGGCGGCGAGCGCGCCCGTCGGACAGGCCGTCACGCACGCAGGGACGTCCCGGCCCTCGCAGACATCGCACCGCACGACGCGGTCGCGCGCCGCGTCCGGGCGCACGCCGGACGGGCAGACCATCAGGCACATGAAACAGCCCACGCAGCGGCTGTCGTCGAGGACCACGCAGCCGGTCAATGGATCGCGCTGAAGAGCGCCGCTCTTGCAGGCAAAGACGCACAGCGGCTCCCCGCACTGCTCGCAACGGAGGGCTTCGAGCGGCTGGCCGTGGAGCGAGCCTCCGGCTTGCCATGCCGGCGTCTCTGCCGGCATGGTTCCCATGAACGCCGGCAAGGACGCCGGCGTTGCAGGCCGGAGGCCCACTCCACGGGCCAGTTGGATCCTCACGCGGCGCCCCGACGAGTGCGCCAGCGAACAGGCCAGCTCGCAGCTCAGGCAGGCCAGGCAGCGGTCGCGATTAAAATTGAGGATGGGGCGCACGTCAATCCTCCGGAGGCCTCGCGTGGCTGTGTTCCTGAGCTTTGCCGCACCCGAGCGACGCCAGCCCGGTCGGCGGAATGTAGGTGTTAAGGCTGCGCGCCGCCACGCCGTCGATCCGCACTCCATCCTGGTACAGCATCGGGGCCAGGTTGAGAGCCTTGCGTTTGGAATCCAGGTGGGCCACGATTCCCCGCGCGGCTTCTTCGATATCGTTGGTGAAAAGGAACCGGCCTCCGGTTTCGCGCTCGATGTCCTCTTCCAGATACTTCCGCACCACGCTGCTCCCGGCCACGCGCGGCGGCGGCAGGAACGCCGTGAAAATTCCGGAAGCCACCGCGTACAAACCGATAGTGATGGCCTTCTCGCTCATGGCTTCGGGGGCCGCGGCGGCGATGGGCAGCTCCGAAATGTCCCTCCCGATTCCACCCTCCGCCACGATGGCCACGCAGATAGAGAGGATGCGCGAGTTGTCCACGCAACTGCCCACGTGGAGGACCGGCGGGATGCCCACGGCCGCGCAGACTTCCTGGAGACCCGGCCCGGCATATTCCAAAGCAGCTTCGGGCCGCATGAGCCCGGCTTTGGCGCACGCGATGGCGCTGCACCCGGTCTGCACTACGAGCACGTCCTGCGCGAGGAGTCGCCGTACGAGGGCCAGGTGGTAACTGTCCTGTGCGATCTTGGGCGTGTTGCAGCCCACCACGCCCACCACGCCGCGGATGCGGCCCGCCGCCACCGCGTCGATGAGAGGCCGATAGCCGGAACGAAACCGCCCGCCCAGGTAGTACGGCAGGTTTTCGTTGGTGAAGCCGGCCACCAAGTCCATTTTCTGATGCGGAATCCTTACGCGCGCGGGGTCGCGGCGGGCGAAAGCGTCCACGGCCCGCGTAACGATCTCCCGGGCGGCCTGTTTGGCGTTGTGCGGATCGAAAGCGATGCGCTCCGCCCCTGGAATGTGGGCCTTGTGCGAAGTGGTGACGACTTTGGTGTGATGGCAGGCGGCCACCTGGGGCAGCGAAGGCATGACGCACTGCACGTCCACCACCATCAGGTCCACGGCCCCGGTGAGCAGCGCCAGTTCCTGGTGCAGGTAATTGCCCGCCACCGGCATTCCCTGCCGCATCAGGATCTCATTCGCGGTGCAGCAGATTCCGGCGATGTTGATGCCTTCGGCGCCGAGTTGGCGCGCCCGTGCGAGCAGGTCCTCGTCGCGGCTGGCGGCTACGATCATCTCGCTCAGAACCGGCTCGTGGCCGTGCACCAGGATGTTGACCTGCTTTTCTTCGAGCACCCCAAGATTGGCCTGCGAGCGAATCGCCTGGGGGCCGCCGAAGAGCACGTCCTGTACGTCGGTCGCGATCATCGACCCGCCCCATCCGTCGGCCAGAGCCGCGCGCATGGCCGCGCGCAGCAGCTCCACCGGGTCGGATTCCACGCCGTGATGCGTTCGGTGCAGCAGTTCGACGATCTCGCGGTCGATGCCGCGCGGGGTGATGCCGATCTTGTCCCACCTGCGCCGCTGCTCCTCCGGCGCTCGCAGGGCCGGGACGAGGGGGCCTTCCTGCAGCCCGAACTGCGAACCCATCTTCGCGCCGAGGTCGGCTGCGATTTGCGCCGCTGGGCGATCGCGCCCGGGTACGTCCCACTCCTCCGCGAGCGCCGCCAGTTTCCGGGGGTTCGAGACGGCATATCCGGAGGACGATCCGTTTTTGCCGGCGTCCCGGAGAACCCCGGCGACCTCGCGACCGTGGTCGCTATGGGCAGCCGCGCCCGCGGCCACTGCCCGGGCCAGGTTCCGGGCCACAATCAGATGGGCGTCCGCGCCGCAGGCCCCCACCTGTGCCCGCTCGCCGAATGGATCGATGCGGCAGGGCCCCATGTAGCAGATATCGCAGCACAGCCCCAGATCGCCGAACCCGCAAAGGGGCTGGAGGGCGTCGTGCCTGTCCCAAACGGTCTTCGCGCCCAGATCGCGCGCGCGCTCCAGCATCTCCTGCGCGGCGGGGTCCGCCGAACGGTGGCTTTGGCTCATGAGTTCTCCTTAGGTGTGGTGGGGAAAGAACCGCTCTCCGACGTTCGCGGCTCGGAAAGCGCGGCGGCAATCCGCAGCACCTCCCGGTAAAACGGACGATCGCGGGACATGCATCCCGCACGCGCTTCGATCTCCAGTTCCCGATCCAGCGGGAGCGTCCCCAGGATCGGCATTCCAGCCAGATTCGCTCGGATGAACTCCAGGTCCTTGTCGCCCGAGATCTTGTTGGCCACGGCTTGAACCCGGCGAATGCCGAGGTCGCCAGCCAGTTCCGCAACGCGCGCCGCCGTTTCCAGGCTGGCCCAGCCCGGTTCCACCACCACCAGCATCAGGTCCACACCTTCGGCAGTGCGCCGCCCAAGGTGTTCCACGCCCGCTTCCATGTCCACCACGACGTGCTCGCGATTCCGCAGCATAAGGTGGTTGAGCACTTCGCGCAGCAGGATGTTCTCGGGACACGCGCAGCCGCGCCGGCCGGGCTCGATGGTTCCCATCACCAGCAGGCGGACGCCATCGATCATGACTCCGAACTCCTGGGGAATATCGTCCACGCGCGGGTTCATCCGCAGGAAGCCGCCCCAGCCTTCGCCGCCTCCGACCCTCTCTTCGATCAACGCCTTGAGCTTGACCAGGGGGGTGATCGCCGGCCCGCGATAGCCGAGCGTCCCGGCCAGGTTGGCGTCGGGATCGGCGTCCACGGCCACGACGTCGTGACCCAGGTCCCGCCAGCAACGGGCCAGCGACGCCGCCACAGTCGTTTTGCCTACCCCGCCCTTGCCGGTCACGGCCACCTTCACAAGCCGATCTCCCATTCGCGAAGCGCCCGCGGAGCGGGACTGGAGGAACTCAGTTCCAGAAGCGATTTCCCTTCCGATTCAAACGATGCGACCTCGGAATCCCGCGGAAGGATGAAAACCCTGGCGAACGGAGCCGCGCCGGAGGCGATCGCAGCCATCTCCGACGCCAGCGGTTCCCCTTCGTCAAACTGGTTGAGCACCAGGTCGACCCGGGGCGGCAGTCCGCCATTCAGGTCCGCATACAGAGACAGCGACCGCCGAATGGTCTGCGCACCCATGCGCGAGCGGTTGGTAACGCAGACAAGCACGTCCGGCCGGCCGCTGGTGCGCCGCGAGAGGTGCTCCAACCCCGCCTCGCAATCGAGCAGAACGTGGCGGTACGAGCGGGACAGGCGGTCCAGGTGATCGCGAATCAGGTTGTTCACATAGCAGTAGCAGCCCTTGCCCTCCGGACGTCCCATGGTCAGCAGGTCGAAACCCGCGCTTTCGACGATGGCCTCTTCGGCGCCGAGGGCCAGCCACTCGGCCGCGGACATGGAAGGAGGCCGGCCGTTCTCACGCAGCGTCTCACGCATATCGGCCAGCGTCCGCCCGGTCGCGATGCCCAGCGCCGGGCCCAGGCAGTTGGAAGGATCGGCGTCGATAGCCAGCACGGGAGTCTGCTTCGATTCGAGCAGGCGCCGCAGCAGGAACGCGCTGACCGTCGTCTTCCCCACGCCGCCCTTGCCGATGACGGCGACGATCATCCAAGGCCCTCCCGTTCCCGAATGAGATTCGACAGCTCCAGCAGCGCGTCGACGGCGCGGTCCGCTCTCTCCACGCTCTCGGTCCCCAGACCGCAGGAAGGCGTGATCAGCGACTGCCGATAGATCGTTCCGCGGTCCATGCCCTTGGCGGCCAGTTGCCCGATGCGATTATCGAGGGCGCCGAGCAAAGCGCGCGGGTCGAGATCGGCGCTCGCTCGAGACCCCGGCACGATGCCCCAGCTCAGCGTGCCGCCCCTGAGCAGGAACGCCCCCAGTTCCTCCGGATACAGCGTCAGTCCCTGAAAGTATTCGTAGGCATCGAAATTGACGACGTCCAGGCCCGTGCTCAGTACCAGGGACCAGTCGGTATTGCCGCAGCAATGCAGTCCTGCCAGGGCGCCTTCCTTATGAATCGCCTTTACGGCGCTGTCGATGGCCGCGATCACGTCGTCGCGCGGCACGTTGACGAAGGCGGATCCGAAGGAGCAGAGGTAAGGCTCGTCCAGCGTCACCAGCGCGTTCTCGGCAACCTGGCGGAGCCTTCGGGCGAGCCAGCGCGCCTTCATCGCCATTCCCTGCACGGCCACTTCGTAGAGGTCGGGGTCGTAGGCCAGCGAGCGCTTGTTCTGGTCCGTAACCGTCATCGCGAAGCTGAACGGCCCGGTCACCTGGCCTTTGACCCATTTGGGACGGGGATTCAAGCGCGGCACGGTCTCCAGGAAGAGGCCGAGGCCGCGCGCGTAGTCCGCCGTGATCGCGAACCGCTCCACGTCTTCCTCGATCAGGGCCTGGTAGAACGGTTCCAGTTCCGCGTACAGCGCGTCGCCGCCGCGAAAGTAGATGCGCTGCTCCCGCCCGTCGATCACCGCTCCCGGCAGGCCCTCCGAGTACTGGACATACATGCTCTCGCGCCAGTCGCGTACCGGCATTTGCGGCCAGGCGGGCATCGCGGCGAAGCGGGCGAGGATCCGGTCGGTGAGCGCGCTTGCGTCGGTGTGCGGGAAGCTCCCCACCACCGTCGGTACGGCTGTAAAACCGGGACGCTGCATGACGGTCTCCATGTCGGCTGCGCCCCGAGTCGAGAGAGGCGGGCGCTAGAACGTTTTCATCGGAAAGAGGTATTCAAGCCTGCTGATCTGAATCAGTATAACTCCTGGCAACGCTACACGCCGGGCGTGGTTTGGGCTGCCAATCTCGCCCGGAGTGGGCAGCCGTTCCGACGGCGGCTTCCGTTTGCGGTTGAGCTTGGACAGACGGTCGACTTTGGAGCAGGGTTGGGCTGGCGTAAACTTAGAGGAGAGGACACCGTGACTGTCACCCTTCACTTGAGGCCGGAGATTGAAGCAAGCCTCCTTGCGCGCGCTCATGCCAGCGGTATGCCTTTGGAAGCGTACCTCCTTTCTCTCGCTGAGGAAGCTGCCGTTCGGGCAGCGCCAACTGCAACCGGCCAGGCGAGACGAGAGGAAGCAGTGCGCCACATGCTCGAGTTTGGAGAGAACCATCATCTCACCCTCGGAGAGCCCATCACACGTAGCCTCCTCCACGAAGGACACCGCCGCTGATGCCGGCATTTATCCTCGACGCCTCGGTCGCGATTTCGTGGTGTTTTCCGGGCGATCCAACCGAGGATACCCCTTACAGTCGCCGGGTCTTGAGGGAACTGATAGCGAACGACGCCATCGTCCCGGAAATCTGGGCGTTTGAAATCGCCAACAGCATTTTCGTCTCTTACAGTAAGCGCAAGAGAGTTTCCGAGCAACAGATTGCCGAATACCTGAGCATTCTTAAGGCTCTGCCGATCCGGGTCGAGCCGCAAGACGTCTGGGCCAATGTCGATTTGGAGTCTCTCGCACGCCGCCGGAATCTTGCGGCCTACGATTCCGCCTATCTTGACCTGGCATTGCGCACCGATCTTGCCCTCGCTACTTCGGATGAACCGCTTCGGCAAGCGGCGATTGCCGAGGGCATTACCGTGCTTACCTGATCAAGACGGGCGGAGGCACTCGGCGAGTTCTTTTTCGTCCACGGCGCCGGGCTTGATCACCCGCCA
>Ga0209638_1002531_pt1 | contig 11187 bp, 10 predicted proteins | sample BarGraNGADG00211_FD_184490 | JGI IMG/M metagenome (GOLD analysis project Ga0209638, IMG submission 184490) | Arctic peat soil microbial communities from Barrow, Alaska - Barrow Graham LP Ref core NGADG0002-211 (SPAdes) (version 2) | ecosystem: Environmental > Terrestrial > Soil > Wetlands > Peat... | reverse complement strand
AGATACCGAATGTTAATTTTGATTGGAGGCTGAATTCTTCTTAAGAATTCAGATTTTCAATCAAGAAATGCAAAATCACTAGATTTTGGACCAGAGTCAGCCATTCCCAAAGTGAAAACTTGGAGTTATTTTTTAACCATTCCTTAGTTCCTGATTTTCACTCCTTCTTCAAATATCCCTAAAACCATCAACTGTCCAAGTTAATTTATATAACTAATCCTGATTGAACCACCGTATTTAAGAAAAAAGTGCCGAATAAGTAAGAGACTGTCTTAAAATTGAATTTGATTCTACAAATGGGATAAAATATGATCTATATGGTCAATGTGTACCTGAATTTTGGAAAAATTTAATATCAGAATTTAAAGTATAATTTCAAGGTTTACCTTCTAATAATTTTGACTCTTTAACTGCTCCATGAGAACTAAAGGTTATATATATTGAGCAATTATATATTAATATTAAATATAAACTGGTTTAGGATGCCAAAGATTAGGTAAGACTTTTCTACTTTAATACGTATATAATAATTTCAACATACTTTCGACATAAAAAATATATTACTCTATTAAATCCTTTATACTCCCAGCTTATTTATTCATCGTTTTACTATTCAAATAACAAAATCAATGAAGTGCGCCAACTGGCCTCAAAATATAAGTTTTAACTAGGTGGGTTTTATATCATATAAATCCTAACTATGTTGAACTCTTCAATGTTACAAATCCGAATAATTGTGTTAAGCCCAAACTAGACTGAGGTTTTAAAAATGACAGAAAAAATCGGAATTCTGGCCATAGGCCACGGGAGCAAACTGCCTTTCAATAAGGAAGTAGTCACTCAGATCGCAGATTACATCGCCCAGAAGCATTCTGATGTCATTGTCAGAACCGGTTTCATGGAAAATAGCGAACCAACCCTGGAAGAAGCAATTGAAGGCTTCTCAGGAACTGGCGTGACAAAAGTAGCAGCAGTACCGGTTTTCCTGGCTTCTGGAGTTCATATCACAAAGGACATCCCAAGGATCCTGAGCCTGGATGAGAAAGGCTGCGGTACTCTGGAAATCGACGGAAAGTCAGTCCCTCTATGCTATGCAGGGCCTCTGGGAGCTGATGAACTAATAGCCGACCTCGTGTTCAAAAGAGTACAGGAAGTCCTGTAAGCTCAGTATCAAGGTCCGGTGTTATCATGGACCTATACCGAAAGAAACTCGCCGTGCTCGACCTGACCCACGGCGGCATTCCTATAGCAAAAAAACTTGCAGCCCTTGGAAATGACGTGACGGGAGTAGACGTATACGGGACTGTAGACCCCAGTCTGCTGCTGGAGCTTGAGAAAAAGCACGGGATGCAGTGCTCAAAAAACTCTCTTCCTGCATCAAAATTCGATTTTCTCGTAGCTCCAGTACACCTGGATTCTGCCTATCCAATGCTTGCAGAAGCCAGAGCAGAAGGAAAAAGAGTCTTTTCCCATCACGAGATTGTTGGAAAGATCCTCATAGATGATTCAAGACTTTCCGGCATAAAAACGATCGAGATTACAGGCGTAAAAGCAAAAACAAGCACTGCGTCTCTCCTTGCGGATATGCTCTCCAGAAGGTTTGAGGTAGTGCTTCATACCTCTAGGGGGCTTGAAGCCTGGAAAGGGGGTATTTCCTCCCTTATAAGCAAGGGTTTGAGTATAACGCCTGGAAGTACTCTTGTTGCAGTTGAGAGGGTTTTTGAGGCAGGGTTCAGGCCGGATTGTTTCATCTTCGAAATTTCTATCGGAGGTACCGGAACTGCGGATTTAGGGATCCTCACAACCCTTTCTCCCGACTACGGGATTGCAAACAATACTGCCCTTGCAAGCGAAGCAAAACTTCAGCTTATAAGGAACGCAAAACCCGGAAGTACCCTTCTCCTCAATTCCGGAGCCGAAAAAGCCCTTGTAGCTGCAAAAACGAGTCAAGCAAAGGTCCTGACTTTCAAAGACCCATTTAATGCGGAATTTCTCGAAAAGTCAGATGAGGCTGCCAACTTTACGCTGGAAACCAGCTGCAAAATTGAATCACCTTCAGTGCCGCCAGGATTTTCAGCCTCATCAATCCAATCAGAGTCGTCGGAATTACCAGTTCCCACAGAGTCTTCAGGTTCTGTCCTGCACTTTATGCATAGAGGAGATGAAATATTCTCAGTTTCCCTGCTTCCAGGATACAATATCTCGGCTTACAAGACCGCTTTCATAGCAGCATCCGCAGCAGCCCTTGAACTTGAAGTTGAGCTTGAAGCTGTAGTTGCGGTACTTGAGGAATTCAGAGGACTCTCAGGCAGGATGCAGGAAAAAGAGCTGAATGGCGGCATAGCCCTGATAGATAATTCCAATTCAGGCATGGATATCCTCTCCGCCGAAAAAGCTCTTGAGTATGCTCTCCTGAAAAAAAAGGATGAAAAAAAAAGGGGTATTATCCTTGTCCTCGGAGAAGAAGCTTCTCAGGTCTGTGAGGGATTGCCCCCTGCATCAGTCCAGAATTTCGTCGAAAAATTCGGTACAAAATGCAGGCAGATTATCCTGGTAGGAGAACGAATGAAAACAGTAGTTGCAAGAAATACCTCTTACGCAGACAGCCTTCCTGAAGGACTCTCGAAAGCGTCTGAGCTTGCAGGGGGAGACGATATAATACTTTCTTCAGTAAAGTGCTTCCGTTAGATATCTCATCTGAGGTTATTTTCCGGAAGGTAATTTTTCGGAGATGATTTCCGGAGGTAATTTTTCAGAGGGTAGTCTTCGGAGTACTTTCCACCTCGATAATGGAGGCTGAATATGGGTTTATCTCAGGCTGGAGGTATTTTAGCGGAATTTTTATGATACAATTTTATACAGGCTCCTCCAATCTGTATTCGTTTCCACTGCTTGGTTAAATTTCAACTCATATCATATCAGATCTTTCTTTCCTTGCAGGTCGTTGTCCAGATCCTGCTGGACATAGTAAGTTCCTGAGGGAAATCCGTTCACCATCCTTGTTATCACTATAAGAAAATTTATCATTAAGAGAATTTATCATTAAGAAAATTTGTCGTTAAGAGGATTTGTCATGGCTGGAAAAGAAATTTCAATCATTCATCCCCGTCCGAGCTCCATCGTTGCGGCTCTTTACACTTTAAGAGACTTAAACGTCGATGTTGCTATCCTGCATGGCCCACCTGGCTGCTCTTTCAAGCATGCGAGGCTGCTAGAAGAAGACGGCATACATGTCGTCACTACAGGTCTCGATGAGAGTGGTTTTGTCTTTGGAGGGCACGACCGACTTGTAGAACTGATTAATAAGTCCATCGAACTTTTCAACCCCAAAATACTTGGTATTGTAGGAACCTGTGCCAGCATGATCATTGGGGAGGAAATGCATGAAGCCGTGCTTGAGGCAAATCCGGATATTCCTGTCATTGAAGTTGAGGTGCATGCAGGCTACCACAATAATACCAGAGGTGTGATCTTTGCCCTGGAATCTGCACTCGATGCCGGGATCATTGACCGTAAAGAATTTGAGCGCCAGGAGTATCTTCTTATAAAAGCGACAGAAATTGAAAAGCAGTTTGGGGCTGCAAGCAGGGAATACCTCGCTCCTTCACGAGGAGATCTAAAATATAAAGTCGCAAGAAGAGTTGTTCAACTCCTTAAGGAGGACAAGAAGGGGTTGATCATCATGAACGCCAAAAAGGAAACTGGCTACATGTTTGCAGACATTACCCTTGCTGTCAATGAGGTTGCAGCAGCTCTCGGGAAAAAGGAAAACCTCATTAATATGGCAAATATCGACCCTGGACTCGGACTTCCGAGAGTGAGGCAGCATGCCGAAAACATAATGCGAGACCTGAAAGCCCACGGGGTCGAGGTGCATGAAATTATTGGTGGTATGGATGAATATCCCATTGCAGGGGAAAAGGTAGGCGAACTGATAAGGGAAAAATATAGCGATTCCGATTTTGCGGTTATTACAGGCGTTCCACACGCAATCCCGATGGAGGCCATAAGGCATATGGAGTTGATTTCAGTCACTAACGGTCCTAGGCAGGTCCTGCCCTTGAAAGAAATGGGGCATGAGCACGTTATGGTTGAAATCGACCTTCACCCGAAAACCCTTGGAGTTAACCAAATAGTGGAATCCGAGTTTGGGGCCACGTTAAGGGAAGTTGCAAAGGAAGCCTGAGCTGAGAAAACCAGGATAAAATCAGGAGGAAGATCCTTTGAAAAAACAAAAAATAATAGCAATCTACGGGAAAGGCGGCATTGGCAAATCAAGCACGGCTTCAAACGTTGCAGCCGCCTGTGCGGAAGAAGGAAAAAAAGTCATGATTATAGGCTGCGACCCTAAAAGCGATTCATCCATTACCCTGCTTGGCGGCAGGAGAATTCCAACTATTCTTGACCTTTTGCGCGAAGATGTGAATGTAAGGAAAGAAGATGTGGTTTTTGAAGGGTATGCAGGAGTTAAGTGCGTGGAAGCAGGCGGCCCGGAGCCCGGAATAGGCTGTGCAGGGCGCGGGATTATTGTTGCGATTCAGAAACTGAAGAGCATTTCAGGTGACCTCTTAAAAGAGCAGGACTTTATCATTTACGATGTTCCTGGAGACATTGTCTGCGGAGGGTTTGTAGCTCCTGTCAGGAAAGGTTTTGTAAACGAGGCTTATGTCCTGACCTCAGGGGAATACAATCCCCTTTATGCAGCAAATAATATCTGCAAAGGCCTTTCCAAGATAGGAATGCCTCTCAGCGGGATAATATGCAATTCCAGAAACGTGAGCAGGGAAAAAGAAATAGTCCTTAAGTTTGCTGAGGAGATTGGCAGCCAGCTTATGGCCTTTATCCCAAAGAGGCAGGAAGTCCAGGACTGTGAAAGAGAAGGCTACTCGGTAATGGAAAAGGCGCCTGATTCAGATATTGCCGAAATCTACCGTAAGCTTGGAAAAGCAATTCTCGAAAACGAAAAAAAAGTTACAGCAAACTCCCTGAACGACGAGCGGTTGAGAGAATTGACCAAATAAGTTGTAGTGCTAGCTGTAGTGCTAAGCTGCAGTGACAAATAAACTGCAATATAAGCGCAATGGCACAAAATTCAATCTAACTTGCAATAACTGCCGGGCAAAAGAATCAATGGGTAAAGTAAATTCAGGGGTATTAAAAACATGTCTCAAAACAAGCAATCCGAAACAAGGGCAGGGAGTATCCCGAGAGTCCTTATTTCCGCAGACCGTTCCTCTTCAGGCAAGACCACTATTTCCATGGGCCTGATGGCTGCCCTTGTTTCAAGAGGATATAAAGTCCAGCCCTTCAAGGTAGCCCTGGACTATATCGATCCAAGTTATCATACTGAAATTACGGGAAGGTTCTGCCGAAATCTTGACGGTTACCTTATGGATGAGAATGGAATTCTGGATGTCTATACCCATGGATGTGAGGCCGAAGATAAGGCTGATATTGCGATTATCGAAGGAGTCCGCGGGCTTTATGAAGGTTTTGAAAGCTTAAGCGACCTCGGAAGTACTGCACAAATAGCAAAGATTCTCAACTGTCCTGTAATTCTGGTAATTAATGCGCGGAGCATTACCCGTTCGAGTGCTGCCCTTGTAAACGGATACAAAAATTTTGATCCTGATGTGGAGATTGCAGGAGTTATCCTTAACAATATAGGAAGCCTCCGTCATGCTGAAAAGGCAAAGGAAGCAATAGAGTACTACACAGGCGTTCCGGTTATCGGGATCATTCCAAGGGATCCGTCGATGCAAATTTCTATGCGTCACCTCGGGCTTATGCCGGCGCTTGAAGGCAGAAGAAGACTTGGGAATGAAGGCTTTGAAGCCCGGCTCAGGGGCATTGAAGAGATTATCAATAAAGGAATTGATATAGACCGCTTCCTTAAAATTGCAAGCAGTGCAAAACCTCTGAAAAGCCCGGACAGCAGCGTTTTTTCCTCTACTCTCGATGAAAGAGAATGTAAACCGAAAATAGGTGTTGCCCTGGACGAAGCTTTCAACTTCTACTATCGCGATAACATCGACCTGCTGAAACTTGCAGGCGCGGAGATTGTTTACTTCAGCCCGGTTAAAGATTCTGCGCTTCCTGAAGTTGATGGACTCTATATAGGGGGTGGCTATCCCGAGCTTTTTGCAGTCGAACTTGAAGCTAACGAGTCCATGCGCCAGGATATCAAAAAGGCTTCTGCTGAAGGCATGCCAATCTATGCCGAATGCGGGGGGCTAATGTACCTCACGGAAAAAATCAGCACAGGTGTCCCGGGAAAAGGAACTTATCACGATGCATCAATGCCAGAGTCCACATATTCAATGGTAGGGGCACTTCCCGGACATACGATCATGGGACAGACGAGGGTTGTCAGCTACAATATCGGGACCCTTGAAAGAGACAGCCTTATCGGAAAAAAAGGCAATAGCTTCAAAGGGCATGAGTTCCATCACTCCGAAATCAAGGAAATTCCGGAGGACGCGGAATTTGCAATAACCCTTTCCAGGGGAACAGGGATAATAGGTGATAGGGACGGGCTTATTTCTGGAAATACCCTTGGCTCTTATGCCCACCTGCATGGGGTTTCCTATAGGGAGCTTGCAGGTTCACTTGTCGAGGCTGCCAGAAAATTCAAGGAACGCAGAGCTTTTCCATAAACATGGGTATATGTGAAAATCTGTTTGTATGCGATAAGGTAATGAAAAAAGCCCAAATACAGATCTGAAGTCTTTGCGTTTAGAAAAAACAATATTATATTAAATATTAACTAGAATATCAAGCCAGATTACATCAAACAAGATTACATCAAACAAGACTATTAAAATAACTTATTTTTATTTTCTTTTCAGGTGAACCTATTGAGAACACAACTTAAAGGAGATCGGGTCCTTGCCGGAAAGGAAGCAGTAGCTGAACTTTATAAAACGGGTTATTTCGGGCGGCCTAAAGGTGAAGGACTAGAAATCTCACTTGTAGAGGCTGCATTCCTTCTATCGAAAGGAAAGCTCGAGATCGAACTTGAAGGTAAGTTGCTCGATTTCAGGAACATTTTCGAGCAGGCTTCTCTGAGGCAACCCAATTTTGAGTTGAAGTACATAGTTTATAAAGACCTTAAGGAGAGGGGGTACTATGTCCAGCCTTCAGCTGTGGATTTCAGGGTATATCCCAGAGGCAGCCATCCCGGCAAAAGTGCAGCAAACATTTTTGTTCATGTCCAGTCGGAAAGGCAGCTTCTTTCCGTAAAACTTCTGCAAAAGTCGGTTACTTCAGCAGAAAACGTGCACAAGCAATTCATTCTTGCTGTAGTGGATGAAGAAAGTGACCTGACTTTCTACGAGGTCAAAACCGCAGCCCCCGAAGGGGAAATGCCTGAGCTTTATCCTGCTGTCAAAACCGATGCTACTTTTTTGGAAGACAGGGTAATAGCCTGGGATGATAAGGCTTCCGAAACTCTCTATGCAAAGGGATTTTACGGGAAAATGCTTGATTCAGAAAGGCTTCAGCTTTCTCTGGTAGAGTCACTTTACCTTTTTTCCGGAGGGATAATTACAATTCGGGACCGGAAAGGCAAGGTTTTTTCGTTTGATGAGTTTATGGAAAGAGCTTCGGAGATTGAGGGCTCTTTTCTCAGAAAATACAGCACATATAAAAGCCTCAGGGACTCTGGGCATGTCGTCAAGACCGGTTTTAAGTTCGGAACGCATTTCAGAGTGTATAGAAAAGTCGAGTCAATAGAAAAAATTCCGCACTCGGAATACCTTGTAAATGTCGTTCCTGCAGATTACGATTTCAGGCTTCCGGTTATGTCAGGAGCTGTCAGACTTGCAAATAGTGTACGCAAGACAATGCTTTTTGCAGTTGAGAAAGGAAACGATGTCGAATACCTGGATATCGGCAGAGTCAAAATGTGATATATGTGGGTATTTTTGGCTGTTAACTTTTACTTTACAATTCATAAGAATCGGATCTTCAGCCCGAGGGTGAAGTATAATATGTGGGATATTATTCCAGTGGACATTTCTGGCAGGCACAGGATTAAAGGAGGCTATTACATGGTCTGTGCAGCAGCAGCCCTTACAGTCTCAGCTGACCATATCGAAAAGGTCAAGCAGATCAAGATCCTGCCCCTCTGGCTCAAAAGGTCTCCCAGTCTACTGGACATTGTACAGCTGGTTGAAGATACGGCTGACCAGCTTTCTTTCGAGGGCATGATTGTGGCAGAAAAAGGGGACATGTACAATAGACCTCTATGGATGCCAGAAAGTATGTTTTCCAGGGCTTTCAAATATCAGGAATCCATTGCAGAGAGAAGGGCGATCGAACTTGTTCACCATATTTCTTTGAGCGCCCGCAACTTACTCATTAACGAACTTCAAATTGAGGCATGAAAATTTCCGCAGAACAAAAATCCGGTAACGAGAACAGGGTAATTCTCGTTAAAAGAACTATTCCCAATTCAGACCCTGAACGTGAAGAGAGCCTGTTCCAGGAACTCAGGGAACTTGCAAAAGCCGCAGGCTACCATCCGCTTGGCGAGCTTACTCAGACCAGATTTCCTGACTCCAGGTATCAGCTCGGGAGAGGGAAGATAGAAGAGCTTGCCGAACTTGTAAGGAGCACGGGTGCAGAAAAAGTAATTTTCTACAATAAGCTTTCTACTACACAACTCTTCAATATTTCGGAAATCTGTGGATGCCAGATTATCGATAAATTCCAGTTGATCCTTGAGATTTTTGCAAAGAGAGCAATTACCCATCGCTCCAAGCTCCAGGTGGAACTGGCAAGGTTAAGATACGAAGTGCCAAGAGCAAGAGCTATTGTTTCTCTCCTGAAAAAGGAAGAAAGGGCCGGGTTCATGGGGCTTGGAGATTATGAGGATTCTTATGAACTGGATCTGAAGAAAAGAATCGCAAGAATTGAAAGTGAACTTGAATCTGCAGAAAAGGACGATGAGTCCCTGCGGGTTTTCAGGCACAGGAAAGGTTTCTCGTTAATTTCCCTTGCAGGATACACGAATGCAGGAAAAAGCACTCTTTTCAATGCTATTGTTAATGAGAGTGTTGAGGTAAAGGATATGCTTTTTACAACGCTTGTGCCCATGACCCGTGCCCTGGACCTTGGCGGAAGAAAAGCCCTTTTGACCGATACCGTGGGGTTTATCGAAGACCTTCCCCACTGGCTGGTTGACGCCTTCAAATCCACGCTTGATGAAATTTTTCTATCGGATCTTATTCTCCTGGTCGTAGATGTAAGCGAAAGGCCCGATATGATCCTGCAAAAACTGTCTACATCTCATGATACTCTCTGGGATCGAATCCAGGGAGTCCCTGTCATTACAGCGCTTAACAAGACCGATATGCTTGACGAATCCGAACTTGACACTATTATGGAACAGATAGGCTATATGGCCCCAAATCCTGTGTTTGTCTCAGCAAAAGAAGGGGAAGGTATGACTGCACTAAAAGCCGAGATCATTAGACATTTACCTGCCTGGTCTTTTTGTTCTCTTTCCCTGCCGAATTCGGAGAAAGGGATGTCACTTCTCTCCTGGCTGTACGAAGAGGGAATAGTGCACAGGGTTGAGTACGGGAAGCGGATTATGGTGGATTACGAAGCCAGGAAAGAGATAATTAGCAAGGCTCAGGCTTTGATAAACGCTGAAGAGAACTGAAAAATACTGAGAACTGAATAAATGCTGAGAACTGAATAAATGCTGAGAACTGAATAAATGCTGAGAACTGAATAAATGCTGAAGGGGACTCGAGAAGCCTGTAAGAGATCAGGTTCTTCTGAAGAGTAAAAAGCTTTTTTAATATTATAAAAGCTACCTGAATATTGCTAGAGTGTTATCCATTATCTTTTTCTCAGAAAGTTTTTTTGTATAGCTGGTGTACCGTTCGTGTAGTTACGAAATGTATTTATATCCAAAAGTCGTTAGTTTACTTGCGAACGGGGAGTCTACTAAAGACACGACATCAGACCCTCCTACCAATATCCTTAACATACCCCTAGACCAGATTTTTGCTATGCCTGCCCGTTCGCAATTCCTCCTACTACCTTATCCCTGATTTTTCGAGCCCAATTATTCCTGATTTTTCGAGCCCAATCCGTTCTCAAGTAAACGAATGCATTTCCGTCCTATTTTATCATAAATACAGATACAAACGGATCTTTCCGATGCAAATGGATTTTTTCTTTTAAATACATACCCGTTACATCCAAAAATCTCCAATTCAACCTTTAGATACCATTTTTATTTTACTTTTTCTAGGTGTTTTGTGTAGTGTTTTGTGTGTGTCCTTTTTCTTTCCTTTCCTTTCCTTTCCTTTCCTTTCCTTTCCTTTTCTCTTCCTCTTTTTCGTTTATGCTTCTTTATATAAATTCAATTCCAATTTTTATATTAGCATGAAATTTGATCTTCACGTGCATTCCGATCATTCAAAAGATAGCAACTCGAGCCATGAGGATATCCTCGAGGTCGCCCGTAAAAGAGGACTTGACGGTCTTGCTATCTGTGACCACGACACTGTGGAAGGCGGGCTCGCCTGCGAGAAAAGAGCCATGGAGCTTGGCTTTGAAATCACAGTCATTCCCGGGGTGGAGGTGACTTCTTCAAAAGGGCATATCCTTGTCCTTGGAGTCAGGGAGAATATAGAGCCTTTATTGACTCCGGAAGAAACGATCCACAGGGCCCGGAAACTTGGAGGCACGGTTATCATCCCTCATCCTTTTAAGCAAAGTTCTCACGGAATAGGAAGTTTTGAGGGGCTTGATATTGATGCGGTTGAGGTATTTAATTCTCGCTGCCTTTTTAATAACGCTAACCGCAAAGCCGCAATTGAGGCAGAAAGGCTTGGAATCCCAGGCGTTGCAGGAAGCGATTCCCATATTCCCGAAATGGTAGGGCAGGCATATACTGAAATTGAAGCCTCTGAAAATACCCTTGAAGCCGTGCTCAGGGCAATTCGGGAAGGGAAAGTAGCCCCTGCAGGAAAAAACACACCCACGCCGGTCATCCTGGAGCAGATGTCGGGAAGTGCAAAGCGAAAACTAAAGAAGAGATTCGGTAAATTTCTAAAAGGCTTGTAAGTGCTTAGGAATGATGAAACTATAATTTCAAGTATTTCTGTTACCGATATATTCTTTGATGTTTATTTGGGGAAATGGAATTATAGAGCCATTCCCAAA
>Ga0209638_1002530_pt1 | contig 11193 bp, 9 predicted proteins | sample BarGraNGADG00211_FD_184490 | JGI IMG/M metagenome (GOLD analysis project Ga0209638, IMG submission 184490) | Arctic peat soil microbial communities from Barrow, Alaska - Barrow Graham LP Ref core NGADG0002-211 (SPAdes) (version 2) | ecosystem: Environmental > Terrestrial > Soil > Wetlands > Peat... | reverse complement strand
GGTCGATGATGAAGGCGAAACCGCCGCAGGCAGGCGTGACGCTGATCTCGCTGTTCTACGGTCTGGGCGTGGTTGTCTTGATCGGGGCGCTGTTCGTAGGTCCGGATCAGGTCGCGGCGCAGATCGCGCGTGCCCATGGTTTCCCCGCTCTCGCGGCGCATCCCGTTGCGTTCCTTCTCACCGTCATTGGGATCGGCATTGCCGTGATCGTCGGCCTCAGCGGCATGACTCGATGGGGGTATTGGCTCACGCTCGCCTACGAGGCCTATCTCCTGGTGGTACCTCCGTTGATGCTGGGGGCGGACGCCTCCCTCTGGGCCAACTTCATCTGGCCGCTCATCGTAGTCGGATACCTCCTACTCGTGCGGAGACGGTACTTCGATGCAGCCGGCTCGCATAACAACGGCATCCAGACGGACAACGCTGCGCGTTGCCGCTGATGCCGGGGGCGTTGGGCAGACGATGTGAACCGGCACCTGGAGCGGCGATGACTCACGGACTCGAGTACGAGGTGCGAAGCGGCCTGCCTCCATCGCAGGTCGACGACCTCCTGCGGTTGTACGCCAACGAGTGGTGGACCAAAGACAGAACACGGCCCGACGTGGAGCGCATGCTTGAAGCCTCGGACCTGCTCTTCGCGGTCAGTGAGAAGGGGTCTGAATCCCTGATCGCGTTCGCCCGGGTGCTCACGGACCGCGTGTATGTTGCACTCGTGCTCGACGTTATCGTCGCACCGCAGTATCGCCATCGTGGCCTCGGCCGGCTTCTGGTCGAGCGTATCTGCTCGGAGCCGGAACTGCGCAACGTCGAGCGCATCGAGCTCACCTGTCAGCCCGAGCACATCCCCTTCTATCGCAAGTGGGGTTTCTCGGAGAACGTCGGCCGCTCCCGGCTCATGCGGCGCACCTCGAATCCATTGCTCGCCGACGCTGCTGTGTGAGTTCAAGTTTGAGTGCAACACCTGCGCCTCTGACGCTCCCGTCTACCTGGCTTGTACATAGCACTCCTCCGGCGTCTTGTAGCCCAGCCGTTTCCGCGGCCGTGAGTTCAGCCTGGCGGCGATCGCGTCGCAGTCGGCCTGCGTGACGTGCGCCATGCTCGTGCGCTTGGGCAGGTACTGGCGCAGGAGGCCGTTGGTGTTCTCGTTCGTGCCCCGCTCCCAGGAGTGGTGCGGGGTCGCGAAGTAGAACACGGCGCCGGTGGCGGCCTCGATCTCGGCGTAGCTGTGGAACTCGGTGCCGTTGTCGGCGGTGACCGTCGCCACGAGGCCCGGGTGCCGGCCCATCAGCTCGACGCAGCGGGCGCTGGCGTCGGCGGCCGTGTGGCGCTCGAGCTTGCCGATCTCGAGGAAGCCGGTGGCGCGCTCGACCATCGTGATCACGCTGTTGCGGCCGTGCTCGTTGCCCATCACCGTGTCGATCTCCCAGTGGCCGAGCTCGGCTCGCGCTTCGACCTCAGGCGGCCGCTCCGAGATGTGGCGCTTGCCGGCGAGGCGGCCGCGGGAGTCGTAGGCGCCGTAGCGCTTGCGGCGCTGCTTGCCCGCCTGCCTGAGGTGCGTCCACAGCTCCCCGCCGGCGCGCTTCTCGCGCCAGACGTGCACGTAGATGGTCTCGTGGCTGATGCGCAGGAGGCCTTCGCAGCGCAGGAAGCCGGCGACCTGCTCCGGGCTCCAGTCGAGGCGCAGGTAGCGTTCGACCACGGCCCACGCCTCCGGCGTGACGCGCTCGTTGCGGCGTGAGCGTGAGCGCCGCCCGCGGGTGCGGTGGCAGGCCTTGAAGGCCCGGTAGCCGCCGTCGGCGCAGCGGTTGCGCGCGACCTCCCGGCAGACCGACGACGGCGCGCGCCCGAGGTTGCTGGCGATCGCCCGCAACGAGAGCCCCTGACGGCGCAGCGCCGCGATGGCGTATCGTTCACCTGAGGTGATCTGGTGATACTGCATCTGTGGTTCCCCTGTTCTTGGCCGAGTGGAGGAACCGCAAGTGTCCCAGATCACCTCACCTTTGAGGGGCTGGGGTGTTGCGCTTAGTATCTGAATTCGCAACCCCAAAGAAGATGTACTGGTCGGACAGCGTCCGTGGGACCACGCAGTGTCCCGACTGCCAGGCTGCGCTCATCCCACAGCAACATTCGTATCTGATGGTCTTGCGGCACGGGGAGTCCATGGACAGCCAGATCGTGGGGAGCGTCGGTGGCCACTTCTGCCCTGCCTGTCCCGTGGTCGTGCTCGAGAGGGCCCGGTTCGACGAATACGCCGCGACGAGTCGCGCGGCCGGAACAGCAAGCGACTACGTGGTGCTGGGCTTGGTCGACCTGTCCGCAGTGCCTGAGGACAAGAGTCGCTTGCCTTTCGACGAGGTCGATAACCCGCTTCCCTTGATCATGTTCACAAACCTGCATCAGAACCGGGAGACCCGCCGCTCGTGAGCGGCGACCAGCCGTTCTTCATCGTCTACTGTCTGGATGAGGCCAAGTTGCGGGTGGTTCGGGCGCATCGGAGCGAGCGCTTGCACGACATCCCGTGGCCGCCCGGTGGCCTGTCGAACCAGCGCTTCAACTCGTTCGCAGTTGCTCCATACCGGACACGCTCGGCTCGCAGGTTAAACGCAACAACGTTCCGGTGAGCGCCATCCCACGGCGCCCTGGTAGCCCTCGCGCAACTCGAGGTCCAAGAGCGCGATGCCGGAGTCCGAAGCCGCACTCGCTTCGCTGGAGAACCCCAGACCCACCGCCTTAAGCCCCGCCTCGCGTCGGGTCCATGCCCGGAAGAACGCCTCGAGGCGTTCTTCCGGATCCAGCCGGATCCATTCGCGATACTCGTCACATGAGAGCACCCGAGGTGCGATCGCCTCCCAGTCCTGGTCGCGCCGCACCTCTTCCACATCCACCCCCACCTCATGCTCACGACTCAGGGCGAGTAGCACGAGCTCCCCCGAGTGGGATACGTTGAAGTGCAACGAGGGCACCCCGGCGACGGGGACGACGAAGGGCTTGCCGAACGAGCCACGGCCGAATCCAACGCTCTCGGCCGGCGTGTCCAGGAAGGCGCCCACGAGGAGGCGAAGCAACCCTCGGGCGAGCAGAAAGCGTTGCCGATCGCCCAACAGGTGAAAGCACGCCAAGCGGGCGTGCTCTTCCGCCGAGAGCAGCGAAGCCAGGTACGCCTGCGTGGCCGGGTCATCGGTCAGCCGGGCCTCCCACACCATGGGACCCTCCGCTGGACATCCCGTCAGGCGTACCGGATCCGGGTCCGCGCCGTCCCACGTCCAGCGTTGTGGTGTCAGCTTCATCGGCTGGAGGACCGTCTCGCCGTCGCTTCAGCCTCACGCAGAGCCTGTTTGAAGACCACGGCGAACTCCGCCGCGTGGTCGTCATCGATGATCGAAAGGTGGTCCCCGAGCACGCGATGAACGCCCACGCGACCCGTCACAAGGTGCTGCCAGAACGAGCGATGCGGGAAGTGCCTCGCGTCGTCCACCGCGAACAAGGTCACATCCCCCGCATACTTCGCAGGCCGATATCGTCTCGCCACGGCTTCGAAGTAGTCGATTGCGATGTCATGGTCGTGCGCGGGCACTGGACCCGCTGTGGCCGGTCGAACGGGGAGGTCCGCCCGCGAGCGGGTGACGTGGAGACGCAGCGACGCCAGTCTACGTCCCAGGTAGCGAAGGCGGCCCTCGCTCGGGCCGCTCACGTACCGCTTCAAATGGGTGGGCAGCCGACCCACGAGGTATGGCACCGCCACTCGGGCGTAGAGGGTCCATGGCACATCGGACGTCGCCCGAGTGTCGAGCAGCCCCAACAGGGCCACTGTTCTTCCCTGACGGGTCAGTTCTTGTGCGACCGCGTAGGCGATCCATCCGCCCTGCGAAGCACCGACGAGATGATAGGGACCCTCCGGCTGCAGCGAACGGATCTCGCGCGCGTAGTGGGTCGCCATGTCCTCCACCGTGGTGTGCTGGGGTTGGCCCCCATCCAAACCCACTGCCTGCAGCCCGTAGACCGGCCGGTCCGGCGCCAGTTCTCGGGCCAGGTCGAGGAATCCGTACACGTCACCGCCGAAGCCATGGACACAGAACACCGCCGGTTCCGATCCCATCGGCTGCAGCGGCACCAACGAACTCCACGACGGGACCCAATCCTCGTCCGCCAGCCTCCTGGCCAGTGCCGCGATGCTGGGCGCCTGGAACAACGCCGAGATCGGCACGCGTCGACCCACGAGATCCTCGACCTCTCCCGCCATTCGCATCGCCAGAAGCGAATGTCCGCCGAGATCGAAGAAGTTGTCGTCCCGGTCGATGTGCTCCCGCTGGAACAGGCGCCGCCACAGTCGCGTGAGGTCCGATTCGAGAAGACTGCGCGCCGGCATCGCCCGTCCGCTGCCCGCGGTCGCGATCAGCGCCGGCTCGGGCAATGCACGCCGGTCCACTTTCCCGCTGGGTGTGCGGGGCAGCGCGGACAGGTACTCGATCCGTGCCGGGATCATGTAGTCCGGCAACTTCGCTCTCAGAGCGGCCCCTACGCACTCTGACCCGGGGAGCTGGCTCAGATCAGGCACGACGTACGCCACCAGCTGCTTCTCCCCGGCGACACCCTTGACCGCCACTGCGGCTTCGAGCACCCCCTGCGTCTGGCGCAGCACCGCTTCGACCTCGCCCAACTCCACTCGGAAGCCGCGTACCTTGACCTGCGAGTCCATCCGCCCCAGGAACTCGAGATCGCCGTCGGCCCGCCAGCGGACGAGATCGCCAGTCCGATAGAGCCGCGCGCCCGGCACGGATGAGAAGGGATCGGGGACGAATCGTTCCGCTGTGAGTTCCGGCTCGTTGAGGTAGCCGATCGCCAGACCGTCGCCCCCCGCGTACAACTCGCCCGCCACGCCGATCGGGACCGGCTGCCCATGCGGGTCCAGCACATACACCCGTGTGTTGGCGATCGGTCGTCCGATCGGAACGCTGGGGATCAGCTCGCCCCCGACCCTGACCGTGTGGCAACAGGTGAAAGTCGTGTTCTCGGTCGGACCGTAGCCATTGATGATCCTGCAGTCAGGGAGTGAGCGGCGGGCTTCGAGCACGTGCTCCGGCGAGAGCACGTCGCCCCCGGCCAGGAGTTGCCGCAGCGGCTTCAGGTCATCCAATCGCTCATCCACCATCAGGTGGAACAAGCCGGCGGTCAGCCACAGTGTGGTGACCCCGTGCTGGCGGATCGCATCCCCGATCCCCCCGAGTGATGGCTGGCCCGGCGGCAGCAGGACGACGCGTCCGCCATTCAGCAATGCGCCCCACAGTTCGAACGTGGAGGCGTCGAACGATAGCGGCGACCAGTGCAGCAGCGTCTCTTGCGCGGTCAGCGAGACGTAGTCGGTCCCCATGACCAGCCGAGCCACGCCCCGATGCGGTACCAGGACGCCCTTGGGCTGGCCGGTCGAGCCGGACGTGTAGCTCACGTACGCCGGGTCACACGCCCTGAGCCGAGGCGCATTGGTCACCGTTCCCTGCAGAGGCGACTCCAACAGTTCCTCGATGACGGCGACCGTGACGGAGGAAGCGGAACCATGCGGGGTCGTGAACGCACGGTCTGGCAACGTGTCGACCGCCGCCCGTCGAGTGAGCAGCACCCGAGGCCGGGCATCGGCGAGCATCAGCCGCAGGCGTTCCTCCGGCAGGTTCTCTTCCAACGCCCAGTAGACCCCGCCGGCCTTGAGGATGCCCAGCAGGCCGATGACCATCTCGAACGAACGCTCCACGCGGATGCCCACCACGTCGCCCGGCACCACGCCCAGCAGGCGCAGGTGAAGAGCGAGCCGGTCGGCTTTGTGATCCAGGTCGCGATACGAGAGGGGCCTCCCGTCGCACACCACCGCCACCGCGTCCGGCGTGCGGTCCACCTGTTCCTTGAACAACTCGTGGACGCACGCGTCCCGAGGGTAGTCCCGCTCCGTCCGGTTCCACGCCACCAGCACCTGGTGTCGCTCAGCCGCCGTGAGCAATGGGATCTCCGACACGCGCTGGTCAGGATCGGCCACGACGCCCTCCAGTATCAGGCGCCAGTGCCCCAGCATCCGTGCCACGCGATCTGCGTCGAACAGATCCGTGCTGTATTCGACCGTCGCTGTCCAGCCGTCGGCGCAACGCTCCACCGCCATGCCGAGATCGAACTTGGACGTGCCGGTGGTGACGAGCCACGGCGTGGTCTGGATGCCGGGCAGTCGAAGACTCACCTCCGGGTAGTCCTGAAGCGCGAAGGACGCCTGGAACAACGGCGTGCGACTCGCATCTCGCCGGACGTGCAGGAGTTCGACGAGCTGTTCGAACGGCATGTCCTGATTCTCATACGCCTCGACGGCCGTCTCCTTCACGCGACGCAGGAGTTCGCGAAACGTGGGGTCGCCGCGGAACGAGGTCCGCATAGCCAGCGTGTTGGCGAAGAAGCCGATCAGGCCCTCCACTTCCATGCGCCGCCGGTTCGCGATGGGCACGCCCACGATCAAGTCGTCATGCCCTGTGTAGCGGTGCAAGTGGACCTTGAACGCCGCCAGCAGGATCATGAACAGGGTCGCCCCCTCCTCCTGCGCGCGCGTCGTCAACGCCGCGATCAGCAGAGGATCGAGCGCCATTGAGCGGCGGCACCCGCGGAACGACTCGGTCGCGGGGCGGGGCCTGTCGGACGGCAGGTCCAGCGGCTCGGGTTCGCCCCCCAGCCGCGCCATCCAGTAGGCGGTCTGCGCCGCCAGTGCTCCGCCGTCGAACCAGTCTTTCTGCCACGCGGAATAGTCGGCGAACTGGATGGGCAGCTCGTCCGCGGGTGCCGGTCGTCCGGAGGCGAGCGCTTCGTACGCCTCGGAGAGCTCGCGGTAGATGTTGGAGCGTGACCAGCCATCGCACATGATGTGGTGCAGCACCAGCAGCAGCACATGCTCGGTGGGTCGCAATCTGACCAGCACGGCGCGAAACAGAGGCCCGGCAGCCAGATCGAATGGCCGGCGCGCCTCCTCCGCGAGGCACTGCTCAGCCGACGCCTCGCGCGTATCGGCCGGGACCGCGTCCAGATCGATCAGCCGCAGATGGAACGCGGATGACGCGTCGACACGCTGGAACAACTCACCGTTCTCCATCGCGAAGGTCGTGCGCAGCACATCGTGCCGTTGGATGACTGCTCGGAAGGCCGCCTCCAGCCACGCGACGTTCAACGGGCCGCTGAGGCGGAACGCGGAAGGAACGCAATACACAGGCGATCCCGACGCGTAGTGATGGAGGAACCACATCCGCTGCTGGCCGTGCGAGGCCGGATACACCTCCACGCACGGATCGGCCTCCACGCGCAGAGGACGAGCCCGGGGAATGGCGTACGGCTCGCCCACGAGGGGCGCTTCGGGTCCGTCTTGACCCAGGCGGCGGACCAGCAGCGCCCGCTGGTCGGCGCTCAGTCCGGCCAGCCGCTGCCTCAGTCCAGCGGAGTCGCCTTTCGATAGACGATGCACGTCACTCACGTCGCGCGTCGGTCGAGGTTCTGCAGCAGGACTTCGTTGCACGTCTTCAAGGTCGCATCGCGCGTCGTCGCGCTGCCGAGCGAACCGTCTTCGGCCTTCAGCGCCTGTAACATGCCTTCCACGGCGGTCTGCGCGGCGAACAGGCACGGCGTGCTGTAGATGACCATGCCCGCTCCATGTGACTGGAGTTCGGTAAGGCTGCAGACCGGCGACTTCCCGCCGGCGATCTGATTCATCACCACCGGACAATCCACCAGAGCGCTGATCTCCGTGAGCAATCGGAGTGACGGGATGCCGTCCGCGAGCACGGCATCGCAACCCGCCGCGCGAAACGCGACCACACGGCGCTTGATCTCGTCCACATCGCTGGCATCCGTTCGCGCCACGACGAAGAGGTCGCGGCGCGATGCCAGGACGGCGTCGAGCTTGGCGAGGTACTCCTCCAGCGAGAGGACCTGCTTGCCCTCGAGATGTCCGCAGCCGCGAGGTCGCGACTGATCCTCCAGGACGATCCCGGAAGCGCCCAACGCTTCCAGCGATCGGGCCACATGACACGCCACGTCGATGTCGCAGTAGCCATCATCGATGTCCACCAGCAGGTGGTGGTCAGGGACGATCGCCCGGACTCGTTGCACCAGGTTCAAGACGTCCGGCCACGCCACGAATCCGACGTCCGGCAGTCCGTAGTGGCTGGCGGCAGGACCGAAACCGCTCACGAAGAGCGCATCGAAATGCCTGGCCGCCAGCGATGCGCTGAACACGTCGTAGATACCGATGAACGGCACGATCGGCCCACCGCGGACGTGCTCGCGCAACCGGGTGCCGTTTGAGACGTCCCTCGTCATCGAAGACGTCCTGTCACTCGGACTTCGAGTCTCCGGTCCGGTTCACAAGTCATCGAGCATCCTGGCTCTCTCTTCAGGCGACAGTCTCTCAAGCTCCACCGCGAGCCCGTCGATCTCCGCTTCCCTCATCGACTCGAGCTTGGCGGCCAGCAGAGCGGGCGTCGGGCATCGGAACATCGCCGGAACGGGGATCGCGAATCCCAAAGCGCTCTGGAGACGGGTCAGGACCTGCGTGGCGCGCAACGAGTCGCCGCCCAACGAGAAGAAGTTGTCATTGCGGCCTGCCTCCTCACGATCCAGCACAGCGCAGATCGTCACGGCCACCAGCCGTTCCATCTCGGATGCCGGCGCCTCGTACTCGACCACCAAGGCGGCAGCGAGACGATCCGCCAGTCCGATCCGCCGAAACTTCCCGGTCGGGCTCTTGGGCACATCGTCCACGAAGATGATCCGGCTGGGCACCTTGAACATCGGGAGCCGGTCGAGCGCGAACTCGCGCAACTCCGCCTCGCCACATGCCGCCCCATCATCCAGCACCACAGCGGCCGCGATGTCCTCACCGAGCGACGGATGCGGTACCGCGAAGGCCACCGCCTGACGCACGCCGGGATGAGCCAGCAGCACCTCGTCGATCTCGCGTGGCGCGATCTTCTCTCCGCCGCGATTGATGAGTTCCTTCAACCGGCCGGTGATGAAGAGATAGCCTTCGTCGTCGAGGTAGCCCTGGTCCCCCGTCCGGAACCAGCCGCGGCAAAACGCCACCGAGTCGGCCTCCGGGTTGTCCAGGTAGCCGCGAGTCACGTTCGACCCGCGGATCGCCACTTCGCCGGTTTGGCCGCTCGGAAGCGCTTCGCCCGCCTCGTCGAGGATCGCGATCTCGGGTCCGGCCGCGAGTCCCACCGAGCCGGGTTTGCGAGCACCAGGCGGCAGCGGACTGCTGGCCATCTGATGTGCCGCTTCCGTCATGCCGTAGGACTCGATCACCGGAACGCCGAACGCCGCCTCCAGTCCCGCCATCACCGGCGGCGGCAGCGCGGCGGATGAGGAACGGATGAACCGCAGCGAGCTTCCTGTCGGCTGGATCGGCACACTCCGTGCGTGAGCCAGGACGGCCTGATGCATCGTGGGCACAGCCGAATACCAGCTCGGCTTCCAGCGCTCCAGCAACCCGGGCAACTCCCGCGCGTCGAACGCCGGGGTGCAGACCGTGCTGCCGCCCGCGCCCAGCGAGGCCAGCACGCCGGCGACAAGACCGTGGATGTGGAACAACGGCATCACATTCAGACACCGATCCTCCGGCCCGAGCCGCAACGTCGCGCCGATGTGCCGGGCGGAGGCGGTCAGGTTCGCGTGCGTCAGCGGAACCATCTTCGGGCGGGAGGTCGTCCCCGAGGTGTGAAGCACCAGCGCGACATCATCTGCTTCCACGGATCGGGAAGGCGCCTCGAGCGGGCGAGAAGCGCCGGAGAGATGAAACCGGCCGGTGCCGTCTTCTCCCGGGAGCAGCTCGATCACCGGCACGCCGAGCGAATCCGCAGCCGCTCGCGCCGGGGAGTCGCTGCCCAGGGGCAGGATCAGCGCCCGCGCCGACAAGTCCTCCAAGTAGAAGAGGAACTCCCTTTCGACGTAGGCCGGATTGAGGGGGGCGGCGGTCGCTGCTGCCGCCACCGCGAGAAAGGTCACCGCCAGGTCGGGTCCTTGCGGCAAGACGATCGCCACGCGGTCGTCTCGTCCGACGCCCAGACGGTTGAGCGCCCGCACCGTCTCTTCGACCTGATCGCGCAGGTGCTGGTGCGTGAGTGGCGTGCTCCCGTCACTCAACAGCGCCGCATTCGCGCCGAAATGGGCGGCATTGTGTTTCAGCATCGCCGGGAGAGTGGTCCATTCAGGCGGACCCGAGACCGTCATCACACGTGATGGAGCGTCGGAACGGGCATTGCGGCCTCCCGAGCATTCACCGCGGACCGTTCGGCCCATCGATCGGTACGCACATCAGTCAGCGAGACTCCATCATAGCGTCTCGCTCGTCGCCCGCGGGAACGCTGTAAGCGGCGAACTCGGTACTTTGTAACCTCACCGTCAAGGACGGTCGCATAGCCTCCTACCGGCGCCGGCACCGCTCACTCAAGGCGACGATCAACGGGCGGACAAGACGACTGGCACCGCTGCAGATGCTGGAGCAGTACAATCAGCAAGCCGCCCGGGAGACCGTGGCATCCACGTAATCGAGCCTACGCGGAACCCGGGGCGTTTCAAAACGCAACAACGTTCGGCAGACAGGCGGGCGGCGGAACCACGCGGAACGTCCGGCGGTATACTTCTGGCGTAGCACGTTCGACGCGCCAAGGGAGTCCCGATGCACCTGAAGGTTGTCGTGCACGAAGCAGAAGAGGGCGGGTTCTGGGCCGAGGTCCCAGCCATCCCCGGCTGCGCCACGCAGGGTGACACCTACGAGGACCTGCTCGCCAACGTGCATGAGGCCGTTGAGGCGTGCCTCGCGGTCGAGGTCTCTCCGCCCCAGGCCGGCGATCACGACCGGATCATCGATATCGCGATATGAGGTCTGTCTCAGGGCGTGACTTGGCCAAAGCGGTCGAGCGCAACGGTTGGGTCTTGCTCCGCGTTCACGGCAGCCATCACATCTACGGCAAGCAGGACAGCAGCGTGCGACTCTCCATCCCCATGCACGACAGCCGGGACCTCAAGGCCGGCCTTCTCAGGCACCTCATGAAGATGGCGGGCCTATCGGACGACGACCTCTGACGAGCTGCCGAACCAGCGTTTCCAGCTGACTCGCCCGCAGTAGTTGAGGCTGACGCCCGAAAGCGCTTTGCTCGCAGCTGAAACGCAACAACGTTAGGT
>Ga0209638_1002529_pt1 | contig 11194 bp, 8 predicted proteins | sample BarGraNGADG00211_FD_184490 | JGI IMG/M metagenome (GOLD analysis project Ga0209638, IMG submission 184490) | Arctic peat soil microbial communities from Barrow, Alaska - Barrow Graham LP Ref core NGADG0002-211 (SPAdes) (version 2) | ecosystem: Environmental > Terrestrial > Soil > Wetlands > Peat... | reverse complement strand
CCCGCGGGGCGGCAGCAGCGTGACGCCGCTCACGAGCATACCGGCGGGCACGTCGATGCCGAGGTCTCCGCAGCGCACGACGGGCGATAGCCGCGTCAGGCGCTTTGCGACCGCTTGCGCGACCAGTTCTTCCGCCGTCGCCGAGCGCTTGAGCAGCGCGACGTCGCCCGGGCGCAACGGCCGTGCTGCAGCCTGCGCCGACGTGGCTCCGAGGGCGGCGAGCGCGACGACGGCGAGCAGGACACGGAGACGCATCCCTCCCCCCATCGGCAGATGGGGAGTCGCGCTAGAGCAGGTCCGGATCCGTGACGGGCGCGCGGCAGGCGAATCGCTCGCAGACGTAGACGGCCGGGCGCCCGTCGACGAGCGTCTTGCCCACCAGGAGAGGCACGTCGTCTCCGGGCCCGAAGGCGACGACGGCGTTCGCGTCGAGGGCGTGGAGCGCGGCGCGCGCGACCTCGCTGTCCGGCCCGCCGACGATCGCGAGCTCCCGGGGAGGCGACAGGTGGAGATCGAGCGCGCAGAGCGCCCACCCGAATGCCGAAGGGGCGCGCGGGATCACGTCGCGGATGAGCCGCAGCACACCGACCGCCGACCGCTCGAGCTCGTCGTCCCCCCAGATCCGCGCGAGCCGGAGCAGCACGAAGGCGAGCATCGAGTTGCCGGACGGAGTCGGGTTGTCGTCGAGATCCTTCTGGCGTGCGACGAGCACCTCGCCGTCGGAGGGCGTGAGGAAGAACCCGCCGCGCTCCTTGTCGCCGAACAGCTCGACCGCGAGCCGCGCGAGACGGTGCGCCTCGTACAGCCAGCGCAGCTCGCCGGTCGCGACGTGCAGCTCGTAGAGGCCGTGCGCGACGTTCGCGTAGTCCTCGAGGTAGCCCGTGCCCTTGGCGACACCGTTGCGCCAGGTCCGGTGCAGGCGCCCGTCGTCGGAGAGCGGGCCGAGCAGGAACTCGGCGAGCTCACGGGCCGCCGCCAGCCAGTCCGCCCGGTCGAGCCGCCTGCCGGACTCGGCGAGAGCGGCGAGCATCAGTCCGTTCCACGCGGCGATCGCCTTGTCGTCGCGCAGGGGTTTCGGGCGTTGCTCACGGAGCTCGTGGAGCGTTGCCCGTTCCTCCGCGCTCAGCGGGCCGCGCAGGATCGAGCGGCCGTGCTCGAAGGGCTGAAGCAGCGCCTCGCGGCCCGGACCGATCGCCGCGGCGAGCTCCTCCACCGTCCAGGTGAACGTCAGCCCCTCGACGCCGTCGGTGTCGGCATCCTGGGCCGACGCGAAGCCGCCGCCCTCGAGGCGCAGCTCACGGAGGACGTACTCGATCGTGTCCTCGACGACGGTGCGATAGCTCGACTCTCCCGTCAGCACCCACGCGTGCAGGTAGGCGGGAACGAGCAGCGCGTTGTCGTACAGCATCTTCTCGAAGTGCGGTACGAGCCACTCGGCGTCGACCGAGTAGCGGTGGAACCCGCCGCCGACGAGGTCGTACATGCCGCCGGCGCGCATGCCGTCGAGCGTGCCGAGCGCGAGGTCGAACACGCCGCGCCGCAAGAGGAACTCGATCGTCGATGCGGCCGGGAACTTCGGTGCGCGCCCGAACCCTCCCCACTGCGGGTCGTACTGCGTGCGCAGCACGCGCTCGGCCTCGCTGAAGAGCTCGCTCGTGAGCGGCTCGCCGGACGGGCTCGTCCGCCCGCTCCGCTGCAGCGACTCGACGAGCATGCGCGCCTGCGTCACGACGTCGCCGCGGCGGTCGCGGTAGGCCTCGCCGACCGCCTCGAGCAGCTGGCGAAACGACGGCAGGCCGTGGCGCGGTTCCGGCGGGTAGTACGTGCCGCCGAAGAACGGCTCGCCGTCCGGCGTCAGGAAGACGGTCATCGGCCAGCCGCCCTGGCCGGTCAGGGACTGGACGGCCTCCATGTAGACCGCGTCCACGTCCGGACGCTCTTCGCGGTCGACCTTGACGCTCACGAAGAGCTCGTTCATCAGCTCCGCCGTCGTCTCGTCCTCGAACGACTCGCGCTCCATCACGTGACACCAGTGGCAGGCGGCATAGCCGATCGAGAGGAGGATCGGCTTGTCCTCGTCGCGGGCGCGTGCGAACGCGTCGTCGCCCCAGGCATACCAGTCGACCGGGTTCGCCGCGTGCTGGAGGAGGTACGGGCTCGTCTCCTGTGCGAGGCGGTTCACAGACGGCGACGGTAGCGGTTAGGTTCGTGCGGATGACGCAGATCGAGACGGAACGGCTTCTGCTCCGCGCGCCGACACTCGACGACGCCCCGGTGCTTCTGGATCTCGTCGGCGATGCGGAGGTGATGCGCTGGATCGGCTCCGAGCCCGGGGGCATCGAGGTCGCAGTCGAGCATCTCGAGCGCTGGATGCGGCGCTGGGAGGCGAACGGGATGGGGCCGTTCCTCGTCATGCATCGGGACGACGGCCGCCTGCTCGGACGCGTCGGCCCGCTCGTGTGGAATGCGCGGACCTGGGAGACCTCGACGATGGCGGAGGCCGGCGACGCCGCACAGGTCGAGCTCGGCTGGGCTGTCCTGAGCCGGGAGTGGGGCAACGGCTACGCGCCCGAAGCCGCGCGCGCGGTGCGACAGTGGACCTATGACGTTCGGGGAATCCCATCGCTGATCTCGCTGATCGATCCGGCGAACGAACGATCGGCGCGCGTCGCCGAGAAGCTCGGCGCCGAGCCCACCGAGACGGTGCAGATCCTGGGCGAGTGGCCGGCGACCGTCTGGGTGCATCCGCGATGAGAACGCAGATCGCGACGGAGCGGCTCGTCCTGCGGCTGCCGCGACCGGAGGACGCCGACGCGTGGAGCGCCGCGACCGGCGACGCCGAGGTGATGCGCTTCATCGGCGGCAGCAACGGGGCCGCGAGCCAGTCGATCGAGCTCTTCCTCGAGCGGTGGGAGGCGAACGGCTTCGGCCAGTACGCGATCGAGCGGCGTGAGGACGGCGCATTCCTCGGGCGGCTCGGCTTGCTCGTCTGGGATACGCGCGGCTGGCGGCGATCGACGCTGCCGGAAGCCGGGGATGCAGCCGAGATCGACCTCGGCTGGGCCCTGCTGAGCCGATACTGGGGTCAAGGCTATGCAACCGAGGGCGCTCAAGCGGTGCGCGACGCCGCGTGGACCGACCTCGGGCTCGAGCGGCTCACCTCGATCATTCATCCCGACAACGTTCGCTCGATACGAGTCGCCGAACGCCTCGGTGCACAGCTCGAGCGAGAGGTCGAAACCGTCGAATGGGATCGACTGCAGGTATGGGTACACCCACGATGAGCTTCGAGCCGCTGCAGGGAATGCGTGTCGTCGACGTGACCGCGTCACTGGCGGGCCCGTCGTGCACGCAGTTGCTCGCTGCGCTCGGCGCGGATGTCGTCAAGGTGGAGCCGCACGAAGGCGACCATGCGCGTGCCTGGGGGCCGCCGTTCGTCGGCGGCGACGGCGTGCTCTTCTTCGCGGTCAACGCCGGGAAGCGCTCGCTCGCGGTCGATCTCACAAAGGATCTCGACGTGGTGCTGCAACTCGTCGACGAGGCCGACGTCTTCGTCCAGAGCCTCCGCCCCGGTCTCGCCGAGCGGCGTGGCCTCGGCGCCGAGGCGCTGCGGACGCGCAACCCCCGGCTCGTGTACTGCACGATCGGCGCGTACGGAGCAACCGGACCGCTCGCCGACCGGCCGGGCTACGACCCGCTGATGCAGGCTGCAAGCGGGATGATGAGCGTCACCGGCGAGCCCGGCGGGCCGCCCGTGCGCTCCGGCGTCTCCCTGATCGACTTCGCCACGGGGCAGTGGGCGGCGATCGGCATTCTCGCGGCGCTCCTCGAGCGGGAGCAGACCGGCAACGGACGCACGATCGACACGTCGCTCTATGAGACCTCGCTCGCACTGCTCGCGTCGCAGCTCGCCTCATATGCCGCGACCGGCGACGCTCCCGGCCGGCACGGCTCGGCGTTCCCGCTCATCGCGCCGTACGAGGTGTTCCCAACGAGCGACGGATCGCTGATGATCGTCGCCGGCAGCGACGGCCTGTTCGAGCGCCTGCGCGGTGCGGTCGGGCTACCGGACGACGAGCGCTTCCGCACGAATCCCGACCGCGTACGTAACCGGGCGGCGCTCGCCGACCTGCTGTCCGAGCGGCTTCGCACGCGCACGAGCGCCGAGTGGGAGTCGGAGCTCACGGCCGCCGGCGTTCCCGTCTCCCCGCTGCGCGACGTCGGCGAGGCGTTCGAGCACGAACAGACGCGGGCGCTCGGGATCCTCCAGCAGCTCGGCGACGGCACGACCGTCTCACCCCCGTTCTCGGTCGACGGCGAGCGCGTCCGCCATCGCAACCCGCCCCCGCGCCTCGGCGACTACGACGCCGCCGACGACGACTGAGCACGAGCATCTGACGGCTCGGTTCACCCAGGTGTCTGACACCTCTCGGCTCTCGTGGCCGCTCAGGTGTCAGACACCTGTGTGTCGAGCGCAACGCACGTTCCTCGCGCCCCCCGTGCCGGAAGACGCCGAGGCAGCCCGTTCTTCGGAGTGCCGGGCACCCCAGAGGTCTCAGATCTCTGAGCGTTTCGGTTCTCAGGTGTCAGACACTTCGTCTCGTAACCGTCACGAGAGCGTCACGTCATGCCCGCTGGGGCCAGGGCCCGGCGCGGTAGACGTACCCCTCGAGCGTGCGCCCGAGCAGCCCCTCGAGCCACGCCGAGACTCCGACGAGCGCGTCGAGATCGACACCGGTCTCGATCCCTTCGCCCTCGAGCAGGTAGACGAGATCCTCGGTCGCGACGTTCCCCGTCGCGCGCGGAGCGTAGGGGCAGCCGCCGAGGCCACCGACGGACGCGTCGAGGACACGTGCACCCGCGTCGAGCGCCGCGAGACAGTTCGCATACCCCGTGTTGCGCGTGTTGTGCCCGTGAAAGCCCTCGGCCCCGGTGCGCTCGACGAGCGCGCGCACGCGCGACGGCGTAGCAACCCCGATCGTGTCCGCGAGCACGACCTCGGCGCGACCGGTGAAGCGCGCTGCGAGCTCGGCGACCCGACCGGGATCGACCGGGCCCTCGAACGGACAGCCGAAACACACGGAGATCGTGACCGTCGCGGGAACGTCGGCGAGAGCGAGGATCGCGTCGACGCGCGCGAGCGCCTCTTCGAGCGACGCGTTCCCGTTTGCACGGTTGAAGCTTTCCGTCGCCGCGAACGTGACGTTGACGCGGTCGAGCCCGGCGGCGCGGAAGCGCTCGAAGCCGCGCTCGTTCAGCACGAGCCCTGAGTACTCCGTACCTGCGCGCCGCGCAATCGCCGCCACGACCTCCTCCGCTCCGGCCATCTGCGGCACGCGGTCGTCGCGAACGAAGCTCACCGCCTCGATGCGCGGCAGCCCAGCCGCCGCGAGCCGGTCGACCAGCTCGGCCCGCACCACGGGACCGAGCTGATCGGGCTCGTTCTGAAGGCCGTCTCGCGGCCCGACGTCGCAGAGCGTGACGTGCGTCACACGTGCAGCGTCGCCACTGCCTCCCCCGGCGGCTGAGCGGCACCCTGCCGCCTCGTAGAAGCTCCGGCGACGTAGCCGACGATGGCGAGCAGCAGGATCACTCCGAGCGTCCCGAGCGTGTACACCTCGAACTTCAGCCGCGAGACGCCCCACGCGTCCTTGAAGGAGCCGTAGTCGACGCCGATCGCCGACTCGACGGTGCCCGGGAAGACGGCAACCCACGAGCCGAGCAGGATCCACGCCGTGACGATCACGGTGCTCACCCAGATCCCGACGTTTCCGAAGGGAACGCTGTACGGCCGCTCCACGTCGGGATGCGTGTACCGCAGCCGGAGGATAGCGGGGAAGATCAGGATGTACGACAGCAATGTCGTCGAGATCGCGATGTCGAGCACGACCTGGAACGTCGCGTCCGCGCCGCTGTTGAAGAACGCAACCGCCGCGACACAGAACGCAGTCGAGACGAGCCCCGAGAGCACGTTCACGCGAACCGGCGTGCCGAGGCGACGGTTGAACCGTCCGAAGAACGGGAAGAATGCGCCGTCGTAGGCAGCGACCGCCTGGATGCGGTCTGACCCGATCATCCACACCGCGCCCGACGTGACGAGACTGCCGACGAAGGAGAGCGTCATGATCACGAGCAGCACGTGCGCTGCGCCGCCGTAGACGCCGAACACCTTCGTCACCGCGTCGATGAAGCCGCCGATGCCCGTGACCTGTTTCAAGGGAAGGACGACCAGGATGCAGAGGATCGGGATCGTGTAGAGAAGCACGCCGAAGATGCCGCTCCTGAAGACCGAGAGCGGCACGTCCTTCTTCGGGTCCTCCATCTCCTCGGCCGCGCCGTTCTGCAGCTCGAAGCCGACGTAGTTGAAGAGCAGCACCGGCACGAGACCGATGAAGACGGCGCGCGTCGGTGAGACCTGGTGCCCCGAGAAGCCGTGGAAGCCATGCTTGATCCCGTACACCACGGTCGTGATCGAGAAGAGCCCCAGCGTGAAGAAGCGCAGGATCGCGCCGAAGTTCGGGATCCACTTCCCGTGCTTCAACGAGGCGATCGCCACGCCGATCGAGATCCAGATGAACAACAGCTTGAAGAAGTAGTCGCCGAAGGTGCCGTGACCGATCGCGAAGACGTTCGTCCGCCACGCATCCGTCGAGATGAACGCGAGCGACCCGCCGACCCACAACGGATTCGTCACCCAGTAGAGAACCGCGCCGAAGCCACCGAGGAACCTGCCCCACGCCATCTTCATCCACTCGTAGGGTCCGCCCTCCTGCGTGAACGCCGCCCCGACCTCCGCCATGATGAGCGCGTACGGGAGCACGAACGCGACCGCGAGCACGACCAGCCAGAGGAAGCCCTGCGGCCCGTTCGACGCGACAGTGCCAAGCGTGTCCAGCCCGACGAACGCGCAGACGGTGAAGAACACCATGTCGAAACGGCGCAGCGACTTGATCAGCTTGCTGCGCTCCTCGAGCGCGAGTGCGGTCGTCTCTTCCGGATAGCCGATGCTTGCCACGGGCGCGTTCTCCTCTCTCGGGGAATTGCGATGCTTGCAGATAGAGCGGTCGAAGGAAACCGCGACGGTCAGCGCGTGCCGAGCTCCATGCCGATGAGTCGCGGCAGCGCTGCGCCCGCGCGCGCGGCGAGCGGCGGCCGGCGCCCCTGCTCCTCGGCCGTCTCGCACGCCATGATCGCCGAGCGCACGAGGCCGCCGCCGATGCGCCGCAGCGGCTCCGGCGGCAGCGCCGGCACACGGCGCGTCACGAGCGGGAGGCGCGTCCATTCGTCGTCGGCGTCGAGCGCGAGCGACGCGAGGATCCGACCGCCGAGCCAGCTCGGCCCGACACCGTGCCCGGAGTAGCCGGCGCCGTAGTGGATCCGCGTGCCGGGCTTCGTCCCGAAGAACGGCAGGTGATCCGACGAGACGTCGATCGGTCCGCCCCACGCGCGTTCGACCCGGGCGCCGGCAAGGCCCGGCAGCAGCCGGCGGAGCCCTGCCTCGGCGCGCGTGGCGGTCGGCACATCGAGGCTGAAGCGGTCGTCGATCCGTCCCGCGAACCCGATCGGCCCCGAGCCGCTGCCCATGAGGACGCGGCCCTCGCTCGTCGTGCGGAAGTAGTGCAGGAACATGCGCCCGTCGACGATCGCTTCGCCCCCCGTCCAGCCGATCGCCTCGAGCGCCTCCGGCGCCGGCTCGGTCAGCACGACGTACGAGCCGAAGTTCGTGAGGCTACGCGAGGCGGGGCGCCAGGCGCTGAGCGCAGCGTTCGTCGCCAGCACGATCTGCGGGGCCCTCAGAATGCCTGTGGTGGTCGTCAGCTCCTGGCCGCGGATCCGCGTCACGGGCGTGCGCTCGTGCACCGTGACGCCGGCGTCGAGCACCGCCCGGCGCAGTGCGCGGACGAGCAGGCCCGGCTCGACGGTCGCACCGTCGCGAAAGAAGACCCCACGCCGGAAGACAGGCGAAGCGCAGCGCGCCGCCACCGCCTCACGGGACAGCGCGACCGCCTCCTCGGGATGCCCGACCGCGGCGGCGGCTGCAACGGCGTGGTCGACGGCGGCGTCCTGCGCGGGCGCGGCTGAGACCATGAGCATGCCCGCCTCGCGAAGCCGCACGTCCTCGCGCCGCTCCTCGGCGAACGCGCGCACGCCGGGGACGATCGCCTCCGCCGCGCGGGCGAGCCGCACGGCGTCGTCATCGCCGAGCACGCCGCGCGTGGACGCGAGTGACGCCCAGTAGCCGTGCAGGAAGCCGCCGTTGCGGCCGCTCGGTCCTGCCCCGCAGATCTCCGCCTCGAGGAGCGTCACGCGGAGGTCGGGCGCACGCACTCGCAGCGCCAGCGCTGTCCAGAGACCGGTGTAGCCGCCGCCCACGATCGCGACGTCGGCGGTCGCGTCCCCGACGAGCGCCGGCGCCGCGGCGGTCTCGCTCTCCGCCGCGAGCGCCTGCTCGAGCCACCAGGCCGACGGACGCGGCTCCACGGACGCCACTAGAGGATGCCCTCGGGGGCGACCTCCGGTCGACGACGGAAGAACGAACGGAACCGCACAGCCGCAAGCAGCATCAGCGGCAAGCCGAGGAGCAGCGTGCCGATGCCGATCACGATCGGGATCTGGATCCCGAACAGCGGCTTGGCATAGCCGGAGCCCGCCGCGCTGTAGTCGTGGAACGCCTTGCCGAAGACGTAGAACATCATCACGCAGCCGAGCAGCGGCAGCACCCCTGCGAGGAAGAACATCTTCACGCTCTTCAACAGCTGCCGGCGGAAGAAGACGGCGCACGCGAGTCCCGTGAAGCCGTAGTAGAAGCAGACCGAGAACCCGAGCGCCGTGATCGAGTCGCCGAGCACCGACTGGGCCGGATTGAACCCGACGAGCAGCATCGTCCAGGCGATCGACAGCACGCCCATGCCGATCGTCGAGAACGTCGGCGTGAGGAAGCGCGGATGCACCCGCCCGAATATTTCCGGCAGCGCACCCCAGCGCGCCATCGAGAGCGTCGTGCGCGCAGTGGGCAGGATCGTCGTCTGGGTCGATGCCGCTGCAGACGTGAGCACCGCGATGATCAGCAGCTTGTCCCACGGCGAGCCGAAGACATGCGTGCCGAGCACGCTGAGAACGTCGTTCGAGTTGTTGATCAGCAAGCCCGTGCCGCCGTACGCCTGCGAGGCCGTCGAGACGACGATGTAGACGAGCACGAGGATGAGCGTCGAGACGACTGCCGCCTGCCCCGGGCCGTCGGCGGGGTTCTCCGACTCCTCGTTCACGGCGACCCCGGAGTCCCAGCCCCAGTAGATGAAGATCCCGAGCAGCACGCCGTCGGCGAGCGCGCCGAATGAGATCGCGAAGGGGTTGAACCACGACCAGCTCACGTGGAGCGCGCCCGGCGGATGGCCGCTGTACACCTTGATCAACGCGGCGACGGCGAAGATCGCGAGGATCAGGATCTCCGCGCTCAGCAGGACGAGCTGCGTCCGTGCCGATAGCTCGATGCCGCGGTAGCAGATCCACGTCATGATCGCGATCCAGATCACCGCCGCGACAAGGATTCCCGCCGTCGAGCTCGCCGCCGATTGCCAGCCGACGAGCAGATACGTGTACTGCGCCGCGATCACCGAGAGCGACGCCATCACGATCACATCGGCGACGAAGATCGCCCAGCCGTTGATCCAGCCGAAGTAAGGGCCGAACGTGCGCGTCGTCCACGCGAATGACGTCCCGCAGTCCGGGTCGGCACGGTTGAGGTACTTGTAGCCGAGCGAGACGAGGAAGATCGGAACGAAGGAGACGATCAGCACGGCGGGCGCATGGATGCCGACGCCCTTGACGGCGACGATGAAGCCGAGCGTCGCGGCGAGCGAATACGCAGGCGCTGTGGATGCCACGCCGATGACGAGGTTCGACATGTAGCTGAGCGCGTTGGGCTTCAGCCCCTTGTCGACGACGACCGGACTCGGCGGTTTCAGTTCTTCATACGTTGCCATGCTTCGGTCAGCACCTCCCCCAGGGTCCCGGCGATGATGTCGAACTCCTTCTGCGTCGCGATCAGCGGCGGCGAGATCTGGATCACCGGGTCGCCGCGGTCGTCCGCCCGGCAGATCAGGCCCTTCTCGAAGAGCCTCGGCGAGAGAAAGCCGCGAAGCAGCGTCTCGCACTCCTCGGCGTTGAACGTCTCGCGCGTCTCCTTGTCCTTCACGAGCTCGAGCGCGTAGAAGAAGCCCGTGCCGCGCAGGTCGCCGACGATCGGCAGGTCGAGCAACTGCGACAGGGTCGCGTGGAACGCCTCACCGTTGTCCCGCACGTTCTCGACGACGCGCTCGCGCTTCATGATCTCGAGGTTCTTGAGCGCGATCGCACACTGGACGGGATGTCCGCCGAATGTGAGCCCGTGCGCGTACGTCGACTTGTCGTCGAGGAACGGCTCGACGACGCGGTCCGATGCGACGACCGCACCGATCGACGCGTAAGCCGACGAAAGCCCCTTCGCGCAGGTGATCAGGTCCGGCTTGATGTCGTAGTGCTCCGAGCCGAACCAGGAGCCGAGCCGCCCGAAGCCGGTGATCACCTCGTCGGCGCAGAGCAGCACGCCGTAGCGGTCGCAGATCTCGCGAACGCCTCGCCAGTACCCCGCGGGCGGGGTGAATGAGCCGCCGGCGTTCTGCACAGGCTCCATCAAGACCATTGCGACAGTCTCAGGACCCGCCTGCGCGATCGCCGAGTCGAGATCCTCGAGCAGGAACGCCGTGAACTCCTCCTCGGTCTCGTGCTCCGGTCGGTGGTAGCGGTTGGTGTTGCGCACGTGAATCGTGTCGGGGACGAGCGGCTCGAACGGCGCGCGGATGGCGGCGATGCCGTTGATCGAGAGCGCGCCCATCGTCGTCCCGTGGTAGGCGAGGCGACGCCCCACGGCCTTCCAGCGCCGCTCGCCGCGCGCCTGGTGGTACTGGCGCGCGAGCTTCCATGCCGACTCGACCGCTTCCGAGCCGCCGGAGACGAAGAAGACGCGGTTGAGATCTCCCGGGGTCAGCTGCGCAATCTCGTACGCGAGCTCGATCGCGCGCGGATGGGCGTACGACCAGTTCGTGTAGAACGGCAGCTCCCGCATCTGCTCGAGCGCGGCCTGCCCCATCTCCTCGCCGTACGAATAGCCGACCTGCACGGCGAAGAGGCCCGCGAGCGCATCGAGATATCGCTT
>Ga0209638_1002528_pt1 | contig 11194 bp, 9 predicted proteins | sample BarGraNGADG00211_FD_184490 | JGI IMG/M metagenome (GOLD analysis project Ga0209638, IMG submission 184490) | Arctic peat soil microbial communities from Barrow, Alaska - Barrow Graham LP Ref core NGADG0002-211 (SPAdes) (version 2) | ecosystem: Environmental > Terrestrial > Soil > Wetlands > Peat... | reverse complement strand
AACAGATATTTGTGTTACTGACAACGGACCGGGTATAGGTGAGGATGTAATTGATAAAATTTTCATTCCTTTCTTCACCACCCGCCGGAATGGTTCAGGAATTGGATTAAGTCTTTCGAAGCAAATCATGAAAGCTCATGGAGGTACTCTTAAAGTCAGATCTATACCCGATAAAGAGACGGTCTTTTGTCTCAGTTTTTAATTCTCATTCCTCACTCCTCACACCTCACTTCTCATTCCTCAATTGCCCCTAGTCGTATTTTATTGCTTTCACGGGAGTTATCCTACTGATTAATTGAGATGGAACAATAAGCATAATTATAATAGCTGCCATTGTGCCTGCATTTAGCAATAAGATATAGGAGAGCTGCAGATTTACCGGGACTGTTTTAATATAATACGATGAGGGATCGAGGGTAAGAATCCCCGTTTTGAGCTGAATATACGCAATTCCAATACCTATCAGATTCCCCCATAACAAACCCTTCCCTATTAGATAGGCAGCCTGATACAGGAATACTCGTCTTATCGTTAAATCTTCAGATCCAAGCGCTTTAAGGATTCCTATCATGTTTGTCTTTTCCAGAATTAAAATCAGTAAACCGGATATCATATTAAATCCAGCTACTACCAGCATAAGGATGATAATGATGATAACATTTATATCCTGAAAGTTAAGCCAATCAAAGATCTGAGGATATTTTGTCCTGATATTTGTCACTTTAAACTTTGTATCCTCTTCTGTTATCTTATAGCCAATAGCATCTTTAACAGCCTGAGTCATCGCATCGAGCTGATCAAAATCATCAATAAATATTTCAAACCCGCTCACCTGGTCATCTTTCCAGCCATTGAGTCTTTTAATATGACCTATATCGCAGAAAACATAGATTTTATCAAACTCTTCCAGGCTGGTTTCATATATCCCACTTATTGTGAACTTTCTGTAACGGGGTGGATCCTGAATAAAATGCATCACAAACGAATCTCCGGTCTTAAGTCTAAGCATATCGGAGATCTTTTTGGAAATGATCACATTGTTGCCTGGCATTCCGGTATCTGTTACAGTAAATACAGATCCATCAATAATATTACTTTTGAAGTAACTCCAGTCAAAGTCGCTTCCGATACCTTTCAGCACGACCCCCTGAATATCTTCATCAGTTTTAATGATTCCTGCTTTTGTGGCAAATACCTGCAAATGTGTTATCCCTGATGTCTGTTTTATTTTAGATATAAATTCCTGTGAATCACTTATCGGGGCGGTCTCAAATGAGATGTTGGAATCAAAGTTTGTAATCTGTATATTCGATCCGAATCCAACTACTTTTTCTCTGATTTGTTTTTTGAAACCGGTAAGTATGGCGACTGCAAGTATCATTACAGCAAGTCCCATTGAAATGCCTATTATGGCAATAACATTTATGGGTCGCGAGAAGGATGTCTCTTCGCGGCGTCCTTTTATGAGTCTATGTGCTATGAAATATGGTAAATTCATCAGATTGTTAAGTTTTCAAATTTAAGTAGATTTACAGGAAGAAAAAACTTATTGTATGAAAAGGCTTCTGTTTATACTTCTTCTGTCAATTTTACTTACTTCACAAGCTATTTGTACTGGTTCTAAAAGAACTCCTGTTCCCGGATCTTATCAGATTGAACTTTACAAAAACCTGATTGAAGGCAAATCGGTAGCAATGGTCGCAAACCAGACCTCTATGGTTGGAGAGACCCATCTTGTTGATACTCTTATCTCAATGGGAATAAATATTAAGGCCATTTTTGTCCCGGAGCATGGTTTCCGAAATATGGCAGATGCCGGTGAAACTATAGTAGATTCCAAAGACCCGAAAACCGGAGTTCCCTTAATAAGTCTGTACGGAACTCATTTTAAACCAACTCCTGCAGACCTTGCCGGTATTGATCTAGTGATTTTCGATATCCAGGATGTTGGTGTAAGGTTCTATACCTATATATCTACTCTGCATTATGTTTTGGAAGCATGTGCTGAAAACCATATTAAATGTATTGTCCTCGACAGACCAAATCCAAACGGATTTTATGTTGACGGAAATATTCTCAACACAGCGTATACCTCGTTTGTGGGGATGCACCCTGTGCCAGTTGTTCATGGAATGACTATTGGGGAATATGCGGAGATGATCAATGGTGAGGGCTGGCTTAAGGGTGGTGTAAAATGTGATCTGATTGTTATTAAGTGTAAGAACTATACTCATGAAACATATTATGATCTTCCTGTAAAACCATCACCTAATCTGCCAAACCAAAATTCTGTATATCTATATCCTTCAATTTGTTTTTTTGAAGGTACAAATATCTCCCTGGGACGAGGTACACTATTTCCGTTCCAGGTTTACGGGTCACCATTCTTGCCTGATAAGGGATTTAGCTTTATTCCGGAGAGTGTCCCTGGAGCAAAGAACCCGCCTCTGCTCGGTATAAAATGTTATGGAATTGATCTGAGAGACGCCATTAAAGACGGGCTGATACCTTCACCAAAAATCAATCTCAAATGGTTAATTGATGCATACCGGGTTTTTCCTGATAAAAGTAAATTTTTTATTCCCTATTTTGATGTTCTCTCAGGAGGTCCGACTCTGAGAGAGCAGATACAAAAGGGAATGACAGCAGAACAGATTCGCAAAACATGGAAATCAGGTCTGGTTAAATTCTCAAAGATTAGAGAGAAGTATTTGTTGTATAAGTAATTGTCTTGCAGTCTTGCAGTCATGCGGCCGTGCAAGTCTTTCAGTCAAACTCCTTATCTACTTTTGCCTTTCTACCTCACGCTTTGCTCTGGGTCTACGCTTCGCTTCGACTTTTGTCTTTTGTCTTAACGGGATCAGACTCTTCCCGGATAAACTTTCAGCGCTTCTGAAAGTATCATCATAGCATTCTTAAGGTCATCTATTTTAAGTACATAAGCTATACGTACTTCATTCTTCCCAGATCCGGGGGTGGAGTAAAACCCGGAAGCCGGAGCAACCATCACTGTCTGATTATTATATTCAAAATCTTCCAGGAGCCACTGCGCAAACTTATCTGCATCATCAACAGGAAGTTTAACAACAGTATAAAATGCTCCTTTTGGTTTTGGACAATACACACCTGGTATTTTATTCAACGCATCAACCATATAATTTCTTCTGGCAGTATATTCTTTATTTACATCCTTAAAGTATTGGTCAGGTGTGTCTATTGATGCCTCCCCGGCTATTTGTCCGAGTCCGGGAGGAGAGAGGCGTGCCTGTGCAAATTTGAGAGCAGTCGATATTACTTCTTTATTCTTAGTTACCAGAGCGCCGATTCTTATTCCACATTCGCTGTAACGTTTTGATACTGAATCGAGCATTATAACATTATTTTCAATCCCTTCAAGGTTCATTGCAGAAAAATGTTCCGCTCCATCATAACAAAACTCGCGATATGCCTCGTCGGAGAAGAGAAAAAGATCATGTTTCTTTACTATTTCCTTAAGGTGCAGGAGTTCTTCTCCTGAATATAAATACCCGGTAGGATTATTTGGATTACAGACTATAATCCCTTTGGTTTTAGAGGTGATCTTTTTTTCTATTTCCTGAATAGGGGGGAGCGCAAAATCTTCTGTAATATAAGATGTTACCGGAACAATTTTAATTCCGGCTGTTGTTGCAAAACCATTATAGTTGGCATAAAATGGCTCAGGAGTAATTACTTCTTCGCCCGGATTTACGCAAGACATCAGAGCAAAGAGAATGGCCTCCGATCCGCCTGTTGTTATAAGGATTTCTGAACAGTCAATATTTATGCCAACCTTTTGATAAAATGAGGCCAATTTGCGGCGATACGATTCATTCCCGGCTGAGTGGCTGTATTCCAAAACTTTAAGATTAATGTTCCGGATGGCATTCAGCGCAACCTCAGGCGTAGGGATGTCAGGTTGACCTATATTAAGATGATAAACTTTTCTCCCTTTCCTTTTGGCTTCTTCAGAATATGGTACAAGCTTCCTGATTGGAGATGCTGGCATCGCTTTACCTTTGTCGGATATTGATGGCATAATATTTAATTATTTATATACATCTAATTAAAGAATATGACAAAAATAGATAAAATCATATAGAGAAAAGATGATTTTTCCTATATAAACTGATATTGAAGTCACAGCCAACTTTTTAAAAGACTTAATTGACAGCCCCAAAATACGTAAAAGGTACTGGGTTAAGATAAACCAGAGCAGGTATCGGGGATAACAAAAAAATCAGTAAGTTATTTAATTAACTTACTGATTCTCTGTTCTTAAAATCTTGTATTTTATTTATTGCCGGCTGCCTGATAGTTAAATGAAATGCTTCTTTTAACCTTATCTTTTTCAACAGTAACACGGAAATGTTGTTCTACATTATTAACATCATTATCAACATAGTATCTGATAATCTCTTTGTCTCCGACAACGGACCAGTCTTTGTATTTGCTTTTTGAAAGTGCTTCTTGTACAGAAGTTGGCATCGGCACATTTGAAGAAGCTTCTCTTGATTCGATCAGTTCTCCGGCTGCTGAGTATACTGCCGAAAAATTTCCGCCGGTTTTAGTTTTAAAATCAACTTCATAGCGATCAGGTTTAAGATCAGCAGCGCCAATGTCATAAACCCATCCATATTCCTTAAGGGTATAGGGGAATTTAGACCATGTCTGCGGATCGTTAATATTAAACTTTGTATTAAATGCTTTAACTACAGCAGGAGGAATTTGTTCTTTTGTAATTTTTGTATTTACAAGTGGAACTTTATCATTTACATTATAATCATGATCTTGTCCCAATGAGGGAAGCAAAAAAGCGACTAATGCTAAACCGGTAAAAAATAATTTTTTCATAAGAGTAAAAATATTGGTTCATATATGTTAATTAATGATTAAACAGTTGATTTTTTATTTGGTTCATTTTAAATATTCTTTTTTAATTAAATATTATCGTTATTATAAAACAAAGGTTTTTAAAAAGGGATCAGAGATTTTTAATTGGCGCTTTTTATTGGAGATTTCCCATAATCCTGACCTGATTGGTCAGGAGTAAAGTGAAGTTTATAGTAAAAGCAAAAAAGTAAGATTGGGGAATAGCCAATTGAATAATAGAAAGGACTTAGGCAGAAGATATTCAGATAATATGACGAATTTTTATAATTTTGTCGTTCATTTATTTTAAGTAAAATATCAGCATTTATGGATATTCCTTCAAAATTTGAGTCGGGAAAAGCAGAGGCTAAGTGGTATAGTTACTGGATGGATCACGGGTTTTTTAAAAGCACTCCTGATGAAAGGGAGCCTTATACAATTGTTATTCCGCCACCGAATGTAACAGGGGTACTTCATATGGGGCATATGCTGAATAACACAATTCAGGATGTGTTGGTACGCAGAGCCAGGATGCAGGGGAAAAATGCATGCTGGGTTCCGGGAACAGATCATGCATCAATAGCAACCGAGGCGAAAGTTGTAGCAAAACTAAAAGCAGAAGGGATTGAAAAACGCGATCTTACAAGAGAAGAATTTCTTAATCATGCCTGGACATGGACTAATAAACATGGTGGTATAATTCTTGAACAGCTTAAGCGTCTGGGCGCCTCATGCGACTGGGATCGCACTTTGTTCACAATGGATGAGAAAAGATACGATTCCGTAATTAAAGTATTTGTCGACCTTTTCAATAAAGGACTAATCTACAGAGGAGTACGCATGGTTAACTGGGATCCTCAGGCTATTACAGCTGTCTCGGATGAGGAAGTTATTTACACGGATGAAAAATCAAAGCTCTATTATGTTCGTTACAAAATAGTTGGTGAGGATGATTATATAACGGTCGCTACGACACGTCCCGAAACAATTCTGGGTGATACCGCAGTATGCGCAAACCCCGGCGATAAGAGGTATATACATCTTAAGGGAAAAAAAGTTATTGTGCCAATGGCCAATCGCGAGGTGCCTTTTATTTTCGATGATTATGTTGATCCCGAGTTTGGTACAGGTTGTCTGAAAATAACTCCTGCTCACGATATAAATGACTATGAGATAAGCCTCAGGCATAACCTGCCTTCAATAGATGTATTTAATGATGATGGGACTATCAGTCAAAGGGCCGGTCTGTTTGTTGGGGTTGACCGGTTTAAAGCAAAAGATTTAGCTGAAGAAGAACTCAGAAAAACAGAGAATCTTGTGAAGGTTGAGGAGTATAATAATAAAATAGGTCGTTCGGAACGCACCAATGCTGTTATTGAACCAAGGCTTTCACTTCAGTGGTTCCTTAAGATGAAGGATCTCTCAGTGCCGGCACTCGATTCTGTATTGAACGATGATGTTCAGATTCATCCGGCAAAATTTAAAAACCTGTATCGTCACTGGATGGAGAATGTACGCGACTGGTGTATCAGCCGTCAGTTGTGGTGGGGACACAGGATTCCGGCATGGTATTATGATAATAACGAATTTGTTGTTGCAGAGACCATTACAGACGCACTTGCTATGGCTATCAGAAAGAGTGGCAACCCTAAATTAAAAGAGAGTGATCTACATCAGGATGAGGATGTTCTCGACACATGGTTTTCATCGTGGCTCTGGCCTATAACATCTTTTGATGGAATAAACGACCCTGAAAATGCAGATATTAAGTATTACTATCCGACAAACGATTTGATAACTGCGCCTGAAATTCTCTTTTTCTGGGTTGCCCGTATGATCATTGCCGGATATGAGTACAGGGATCAAAAACCATTCAGTAACGTTTATCTGACAGGCCTGGTACGTGACCAGCAGAAACGGAAAATGTCAAAGTCGCTCGGAAATTCTCCTGAGCCGATAGACCTTATAGAAAAGTATGGCGCTGATGGGGTCAGAGTAGGTATGTTGTTATGTTCACCTGCAGGGAACGATCTCTTATATGAAGATAACCTTCCTGAACAGGGACGCAATTTTGCAAATAAAATCTGGAATGCTTTCAGACTCGTTATGGGATGGGAAATTGACGATAGTATTGATCAGCCTCAATCTTCAATAGTTGCTGTAGAATGGATGAATGAGGTTCTGGCAAAATCTATAAATGATATCGATGTAAACTTTAAAAAGTTCAGGATTTCAGAAGCATTGATGATTACCTATAAACTGTTTTGGGATGAGTTCTCCGGCTGGTATCTTGAAATAATCAAACCTGAATATCAGAAACCAATTGACAGAACTACTTATGAAGCCACTATCATTGTTTTTGATAAACTTCTTAAGGTAATTCACCCCTTCATGCCATTTATTACAGAAGAAATCTGGCAACTTCTAACCGAAAGAAAAGATGGTGAAAGCATTATGGTTACAAGAATGCCCGAAGCTTCAGAGTTCAACATTAAAATGGTTGAGAGCTTTGAATCAGTAAAGGAAACGATAAGTTCAATACGCACAGTAAGGAAATCAAAGGATATTCCAAATAAAGAAAAGATTGACCTGTTAGTGCGTTCGGAGAAAGATGTTTTTGATATTACATATCTTCCGGTTATCAGCAAATTATGCAATTTGTCGGATGTGTCGTTTGTTTCTGAAAAACAGGAAGGTGCTGTTTCATTCATGGTGGGAACCACTGAGTATTTTATTCCTCTGTCTGGAAATATAGACGTGGAGGCTGAACTTTTAAAGATCAGGGAGGAATTGAATTATCAGAGAGGATTTCTCCTTGCAGTTTTGAAAAAGCTTGAAAATGAGCGCTTTGTACAGAATGCTCCTACCAATGTTCTGGACCTTGAGAGGAAGAAAAAGAGTGATGCAGAGTCGAAGATAAAGTCGTTGGAAGAGAGAATGAAAGAGCTGAAGAGTCTATAAAGTCTTTAAAGTCGAAAGTCTGTAAAGTCGATAGACAACAAGACCTGCAATACTTGCAAGACATGTCAGGGCATCAGCTTCCTTACAAAATAATTCTGATCCACAAGAACCAGTTCCCATTCGCTATTCAATATCAGACTCCATCCTTCACCCGAGATTCGGTTTTGATCTGCTTTAAATCCTTTTGTGGTAATCCTGAGAAATTTAAAATTATTTGAAACAAGGCATCCTACTTTATCAACAGTTAGCTTACCCCAGTTATCGGATACTCTTATTGAGCTGTAAAGTGTTCCAAGAGTGTCAAGAGGATGTATGTCTTCAGGTTCAAAATCAAAATAAGGACTCTGGAGTTCAAGAAAAACTACGGGCTTTTCAGTAAATATACTTATCTGATTATGTATGCTTGCCTTTATATCTGCCAAACGTTGCTCTTCCTCTTTATTAATGGAATCGATATCATAATTTACAGCCAGGCTTCCTGCAACGTCTCTGCAGATAGCAGGTAACTCAATGTTATATAGCTCTTTAACCGCCTTGCCCAGGTCAAAGTTATCTGTCTGGATTACTTGAAGATTAAATCCTTTTTCGTAAAGTAGAGATGCATATAATGCTCCATGAATAAAGCCGTATGATCTTGAATATGACTGCATTGAATAGCCTCTGTCGAGATTTTCGAAAAGCCTTCGCTTAAATTCTTCAGGAGAGTTGGTGCAGAGGAGAGTATATGTAAAAGTTGCCAGCCCTTCATATGTCTCGAATCTATTTTCGTCGAAGGCCCACTTCTGATAAAGCTCACGGTTTGACCCTCTGAAGATAAGAGCATCTCTTATTGCGAGGCGACGTTCATCTCCCTGCGAATTCAGAGCTTTTCTAAGCGCTTTCCATTCAAGCTTGATCCATAAACGCGCTTCCTTCTCATCCATTATGCTAATGTTAAAGCCAAATGGTGCAATTCCCTGTTCCTCCTGAAATCGATGAAATAAGCTACGGATTGCCCTGGTTTTTATCTTGTAATCATCCTCTTCAACTGGCATTGGAGTCATTGCATAGGAAGTCCCTCCATATTTAACAGGGACATTATTTAAGATAAGTTCTTTTGGAAATATTCCTGTATAAACACCATCTTTCAACTTTAAAAGACCTTCTATATCTTGCTTATTAGCAATAATATTGCGACTTGTACGTTCAACAAACATTATGGGGCCATATAGATTTTTACCCCATAGTTTACCACTGTCAAGGTTGCAGATATCTTCAATCTTTTTAAAATATTCCGAGGCCTTTTGGGGCGTAAGATAGGATACGGTCTTTACTTCTTTACAACTAATAAGTAACAGGGGAAAAAGGAAAAAAATCCATTGTTTCATCTTGTCCGGTTTGTTGACCCGAAAGTAATGAATTTTTTTACAAATAGGCAAACTTTCGAAACAGCTACAATTATTAAGGAATAAATGGGATAATTTTATAATGAAATTGAGCTAAATTGCTTTAAGACTCATATCAAGACTCTTAATATGATGAGTAAGTGCTCCGACAGATATGAAATCAACGCCACATTCAGCATAAGATCTTATAGTTGAAAGGCTTATTCCACCTGAAGATTCTGTTTCATACCTGCCGGCTATTTCGTCAACAGCTGATAGGGTATCTTTAATACTAAAATTATCGAGCATGATACGATCTATACCGCCTGTAGAAAGAATTGTTCTTACGTCAACAAGGTTCCTGGCCTCAATTTCGACTTTCAGCTTCAGATTATTCTTCTTCTGATATTCGCTGGTTTTTAGAATTGCTTTCTCAATACCTCCTGCATAATCGATATGGTTGTCTTTTAACATTATCATATCAAATAATCCCATTCTGTGATTCAATCCCCCGCCTATCCTGACAGCTTCTTTTTCCAGAAATCTTAAACCGGGTGATGTTTTACGGGTATCAAGAATCCTGGTTTTAAGTCCGTCTAATTTGCTTACATATTCGTGAGTGCTGGTAGCTATACCGCTCATCCTTTGCATGATATTAAGGACAAGCCGTTCCGCTCTCAGGATTGATTGCTGACGGCCATCAATGTAAAATGCAATATCTCCCGGAAAAACCATTACCCCGTCTTCAAGTAGAAGATCAAATTTTAAGTCTTTATCGATTGTATTGAAGAGAACTTCTGCTACCCTAATGCCTGCCAGTAAACCTTTCTCTTTTATGAGTAGTTTAGCTTTGCCTGTTGCATCTTTAGGAATGCATGCCAGTGATGAATGATCTCCATCTCCCAAATCTTCGCTGAGACTTCTTAAGATAAAATCCCTGAGAATTTTATTTTCCATTGTCAGGTTCAATGCGTATCTGATGAATGAGAAGATCTTCGTTTACTTTCTTTAGAAGAAAATAAACCCTGAAGTCTCCTTTCTCGGTTTTAAGATTACCAATAGCATATTGAGCATCATTTTTAGCACCCTGATGTCTGATTGTGAAATCCTTAGTCTGGTATTCTGAAAAGAAGTCTCTGAGAATTGTTTCAGCCACATTCTTTTTATAAAAGTCTTCTTTATCGAGTAACAAAAGTTCAATTGTTGAGTTCATATACTTTGATAATTCAGCGGCATTACCAGCTTTAATTGCAATTGAAATTCCGCCAGGTATTTTAGCCTGTTCCTGTGCAGTAGCTATTAAACCACTAAATGCTATCAAAACAACAGGAATAATCTTTACTGATTTCATTTCAATTCCGTTTTAATATTGCCAACCTTTAAATCAATACTACAAATTTAATATTAATTTGATTAAAAAATCTCATACTGAGGTGTTAATATCATTTCATGCCATTCAAATGTGAGCGTAACAATACTGGTTAAAATTACTATTTTTGTGAATACAGGCTGTTTCAGAGAATTAAACAATTAAGAAATCGTTTTATGAAGATTGCTTTGTTGCAAACAGGAAAAACTACAGATAAGAATATATCAGCAGTTGCTGACCTGTATTCAAACCGGATAAGTAAGTACTCAGCATTTGAAATAATTACTCTCCCTGATTTGAAAAATACTAAAAGCCTGCCTGTTTATGAACAAAAGATAAGAGAAGGGAAGCGGGTAATTCAGTCAGTCAATCCTGAGGACTATGTTATATTGCTTGATGAAAAGGGGAAAGAACTTAAAACCGTGGAGTTTTCAGTATGGATGGGAAAGATTTTTATGCTTCCGAAAAAACGTATTGTATTTGTTATAGGAGGTCCGTGGGGGTTTTCAGATGAAGTATATGACCGGGCCGACTTCAAAATGTCACTTTCTAAGATGACTTTCCCACACCAACTGGTACGATTATTGTTTCTGGAACAGCTTTATAGAAT
>Ga0209638_1002527_pt1 | contig 11196 bp, 8 predicted proteins | sample BarGraNGADG00211_FD_184490 | JGI IMG/M metagenome (GOLD analysis project Ga0209638, IMG submission 184490) | Arctic peat soil microbial communities from Barrow, Alaska - Barrow Graham LP Ref core NGADG0002-211 (SPAdes) (version 2) | ecosystem: Environmental > Terrestrial > Soil > Wetlands > Peat... | reverse complement strand
GCCCTCTTCAAGCTCTGCAGATTGACCGCACCCGCATCCGAGCCAAAACCAACCGCCCCAAGCCCCTCTTCGCTTAAACCATCAACTACATCGATAAAAGATTTGAGGAAGGAGGCAGAGGAGGGCGTTACCGCTAAAATTGAACCAAAACCAAAAGAGGTTGGTGAAGAGAGTTTCGGTAAAGAGGAGTTGGAGGAGATATGGTTAAAGATGGTCGATTCCGAGAAGTCTCTGCCAAGGTTGGCTACTACGCTCCGTCAGTCACTCCCGGTTATCGGTGAGAATAATGTCATCCAATTTTATGTGAGCAACGAACTTCAGAAGAAATGGATTGAGGAGAAATGTCTGACAAGATTGTTGGTATATCTTAGAAAAAACCTGAATAACAAATCTGTAGCATTAAATATTGAGGTTATACCTGAAGAAAAAAAAGAGAATAAACTTTACATGCCAGAAGAAAAGGCAAAGTTTTTGCTTGAAAACTATCCGGAGTTAAGAGAACTCCAAAAAGATTTAAATCTGGAGTTAAAATAGAGTGCTCCCAAAAAAGATAGAAAATGCGTTTACATTGTAGCAATTTAGTAAAGAAATATGGTGCCCGTACCGTAGTGAACAATGTCTCAATTGAGGTTGAACAGGGTGAGATTGTGGGGCTGTTAGGGCCGAATGGTGCAGGAAAAACTACAAGCTTCTATATGATAACTGGTCTTATCAAACCTAACTCCGGGAGAATTTTTTTGGATGACGAAGAGATAACCGGGCTGCCAATGTACAGGCGTGCTCAAAAGGGGTTGGGTTATCTGGCTCAGGAGGCCTCAGTATTCAGAAAACTTAGCGTAGAGGACAACATAATGGCTGTAATGGAACTCTCAGATTTAACAAAAAAAGAGAGGGATGAGAGACTTGAGGTTTTGCTAGATGAATTCGGCCTTAGGTCTGTCAGAAAAAGTTATGGAATCCAGTTGTCTGGAGGTGAGCGCCGCAGATGTGAAATTGCCAGGGCTTTGGCAATAGACCCGAAATTTATATTACTTGACGAACCGTTTGCCGGGGTAGACCCTATAGCTGTTGAGGATATTCAGCATATTATTTCTAAGCTAAAAACAAAAAATATCGGCATTATTATTACCGATCACAATGTTCATGAAACTTTGGCAATTACAGACAGGGCTTATCTGCTTTATGAAGGGAGTATTCTCGAGAGCGGAACAGCAGAAGTTTTAGCCAACAACCCTGAGGTTAGAAGAAAATATTTAGGGCAAAATTTTGAGTTAAGAAAAGCTGTCTTAAAAGACAGAAAAAATGATGCCGGCAACAGTACGAAAACAGACGGTAAAACTCAAAAACCTAAAACTATGAATGTAAAAGATAGGGATAGGGGAACTGTTATCAATACTGATGCCGACATGCAAAATTACGGGGACCAAGCTAATGATCTGGAAAAGGGCAACTAATTGTTATCCTCTTTTTTCTCCATTTTCATTTTTCCACCCTGCTTCATTCTCATCTTTCCACCCTGCTCCATTCTCATCTTTCCACCTTGCCCCATCTTACAACACTTGCCTTCATTCATATCGAATTTAACTCTTTGCTCTTCGGTAAGAATAGATCTGACATTATTTTTTTGGGTTACCATTGCTTTCAGCTTTTTGCTTTGAAGGGCTGTAATCTCATCAATCTTAGAGAAGATACTCTTCATATCCGGTTTATCTACTTGTTGGAGAGTTTTTAGTTGTGCTCTTTTTTCATTTAACTGATTGTCAATTTGAAGCATCTCTTTTTGAAGATTTAATCTAAATTCTGCAACTTGTTTTTGTTGTTCGGCAGTAAATTTTGGAGCAAGGGAAGCAGGATTTGCTTTCATGACACCCTCTTTCTTGATTATTACTTCTTTCTTTTGTTCCTGAGCCGATAATGTTAAAACAATTGTTAACAACACCAGCATACTAAATAACTTTTTCATTTTTTTACTATTTAAAAACACCGTTTGCTATTAAGACCTCTCAGACGATAAAAGGTTTAATATTAGGGAAAGAATTTATACCTTTGCCCAATTATTTTTGACATAACATTCAATAATTAAAATCATAAAAATGGCAGAAAAATTATTTGCTGAGTTTCCGCCTATTTCCACTTCAAAATGGGAAGAGGTGATAACAAAAGACTTAAAAGGAGCCGATTACGAGAAAAAGCTCGTATGGAAGACGCAGGAGGGGATCGCAGTTCGTCCTTATTATCGTGCAGAAGATCTTACAAATATAAAATATCTCGCAAGTGCTCCGGGAACCTTCCCGTTTGTGAGAGGGACAAAGGGAACAAACCACTGGTTGATTCGTCAAGGTTACTGCGCATGGGAGAGCTTTGAAAAAGCAAATGCTCAGGCAATTGACGGCTTAAAGAAGGGTGTAGACTCCGTGGGTTTTTGCATCGACGGAAAAAAGGCGATATCTGAGGCAGAAATGGCGACACTTTTAAAAGGAATAGATGTTGCTAAAACTGAAGTAAACTTCGAAGGTTGTTCTTGTGCTACTCCTGAGATCATAAAATCATTCATCGCTTATGCCAAGTCTACCGGAGCCAAGGCAGACGAGGTTTATGCCTCTTTCGATTTTGACCCTCTGAGATCTCTTACAACAACAGGAAATTTTTGCTGTCCGGACTATCTTGAGAAGATAAAAAGCTGTGTAGAGTCGGTTGCAGGATATTCAAGAATTCGTGTTGTAGGTGTAGAAGGATATGCTTTTAACGATGCCGGTTCCACAGCTGTACAGGAGTTGAGTTTTGCTTTGGCAATGGGAAGTGAGTATATGAACCTGCTTATTGATTTGGGTTTTGCTCCTGAAGAGGCTGCCCGCAGAATTAAATTCACATTTGCTGTAGGAGCCAACTACTTTATGGAGATTGCAAAATTCCGTTCTGCAAGAATGATTTGGGCTAACATAGTAAAAGAGTATGGTGCTGCAAAAGAGTGCACACAGAAGATGAAGGTCCATGCTGTTACAAGTCAATGGAATCAGACAGTTTATGATGCATATGTAAATATGCTTCGCGGAACTACAGAAGCTATGAGTGCAGCAATTGCAGGGGTAGATTCTTTGGAGGTTCTTCCTTTCGATTATCAATACCACGAACCCGCAGAATTCAGCAATCGTATTGCCAGAAATGTTCAGTCAATTCTTAAGGATGAATCATATTTCGACAAGATTGTGGACCCTGCCGCCGGATCATATTATATTGAAAACCTTACCGCCGCTATCACAGAAGAGGCCTGGAAACTATTTAAACAAGTTGAGGATAAGGGTGGATACACAGAGGCTTTTAAAGCCGGTTTTGTTCAGGCAGAAATCAAAGCAACTTCTGCAAAAAGAGACCTTAATATTGCTACCCGCAGGGAGATTATTCTTGGAACTAATCAATACCCTAATTTCACCGAAAGGGCAGATAAAGATGTCACTCTTGATGTTGTAACTCGTGGAGCAAACTGGGAGAAAAGCAAAAATCCAATCGCAGAACCAATTGAAAAATATCGCGGATCCCAGGCATTTGAGGCACTCCGCTTTGCAACAGAGCTTAGTGGTAAGAATCCAAAAGCATTTATGCTCACATTTGGCAACCTGGCATTTTGCAGAGCTCGTGCTCAATTTGCCAGTAACTTCTTTGCTGTTGCCGGAATAGATGTTATGGACAACAACCGCTTCTCTACAATTGAGGAGGGAGTTAAAGCAGCTTTTGCTGCTAAAGCCGATATCATTGTTGCATGCTCTTCTGACGATGAGTATGCAGAAGCGGTACCTCAAATTAAGGAGCTTGTCGGCAATAAAGCGATCATTGTTGTAGCCGGAGACCCTGCTTGTAAAGATGAGCTTATTGCTAAGAGCATTATGAACTTTATAAGTGTTAAGAGTAATGTTCTTGATACCTTAAAGGAATATCAAACTCAATTGGGAATTAAGTAGTAATAAAAAAATCAAAATATGCGTCCGAAATTTTCAGAAATAAAATATACAGGAGGTGCTGCTGCAGCCGTTCAAGAGCAGTCTGCCTGGATGACTCCGGAACAGATCGCTCTTAAAGGGGTGTACAACGCCTCAGATCTTGAAGGTCTTGAGCATCTTAACTATGCAGCCGGTCTTCCTCCATACCTTCGTGGTCCTTACAGTACAATGTTTGTAATGAAACCCTGGACTATTCGTCAGTATGCAGGTTTTTCAACAGCAGAAGAGTCGAATGCATTCTATCGCAGAAACCTTGCTGCCGGCCAGAAGGGTCTGTCGGTTGCCTTTGACCTAGCAACACACCGCGGATACGATGCCGACCACCCTCGCGTAGTAGGCGATGTTGGTAAAGCCGGTGTAAGCATCTGCAGCGTTGAGGATATGAAGGTTCTTTTCGACCAGATTCCTCTAAACAAGATGTCTGTTTCTATGACAATGAACGGTGCGGTTCTTCCGATCCTTGCATTTTACATTGTTGCGGGTCTCGAGCAAGGAGCTAAACTTGACGAGATGGCAGGAACAATCCAGAACGATATTCTTAAGGAGTTCATGGTAAGAAATACATATATCTACCCACCTGAATTCTCTATGAGAATAATTGGTGATATCTTCTCATATACCTCCAGGAATATGCCTAAATTCAACTCAATTTCTATCTCCGGTTATCACATGCAAGAGGCAGGAGCAACTTGTGATATTGAGATGGCATATACGCTTGCAGATGGTCTTGAATATCTGAGAACAGGTATTGCTGCCGGAATGGATATAGACCAATTTGCCCCTCGTCTCTCATTCTTCTGGGGAATTGGTATGAACCATTTTATGGAGATTGCCAAAATGCGTGCAGCTCGTATGATTTGGGCTAAGTTGGTTAAACAATTCAACCCCAAAAATCCTAAGTCTCTCTCTTTGAGAACTCATTCACAAACATCGGGTTGGTCGCTTACACAGCAGGATCCTTACAACAACGTAGCCAGAACATGTGTTGAGGCTATGGCAGCAGCTCTGGGACACACTCAGTCTCTCCACACCAATGCTCTTGATGAGGCAATTGCGCTTCCTACAGACTTCTCTGCTCGTATTGCAAGAAATACTCAGATCTATATTCAGGAAGAGACAAATATTACAAAATCCCTTGACCCTTGGGCAGGTTCTTATTATGTAGAAAAGCTCACTGCAGATATTGCTCAGCGTGCATGGGGACACATTGAGGAGGTAGAGAAACTTGGTGGAATGGCAAAGGCTATTGAGACCGGTATTCCTAAACTGAGAATAGAAGAGGCTGCTGCTCGTAAGCAAGCTCGCATCGATTCCGGATTGGATACTATAGTGGGAATAAACAAGTATCGTCTAGATAAGGAGGATCCTTTGGAAACTCTTGACATAGACAATACTATGGTTCGTGAATCGCAAATCAACAGACTTAAAGAGCTTCGTGCAAACAGAGATGATGCCAAAGTTAAGACTGCTCTGGAAGCGATTACAAATGCAGCAAAAACAAAGACCGGTAACCTATTGGAACTTGCAATTGAGGCTGCCAGGGTTCGTGCAACCTTGGGTGAGATCTCCGATGCTTGCGAAGCAGTAGCCGGAAGATATAAAGCAATTATTCGTATGAACACAGGTGTTTACTCAAGTGAGGTTAAAAATGACAGCGATTTCGAAAAGGCTAAAAAGCTTGTTGCTGAATTTGCTAAGAAAGAGGGTCGTCAGCCTCGTATCATGATTGCTAAACTTGGCCAGGATGGTCACGACCGTGGTGCTAAGGTTGTAGCTACCGGTTATGCAGACTGTGGTTTTGACGTGGATATGGGTCCGCTTTTCCAAACTCCGGAAGAGGCTGCTAAACAGGCCGTTGAAAATGACGTGCATGTAGTTGGTGTTTCTTCTCTTGCCGCCGGTCACAAAACATTGGTTCCTCAGATAATAAATGAACTTAAAAGGCTTGGCCGTAAAGACATTATGGTTATTGTGGGGGGTGTAATACCTGCACAAGACTACGATGCACTTTACAAAGCAGGAGCTACTGCTATCTTTGGTCCCGGAACAACGGTATCTGGAGCTTGTATCAAGTTGATGGAGCTTCTGCTTAAGAAGTTTGAATAAAGATAATCTGAACGACCCATGTCTGAAAAACTTGTTGCAATATTGATCCCTGTCTACCAAGACTGCTTGAACGAGTTTGAGTACACCAGTCTCTCTAAATGTTTTAATTTTTGGGGCAATAAGTTTGATATTTATTTTGTTAAGCCAAAGAGTCTTGACATAATCAACATTCAAAAGCATTTTGTCTCCTCTAAAGTTGCAGACTTTGACGACAACTACTTTATAAACATGGTAGGTTATAATCGTCTTATGTTAGCTACCGGGTTTTACGAGCGGTTTTTGAACTACAAATATGTCTTTATTTATCAGACCGACGGGTATGTTTTCAGGGATGAGTTGGAGGATTGGTGCAGAAAGGATTACGATTATATAGGGGCTCCCTGGATACCCAAAGAGAGAAACGACAAGCCTTATTATCGCATATATGTCTCTGCACGAAAATTGATAAATAAATTATTGAAGCGTAAGGACAGATCTGTGCAATATTATAAAGTTGGCAATGGTGGTGTTTCGTTAAGAAAGACGGAACTGTTTCGTAGCATCACCATTACCGATAAAGTCAATATTGGGAAATACATCTCAAATTTGGGCAAGAGCTCTTTGTTTAATGAGGATATTTACTGGAGTCTGGCTCCGATTTCAAAACCGGATTATAAAGAGGCTCTCCGTTTCGCTTTTGACATGAATCCGAGTGTTTGCTATAAACTTACCCACAATCAATTACCATTTTGTTGCCACAGTTTTTCCAAACCAAAATTCTGGAAGTTCTGGAAAAACCACATCGAGTTGAAAAACGTAAAAATATGAAGGTAACAGGATTCACATTTATAAAGAATGCCATCAAGTACGACTACCCAATTTTGGAGTCTATCAATTCGATCCTTCCGATTTGCGATGAGTTCGTGATTGCAGTAGGAGAATCGTCGGACGAAACTCTAAAACTGATTGAGGGAATAGGAAGTGAGAAGATAAGGATAATACTTTCCGTGTGGGACGAGAGTGAAAGAGAGGGGGGAGTAGTTCTTGCATTGGAGACAGATAAGGCATTTGCTGCAATTTCTGATGATACCGACTGGGCATTTTATATTCAGGGAGACGAGGTAGTTCACGAAAAGTATCTGGACACCATATATGAAAATATGAAGAGGTATAAGGATGACAAATCTGTGGACGGTCTTTTGTTTAATTACCTGCATTTCTATGGTTCGTACGATTATGTAGGAGGTAGCTCTCAATGGTATAAGCGTGAAATAAGAGTGATAAAGAACAACAAATCTTTCTACTCATACAGAGATGCCCAAGGTTTTCGCAAAGGAGACAATAAGAAACTTGTTGTTAAGCCTATAGATGCGTATGTCTACCATTATGGTTGGGTTAAGGATCCAAGGACAATGAAAAGCAAACAGCTAAACTCAATTAAATATTACCGGGACGACAGCTGGATCGATAAGAATATAGCCAGAGGTGATGAGTTTGACTATACCAATATTAACTGTCTGATTCCTTTTGACGGAACTCACCCAAGGGTTATGTTAGAGAGGGTCAATGCCAGAAACTGGCAGTTTGACCACGATATTTCCAGAAACAAAATAACATTAAAGGAACGGACAAAAAGTTTTCTGAAAAAATATTTCGGTTGGAACCTGGATTACCAGAACTACATCATCTCTTACCCGGAAAAGGCACACGACTAATACTACTGGAGTCTGTGGAAGTCCAGGTCCTGAAAATCGTAGCTGAAATCGGTAAGAGGCGAGATCGCCTTCATTTTTATTCCAGATGCATTCCCGTTAAAATCCAGTTCGAATTTCACAAAGGCATCGGCATCAAAACTTCTGTCATTCCATTTAACAATGAATGTATCTCCTCCAAAATAAAACATCTCACCGCTAAGCTTAGGAGATCTTTTTGAAGCAAACCCAAGATTACCATCTTTCAAAGATATCACAACATCTCCAAACCAATTGTCTGTGTATGTTCCTGCATATGATGCAAGGTCAACTCCCGGCAGCTGATTCTGTGCCAGTAACTTCTGCATCTCCTCCACCTTTTTCATTACCGGCCCAGTTACGTTGTCGGCATCAGCCTCATCCTTCTTTACCCTATCGAAATTTTCCTTTATTCTGTCAATATTCTTTATTCCAAAATAACTGTCTTTGATAGTATTTGTAATTGAAGTAAAAGCAGCTCCCGACTGTTGGTTTGTAAACACGATTATTCCCAGCTTAAGCTCAGGTATAAGAGTCACCTGAGTAACAATGCCAGCCAATCCGCCTGTGTGGGTGACTTGTTTGTATCCATTTACGTCACTCAAGCCCCAACCCAGACCGTAACTCTGAAAATGAGTGTTGTATATGGTTTTACCCCTTACAGGGATAATTGTCTGGGGCGACCACATCTCCCAATGTGCTTCGGATGAGAAGATCTGTTTAGACAATCCTTCTCCGTATTTACCGTCATTCATCTGCATTATTGCCCATTTACTCATATCGGCAACGCTGCTGTAAATACCGGCAGCAGGGTTCGCAACATCATTAATATCCATGGGAACAGCCACAATCTTTCCGTCAATCGGAACATGTGCATCAATTATATCAGACCGGTCCTTTAACCTGGTGTAACTTGCTGCGCTGTTTTTCATCCCAAGCGGCTGCATTATCCTGGTTTCTACAAACTCCTCCCAACTCATTCCGGATACTCTTTTAACCACTTCACCTGCAACAATGTAAAGAAGATTATCATAGTCGTACTTTGTGCGGAAAGAAGATACTGGTTTAAGATATCTCAGATTGTGGATTATATCATTAAGGGTAAAATTAGAAGAATCGGGCCAAACCATAAGGTCACCAGCACCTAACCCGAGACCGCTTCTGTGCGTTAGCAAATCTTTGATAGTAAATTCTTCTGTCACATAAGGGTTATACATTTTAAACTCCGGAATATAGTCTGTCACGCGGTCGTTCCACTTTAATTTTCCATCGTCAACCAATATACCCAGAGCAGCAGAGGTAAACGCTTTACTGTTCGATGCAATGGCAAACAAAGTATTTTCGTCTGTCTTTTGCATGGTAACAAGTGAGCTTACACCATATCCTTTAGAATGGATAACCTTGCCGTCTTTTACAATAGCTACAGCAATACCCGGAACTTCAAATGTTTTCATAGCTCTTTCTACCAACAAATCAATTTCAGCCGAAGATATTTGCTGAGCATTTGAATTTAAAACAGAAAAAGTAAATATGGCTACAGTGAGAAAAATTTTAGTGAGTGAATAAAGTACTTTCATAATCAAATTATTTAGTTGAAACGATGTGCAAGTTACACAAAAAATTACTCTGGCGTGGTTTGCAAGTATTAATAATTAAACCCAAATGCCCATAACGGAATAGTATTCAAATAACCATATTCAATGTCATCTTTAACTATAAACGCATTATCTATACCTTCAATTTGCTTTTGTTTTTTATTCCTGCCACCAACCTCAAAAGTATATTCACCTATTTTAAAATCGGCAAACCCAGAAGTAATAACCTTGTTTTTTACTAACAACTGGTTTAAGAAAAATGTTTCTCTCATGTTTCCTATTTCCGGGCTTCCTTCAGCAATAGCATAAATAAGATTCGGATTATTTAAATAGACTTTTTCTACCTTGCCCAACATTCTTATACCTTTTGTCTCTGTTCGCAACTGAGTAACAATTCCGGCCTTCTCCAAATAAAATAAGAAATCAACTACTTGATTGCGGTGTACACCCACTATTTCTGCTATTTTACTAAAATTTGGCTTAAACGGGACACTCTGAGATATGACATAGAGCAATTGCTTGATTTTCTTTGATGTTGCAATATTTATTTTTGCATAAACAGGAATATCGACCTCTAAAGTAATATTAATCACATTGCGCAATCGTTCACTGTAAGCCTCTTCCTTAAAAAAGGGATAATAACCTGCTTCTAAATATTGTTTAAACAAAGGAATCGGATGCTCTATCTCTTTTAATACAATCTTATTGCTTAAGATATCCTCCAACGAATAAACCGGCAACTGCAGCCCTTGAGACATATTCAGATACTCACGAAACGACATACCTTCCAATTTGTATGTTAACGCTCTTCTGCTCAAATCGTCACTTCCTCTGTAAATGTCCAAAATAGAAGAACCTGTAAAAACTACCTGTAAATCCTGATAGTAGTCATATATCATCTTTATCTCTTTAGACCAATTCTCATATTTATGAACCTCGTCAATAAAAAGATGCTTACCACCATTCTTATAAAATATTGAGGCCAAATCAAATAGAGTGTTTTCTGTAAAATACAGGTCGTCTGCATTCACATACAGAGTATCATTAACATTATGATAAAGCTTTATTCTTTGTAGCAGGAGAGTTGTTTTACCAACACCCCGAGCACCTACAACAGCAATCAACCTACTGCTCCATTCAATTTCTTCGTGCAAATAACGAACAAAAACAATTTCAGTTCTATCAAGCAATCCTTTATATATTTCAATCAGTTTTTCCATCACTAATACATATATTTTAAAACAATTGCACAAATATAATAAAATTGCTGATTTAATTTAGCATTATTGATTTATATTGCAAACCTCCAGATCAGTTTTGCCAGAATGGTTGTTCTTGTTAATTTAAGCCTGTTATTCTCCGTATTGATATTTTGGTTGATAACAAAGTAGAAGAAGCTCCCCACTTTTGGAATCCAGTTTATTCTGTAGTTAAGTAAAACCTCTTTGTCTTCGCTGTTCCATTGTGCAAAAACACTTGCGTTGAGCTTTGGGTTGTAGGCATAGTCTATCCTTCCTCCAATTTCATCCACCGGAAAGGAGCTCTGTGGCAGAGAAATGAAATTCTTTGTCCAATCAAATCCGATATTGAAGTGTTTGCCAAGGTTCAGATTTGCATAAAGCGAATACTCCTGCCTATGCCCGGTATAGAATTGACCAATATTTGCAGAAAATCCTCCGGATATCCTCCGCCCCTCAAAAGTATTGAATTGCACTTCAAGACCATTATCCCAATATGACCCTGCCGGAATAAAAATACTATCTACAAGTTCAAAGTTTTCGGTAGGTTTAT
>Ga0209638_1002526_pt1 | contig 11196 bp, 11 predicted proteins | sample BarGraNGADG00211_FD_184490 | JGI IMG/M metagenome (GOLD analysis project Ga0209638, IMG submission 184490) | Arctic peat soil microbial communities from Barrow, Alaska - Barrow Graham LP Ref core NGADG0002-211 (SPAdes) (version 2) | ecosystem: Environmental > Terrestrial > Soil > Wetlands > Peat... | reverse complement strand
CGTCGGCCGCGGTCCAGGGGGACCGCCCCACGATTTATGCAGGCGCCCAGCACCGGAAAAACGAGTGGCATTAGGTTGGCAACCCGCCTGTAGACGTCTGCAAATGGCCGACAGGCGCCGGTTACCAGCCGGCGCGCAGATTGCCAAGCTGCCCCACAATCGAACACTTTTACGCGGTCACAGTAATAGTCTAACGTGGGGAACCGGAGGAGCGTGGCACCACGGCAGAGAATCGTACTCCCCGACGCACTCAGGATGCCTTACGATGAAGATGAGGCTAGGCATGAGCAAACGCGAATTCATCGCCCAGGAACTGGAGCGCCTTCCCGAGCAGGACCTCGACAGACTGATGGCGTTCTTGCGGTCTCTGGCAGATGCCCATGCCGAGGCGGCCATACCGGCTGCGGCTGCTGAGTCCTCTCTCGCGAAGGATTGGCTGACGCCTGAGGAAGACGCAGCCTGGGCCAGTTTGTAAGAGGCGATGTTGTCGTCCTCAACTTTCCCTTCTCGGACCTCTCACAGGCGAAGCGGCGCCCAGCCCTGGTGATTGCCGCGCTCACGGGCGACGACCTGATTCTGTGTCAAATCACCAGTCAGGCGAGAACGGACGAATACTCAATCCGGCTCGAAAGCGTCGACTTCGTCGCCGGCGGACTCAATCAGAGCAGCCGGATTCGTCCGAACCGATCGTTCACGGCCGACTCCGGGATCATCATCTATCGGGCAGACCATATCTCCCAAGCAAAGCTCGACGAGACCGTGGACAACCTAGTCACGATTTTATGCCAGCACTGACGAGTGCATCTCCGGAGTTTGCCTCCCGCCGCGGTTCCGATAGGGTCCGTTGCCGCCGCGCGCGTAGGCCGCGGCGCGTTGCGTGGCTTCGTAAACGGCAGGCATGTTGTAGGCAGGGCCGCAATCGGCCACGTTGGTGTCGGCCATTTTCAGGTCCAATGGCGTAGAATTGGTGTCCCGAACCGATTACCTTTTGGTCGGCCGTGGCCCCGCTTACGATTCGCTTTCGAGGGCCAGCTCGTGCTCGGCGTCGCCGTTTTCGGCCAGGCGGTGGACCAGTTCTGCGCCATACGTGAAGCCTTTGTCGAAGGCTTGCAGGTTGAGCTTCTGCATGGCGGGGGGGACCGAATCGGCGACGGCCTGGCGCAGGCTGTCCGGGTCGAGCATATGGGTCACGGCCGCAAAGAAGCCGACCATCACGATGTTCAGCACCACCTTACGGCCGAGTTCCTCGGCGAGGCGGGTCGCGGGAACGCCGTAGAAGCGGACGCCCTTCGGGGGATGATCGATGCGCACCAGATCCTGCTCCACAATCAGGATGCCGCCGGGCTTCAGTTGCGGCTTGAAGACCTTATAGGCTTCCTGGCTCATCACCATCAGGATGTCCGGTTGGGTGACGTAGGGATAGAGGATCGGCTCGCCGGAGAGAATCACCTGCGCGGCCGAAGAACCGCCGCGGGCTTCCGGGCCGAAGCTCTGGGTCATGGTGGCGTAGGCGCCCTCGAAGATGGCGGCGGCCTTGCCGATGACCACGGCGGCGAGGATCACGCCCTGGCCGCCGAAGCCGGCGATGCGGATTTCCGTGAGTCCGAGTTTGGTTAACCCTCGCTGCATGTTACCTCCGGGGTGGCGTAGCGGTCGCCCAACGTTTCCTTCATCTGGTGATTGAGGAGCTCCAGGTAATCGGGACGGTCGCGATCGACGAATTTGCCGACCACGATTTCGCCCGCCTTGGTGAGGGCGCATTCGCTGGTGGGCGCGCCGTGGCGCACCTTGCTGACCTGCTTATAGAACTTCATGGCGTCGAGGCCGTCGCCCATCTTGTTGCGCCGCTGGTAGAGCGTGGGGCAGGGCGAAAGCACTTCGATGAAGCAGAAGCCCTTCTTGTGGAGCACTTCCTCCATGGAGCGGCTGAGCTGTTTGACGTGGTAGGTGGTCCAGCGCGCCACGTAGCTGGCGCCGGCGGCTTCGGCAAGCTGCACCAGGTTGAAGGAGGGCTCGAAGACGCCGTAGGGCGAGGTCGCGGAGATCACCTCGGCGGGCGTGGCCGGCCCGGTCTGGCCACCGGTCATGGCATAGGTGAGGTTGTTGACGCAGATCACCTTGATGTCCATATTGCGGCGCGCGGCGTGAATGAAGTGGTTGCCGCCGATGGCGAACAGGTCGCCGTCGCCGGAGTAGACCACCACTTGCAGTTCCGGGTTGGAGAGCTTGAGCCCGGTGGCGAAGGGGATGGCGCGTCCGTGGGTGGTGTGGAAGCTGTCGAGTTTGGCGTACCCGGCGACCCGGCCGGTGCAGCCGATGCCGGAGACGATGGCGACCTTGTTCAGGTCCAGCTTGGAGCTCTCTAGCGCCCTGGTGAAGCAGTTTACGGTGGTGCCGATGCCGCACCCCGGACACCAGATGTGCGGCATGCGGTCCATGCGGAGGTAGGGCTCCACCGGGTTAATCGCGTTCAAGGGGATATCAAGCGTGGCTTCACTCATCGGGCGGCCTCCAGAATGGCTTGTACAATGACTTCGGGTTTGTGCACGGTGCCGCCCGCGTGCGGTACGGAAATGACTTTGGCACGCCCGGCCGCGTGGCGCTCCACTTCGTGGACCATCTGGCCCAGGTTCAGCTCGGGGACGACGAAGGCTTTGACGCGGCCGGCGATGTCGCGGATGTGCTGCTCCGGGAATGGCCATGCCGAAATAAGGCGGAATATGCCGGCGCGAACGCCCTGCGCGCGCGCCATTTGGGTGGCGCGTTGGGCGACGCGCGAGGTGATGCCGTAGGAGACCACCACGACTTCGGCGTCATCGAGATTTACGGCTTCGAAGAGGGCGCGGCCGTTAGAGAACGGCTTCAGCTTGTCCTGCATGCGGCGCACCAGGCGGTCCTGCGTCTCGACGTTCATGCTGGGGTAGCCGCGCTCGTCGTGGGTGAGGCCGGTGACGTGGAAGCGGTAGCCATCGCCGGCTTTCACCATGTCGGGGACCAGGTCTTCGGTGGGTTCGAAGAGGCGGAACTCTTCGGGCGATTTGTGGGTGAAGCGGCGCGGGGTGATGGCGATCCGGTCGCTCTCCGGGATGATCACCTTCTCCGTCATGTGGCCGACGCACTCGTCGAGCATCATCATGACGGGGACGCGGAACTCTTCGGCCAGGTTGAAGCCGGTGATGGTCAGGTCGAAGCATTCCTGCGGCGAGTTGGGGCAGAGGGCGATGATGCTGTAATCGCCATGGGACCCCCACCTGGCCTGCATCATGTCGGCCTGGGCGGGCAAGGTGGGGAGTCCGGTGGAGGGTCCGCCGCGCTGCACGTTGACGAAGACGCAGGGGGTCTCGGTAATGGCGGCGTAGCCGATGTGCTCCATCATGAGGGAGAAGCCGGGGCCGGAGGTGACGGTGAAGGCCTTGGCGCCGCCCCAAACCGCGCCTTGAATGGCGATGGAAGCGGCGAGTTCGTCCTCCATTTGAATGAAGATGCCGCCTATGGTAGGAATTCTCCAGGCGAAGCGTTCGACGACTTCGGTGGAGGGAGTAATGGGATAACCTGCGGCAAATCGCGCACCGGCTGCGAGTGTTCCCTCACAACAGGCGTGGTCGCCGTCGAGAAAATGGACACCTGTGAGAACACCTTTGGGGTCAGCGTGCATTACGAGCTCCGAAGATAGCGAAATCGGGACAGTACATTCCGCAGAGGTCGCAGCCGGAGCACTTCTCGCCTGAGACGACGTGGGGTGGATGATAACCCTTTGAATTAAAAGCGGATGAGAGCGCGAGGACGTGAGTGGGGCAGAATTCCACACAGAATCCGCAACCCTTACAGCGCTCGACGGTGATGGCAACTTGGCCTTTGGCCATGGGGGCCCTCCTGAAGTAAGTCAGGGTGAGAACAAGCACGTGGTAGGCCATTTGAGACTATCGGAGCTGGATGGGAGGAAGCGCTGGAAAACCGGTGTGCTCACCGGTCAACGCGCTACCAGAGCCCGATCGCCGGCCGTGCGCGTCCCAGGACCGAACTGATAGTGAAGAATCACCTCACCCGGCACGGTGCCGTCTGCGTCGCGGGCTGGAACAAACTCCCATCGTCGCGCTGCGAACATCGCGAAAGCGGCGAGATCGCGGTCTGTTTCCGCCACCTTCGAGAGCACTTCCGAGTAGTCGACCTTGCCCGCAGGATTGACGTAAACCTTGACGTTGATGTTGACGGCTCGCGTAACGTTGCGATGCGGAGGACTGGGAAGGCCCGGGTTGCGGAGTGGGGCAGGGGGGACGTAATCCGCACGTGGGTAGCGCTTCCCAATCAGAGGAATGTTCCGGCGTGAACCTGACACAGGCTCAACACTGACCCGGAGAGACGAATCCGCGCCATCGCCAGTGCCCGGCCTATTGGCTGGCATTATGAGATTGAGGAAGTCCTTCCTGTGTTCCAGCGGCAGCGCAACCACTGGCTGGGTTGTTGGAGGATCGGGTATGGAGGCCGGAGTGACAGTGGCCGCACCAGGTTTAGGCTGCGGCAACACAAAAGCGCGGGAATGCTGCCGTGAGGCCGCTCCGATCTGGTTCCGGGAGCGCACCGTCCCACGGGATGCTTTGACAGCAGCCACCGCGGGCGCTTGGACAGCAGGCGCAGTGGGCGATTCGACAGCAACCGCCGTGGGCGCCGGAACGACAACCAGCGCTCTGGACGGTCCTCCAATCGCTCGTACGGATTCGGTCACGTTGGCGCCGGGGGAAAGCAACTCAAGGCGAAAGTTCACGTCGCTGTTCCTGGGCCAGTACGTCACGCTGCCTTCGCTCAACTGCTTCGAATCGAGTTCGAACCTCTGCTCCTGTTGCCCGTCTTTGATCCACAGGACCGCGTTGCCGGCATGGCCCGACGATTGCCGGTCCCAGGACAACCGCAGACTGTTGCCGGCGTTGGTGACATTCAAGGCAAGCGACAGACCGGGCTTGGCCGGTATCGAACCGGGACTGCCCTTTCGAATTCCAATGGAAAGGGCGACGCACAGGGCCACCGCCGCCGCGGTTGCCAGCCAGACCGGCCGCCTCACCATCCAGGTGGTCCGCCGCGGCGCCGGCGGTGGAACGATCGGGGCCACTCTTGGTGGCGCCTGCGAAGTGTGCAAAGCCGGGACACGGGTTTCGCGAGCGGTTGCCATTACGGTGGTCAGGGGAAGAGGGAATTCAGCGTAAGGGCTGTCGGAAAGGACTTGCCCCCCTTCCCGGATGATAAAGCCGGCCGTGGGAGGGCCGTCATCATTGGACTTGATCAGCAGGAAAACATGAGACGCCGCGGGAAAATAGCGGGAAAACAGGGAAGCATCTCCCTCCGTGATGGCAAAGTTACTGCGCGTGTGACTACGATAGAAACCAACAATCGAGGGGCTTTCGGGATCCTCGCGAGCCGCAATTCTCGCCTCCAGCAGGCGGAGTTCCGCATCCGAGAGCACATACGACGGTCCGCTTGCGTGCTCGGTCTCCACGGGTTCGAAATCGTCTACCTCGACGACAACCTGGTTGCCCTTCTCTCTCGTGGTGCCCATGAGAAGGCCGCCGGTTTCCAGACCCCGCCGGGGAAGCGCCTTAAACCCTTCCCAAACCGCCATTCTGAGGCGGCCTGCGACATCCCTGCTCAGCCGGACGGATACAGGCTTGCCCTGGACTTCCCAGACGAGCCAGCTATCCTCTATGGCTGGCGCAACCCCCGCAGCATCTTCCATGATGGGGCGCCTACCTTACGCGCGACACCTCACAAGACCGGGTGCGGATCACACGCCGAACTCAGAGGCTGCCTATTGCCTTATTGTACGGCTGCGTTCCGGGATTCTTGGCTGCAATATTTGCGTTGCGCCCACGCACCCCGGGACAAACCATACGACTATACGATACGTACGGAAACGTCCATTGAACGATCGCTACTCACCGCTTTGCCGCAATGCCCCGCACTACCCGCGCCTAATCACAACTGGGATTATTACCTGGCTCCAAGGTGATCAGGTCAGGCGCCAGGCGGCGCACCTTGTCTACCGCGCGTGCGGGTGCGGACCGGGCCGGTCCTTCGACCCAGTTGCGGCGGTCGATGATGGGGGCAGGCTCGTAGGTCTGGCCGGCGGCGAGACGCTTGTCTTCGCGGCGGCTGGTCCACCACAGGACGGGGCCGAGCAGCTTGCCCGCGGCTACGGCGATCAGGCCGAATTCTTGTTCCATCTCCTTGCGTAGCGCGCGAATCCGGGCGGATACGGCGGGGTTCGATGTGGTGAGACGGTGCTCCATGGCCCACAGCATCGCGACCCAGCCGTGGCGCAGGGTGCGGGTTTCGCGCTGCCAGCGCTCGCGGATGCGGGGGTCCGGGTGGTTCTTGTAGCGCATGTAGCCGGCGAAGGTGGTGCGGCAGATGCGGAAGAGGCTGGGGCCGTTGCGTTCGAAATCGCGGTGAAACGCCCAAGCTAGCGTTCGCGTGGATTGCTCGCGCGAGATGGCGGCGTGTTGGAAGTTGAAGGCGTGCTGGCCGTGGATGTCGGCCAGGTCCACATCGAGCAGGCGCCCCTGCGCGGCCATCTCGAAATAGAGCGGCGTGCCGGGGACCGGGGTGTAGAGCATGAACTGGTGCAGATCGGTCTCGTGCGCGATGGCGTGCTCGATCTCTTGGTTGATATTCTCCGGCGTGTGATGTTCCAGGCCGATGATGGTGGAGCCGAGCAGCACGATGCCGTGCTCGCGCAGTTCGCGGGTGAGCTTCATGGTGTCGGCGCCATCCAGCTTGGAGTAGTTGGAGCGCGGGGATTCGAGGCCCAGCCAGATGGTGGCGATGCCGATCTCTACCAGCTCGTCATAGGTGTACTTGGCGATGGCGTTGGCGGAAGAGAAAATGTTGAACGTCCAGCTCTTGCCGGCGGCTTTCATGAGGGCCAGCAGTTCCATGACGCGGCGCTTCTGGAGGAGGAAGTTCTCGTCCATGATGAAGAAAGAGCGCTTGTTGCGCGTTTTTTCCGCGTGTTCCATGAGGCGGAAGAGCTGCTCGCCGGTCTCATAGAAGTTAAGGATTTTGCCCTTGCCGCCGAAGAAGGCGCTGGTGGTGCAGAAATTGCACCCCATGGGACAGCCGACCGAGGAAATGATGGTGGCGGAGGCGGTGTCGGCGGCTTCGGGGACTTTGACGCCCAGCACGCGGAAATCGAATGCGGAGGAGAAATCGGGGTGGTGGATGGGGGCGTCGACTTCTTCGCCGAGGTATTGGCGCATCCAGGCGATGCCGTCGCCTTTGACAATGTGGTCGGCATCCAGCATTTCCTCCACCCCGGGGATGGCGGCGATGTGGCCGCCCACGATGACCGTGGTGCCCGGGGAGAGTTCGCGCACCATGCGGCACATCTCGCGGGCTTTGCCGACGTTGACGATGATCGACGAGATGCCGACGATGTCATAGTGGTGGGCGGTGAGTTCGCGGGCAAAGGCCTCGCGCGTGGGGAAGTCCAGGACGGCGCAGGGGGCGGAGATGTTCCCCTGGATCATGAGGATGCCCCAGGAACGGTGGAAACTGCGCAGGGAGAACGAGCCCTGGCCGCGCGTTACCTGGTTGTGATAGAGCTCCATCGGGTTGATGGCGCGGCTGCCGTAGGCATCATCCTGCGCGTACGGGCCGAAGACGGAGGAGAGCAGGATCCGGGCCTGGGTTCCTTTGGGATGCGTTTGAATCATGACTAGGAAACGGATAAATCGACAGCTTTCTCTTCTAAATTAGCAGGATTCGGCGCGGCCGTACGGCAATCGGGGGGTGGCGACAAAAACATTACAAAGGGTTTCGGGGGAGGACGGGTGTCCAGGGCGTTCACCGCGGCGGGAGTTCGGCATCCGATGACGCGGCGATCCCCGTGAGACCCAGTGCACGGCAGTCGTTCACCACCATTTCGCGAACCAGCTCGGCAAAGCCCACCTGGTGCTTCCATCCAAGAATGCGTTGGGCTTTCGAAGCGTCACCCAACAAGAGGTTGACCTCGGAAGGGCGATATAACTCCTCATCGATCGCTACGTACTTTTGGTAGTCCAACCCTACGATTCGGAACGCCAGATCTGCGAATTCCCGCACCGAGTGCATCTCGCCGGTGGCCACGACAAAGTCATCGGGTGACGACTGCTGGAGCATCCGCCACATCGCTTCCACGTATTCGCGGGCATGCCCCCAATCGCGTTTCGCGTCGAGATTTCCAAGCCGCAGTTCGGTCGATTTCCCGGCTACGATACGCGCCGCGGCGGACGTGATCTTTCGTGTCACGAATTCGAAGCCCCGCCTGGGCGACTCGTGATTGAACAGAATGCCGCTACTGGCGTGCATTCGATACGCTTCGCGGTAGTTACGCGTCAGCTCGAAGCCCGCCACTTTGCTGATGCCATACGTCGAGCGCGGATGAAAGCGCGTGTGCTCGGTCTGCGGCACCTCGTCGGCTTTGCCAAACATTTCGCTAGACCCGGCGAAGTAGAACCGGCACTCCGGCACCAGGTTCTTCAGCACAGCCAGAACATAGTGCGTTCCGTTGATATTGGTTTGCAGCGTCGAAAACTCGTCGTCGAACGAGTAGCTGACAAAGCTCTGCGCCGCCAGGTGGTAGCACTCGTCCGGCCTCGATTTCTGCACCACCTGATGCAGGCTTGCGTAGCTCTCTAAAGACGCAGCGTGCAGATGAAGCTTCGACCGGACCGTTTCCAGCCGTTTGAGACGATTCTCCGGGTCTTCCAGGGCCACTCGGCGAACGATGCCATGGACCTCGTATCCTTTCGATAGCAACAGCTCCGCGAGATAGGATCCGTCCTGCCCGGTGATTCCCGTAATCAGCGCCCGTTTTGACATAACCGGTTATCTTATCATGGTGTTCCGGTCACGTCGCCGGCTAGGAGTGCCGATCTGGCGAGTTGGAACTGCTCCTGTGACACGCCGGTCACGTCAGTTCAGATGCGGGGAGCCCCAGTACGCGGAATCGGCTGATCGGTCCAACGCTCCGGGCGGCGGCTCCGGCTGACGTTCTATAATCGAATTTGCCAAGGGCTCAATTGCCGGATGCGCCACTTGGGTTCATCAAGGACTGCCTCAGCAACGGGTGCGTCCGCTGGACGTATCACGTGACAATGCGGCTTCAGCAGCGCGCGCTAACGGCCGGGATGATTCGCAAAGCGATGGCAACGCTGGAGATCCTCGAAGCGTACCCGCAAGACAAATACTTGCCTAGCTTTCTCGTGAGGGGCGAGTCCGAAGCGTGTGTTACATAGCCGACGTTTCTGAATCCCACGAAACAGCGGGTTGTTTGCTCCTCATCGAAAATGTCGCGTCGGCTGTCAACTATCACCCAATGGGGCAGACTCGTTTGCGCCGCAACTGATTCTGCCCATTTGCCTCTGTGATCCAGAACCTTCGCGTTTGGCTGATAGCGGATCTCAAGAACGAACTGGCTTTGCTCACGACACATGCAAGCCTTCTATTATGAGCCGCAGAGAGCCGATTGTACCTCATTCCTTCGGCGCGGGAAGTTCGATATCGCGTGCGGTGCGCGAGGAACGGTTGGACGCGGTGCCGTGCGACCGGGGCGAAAGGTTTTCATCCAAGAGCAGGCTCAATCAAGATTCGCCTTGCGGCCCGCTTCGGCGGCGAACTGGTAGACAGCCGGGAAGTCTGCCTTCTCTATGTCGGGGTGTTCCTCAAGGACTTGCTCCTCGGTCGTGCCGGCGCCGAGCCAGCCGAGAACGTCCCAGACAGTAATCCGGAGGCTTGGTATGCAGGGCTTGCCGCCACGCTTGCCCGGCTCGATGGTGATCCTGTTGCTGAGTACCAACATGGGCTATCCACTTCTCAGTATGCCATCCGCATAGCATCTCCCCCCGCGCCTCACGTAAGCTGGAACTAGCATGAAAATCGGCATCGACCTGGGCACCACCAATTCCGCCCTGGCATACATCGACGAACGCGAAGCGGAAGATCGCGACTTTCCGCCGCTGCACATTTTCGAGACGCCCCAGCTCGTCGCCGCGGGACGCGTCGAAGCGCGCCGCACCCTGCCCTCCTTCCTCTATTTGGAGGATGGCCAGCCCGTCGGCGTTTACGCCCGCGAGCAGGGAGCGCTGGTGCCTACGCGTCTGGTGCACTCGGCCAAATCGTGGCTCTCCAATCCCGATGTCGATCGCACTGCCAAAATTCTCCCCTGGGATTCGCAGGAGACCGGGCGCGTGCTCTCGCCCGTGGAAGTCTCGGCGCGCATCCTCGCCAAATTCCGCGAGGAGTGGGACAAGGCCAAGGGCACGCCGCTCGCCGAACAGGAGATCGTGCTCACCGTCCCCGCGTCGTTCGACGAAGAGGCGCGCGAACTCACCGTGATGGCGGCGCGCGATGCCGGTCTGGAAAAGCTCACGCTGCTCGAAGAGCCGGCGGCGGCGTTCTATTCCTGGATCGCCAATAACCTCGCCACATCGCGCAAGAAGCTGTTCGATGGCCAAATCGTGCTGGTCTGCGACGTCGGCGGCGGCACCAGCGATTTCAGCCTGATCCGCGTGTCGCGCGAGGGGGACCTGGTCAACTTCACGCGCACCGCGGTGGGCAAACACCTGCTGCTGGGCGGCGATAATCTGGATCTCACGCTCGCCTGGCTGGTGGAAAGCAAGCTCGGCGTGCCGCTCTCCATCCGCCAGCGCAGCGGTCTGCGGCGCCAGTGCTCCGCCGCCAAGGAGAAGCTGCTCAACGATGCGCACCTGAAGTCCGTGGAAATCACGGTGCTGGGCAGCGGCTCGTCGCTGATCGGCAAATCGCTCAAGACGGAAATCCTGCGCGAGGAAGCTCTGGAGCTGGCGCTAGAAGGCTTCCTGCCGATGAGCGAGCGCGGCGAACTGCCGAAGGAGGAAAAACGTAGCCTCTTCCGCGAGCTCGGCCTGCCCTACGTCGCCGACCCGGCCGTGACGCGCCACCTCAACCAATTCCTGGAGCCCACGGGACAGACGCCGGACGCGATTCTCTTCAACGGCGGATTCTTCATCCCGGAGATTCTGCGCGAGCGCGTGGCCGATGTGGTGGGCCACTGGTACGGACGGCGGCCGGAGATCTTCGAGAACACGGATCTCGATCTGGCGGTGGCGCGGGGCGCGGCTTACTACTCCTACGCGCGCTCCACCGGCAGTGGCGTGCTGGTGCGCGGCGGCCTGCCGCGGACGTACT
>Ga0209638_1002525_pt1 | contig 11198 bp, 8 predicted proteins | sample BarGraNGADG00211_FD_184490 | JGI IMG/M metagenome (GOLD analysis project Ga0209638, IMG submission 184490) | Arctic peat soil microbial communities from Barrow, Alaska - Barrow Graham LP Ref core NGADG0002-211 (SPAdes) (version 2) | ecosystem: Environmental > Terrestrial > Soil > Wetlands > Peat... | reverse complement strand
AATTACCGCCAGACCGCTCAAATTTATTTGTCCATCATAGCAAATTAGATTCCATTCACCGGCTGGAATTTGAAGCGGAACAGCTTTTCTGTTTCCGTTGTAAATCACCAGAATTTCTTTCCAAACTTCATCATTTACATGGTCTGTCAGCGTAAATGCAACAACATTTGGTGTGTGCATATCAACAAATTTCAGATGCTGCTGAACCATTTCCTGAGTTGGCATGCGGAAAGCTGCATGAGCTTTGCGTAAAGCAATCAAACCTTTGTAATAATTGAAAATATCTTTGTAACTTGATTTTGAGTTCCAATCAATTTGATTAATTGAATCAGGGGATTGATAAGTATTGTGAATGCCTTTTTTATTACGATACAATTCTTCTCCTGCATAAATAAAGGGAACACCTTGAGCTGTAAAAACAATCGTTTGGGCCAGTTTATTGAAACGAACCAATTCGTCATCAGTTGCATCGGTAGGTTTCGATTCTTTCAACTTATCTACCAGACACATATCGTCATGACACGAAACGTAATTGATAATTTGAGTCGGATTATTTACGTAAGGCTCTTTTGAATAAATCAGTTTAGAATAATCAATACTATCGTGCTGTGTCGCTCCTACAATTCCAAATTTCACACTTTCTTCTAAACTGTCGATGCCGGAAACGAAACCCGGAATTTGCGAGTGCATCCAACTTCCTTTGAGCGCATCGCGAATATCGTCGCTAAATACGGCAATATTATCTAACTGCTTTGCATTTTTCTTTATAGCTCGTTTATCTTCAGCCAATGGTGATCCGGCAGCAGTCCAACCTTCGCCATACATAAAAATGGTAGGATCAATTTTATCCAAAGCAGCACGAATGGCATTCATGGTTTCAATATCGTGAATTCCCATCAAATCAAAACGGAAACCGTCCACATGATATTCGGTTGCCCAATAAACAACCGATTCAATCATAAATTTACGCATCATGGCACGTTCCGAAGCCGTTTCATTCCCGCAACCGGAAGCATTTGACCAGGTACTGTCGGCATTTTGGCGATAAAAATATCCCGGGGCCAATAAATCTAAATTTGAACCTTTTCCTTTCGAAGTATGATTATAAACCACATCCATAATTACCCGAATACCTGATTGGTGAAGCGATTGAATCATTTGTTTGAATTCGCGGATGCGTGTAACAGGATTATAAGGGTTCGTTGAATAACTTCCTTCGGGAACATTGTAATTCACAGGATCATAACCCCAATTGTACTTATTTTCATTTAGTTTTGTTTCATCAACCGAAGCAAAATCAAAAACAGGCAACAAATGAACATGTGTAATTCCCAATTCTTTCAAATGATCGATGCCGGTTGCTTCGCCAAACGAATTTTTAGTACCACGTTCGGTAAAAGCCAGAAATTTCCCTTTATGTTTCATTCCAGAATTGGGTGCCATGGAGAAATCCCGAACATGCACTTCGTACAACATAATGTCGGTGAAGTTTTTAAGTGGTGGACGCACATCATTTTCCCAACCCGCAGGGTTTGTATCAGCAAAATCAATAATAGCAGCGCGCTTGCCGTTTACTCCTGTAGCTTTAACCCACATTCCGGGTGTTTCATCCAGCCATTTTTCTCCAATTTTAATCTGAAAAGTATAAAATTTCCCTTTCAGATCTTCATTCACTTTCAATGTCCATGTACCTTTTTCGGAACGACTCATATCCAGCGTTTTATAAGCGCCGCCTTCGTTCCCGTTATCGTAAAGTAAAATTTTTACTTTAGTAGCAGTAGGAGTCCAGACTCTGAATTTTGATGATTGAGCACTATATGTAAGTTCCAGATCATTCCCATCGTAAACAGGATAATCGTCAAAAGATGCATATTTTGGTGTTGTAATACAAGCACTTAATACTCCTGAAATCAATAACATAAATAATGAATGTTTTTTCATAAATACTAAAGTTGATAAATTGAAAAATTAGTGACAAACATTTTAACAGGTAACTGACTATTTAATTCCGTTTTTTTTCAACAATGCATCAATGGTTGGTTCTTGTCCGCGAAATCGTTTATACAAAATCATAGGATGTTCAGTTCCTCCTCTTTCCAGTATGTTTTTACGGAATGAATCGGCTGTTTTTTTATCAAAAATGCCATTTTTTTCGAAAACCGAAAACGCATCGGCATCTAACACTTCTGCCCATTTATAGCTATAATAACCGGCTGCATAACCACCTGAAAAAATGTGACTAAATGTTGGACTCATACTGGTGTTTGGTATCATTGGAATAATTTGTGTTGAAGCCATAGCTTCTTTTTCGTAGCTAATCACGTCGCCTTCAAAAGGTTTTTCGATAGTGTGCCAAGCCATGTCAAGATAACCGAAACTCAATTGACGCAAACAAAAATAAGCAATATTGAAGTTCTCCGAATCTTTAATTTTCTGTATCAATTCTGCCGGAATTTTTTCGCCGGTTTTGTAATTTACGGCAAATCCATCCAAAAATTCTTTTTCAGAAGCCCAGTTTTCCATAATCTGAGAAGGAAGTTCCACAAAATCGCGATAAACATTGGTTCCTGACAGAGATTGATAAGTGCATCTTGTCAACATTCCGTGCAATGAATGCCCAAACTCATGCAAAAATGTTTTCACCTCGTCAAAAGTCAAAAGTGCAGGTTTTGTGTCAGTTGGACGTGTAAAGTTCATAACGATAGTAATTTGCGGACGACTATCGGTTTTTCCATCCAACCATTGTGCTTTAAAATCATTCATCCAGGCACCGGCACGTTTCCCGTCGCGTGGATGAAAGTCGGTATATAAAACAGCCAGAAAATTTCCTTTTTCGTCAGTCACGTCATACGCGTCAACTTCAGGATTATAAACCGGAATCTTCGTATTTTTGGTAAATTTAATTCCATACAAACGGGTTGCCAAACCGAAAACGCCTTTTTTTACATTTTCCAACTCAAAATAAGGTTTCAGCATTTCGTCGTTTATAGTGAATTTTTCGTCTTTCAGTTTTTCTGAATAATAAGACCAATCCCAGGGTTGAACCTTGAAATAAGCACCATTTTTATCGGCATAAGCCTGAACTTCAGCGTATTCTTTTTCGGCAGCGGGTTTATAAGCTGACAGTAATTTGTCGAGTAAATCGTACACTTTCGTTTTATTTTCGGCCATACGATCTATCAGTTCATAATCGGCATACGATTTATAACCCAGCAAATTGGCAATTTTCAATCGGATATTAACAATTTTCCTGACATTTTCAAGGTTATCAAACTCGCCACCCAACATACATTTAGTGGTATTTGCCATGTACAATTCCCGACGCAAATCCCGATTGTCGGCATATTTCATAAACGGAACGTAACAGGTTGCTTTCAGATTAATCATCCAACCAGTTTTTTCGGCTTTCTTTGCATTCGAAGCCAGCATTTCCATAAAATCGGCAGGCAATCCGCTCAGCAAAGCTTTGTCAGTAATTAATATGCTGAATTTATTGGTTTCTTTCAATACATTTTGTCCGTATTGCAAAGTCAAAAGATTCAAATCCTTCGACAATTCACGGTAAATTTCTTTATCTGCTTTAGAAAGATTGGCTCCGTTATTTGCAAAACCATCGTATGTATCTTTCAGAAGCATTTGTTGCTCAGGTGTAAGTTTTAATTTGTCTTTTTGCAGATAAACTGCTTTCACACGGGCAAATAACTTTTCGTTTAAACGAATTGAATTTGAATGTTCGGTTACAAGCGGTGAAATTTTTTCAGCAATTGCCTGTAAATCATCGTTTGTTTCCGAGCCCAATAAGTTATAAAATGGTGAACTGACTTTCGTGAGCAACGAGCCTGACTTATCAAGCGTAACGATTGTATTTTCAAACGTAGCAGTTTGTGAATTGTTAACAATAACATCGATTTCGGCAGCATGTTGTTTCATGGCTTCCTGAAATGCCGGAAAATAATGTTCGGTTTTTATTTCGTTGAAAGGAATGGTTTGATGCGGAGTTTTGTACGTTTCGAAAAACGGATTTCCGGCTAAAACCGAAGCAGCTACTGTTAATGCTGACATAAGTAATGTGATTTTTGAGTTTTTCATTTTAAAAAATATGATTTTCAAGTATTTCGATTGGTTGGAAATTTCAAAACACAAATTTAAGAAAATCGTGTTTATTGTTTGATTAATTTTTGGAATGACTGAGTATCAGAAGTGACAATTTTTAGCACATAAATTCCTCTGGGTAAATCAGTTAAATCAATAACTCCACTTTCAATAAATTGTTCATTCTTTTTAATAATACGGCCATTCAGATCAGATACAAACCAGAATTTTACGCCAAGTTCTTGAGAATTAATATAAAAAATGCCATTAGACGGATTTGGATATGCCTGAATGGGATTAATATTTTTTATTAATGGATTTGAGAGTAATGTGTCATTGAACTGTAAATATCCAATTTGCATGCTTCTCGCTCTTTTAATTGCTATATTGTCGTTAAACATATATGGTATAAATGAGGTAGTTAACTCACCGGTATTTCCTCCCCAAAATTCGTATTGGGATTGAATTGTATTTGCCTTATTTGAAGTAAAGTCTGAATAATTGATAGAAACCATTCCCCGCCAGTCATTGTAAATTGGTTTAGAAAGCGTCTTTTTTAACAATACATTGTTCCCATCGTAACTATAATCATACCTAATATCATTTTCCCAAAACATGGTTTTCCAGTGCTGATAAGCTTCTGAAACAATTTGGCTATTATCATTATACTGATAATCAATTCGCTGAACATTTTCCCATAACGATGTATCGGAATTCCATTTTTTGTTTTTCTGAGTCTGAATTTGGTTTGAGTTGGAATTGTAATACCAGTTTATTAAATCTGAATTTATCCAAACTGTTCCAATCTTTTGTTTTTGTATTTCCGAATCAAGAACTCCGGCACTATTATAATGAAAAGTTGAAAGCATTTGACTTTTCAAAATGTCAGATTGATAAGCACTTATACTAATTGAATCTGATTTTCCATCCGTTAAATAGCTAAAATCGGTTATGATTGATAAATGCCACGTACCGTTTTGCCAACTGTATTCTTTCTTAGACCCCAACAAATTCCCGTTATATTGAAATTCGATTTTCTTTGTTGGAACTGCATTTGTACCGGAATACGAATTATGAATTTCTGATATCAACAAATCATAAGCATATTTATAATCAATAGTATAAGTCACATTCCATATAGAACTCCCCCAAGTTCGCTCTCGTTGGGTAATGCATTTATTTCCATCGTAAATCCATTCGGTCAGTGATTTTCGAATCCAGATATTGTCTTGTTGAAAAAATTTGCTTTCTATCACTATATTACCGGCATCATCATACAAGTACAAATAACGGAATGTGGAATCATTTTCAAAAACCTTTAATTCTGTAATTAAATGATTATCATTTGTTGATAAAACCAAATTCGGAATAAAAAAAGAAACCAAAGTTACAAGTAATAAACTTGAGATAATGTATTTCATTATGGGAAATTTATGTCAAAAATTTGTCAAAAATACATATAATAATTCAATGCTCCAAACTGTTTACTGATGAAGAATCTTAGGCAGATTCAAGTCATAAATGCAACTTTTGATTAAAGATTGATATAGGGGCTGCTAAAGTCCTTATTAATTTTATTGGGTCAATGTATTTCAGATTAATATCCTGTTAAGTTCTTGAACTAAAACAAATCGACTGAACTTCAATGTTTGAAATTCAGCCGAGTATACTTTTAATAATCAAAGCCGATGGTAAATGCCGTTTTTTCGGTAAGACTTGATTTTAGAACAATGTAGTGGGGTGCTACTCCGAACAACGGTTTAACTCTACTGATAAACCCAATGCAGCAGCTATACGATAAAAAGTGGATACTTTAGGTTCCGTTTTCCCATTTTCGATGCGTGAAATATACGATTTATTTGAACCGACACGTTTGGCAAGTTCGTCTTGAGTAAGATGGGCATTTTTGCGAGCATCCTCAATTAGTTGTCCAGTGAAATAAGCATGAGCCTCTTCCGAAAATTTTTTTCTCGAAGTTGTTCCCACTTTTCCATATTCTATGTCAAGTGATTCGTTTACAGTTGGATAATTTCTAATCTTATCCACGTTTATTTTTTTTCTGTCTATGTCATTCATAAGAATTCCTCCATTAATTTTAAGGCTATCGAGATTTGTTTCTCGTAATCAGCCGTTGATTTTTTAATAAAACCATTCAATAAAACGATTTCGTTTGCATTTATAAAGTTGTCGTTGTCAATTGCAAAAAGAATCACTCTATATTCATTGTCCACAGATATTCGCATTTCATAGAAGTCAGTATTTACAAGGTGTTTCACGAATTTTGTACTAACATTCTTTTCGGTACGAATATGTTCAAAAATATAATCCACCTTCTTTTTAGCTCTGTTGTTGAGCGAAAGATAAAATGCTTCAAACGCAGGTGTTTTATACAATATTCTATCCATACTGCAAAGATACTAATAAAGTTGCTCAACTGTGCAACACTTTGAAGGATAAATCAAATTTAATGGCGAAATATTTAGAAATGAGTCATTAATAACAAATCGACTGAACTTCAATTTTTGAAATTCAGCCGATTGATTGTTTAAACGGACAAGTTTGGAAACTTATTTCTTCTTTAATACAAAGTTTTTCGGAATACAATTCCTTATAATACAAGAATGTGGGATAAAAAAATCCAACCAACCAGCTCAACAATTTTCTCATTTTATTAAGGAACATATCCGTGAGGACGGGGTGTTAGGCAGAAGGACCGGAAGAACAAGATTGGCAAAGATCCCAGATGCCTCAAGTAAAAGTTTAATCGCATTTATTGAAGCAAATATTGAACCATCTTCAACAATCATTACTGACGGTTGGCCAAGTTATAAAGAGTTAAGCCGAAAAGGTTACCACCATAAAGTGCAAAAAGCAACTGTGAAAGATGAAGATGAAGAGGTTTTACCTAATGTTCACAGAATTGCTTCATTATTAAAAAGGTGGCTTCTTGGTACTCATCAAAGCTATTTAAACAAGAATAAGCTTGAGTATTATCTTGATGAGTACGTTTTCCGATATAATAGACGTACATCAAAAAGTAGAGGTCTTTTATTCCTAAGAATTATTGAACAAGGAGTGAGTGCAAAACCTATCTCTTACGAAAATATCATTAAAGAAAAACACGGGTAATGATCGGATACCCCATTTAAAGAATTATTAAAAAAACAAAGTTCTTTTCCTTATAATCTAAAATAAGATTTCGTCAGAAAATAAAACATGTGAATTTTGTAACTTATTGATAAAGTTGTGTAACACTTTTAAAAATCAAACTCTTCACCTTTGTACTGTATAACTATGCGTTTCTATAAACGATACTTGTTTTGTCTCTTCATGAAAAACATTTTGATATTCTAAGAATATGAAAATCTATATCAATATATAATATAATCATACAAAATTTATGAAGGCATGATAACCAGAATCTTAACAACCGCACTTTGTCTTATTCTCCAGTGGGTGCTCATCACCCCCACCTTTGGTCAAAACAACAAATGGACAGTTCAGAAGTGCATCGATTATGCGCTGCAAAAGAATATCCAAATTCAGAAAACCTTTCTTACAACAGAATCAAATAAAGTTAATTTCGAAGCAGTAAAAGCAAGTCGGTTTCCAATTGTAGATGGATCGGCTCGTCAGAGTTTTGGATGGGCAGATCAATATTCATCCGGTACAAATAGCTATACTTTCAACGGTTCAAATAACACGTCATTTGCTGTAAGCTCAAGTGTTACACTCTATGCAGGCTTAAGACTACAGCAAAGCATAAAACAATCCGAAATCAACTACAAGGCAGGAGAGTTTGATTCTGAAACCATGAAGGAGGCCATCAGTTTAAATATCATGGATGTTTTTCTACAGATACTCTATGCTGAAGAACTGGTGAAAAACAATCAGAATCAGGTTGAATTAACGATTAAGGAGTTAGATCTTGCCAATGAACGATTAACATTAGGGGTTATTTCAAAATCTGATTACCTGCAGGTAAAATCACAGCTTGCCATTGAAAAGCAGAACATTGCCAGTGCTCAGGGCCTTCTGACAACCAACAAAGTTACGCTGATGCAACTCATGGAATTGCCAATCACCAACGATTTCGAAATAGAGCAACCCGATCTCACTAACCTGATTATCAAATCAAGAAATTCATTATCCGATAGTGTTTATCAGATTGCACTTGCTATAAAACCACAGATTAAGAGCGCAGCACTGCATACCGAAAGCACTTCATTGGGAGTGGCAATCGCTAAATCGTATTACATGCCCCGATTGGCATTAGATGCGGGGTTTAGTTCGGGTTATATGAGTTCATCTAACAGTTCAGGCTTCTCGTTTCAGCTTTCACACAACTTTAGTCCCTCAATCGGATTAAGCCTGTCTGTTCCTATCTATCATAATCAACAAATCAGTTCGACAGTAGAAATAGCAAAAATCAATTCCCGAAACGCTCAGTTTGATGAACAGAACACGAAAAATCAGTTAAGAAAAGCTATTGAGACTGCTTGTACGAATGTATTTACTGCTCAAAATGAATTTGAAGCAAGCAAGGAACAATTGCAGGCAGCCCAGGAATCATATTCGGTGGCGTCAGAAAAATATACGCAGGAGATAATGAATGCTGTAGATCTGCTTATTCAAAAGACAAACACGATTACAGCTGAAAGTAATTATTTACAAGCAAAATACAATTTAATATTTAGCTATAAAACGCTTGATTTTTATTTAGGTATCCCATTTAATTTCTAAAGAACGGATTAAAATAATTCACAATGAAAAGGAAAACAATCATTCAAATTGTATCAGGCGTAGTAGTTATTCTGGTTGCTTTTTTTGTTTTAAAGGCCTGCCAAAACGCAAAAGGAGAGATAACTTTTGATACCACAATGGTTACAAAGGGAAGCATTAGTAATGCAATTACAGCTTCAGGAACAATTCAGGCTGTAAAAACGGTTGCTGTAGGTACCCAGGTTTCAGGGGTTATCCAAAAGATATACGTCGATTTTAATTCAACTGTCAAGAAGGGTCAATTATTGGCCAAACTTGATGAAACGCCCCTTCGGGTGCTTCTTGAGCAAAGTAGATCAACAGTTGTGTCGGCTACTGCAGATCTCCAATTCAAAAAAATTACTTATGACCGCAATAAAGCGCTTTTTGAAAAACAACTGATTGCTAAAGCCGATTATGATCAGGCTCTTATGAATTATGATCAATCAAAAGCAAGTCTTACAGGAGCAAACTCCAACTACACCAAAAGCAAGATTAATCTGGAGTATGCCTCTATCTTTTCACCAATAGACGGAGTTGTTTTAAATAGGGCCGTTGATGAAGGACAAACAGTTGCTTCAAGTTTCAATACACCGACCCTGTTTTCAATTGCCAATGATCTCACTCAAATGCAGGTACAGGCCAATGTTGATGAAGCCGATATCGGACAGGTTAAATTAGGGCAGAGAGCAGAATTTAATGTTGATGCTTTTCCGGATATGAAATTTGGGGGAACTGTGACTCAGGTTAGATTGCAACCGGTGGTAACCTCGAATGTTGTGACTTATACCGTAATTATTGAAGCTCCAAATCCTGACAAGAAGCTGATGCCCGGTATGACTGCCAATGCAAGCATATTTGTAACCGAAGCAAAAGACCTGTTGATTGTGGAAAGTAAGGCTTTGCGTTTTACACCCGATATTAAACTAATGGCAGATTATCAAAAGAAGTTTCCACAAATTGCTAAGACCAGCATTGATCAGGAATTAAATAAAAAACCAAAAAGTGGCGCCAGAGATAATAACAAAAGAGGAACACTTTGGGTAAAAAAAGGAGATGAAATTAACCCCGTGAAAGTCGTTACAGGGCTTAGCGATGGAACCAATATAGAAATTGTATCTGGAGTTTCAGGTGGAGAAGAAGTGATTTTCGCAATGAAATTGACTGCAAAGTCTGATACTGTTAAAAAAGCAACTGTAAAAAGTCCGTTTACACCTTCACGTCCGGCTGGAAGAGGTGGAAGATAAAAAAGCCATGAGTAAAATAATTATAGAGGTTAAAAATCTGAAGAAAGAATTTATTGTCGGCGATGTAATCGTCAAGGCTTTGAAAGGAGTTAACCTGTCGATTACTGAAGGAGAGTTTATAGCGATAATGGGTGCCAGTGGTTCCGGAAAGTCAACCATGCTTAATATTCTTGGTTGTCTGGAAAAACCAAATTCAGGAACATATATACTGGATGGAGTTGATATGTCAAAACTCAATAAAGACGAACTGGCTCATCTCAGGAATCAAAAACTGGGTTTTGTGTTTCAATCCTACAATCTTTTACCCAGAACTTCGGCATTGGAAAATGTTGAGTTACCCCTTTTCTACAATAACAAAGTTGATGCAAAAGAGAGAAAGGAAAGATCAGAAAAAGCGCTTGTTGCTGTAGGATTAAAAGATAGAATGGGACACATGCCTAATCAGTTATCTGGTGGCCAGCAACAAAGAGTGGCTATTGCCCGATCTTTGGTAAACGATCCGGTGGTAATTCTGGCAGATGAGGCAACCGGTAACCTTGATACCAGAACTTCATTTGAGATAATGGCTTTGTTTCAGGAATTAAATAGCCAGGGAAAAACAATTGTTTTTGTCACCCATGAACAGGATATTGCTCGTTTCACTTCACGCAATATTGTATTTCGTGACGGTCTGATCTTACGGACTGAAGACGTAACGGAGAAATATAATGCCGTGGAAATGCTCAAAAATCTGCCTGTGACAGATGACGCCGTTCCTGAAGAAGCTGTCACTGATAAAATTGAAACCGCCAAAAGTTAAAGACTATGAATATTTCAAACCTTTTGAAATTAGCTATTTATGCCTTAAAGCGAAACAAAATGAGGGCGCTGCTAACCATGTTGGGGATCATCATTGGTGTAGCGTCAGTCATTGCAATGTTAGCCATTGGTGAAGGTTCAAAAAAAAGCATTACAGATCAGATTTCCAGCATGGGAACTAATCTTGTTTCTGTACAGCCGAGTTCACAACAACGAGGTGGAATACAATTGGGTAATTCAGGTGCAGTCAATCTGACCATTAAAGATATGGATGCAATCAGAGCCGAATGTCCTTCAGTC
>Ga0209638_1002524_pt1 | contig 11200 bp, 7 predicted proteins | sample BarGraNGADG00211_FD_184490 | JGI IMG/M metagenome (GOLD analysis project Ga0209638, IMG submission 184490) | Arctic peat soil microbial communities from Barrow, Alaska - Barrow Graham LP Ref core NGADG0002-211 (SPAdes) (version 2) | ecosystem: Environmental > Terrestrial > Soil > Wetlands > Peat... | reverse complement strand
TCGAAGTCGGTGTCGAGCGCATCACCCGTAGCCGTAGGCCCCTTCTGGAGCGCCACCGACAGTGCGGCGACCTCGACGCCGAGCTCGGACCGACCCTTCTCCAGAGCCGCGATGTTCGCCTCGTCGGTCGCCACCTGCGACACCTCGACGGAGTTGTAGCCAAGCCTCGCGATCTTCTCGAGCACCGGCAGCATCCCGTCGGACGCCACCTGCTCCCGCACCATCATCATCTGAACGCCCACGCTGGCCATGACCGACTCCTCGCTACTCGGGTACGAGTCTCAGCCTGCTCCGATCACGTACAGCCCACCACCGGTTGCCGTCCCTTGGTCCTTGCCAACGTCCTCGGTCTGATGGAGGTCAGCTGTGGGGAGACTCGGACAGCGCGACTGCGTCGTACGGCGGGCTCAACGAGCTGCACCCGGCGTTGGTCTTCGCGCTTCCTGAGCCGAGATGCGAGTGCGACCTGCATTCAGTGGCATATACGGGCCCGCCGTCGCGTATATCGAACAGCGGGCCGCTATGCGCCACTGAATGCAGGTCAGTGGGAGCCGAACAGGTCGTCGGCGTCGCGGGCGAACGCGGACAGGATCTCGGTGCTGGCCTCCAGCGCCGACAAGTCGCCGGAGCCGACCTTGTGTTCGAGTGCCTTCTTGATCCCCCGTACAGACGGCGACTTGCGCAGGCCGTCCTCGAGCTCACCGGCCACCAGGGTCCACAGCCACTCGAGCTGCTGGGCGTTGCGGCGGGCGTCGAGGCCGCCGTGCGCGTCGACGTAGTCACGGTGGTCCAGTACCGCCTGCCAGAGCGCGTCCAGGCCGTCGCCGGTCTGGGCGCTGCACGTGAGCACGGGTGGCCGCCTCGCATGCGGGTCGGACGTGATGAGCTTCATCGCCGTTGCGAGGTCCCTTGCGGCGACCCTCGCCGGCCCTAACCCGTCGCCGTCGGCCTTGTTGACCGTGACGACGTCGGCCAGCTCGAGGATGCCGCGCTTGATGCCCTGCAACTGGTCGCCGGCGCGCGCCAGCGTGACCAGCAGGAACGTGTCGACCATCCCCGCGACGGCGACCTCGGCCTGGCCGACGCCGACGGTCTCGACGATCACCACGTCGTACCCACCCGCCTCGACAAGCAGCATCGACTCGCGGGTGGCCCGCGCAACGCCGCCCAAATGCCCGCCGCTGGGCGACGGCCTGATGAACGCCTGCTCGCTCACGGCGAGCGCCGCCATCCGCGTACGGTCGCCGAGTATCGACCCGCCCGTACGGGTGCTGGACGGATCCACCGCCAGCACCGCCACCTTGTGGCCGGCGTCGATCAGCTTCACCCCGAGTGCGTCGATGAGCGTCGACTTGCCGGAACCGGGCACGCCGGTGATGCCGACCCGTACGGACTTACCGGTGTGCGAGCGCAGCTCCCGCAACAGCTCCCGCGAGCGCTGGTGGTCGTCCGGCCGGCGCGACTCGACGAGCGTGATCGCGCGCGCCAGCAACCGCCGGTCACCGCCCAAGACACCCTCGACGAGCCGGGCCAGATTGGCGGACACTAGACCAGGGCCGCCGTCATCTTCTCGAGAAGGCCGATCGCCGCCTCCGGGATGACCGTCCCAGGCGGGTAGATCGCGTCGGCACCCTTCGCGTACAGCTCATCGAAGTCCTGCGACGGAATCACGCCGCCGACGACGATGAGGATGTCCTTGGCGCCGGCCTTGTCGAGCTCGGCCCGCAGCGCCGGCACCAGCGTGAGGTGGCCGGCCGCCAGCGAGGAGACGCCTACGACGTGGACGTCGGCATCGATCGCCTGGCGGGCGACCTCCTCCGGCGTCTGGAACAGCGGGCCGACGTCGACGTCCATGCCGAGGTCGGCGAAGGCGGTCGAGATCACCTTCTGGCCGCGGTCATGGCCGTCCTGGCCCATCTTCGCGACGAGGATGCGCGGACGGCGTCCGGCCTTCTCAGCGAACGCCTCGACGAGCGCGCGAGCGTGAGAGGTGGATTCCGTGGAACCGGATTCGGACGAGTACACACCAGAGATCGTACGGATCTGGGCCGTGTAGCGCCCGAACACCTTCTCGAGCGCGTCGCTGATCTCGCCGACGGTCGCCTTGGCGCGTCCCGCGTCGACTGCCAGCTTGAGCAGGTTGCGCTCCGGATCGGTCGAGTCGGGGTTGCCCGCCGCCCACGTCAGCTTCTCCAGCGCCGCGTCGGTCGCCGCCTGATCGCGCTCGGCGCGCAGCCGCGTGAGCTTGGCGATCTGCTGATCCCGTACGGAGCCGTTGTCGATCTTCAGCACCTCGGGCGGCGTGTCGTCGGCCACCAGGTACTTGTTGACGCCGATCAGCGGCTGCTGGCCGGAGTCGATGCGGGCCTGGGTACGGGCCGCCGCCTCCTCGATGCGCATCTTCGGGATGCCGGCCTCGATGGCCTTGGCCATGCCGCCCGCCGCCTCGACCTCGCTGATGAGCGCCCACGCCTTCTGCGCGAGCTCGCTCGTCAGCTTCTCCACGTAGGCCGAACCGCCCCACGGGTCGACGACCCGGCAGGTGCCCGACTCCTGCTGGATGAACAGCTGGGTGTTGCGGGCGATGCGGGCGGCGAAGTCGGTCGGCAGAGAGATCGCCTCGTCGAGGGCGTTCGTGTGCAGCGACTGGGTGTGGCCCTGGGTCGCGGCCATGGCCTCGAGGCAGGTACGCGTGACGTTGTTGAACACGTCCTGCGCCGTCAGCGACCAACCGGATGTCTGCGAGTGCGTCCGCAGGCTCATCGACTTTGCGTTTTTCGCGCCCGAGTCGCGGACGAGTCGCGCCCACAGCAGACGCGCGGCGCGCAACTTCGCGACCTCCATGAAGAAGTTCATGCCGATCGCCCAGAAGAAGCTGAGCCGCGGAGCGAACAGGTCGACATCGAGGCCGACGGCCTGGCCGGCCCGGATGTACTCGATACCGTCAGCCAGCGTGTACGCCATCTCGATGTCGGCGGTCGCTCCCGCCTCCTGCATGTGGTAGCCCGAGATCGAGATCGAGTTGAACTTCGGCATGTTCGCGCTGGTGAACGCGAAGATGTCGGAGATGATCCGCATGCTCGGGGTCGGCGGGTAGATGTAGGTGTTGCGGACCATGAACTCTTTGAGGATGTCGTTCTGGATCGTTCCCACGAGCTGCGCCAGCGCTACGCCCTGCTCCTCGGCCGCCACGATGTACAGCGCGAGGATCGGCAGTACGGCGCCGTTCATCGTCATCGACACCGACATCGAGTCGAGCGGGATGCCGTCGAACAGCTGCCGCATGTCGAGGATCGAGTCGACGGCCACACCAGCCATGCCGACGTCACCGGTCACACGCGGGTGGTCGGAGTCGTACCCGCGGTGCGTCGCGAGGTCGAACGCGATCGATAGGCCCTTCTGACCGGCCGCGAGGTTGCGCCGGTAGAACGCGTTGGACTCCTCAGCGGTGGAAAAGCCGGCGTACTGGCGGATCGTCCACGGCTGGTTCACGTACATCGTCGCGTACGGGCCACGCAGGAACGGCGGGATGCCGGGGTAGGTCTCGAGGAAGTCGAGGCCCTTGAGGTCGGGTGAAGTGAACACCGGCGGTACGGCGATGTGCTCAGGCGTCTCCCACAGTGCTGCGCCGGTGTCGACCGAGTCGGACGCCGGAGCGGCCGTACCCAGGTCGATGCTGTCGAATGTCGGGAAACTCACTTCGCAACCCCCAGTCGGTCGAGCGTGTCGGAGAGGAAGGCGGCGACGTCCATGCCGTCGTACACCTCGCCGTCGATGACGGAGTCCACATCCTCGGAACCCGTCTCTGTCTTGCGACCGGCGATCCACACGTAGGCGATGCCGGACTTCTTGAGCGCGCCCGCGACCTCGATGGCTTGGGCTGCGTACACCTTCGCCGAGGAGCACAGGATCACGGTGTTGACGCCCGCGTCCTTGACCCAGCCGACGATCTCGTCGGTGGTGCCGCCCTCACTGAACGGGTGCGCCAGGCCGGCGACGAGCAGCACGTTGGACGTGAACTGCTCGCGGGGTCCGAAGTCACGCCGCTCGCCGAGGCAGGCGAGGAAGACGCCCGGCTGGCTTCCGGTGAGGCGCGTGTGCGTCGAGACCCGGTCGCGGAGGCCCTCGAAGATCTCGGCGTCGCGTACGGGCTTCAAACCGGCCGGTACGGGGACGGCCGGGCGCACCGTGAGGTTCTCGATCGGCGTCTCGTGCTCGGGCGGGAACATGCTCACCCCGGTGACCGGCTGCTTGCGCGTGGCGAGCCGCTTGCGGCGCTCGGTGAGGGTGGCGGTGATCTGCGAGGCGATCGTGCCGGCGGCCAGTGCCGCGGCCATGCCGCCCGCGGCCTCGATCTCCTGAACGCGTGCCCACGCGGCCTTGGCCACGTCGTCGGTGAGCGTCTCCACGTACCAGGAGCCACCCGCCGGGTCCTCGACCCGGCCGACGTTCGACTCCTCGGCGGCGACCAGCTGCGTGTTACGCGCCATGCGGCGTGAAAACACGTTCGGAAGCCCTTGGGCCGTGTCGAACGGCAACGTGGTGACGATGTCGGCGCCGCCGACAGCCGCGGCGAAGTTTGCGATCGTGCCGCGCAGGAGGTTCACCCAGGGATCGTCCCGGGTGATCATGCGCCACGAGGTGACAGCGTGCTGGGTGGCGGCGCGGTTGGCGACGGGCACGTCCAGCACCTCGCCGACACGCGACCACAGGCGCCGCAGCGCGCGGAGCCGGGCGATGCCGAGGAACTGGTCGGCGTTGACGGTGACACGGAAGTCGATCGCGTCGAACGCGTCGGCTGCATGGGTGCCCGCACCGACAAGGGCGCGTACGTACTCGATGCCGGTCGCGACCGCGTAGGCGAGCTGATCGACATCGCCCGCGCCCGCATCGTCGTACACGCGGACGTCCACGATGATCGGCGTCACCTTGGGCAGGTGAGCGGTCTTGGTGACCCAGGCGGCGAGGCGCCTGAGGTCGGCGGCCGTGTCGCGCAGGGCCGCGAGGCCGAGCGGGTCGATGCCGAGGTTGCCGGCAACGTCCGTCGCGCTGCCCCACCAGGCGAGCAGCGCATCGGCGGCCGCCTCCTGGTCGGAGGTGGACGAGACGCTGACGGGGGCGAGGTTCGCGATGACGCCGCTCAGGGCAGCCGCGACGTCGCTGGCGGCCAGGCCGCCTTCACCCACGCGCAGCCAGACCGAGGTGCCGCCGACACGGAGGTCCTCGAGCACCGCGGCGTTGGTCGTCGCGGCGGAGGGATCCTCGTGCAGCTGGCGGACGTCCCACGCGAGCACCTCGCCGTGGTGGACGGTCGTGCCACGCGTGTACGGGTCGGAGCCCGGTACGCCGAGGGCCGGAGCGTCGGTCTCGGTGTAGAGGGGCTCGATCACCAGCCCGTCGACCGTGGTCGTACGCAGCCGCGCCATCGCCTTGTCGATGGTCAGCTCCGTGCCCGGTGGGCGTCGGCGGTTGAGGACCTTGAGGACCTCGTTGTCCCACTGCTCACGCGTGGGAGTCGCGAAGTCGCCGGCCAAGACGGTCGTGGTGTCAGTCATCGGCTGCTCCTGATGTGTCGGGCCTCGGCGGGTTCTCCACCGTCCAGCCATCCGGGCTCAGCGTATCGACCCACCTTCTCCTGGGAACCCACTGGGTCATGAAGCCAGTCAGCGCCTCACCCCGGGCTTTTGAACGGCAGTTGTGGTCGTTATGAGGCTGGTGAGGGAGGCCCTGCTGGCTTCAACCGAAGTTGTGGTCGTTCTCAGGCCTGGAATCGGCCCCAGAACGACCACAACTCCCGTCGAACCGAGCAGGGGTTCCCGGACCCCCGCCATACCGACCACAACTCCGGTTGAACCAGTTTCAGCGGCCGTTCAGACGGTAGAGGGAGAGTACGAATCCTCAGCGGCGGACGGCCGGCTTTCGGCGCGATTCCGGGATGACCTCGGTCAGTACCGTCGACTCGATCTCGGCGGGCAGCTCAGACTCCTGGCGCTTCAGGCTGCTGGACCCCGCTGCGTCCATGCGCTGCTCCTACTCGTCACGTGACGAGGCGACTGTAGCCAGCGATAGTTCAGTGACTGAATCCTCTCTCACAGGTCTTGCTGGAACCCACTGAGTGCAGCGCTCACGTTGGAGAGGACACGCAAGGCAATGGTCAGCTCGTCAGTCGTGAAGGCCGCCAGGGTGTGCGCGTGCGCAAGCCCGAGCGGACCGAAGAAGCTGCCAGCTACGTCCCGGCCGTGCCCCGCGATGCGAAGCACCACCCGGCGACCATCCGCCGGATCGGTGTCTCGCCATACGTGACCGGACGCGGTCCACGACGTACGTCACGGCCCCCTGGCTCAGCGACAACGTCTCGGCGAGCCGGGTCGGCGAGAGGGGAGTTCCTGCATTTTCGGCCTGATAGATCAGCATGAGCGCCCGGAAGTCGGTGCCGTGGAGGCTCTGGTGGGCCGCGTACGTCGCCCCGATCTGCTCGCTCGCGACGGCAATGTCATGCACGAGCTCCACGAGGGCGTGGACCAACTCGTCATGGTCCCGCTCGCCCGTCGTCACCGCACCAGGGTAGGGCCGAGACCGGGCGTCGTACGGCGGCGACGCACAGGCTTGCTCATCCGAAGCTGCCCCAGTGCGTCGCGATGATGAGCAGTACGCCCGCGAGCGCGAGCGCGACGCCCGCGACGACCTTTCGGGCCGCGCCCCACCTGAAGAACTTGAACTCAGAAGCCGCGAGCCAGATGCCGGCGAAGACGATGAGGAGGAACCCCACTTCCGCGAGCCGCGCTCCAGTCTGGTGGGACAACACCATGGGGATCATCTCTTGATCGTACGTCCGGGGCTCGCACGGACGATCGACCGAAACCCTCACCCCCGCTACGGAACCGCACCACCTACGGCAAGATGCCGTACATGTCGACGACGATCTACGGCGTACTGGACGAACTCCGCGCGCAGTCCACGTCGGAATCCGACAAGGGCACCAAGTTCGAGCGATTGATCGCCGAGTACATGCGTACGGATCCGATGTACGCCGAGCAGTTCAGCGACGTCTACCTGTGGCAGGACTGGCCGGGGCGCGGCGGCAAGCACGACACCGGCATCGACATCGTCGCGGTCGACCGGCTGACAGGCAGCAACGTCGCCGTACAGTGCAAGTTTTTCGATCCGCACTCCACCGTCTCGAAGCCCGACATCGACTCGTTCCTGTCGGCGTCGGGCAAGGAGGGCTTCACGCAGCGGATCATCATCTCGACCACGGACCGCTGGAACCCTCACGCGGAGGACTCGATCCAGGGCTAGCAGGTCCCTGTACGGCGCATCGGGCTCGCCGACCTCGAGTCCTCCCCCATCGACTGGGACGCGTTCGACTGGGCCACGCCCGACGAGCTCCCGGTCTCGACCGAGAAGAAGGTGCTCCGGGCGCACCAGGTCAAGGCCGTCGCCGACGTCACCGAAGGCTTCCTGACCCATGACCGAGGCAAGCTCATCATGGCGTGCGGTACGGGCAAGACGTTCACCTCTCTCCGCCTCGCCGAGAAGCTCGCGGGCGCCGGACGCAGCGTCCTCTTCCTCGTCCCCTCGATCTCCCTGCTGTCCCAGACCCTGCGCGAATGGACCCTCGAGGCATCCCTGCCCCTCGCGTCGATCGCGGTCTGCTCGGACAAGAAGGCGACCGTACGGTCGAAGTCCGAGGACATCTCGGCGGTCGACCTTGCGCTCCCGTCCACGACCAATGTCGCCACGCTCGAGGCCCGCTGGCGCCTGGCGCTCGGCCAGAGCGAGTGGATGACGGTGGTCTTCTCGACCTACCAGTCCATCGACGTGATCGCTCAGGCCCAGAAGGTGGGCCAGCTGCCCGCGTTCGACCTGATCGTCTGCGACGAGGCGCACCGTACGACCGGCACCACCCTGTCCGGGGAGGACGAGTCAGCGTTCGTACGCATCCACAACGCCAAATACATCGCGGGCCTCAAGCGGCTGTACATGACGGCCACGCCCCGCATCTATGACGACTCGTCGAAGGCGAAGGCCGGCGAGGCGAACGCGGTCATCGCGTCGATGGATGACGAGGCCGTCTTCGGCCCCGAGTTCCACCGGCTCGGCTTCGGCGAGGCCGTGTCCAAGGGGCTGCTGAGCGACTACAAGGTGCTCGTCCTCGCGGTCGACGAGACGGCCGTGTCCCGTACGTTCCAGGTGCAGCTCTCCGAGGGCGGCGAGCTGCGGCTCGACGATGCGGCGAAGATCGTCGGCTGCTGGAACGGCCTGGCCAAGCGCGGCGCGATGGAGCACTCGTTCGCCGCCGACCCGCAGCCGATGCGCCGCGCGGTGGCGTTCGCCGGCACGATCGCCGACTCCAAGCGCGTCGAGTCGCTGTTCGCCCAGACGGTCGCCCAGTACGCCGCCGCCCATGACATCGAAGGCTCCGACGCCGACCCGGTGCTGACGTGCGAGATCCAGCACGTCGACGGCACGTACAACGCACTCCAGCGCAACACCCGCCTCGACTGGCTGCGCGGCGAGGTCCCCGACGGTACGTGCCGCATCCTCACCAACGCCCGCTGCCTCTCCGAAGGCGTGGACGTGCCAGCGCTCGACGCGGTGATGTTCCTGTCGCCGCGCAAGTCGGTCGTCGACATCGTGCAGTCGGTCGGGCGGGTCATGCGCAAGGCGCCAGGCAAGGCGTACGGCTACATCATCCTGCCCATCGGCATCCCCTCCGAGCTCACGCCGGAGCAGGCGCTGCGCGACAACACGCGGTACGCGGCGGTGTGGGAGGTGCTCCAGGCGCTCCGCGCCCACGACGAGCGGTTCAACGCGATGGTCAACCGCATCGAGCTCGTCAAGCAGCGCGACGACAAGATCAACGTCATCGGCATCCCCGGACCGGAGGACGGCGGTTCGGGTGTTGCGGCCGATGCCGCGCAGAGCAGTCTCCCCCTGATCTGGCTCGACGAGTGGCGCGAGGCGATCTACGCGAAGGTGGTGGCGAAGGTCGGCTCCCGCCGGTACTGGGAGGAGTGGGCCAAGGACATCGCCGACATCGCGCAGCGCCACATCACCCGCATCACCGCGCTGCTCGACGGTGGCAACCCGACCGTCACGCACGAGTTCGACACGTTCCTGGACGGGCTGCGCGGCAACCTCAACGAGAACATCACCCGTAGTGACGCCGTGGAGATGCTCGCCCAGCACCTCATCACCCGGCCGGTCTTCGACGCCCTCTTCTCCCGCTACGACTTCGCCGCCCACAACCCCGTCGCCCAGACGATGGAGCGGATGCTGGCCGCCCTCGACGAGCACTCCCTCGACAGCGAGAACGAGTCGCTGGAGAAGTTCTACGACTCCGTCCGCGACAAGGTCCAGGGCGTCGACAAGGCCGAGGGCCGGCAGAAGCTGATCGTCCAGCTGTACGACACGTTCTTCGCCACCGCGTTCAAGAAGACCGTGGACAAGCTCGGCATCGTCTACACGCCGGTCGAGATCGTCGACTTCATCCTGCGGTCGGCCGACGACGTGCTCCGCGAGCACTTCGGCCACGGCCTCACCGACGAGGGCGTACACATCCTCGACGGCTTCGTAGGAACCGGCACGTTCATCGTGCGTCTGCTGCAGCTCGGGCTGATCACGCCGAGGACCTCCCCCGCAAGTACGCCCAGGAGCTCCACGCCAACGAGATCCTCCTGCTCGCGTACTACATCGCCGCGGTGAACATCGAGACGACGTACTTCGACGTCGTACGGGGTTCGCTCGACGCCGATGCGCCGTACGAGCCGTTCCCCGGCCTCATCCTCACCGACACCTTCCAGTCGTGGGAGGACGACGACCGCCCCGACCTCGGCGTCTTCCCCGAGAACAACGAGCGCCTCGAGCGGCTCAAGGCCCTCGACATCCAGGTCATCGTCGGCAACCCGCCGTACTCCTCCGGCCAGGACAGCGCCAATGACAACAACGCCAACGAGAAGTACCCCGCCCTCGACGCCGCCATCCGCGACACGTACGCGGCACGGTCCACCGCGACGAACAAGAACAGCCTGTACGACTCGTACATCCGCGCCATCAAGTGGGCCACCTTGCGCATCAAGGACCGCGGCGTGATCGCCTACGTCACCAATGGCGGCTGGCTCGACTCCAACACGGCCGACGGCATGCGCCTGAGTCTCGCTGACGAGTTCACCGACATCTACGTCCTCAACCTTCGCGGGAACCAGCGCACCGCAGGCGAGCAATCGCGCAAGGAAGGCGGCAAGGTCTTCGGCGGCGGCTCCCGGGCGACCGTCGCCGTGACGCTGCTCGTCAAGGATCCGGCTCACCCTGGACCCGCTCGCATCCACTACTCCGACATCGGCGACTACCTCTCCCGCGAGCAAAAACTCGCGAAGGTGGTGAGCACCGGAACGGTAGCTGCGTTCGTGGACGAGACGATTGAGCCCAATTTCCATGGCGACTGGACACGTCAACGCAACCCGAACTTCTCCTACTTCAGCCCAATTGGTGAGAAGACCGATGGTTCCCTATTCGACGAATACGGACCGGGGCTACAAACGAACCGCGATGCCTGGGTCTACAACGCGAGTCGCGATCGAATCCGAGCTTCACTCGATCTGGCCACCAAGACCTACGCCGAGGCACTGGCCGGCAATCGCTCCGATGACCCCACCCTCATCAAGTGGAGTTCCTCGCTCGAGTCAAGGCTCGCCAGGCGAGACCGCCTTGAAGCGTCTGACGGTTGGCGACTCGCCGCATACCGTCCCTTCGAGAGGTCGTTCGCCGTGACGGACATGAGATGGGTGCATCGACCGGGAGTCATTCCGCGCGTATTCCCCGAAGCTTGCGAAAACCGCGGCTACTACGTCCTGAACCCAGGCGCAGAAAAGCCGTTCTCCGTCCTGATGGTTGATGTCGCTCCAGACCTCGCCTTCTACGGATCCAATGCTGGTCAGTTCTTCGCCCGCTGGCGCTATGAGAAGGTCTCCTTCATCGAGATGCTGGCGTTGGACGAGCCTGAGGGTGAGGTGATCGACGGGTACCGGAGGATCGACAACATCACCGACCATGCGCTGACGACGTTCAGGGCGGCGTATGGGGAGAAGATCACCAAGGACGACATCTTCGACTACGTCTACGGACTGCTGCACTCGCCGGACTATCGCCAGACGTACGCGGCGGACCTCAAGAAGATGCTGCCGAGGATCCCGTTGGT
>Ga0209638_1002523_pt1 | contig 11200 bp, 5 predicted proteins | sample BarGraNGADG00211_FD_184490 | JGI IMG/M metagenome (GOLD analysis project Ga0209638, IMG submission 184490) | Arctic peat soil microbial communities from Barrow, Alaska - Barrow Graham LP Ref core NGADG0002-211 (SPAdes) (version 2) | ecosystem: Environmental > Terrestrial > Soil > Wetlands > Peat... | reverse complement strand
CTCATTTGTGGGCTCACCCCGGCCGGAACAGTTCGACTATGCGATCGTGTCCATGACGGCCGCTCTCAACTCGAAGCGCCGGGCGGTTACCCTCGCAGGCATTTCGGGTTACGGAACGCAGGGCGCCGCGGAGTTTGTTACCAGGGAAGATCGCATCGCGGAACTGCTCTCCAGGCTCTCGGTGAGGAACGGAGCCCCCATGCCGTTGTTTGAGGCTGTGATACGCTTCAACGTCCAGGGCGAAGTCGCGCTCCAGCCGCAGATCGTCGCCGCCCATCGTTTGGATTGAGCCCTGTTTAGGCGCACGGCGGCTGGGCCGTCTTTTTCCCGTGGCGTCCTAGCCGGACGGAATCCCCATAGGAATCAGCGCGGGGAAAGGGAGTTCCCGCCTGTTTAACGCGTTAAACAGGCGGTTTTACGGCTGATTTCACTTTCCTTGGAGGGGGAAAGCGGATATAATTGGGTCCGTCGGGGAGTCTCGGGTCAGCGGGAGGCGGCGTTTGTCCTGCCGGCTGAAGCGGCGCGGTGACAAGGAAACCGCCGGCACGCAGCTTGACCCGGTAGTCACGACCATGAGTAGTCCGCAAATGAAACGTCGCCCTGTGTGCGGCGAAAGGAGTACTATGCTCAATCGAATTACCGTAGGGACCCGCGTAGTCGGTCGCAAATTCAGAAGCCCATGGATGGCTTGCCGGATCCTCCCTGTCCTGGCCGTTTTGTCCGCGGTGGCTCTTCTGCCGTCCGTCTCTTCTGGACAGGTCGTGTCCAGCTCGCTGGTGGGAACCCTGGTGGATCCCACCGATGCCGCCATCCCCAACATGGAACTCACGCTGGCCAACGCGGCCACCGGCGCCACCTTAAAGACCGAATCCAACTCCGCGGGGCTCTTCCGCTTTCCCAACCTTTTGCCCGGAACCTTTACCCTCACGGTCCGCGCCACTGGTTTCAAAGCTTACACCCAGAAAGATATCGTCGTCGCCTCCAGTGAAACCCGCGATCTGGGGCACGTCCAACTGCAATTGGGAAATGTGACCGAAGAAGTCTCCGTAACCGCCGAGGCCACACCCTTACAGACTGCCAGCAGCGAAAAGTCTTCCCTCGTGACCGGTACGCAGCTTAGCTCCATTGCCCTCAAGGGCCGCGATTTCTTCGGCCTCCTGGACCTCCTGCCCGGCGTGGTGGACACCCGCAACCGCGACAATACGTCCAACGCCAGCACCATGAGCGGGATGTACATCAATGGCCTCAACAACAACACCATCAACTACACCATCGATGGCGTCACCGCCAACGACACCGGTTCCAACAGCGACATTCACTACAACGGCAACATGGATTCCATCGCCGAGGTTCGCGTGCTGACCTCCAACTACCAGGCCGAGTACGGTCGCAAGGCCGGCGCCACCATCAGCGTGGTCACCAAGGGTGGCGGCCGCGATTTTCACGGCACCGGATACTGGTCGCACCGCCACGAAGAATTCAACGCCAACAATTTCTTCAACAACTCCAGCGGCCTGAGGATCACACCCTATCGTTTCAATATCGCCGGTTACAACCTGGCCGGCCCGGTTTACATCCCCGGCAAGTGGAACAAGTCCAAGGACAAGCTGTTCTTCTTCTTCGGCCAGGAATATACCCGACAGAGAATCAATCTCAACCCGGTCACGCAATACCGCACCATGCCGACCGCGCTGGAGCGCGCCGGCGATTTTTCGCACAGCCTGGACGCCAGCGGGAAACTCATCCCCATTATCGACCCCGCCACTCATGCGGTCTTCCCCGGCAACGTCATCCCCAAGAGCCAGATCAACGCCGTCGGTCAATCCATCCTGAACTTCCTGCCGTCGCCGAACTACGTGGATCCCAACCCCAGCCTGGTCAACCAGCGCAACTACCTGGCCTCCGGGGACGCCCAGTTTCCGCGGCACAATACCACCCTGCGCATCGACGCCAACCCCACCTCGCGCTTTCACATCTACTGGCGATTCATCTCCGAGCCGGAACAACAGGACAACGCCTGGGGCCAGTGGTTCACCGGTTCCAACTACCTGCTTTCCTATTCCAGGCTGTGGCGGCCCGGCCGGGGCAACGCGATCAATGCCACCTATACCATCAGCCCGACGCTGGTCAACGAATTCACCTTTGGCAAGAGCTATTCGCACATCTATTACAACGTCCTGAGCCCCGAAGGCCTCACGCGCGATAAGATGGGCAACATCCCGCAATGGTTCACCGGCGCCAATGGCGTTGTCATCCCGGAGACCAGCAGGGCCGGCTTCGCCCAGGGCTGGCTGGCCGAAAATCTGATTCCCGACGTCCAGTTCGGCTCCACTCCGGTCAACAGCCCCACCATCGGGCTCTCCAACACGCCCTATGAGAACTGGAACGACATCTATAGCTTCCAGGACAATATCACCAAGATCGCCGGCAACCACAACCTGAAAGCCGGCATCTACGTCGAGCACACCGGCAAATTCGCCACCAACCAGAGCGGCACCAGCAACCTCTACCGCGGCGTGTTCAACTTCGGCGTAAACAGCACCAACCCGTACGACTCCAACAACGGGTTCAGCAATGCCCTGCTCGGCAACTTCTACTCCTACACCGAGTCCAACGACCGCACCGGCGGCCATTTCTGGTTCTGGAACGTCGAGAGCTTCGTGCAGGACAACTGGCGCGTCTCGCGCCGCCTCACCATCGATATCGGCGCGCGCATCGCCTACCTCAGTGCCATCACCGATGCCAATCACAGCCTGGCTTATTTCGATCAGACGGCCTACTCCAAGGCCAGTGCGCCGCGCATGTATGTTCCCGCCATGAGCGGGACAACCCGCGTGGGTATGGACCCCTCTACCGGCGCCACCGTCCCGGCCGCCCTGATCGGCTTCTTTGTCCCGAGCACCGGGAACCCCGCCAACGGTATGAAAGTCGCCGGAGTGAACGGCAATCCGTCGGGCATGGCCACCTACAAGACGCCCAGCGTCTCCCCGCGATTCGGTTTTTCGTGGGACGCTCGCGGCAATGGCAAAACCGCCGTCCGCGGCGGCTGGGGAATGTTTACCGACCGGCCCAATACCAACGAAACCGGCGAGGCTCTCCAAGGCAACCCTCCGGTGACTTATTCGCCCACACTGTACTACGGAAACCTGGCCACATTCACCGGAGCAGCAGGCTACCTCGCTCCCAGCAACATCACGTACATGTACGGAAACCAGCACGTTCCCTTGTCCATGAACTACAGCTTGGGCGTTCAGCAGAGCCTCGGCTTCAGCACCGTCCTCGACGTCTCGTACGTCGGCAATCAGGTCCGCCATCTGTGGTGGTACCGGCCGGTGAATAATCTGCCGGCATTCGCCCACTTCAACACCGCCAATGTGGACTCCACCAACGGCAAGCCGCTGCCCGATAACTTCCTGCGGCCTTACTCGGGCTGGGGCAACCTCTCGTTATTGGAATTCAGCAATAACTCCAATTACAACTCGGCGCAGGTCTCCGTGCGCCACCAGTTCAGCAAGAGCATGATGTTCGCCGGCTCCTACACTTACTCCAAGAACCTGGGATACCAGACCAACATCAGTTCCTATTTCAATCCCCGCTTCTGGAACTACGGCCTGCTCAGCTTCGACCGCACCAACGTCCTCACCATCAACTACGTGTACGAACTGCCCGCGCTCAGCGGCAAGCTCGGCGCCAAATGGCTAAGTCCGCTGACCGACGGCTGGCGTCTATCGGGCGTCACCACCTTCTCGTCGGGCGCGGTGTTTACCCCGTCTCTCTCCACCACTTATACCTCCGATATCAGCGGTTCGAGCGAAGCCGCCCGCATCCAGGTTGTCGGCGATCCCTACCTGCCGAAGAGCCAGCGGACGTTCAGTAAGAACTTCAACACGGCCGCCTTCGCTCTACCCGCGGTCGGGACATTCGGCAACGCCGGCATCGGAGTCCTCCGCGGACCCGGCACCAACAACTTCGATTTCACCATCGGCAAGAAGATACCCGTCGGGCTGGGAGAGAGGCGAATGCTCGATCTTCGTGTGGAGGCCTACAACGCTTTCAACCACACCCAGTTTACGGGCATCGATTCCGGAGCCCGCTTCGACCAGAGCGGCAATCAGACGAATCTCAATTTCGGAGCCTACAACGCGGCGCGAGCCGGCCGCGTCCTGGCATTCATGTTGAGGTTCGCGTTCTAACGTAACGCGGCGCCACGGATAAACTCGATAAGAGGGGGCGCCGGCTTCCGCGGCTGCCCCCGATCCTCATAAAGGAAAACTATGCGAATGCGTTTCGTGCGCGGAGCGGTTCTTGCGATTGTCTTTCTATTGAGTCTTTCCGGCCAACGGAGACCGGTACTCAACGACGGTGATGCGCACGGCGATGCGCCTTACCTGCTCGAGGATGGCTGGACGCCATTGTTGAACGGCAAAGACCTCTCGGGCTGGCATGGTGTGGGCACCAACCGCAGCGAGTGGCTCACCACCACCGGCGTCCTGTGGGAGCGCCTGCTCGGGCCGACGCGCCTGAGCGCTGTGCCCGGACCCGTCCCGGGCGGTACGATTCTCAACGGCCCTACGGGACGGACCGTGCAACTGGCCTCCGACGAGAAGTTCGGAGACGTGGAACTCTATCTGGAATTCATGGTTGCGAAAGGCTCTAACTCCGGCGTGTACCTGCACAGCCTGTACGAAGTCCAGATCTTCGACAGTTGGGATTCCTCCGAGCCGATGTCGACCTCCGACTGCGGGGCCATCTACCACCGCTGGATCAACAACCAGGGGGTGGGTGGATCGGCGCCCAGCCGCAACGCCTGCCGGCGGCCCGGCGAGTGGCAGTCCTACTACATCTGGTTTCGGGCCCCCCGTTTCGACGCCGGCGGCCGCAAGATCGAAAACGCCCGGTTTATTCGCGTGGTGCAAAATGGACTTGCCATCCAGAAGAACGTAGACGTGGACGGACCCACGCGCGCCGCCGCGAACATTCCGGAGGCCGCCACGAATCCGCTTATGTTGCAGGGCGACCACGGCCCGGTGGCGTTTCGCAACATCTACATTCGTCCATTGCGCGATCTCATCGTGCGCTAGCCGTCGTTCCTTTTCAAGTGTTAAGAGACCATATTTCCATGCCATCCAACATAAACAACACCACCAACCGGCGGCGCTTCCTGGGGGCCGCCGCCGCCTCGGCCGCTTCCTACGGCCGCATCCTCGGCGCTAATGAACGGTTGCAGCTCGGCCTGATCGGCTGCGGCGAACGCGGCCGGTACGACATGAGCAATTTTGTCAAAGCCGGCGGCGTTGACGTAGTGGCGCTATGCGACGTCTGGGGCGACAACATCGACCGCGCCAAGACAACGCCGGCGGCCGCCAACGCCCGGACCTTCACCGACCACCGCAAGGTGCTCGAAATCAAGGAACTGGATATCGCGCTCATCTGCGTGCCGGACCACTGGCACGCCCCAATCGCCATTGACGCCCTGAACGCCGGCAAGGATGTCTATGTCGAGAAGCCGCTCACGCTGAAGGCCGAGGAGGGACCGCGGGTCGTGAAGGCGGCGCGCACCAACAAGCGCGTCTGCCAGGTTGGTATGCAGCAGCGCTCCGGCAAGCATTACCTCCAGGCCAAAGCGGAATACATCGACTCGGGCAAACTGGGCAAGATCACCCTGTGCCGCACCTGGTGGCACGGCAACGGCTACCACCTGCGCAAGGCCCCGGCCTCGCTCCAGACGCAACCCGCGAACCTGGATTGGGCGCACTTCCTCGGGCCGCTCAAGTGGCGCGACTGGGATCCACAGCAGTATTGGAACTGGAGGGCCTACCTGGACTTTGGCGGCGGGCAGGTGACGGACCTGTTCACGCACTGGCTGGACGTGGTCCACATGTTCATGGGAAAGGACATCCCGATTTCCGCGCAGGCCGCCGGCGGCGTTTACAACTTCAAGGACGGACGCACGGCGCCCGATACGATCAACGTGCTGCTGGAATATCCTTCGGAGTTCACCACCACGTTCGAAGCGACGCTTGTGCCCGGCATCACTGGCGCGGCCCAGGAGTTCTGCGGCACCCAGGGCCGCTTGTGGATCGATCGCAGCCGGTATGAGTTCTACCCGCTGGGCCGCAACGTCCAGCCGGTAGTGGTAAAGGCGCAGTCGTCGATTGACCTGGACCACGTCCAGAACTTCCTCGACTGTGTGAAGTCGCGGCAGTTGCCGAACGGCGACGTGCTGGTGGGGCATCGCTCCGCACAGGCGTCGCACCTCGGGAACATCTCCTACATGCAGAAGCGCCGCATCGATTTCGACCCGGTGCGCGAAGAGATTCTGCCGTTTTAGCGGGCAGGCGAATCCCCTGCCCCCACGCGTGCTACGCGCGCGGAGTCCCCACGTATTGCCCGCCGGCCGGCGCGGGAGAAGGCTGGCCGGGGAGTTATGAATAAGCCAGTGAGACTCGGGGTTGACAGACGAAAGCGTCTGTCCCACCTTTGTGGGGCAGGCGCTTTCGCCTGCCAACCGATTTTTTCACAGCTTCTAACGGTCGCGGCGACGGTCTAACGGGCGTGCGCCTTGGCGACCGAGGCTTCCGCGTTCGGGCCATGGCACGCGTCGCAGGCTTCGCCGAGCGTGGGCGAGGTCATGGTGGCGGCGTGGGAAGCGGCGGCCTTGGTGGTGTGGCACGAAAGGCAGGCGGCGGTAGCCGGGCCCTGCGTGGTCAGGTAATCGCGCGGCGTGGTCTGGGTGATCAGGCCGTCGGGGAGCGGAAGATCTTCGGTGCCGGGCAGGTGGCATTTTTCGCAGTCGCGGCGGTCGCCGACATAGCCCACGCCGTTATAGTTGTTGACGCTGCCGCCGTGTCCGATCACCGTGAAATCGGTGGTCAGGTTCGAGCCGGTGTGGATCTTGTGGATCAGGGTCTTGAAGTTGATCGATTCGGGAATGTCGCCGGTTTTGCGGACGCCGGAATCGGTCACGGTGGGATTGTGGCAGAGCACGCAATACTCCACGTTCTGGCGGATGCCGCCGTGCAGCATCAGCTTGTCGTGGCAGCCCGCGCAGAGTGCCTGGCTGACCACCTGGCGGCGGGGGGCCACCTTGGCGCCGCCGACCGGAAAGTAAAAGACCTGGTTGAATCCGATGTCGCGGACCACTGCGGAGTTCACGGTACCCGGGTTGATGGTGAAGTTCTTGTAGCCTTCGATGCCGACTGCATAGCTTCCAGTGGCGGTGGCGGGCAGCGCGGCGGTGAAGGTGTAAACGTACTGGCCGCCGCTGGCCGGAGCTTTCCGGATGTCCTCGGAGACGTAGCCGTTGTAGTCCGTGGTGGGTCCGGTCAGGACCAGGTTCAGGAGGTCCATCTTGCTAATGTCCAGCAGGGTGCCAGACTTGTCTTTAACGGTAAAGGTGACGCTCGGCTTCTGGCCGGGCTTGGCATTAGCCACCGCGGTGATGGCGAGCACGACGCCGGGCAGTTGCTGGGAGCGGGTGGCCACGGTGTGCGCGCCGTTGATGGAAGCGTCGAACTCGGCGCCGCTCGGTTTGTGGCACTGGGTGCACTGATTATCGTTGACCTGGGGCAGGTTGACGTGATTTAGGCCGGTGGCGAAGTTCACGTTATCGTGACAGGCGCCGCAGGCGGCGCGGGTCGGGACGGTGGCGTAGTTGGCGGCCTGGGGAGCCTTCTGGTGGCAGACCTGGCAGGTCTCCAGCTCGTCGACGCCCGACGGGAACCCGACGTCGGAGAAGTCCGACCAGGCGCCGCGATGCCAGATGCGGTACGGCGTGCCGGCGATCACGCTAGGCAGATTCTTGCCCATGTGGATTTTGTGAATCAGCACCGGCATGTCCTGGCTGAGCCCGGTGTCGGGATTGATGGTCTGTGGGGTGTGGCAGAGAATGCAGAGCTCCACGGTGAGGCGGGATCCGCCGTGGCCGATCAGCGGGTCGTGGCAGTTGTTGCAGACCGCGGTGGGAACGACGGAGCGGGTGACTGTCACCGCCGAACCATTGGGCACGAAGTTGTAGACATCGTTGCCCACCGCCGCCCATTCGTCCTGGGTGATGAACTCGCTCAGGTTGCGATTGGCGGAGATGCCGATGGAGTGGGTGACGGTGGGGTCGAAGGTGGTCGGCGCCTTGGTCTTGAAGGTGTAGGTGTAGTCGCCGACGGCGTTCGTCGCGAAGGTGCCGCCGGAATCGTTGGCGGCCTGGGTTTGAGACGGATTGGTGTTGCCCGGTATAGTCGGCTTCGCCACGGTGGTGGTGTAGGCGAAATACTGTGTCTGGCCGGCCGGAATGTAGGCGGCGATCAGACTCATGGAAACCGGGCCCGGCGTGGTAATGCCGTCTTTATCGAGCGGCAGACCTTTGGGATCGGTGATGGTGACACGGGCGGTAATGGTGCCATCCTTGGCGATGGCGGCGGAGACGATCTTGACTATCACGCCCGGCCGGATGAAGTTGACCAGATTCTGGTCGAGGTAGGCCGCTTTCTCGTGCTTGGTGTAACCTTGATTCAGCGCCTTTTGCGCCGCCAGCGGCATGAGAAACACCGCGAGCAGCACAATGGCCCCACTACAGAATAATTTCCTCGAAGACATGACTCACTCCTTCTAAACGAACCTCAGGAATCGAGCGAATCCTGATCTGCCGCAGGCGCGGCGTTACCCCTGACAAGGTGTCTGTTGCGAAACTCGGGGGAGATTCGCGACAGAATATCATTAAATACAACAATATCTCAATATCTGAATTACAACAATCTGGAAGATTTCTACACTTACTGGAGAGATTGCCGGAGGAATTGTGGTTATTTGCAGCAATCAGTGGACTGCGAGGTAGCCGAAGGGGGAGAGGAGCGTGCGGAGCGGGGCGCAAACGGCGCCATACCATGGCCGCAGCGTCCGGTGCTTGACATCATCCGGTAGATGACCCTATTTTCTATTAATGTAGTCTAGTATGCATGTTGCCGGCGTCCTGCTGGTCGCCCTTTCCGCCTTGCTCGCGTTGGCACAGGGCGGGAACAGCACAATTTTCGGTAGTGTCAAAGACGCCAGTGCAGCGGCGGTACCCAACACCCGGGTCAAAATCACCAATGTGGAGACCGTTTTTCCAGCGTGACATCGGTGGTCGCTAGCCTCGCGCCGCGCAGGCCGGAGCGGGGCGAATTGCCGAAGGCGATCTGCGCGGCGAGTTCTACAACATCCTAAACCACGCCAATTTCAACATACCCGGATCCACCTTCGGCGCCGCCGATTTCGGTCTCGTCACCGGCGCACGTCCTGGGCGGACGGTGCAGTTGGCGGGGCGGCTAAACTTCTAATCACGTGGGGCGAACCTCCCGGTCCTGCGGTCCCCACTGGGGACGACCCCCTCGTCGGCTCGCCGCGGTGTGGATGATATTGATTTCATTGGCGAAAAGCGGGTCCAGGGGGACCCGTGCGGACCAGGGGGTCCGCCCCACAATTTCGGCAGGATTCGCAGCTTTGGCAAAAAGTATGCGGCATTAGGCATTCAGCCTGCCACGGCCGCTGGCGGGCGCGATTTTTTCACAGCTTCTCGGGCAGCGGTTTCCTCGGGCGAACATTTATTTTCGAGGAAGGCTCGGCCTGGTGCGAGGGCGTGGCGGGTTGGCGAAGCACTGACAGCTCTCTTCTCCGCTTCCTCCGCGTCTCTGTGTCGCCGCGGTGAAGCGCATCCCTCAACCTCCCAGCGATCCCGCAGTCAGTGACACCAATCTCACCCTGCCCGGTACCACCGCAGCAACGCCACCGTCGAGCTGTCACCCTCCGGCAGGGGCGCGTCCCTGGCCAGCGAAGGCAGAATCTCCTGCGCCAGCACCTTCCCCAACTGCACGCCGAACTGGTCGAAGGGATTGATGTTCCACACCACGCCCTGGGTGAACACGCTGTGCTCGTACAGCGCCACCAGCGCGCCCAGAATCGCCGGCGTCAGCCGTTCCGCCAGAATCGTATTGCTCGGCCGGTTGCCTGCGAAGTTCCGGTAAGGCTCCCCCGCCGGCGCCTCCTGCCCGAAGGCCAGCGCTTTGCTCTGCGCGAACACGTTGGCCATCAGCAGATCGTGATGCCTCCCCAGCGGGTTCAGCGCCTGGCGGAAGCCGATGAAGTCGCAGGGCACCAGCTTCGTCCCCTGGTGAAGCAACTGGTAGAACGAGTGCTGCCCATTGGTGCCCGGCTCGCCCCAGAAAATCGGCCCCGTCTGGTACGTAGCGATCGCCTCTCCATCCAGCGTCACCCCTTTGCCGCTGCTCTCCATCGTGAGCTGCTGCAGGTACGCCGGGAAGCGCTTGAGGTACTGATCGTAGGGCAGCACCGCCACCGTCTGCGCGCCGAAGAAGTTGTTGTACCAGACCGTCAAGAGGCCCATCAGCACGGGCAGATTCCGATCGAAGGGCGCCGTCCGGAAATGCTCGTCCATGGCGTGGAATCCGTCCAGCATCTCGAGGAAATGCTTCGGTCCGATGGCGATCATCGTGGACAGCCCGATCGCCGAATCCATCGAGTAGCGCCCGCCCACCCAGTCCCAGAAGCCGAACATGTTCTTTGTGTCGATGCCGAACGCCGTCACCTCTTCCGCCGCCGTCGAGACCGCCACGAAGTGCCGCGCCACCGCCGCCGGGTCGCGCAGCTTCTTCAACGCCCACTGTTTCGCCGACTCCGCGTTGGCGAGCGTCTCTAAAGTGGTGAAGGTCTTCGAGGCCACGATGAACAGCGTCTTCTCGGGCGACAGACCGCGCGTGGCTTCTTTGAAGTCCGTGCCGTCCACGTTCGATACAAAGCGGAAGTTGAGCTGGCGTTTGCTGTAGCGACGCAGCGCCTCGTAGGCCATCACCGGTCCCAGATCGCTGCCGCCGATACCGATGTTCACGATGTTGCAGATCGGCTTCCCCGTAAACCCGAGCCATTCGCCGGCGCGCAACTGGTTGGCGAACTTCGCCATGTGCCCCAGCACCCGCTGGACCGGTTTGCCCGCATCGGGGACCGCGGCCGCCGCCAGACATTTGCCCCGCGGCGCGCGCAGCGCCGTGTGCAGCACGCTTCGTTCCTCGGTGAGGTTGATCTTGTCACCCCGGAACATCGCGTCGATGCGCTTCCGCAAGCCGCAGTCTTCCGCCAGCGCCACCAGCAGGCGCAGCGTCTCATCGGTGATCCGGTTCTTGGCGTAGTCCAGATACAGTCCCGCGGCTTCCGC
>Ga0209638_1002522_pt1 | contig 11201 bp, 11 predicted proteins | sample BarGraNGADG00211_FD_184490 | JGI IMG/M metagenome (GOLD analysis project Ga0209638, IMG submission 184490) | Arctic peat soil microbial communities from Barrow, Alaska - Barrow Graham LP Ref core NGADG0002-211 (SPAdes) (version 2) | ecosystem: Environmental > Terrestrial > Soil > Wetlands > Peat... | reverse complement strand
CGATAAGGGCGACGATCTCGGCGGGGTAGACATCGAAATCGGCTCCCCGCAGAGCCTCGACGTGGCCGTAGTTCTTGACGATGCCGCGGGCTTGCAGGAGTGGTTCGGCCATCGTGACCTCTGATCAGCTGCGTGGGAGCGGAGGAAGGCAGCGGACGATACGGCACGAACCGCTGATGGTGGTCGCTCCTGCGTCGTACCTGGATCGCGTTGAGATGGCCGAACAGCGCCTCGGAGTCCTGGCCAGCGAGCCACGAGTCGAGCTCCGCCTGATCGACGTCAGCACGGACAGGACGTTGCCGAGGAACGTGGCCAACCCCGGGTCGTATCGCTGCGTATTCACGCCTGACACGTCACCGTACCTCCGCGAACACAAGCCATATGGCCTTTGGGCTCGGGGTTTGCGGGCGACCAATGCTAGCGCGCATCATCGATCCCCGCTACTTTCTGCGGCCCATCGGTCGATTGCCTCGCTCAACAGATGGAGCATCAGCACGTGCACCTCCTGAACCCTCTGAGTGTCCGGCGAGGCCACTCGCAGGACGTGGTCGGCCAAGTTGGCATCGGCAGGCGGCCTTGAGCCCGTCAGGAGGATCGTGAGTGCGCCCCGCCCTCGCGCCGCAGCGATCCCCTTCAGGACAGACGGCGATCTACCGGTGGTGCTGAACACGACCAAGACGTCATCGGCACCGGCCAGCGCGTTGATTTGGCGCGCCAGCACTTCGTCATATCCGTAGTCGTTGGCGATGCACGTCGTAACCGACGGGTCGGTTGAGAGCGCGACGGATGCTAGCGGTCGCCGTTCCCTTAGGAACCTCCCAATCAACTCGCCTGTTAGGTGCTGCGCGTCTGCCGCTGAACCCCCGTTGCCGAACGTGTACACGATCCCGCCCCGAGCCAACCTCGAGGTGATCTCAGTGGCCAAATACTCAATCTCCGGAACGAGCTCGCGGAACGAGGCCACAGCTACCAAGTGAGCCTGGATCATCTCGTCGAGGGAGACCCCAGAATCACCGGCGGCCAATGCAGCAGGAGCACGAGTCTTCTGCACGACAATCACTCCCGTCGGCTCAAGTACTGGCGTACGTAGGTTGATACCGAGTCTTCGAGGCCCGAGAAGTCACGGGAGTACCCAGAAGCCCGGAGCTTCGATATGTCAGCCTGCGTGAAGTACTGGTACTTGGACCGAAGGCCAATGGGCATATCGATGAACCGAACGTCTTCCGCTACGCCAAGCGCAACGAACACGGCCCTCGCGAGGTCCAGCCACGACCGAGCGCGGCCAGTTCCACAATTGAACAGCCCCGACACGTCACGATGGTCGAGGAAGTGGAGAACAACCGACACTGCGTCATCGACGTACACGAAGTCACGCTTCTGCTCACCGTCTGGGAAGTCTGGCCGATACGACTTGAACAACGACAAATGGCCTGTCTCGACAATCTCGTCATACGCCTTTGCAACGACAGACCGCATGTCACCTTTGTGGTCCTCATGTGGCCCATAGACGTTGAAGAACTTGAGACCAACGATCGTCTTGAACAGACCGTTGGCAAGTGCCCACAGGTCAACCTGGTGTTTTGAATACCCATACATGTTCATTGGGCGGAGAGCCCTGGTAACTTCGTCTGTGTCGCCGTAGCCGAGACTTCCATCGCCGTACGTCGCCGCGCTTGAGGCGTAAACAAGACGAACACCATTCTCCACTGACCATTCACAGACTCGGCGCGTGTATCGGTAGTTGTTCCTGAGGAGATAGTCGGCGTCTTGCTCCGTCGTGCTGCTGCACGCACCCATATGTACGACCGATGTTGGCGTCCAACTGCGCGTTTGAGTTAGCCATGGCAAGAACTCGTCTATGGGTAAGATGTCTTCATAGTCAAGCCCAATCAGGTTCCGCCACTTGGCGTCGCTTCCCAAGTCGTCGACGATAAGGATGTCGCGAAGGCCGCGCGAGTTGAGGGCGCGGACGACGTTGCAGCCAATGAACCCAGCACCTCCGGTGACGATGACAAGGTCATTCATCTGGCGCACCAACAGGACTCGAGGCAGTGAGGATTCGATCAATCGTTGATGTCGTTGACTTTCCCGGAACCATGTCTGCGAGAACGACCTTGCCACCGTGGGACTCGATAATGTCCCCGCCGCTCACGTAGTGGGCCCAATCACGGCCTTTGACTAGGACGGAAGGCAGGATCATCGCGATGAGTTGACGAGGTTCATCCTCATCGAACTCCACGACGAAATCCACTGACCGCAACGCCTCGAGAACGCACGCCCTGTCCTCCGCTGAGTTGATTGGCCGACGTGGGCCCTTGTTTCGCTTCACTGACGCATCGCTGTTGAGCCCCACGACGAGTGCGTCGCCTTGCGCTCTGGCAAAAGCCAGATAGGTGACATGGCCGGTGTGGAGTATGTCGAAGCAGCCATTGGTGAAAACCAGAGACTTACCACCCGCCACCATCTGGTCGCGAATCGCACGCATCTCCTCGGGGGTGATCAACGCCAGCTCTCCTGGGACGTCCCATGTCGCTGCATGCCCGAACCCGAGGCCGTCGGTTCACGGCTATTGGCGAAGAGCATGGGGATCAGGGAACTCATGGCTCCGTAATCGGAGATCAGAAGAGTTGCGCCGCCTCTGACCAGGCGTCGCCGCTTGGCCTCGTTGTGCCCATATCGACGTACTTCGTCGCTACACACCCCGATCGCAAGTCCACCTCGTTTGCGGGTCTCTCGCACTTCGACTGGACCATCGCCGAATGTCACGAGGCTGCGACCACCAAGGCCGTTCTCCTGGACGACTCGTTCCAAAACGAGTTTCTTCATCTCGACTCGAGATACTCCAACGGCCCCGTAGATGTGGTCGCCGAAGTACCCTGCGATTCCTAGAAGACTCGCCTCCGACCTGACGTCCTGCAGATCTGTGCCGCTCACTAGGTACAGGGTGACCCCACGCTCGCGTAGCGTTTCCAGAAGACGCACCGACCCTTTGATCAGGAAGTCATTCGGGTCTAGTTCACCGGAGGTAAGGCGCTTGCGCCGCGCTTCGACAAGCTCCATCAGGCGCTGGTTGTAGTCTTGCTTGTACCCAGGCCCGTCCCTTATCTCGCCCGCTGGTACGTAACCGAACTCCGCGACGAGCTTGACGAGACTGTCCATCTGGAGCAGGGTTTGAACGCCAGTGGTCCGGTCTATGAGATCGGCGACAGCCCGTGACACTTCGGCCCGAGACGAGGAATCGACCTTCTCTGCGTCGTTTCCTAGGATCGCCTCAACCATCATCGGCGCCATCACGTCTTCCCATCCCTGGCGCAGCGTGGACAACGTGCCATCGTGGTCGAAGATCGCGTGCTCGATATGCAAGTCACTTGGCCAGTTATCGATGAGCTCAAAATCCGTGTTCTCGGCGCAGCGCCTCAGTCCAGGCATGTCCGCAAGGTCCGGAGAGTACACATAGTCGCAGTCGTCGATGAGCCGATGGATTGCCTCCGGGGTTGCCGAGCCGGTCATGTTTCTTTTCCCGACCGTGATCGACGCAGCTAGGTTCGCAAGATGGACTGCCGACTCCGTGTCGCCCCCACTTGCCACCGTGGCTGCGATCGTTGCGACCACCGTGTCTCCCGCACCAACTGGGTCAACCGGACCCAGGACTTGGACCCCGAGTGCGTCATAGACGCCTGCGGCGTCGACTGCGACCACGCCCCTTTCGCCTCGGGTCACGAAGACTGGAAACCCGGTCTTTCGCATGATCTGCTGTGCCATCGCCGTAATGGCGCGCGTCGGGCGATGGATGTCCGTGGGCTCGCTAAGAAGGGTGGCCGCCTCGGCCGCGTTCACTTTCAGGATCGCTCCGTGGTATGCCGCGGCGGCATCTCGCGCGTCGACGAGGAAGAGGCAGGTGGGATGTTCGGCCACAATCCGGTCTATTCCGGCTACGATCTCCCGTTCCGCAAAGCAGCTCCGTGTCTGCTGATTCATGATCATGACGTGGGCCCATGTCGCCGCATCCGAAATGCTCTGCAGGAGAGATGCCCGCGCCTTTTCCGGCAGGGGCGCGCGGCTCCCGAAGTCGATCCGCTCCTGCTCAAGTGTTCCCACGTATGGCTTGGCATACACCAGGGTCTGCCAGTCACCTCCAAGATCCAGTACGCCGTTGAGATCGATGGACAGAGCGGCGAGCAGGTGCCTTACGGTCTCCCCGAACGGATCGGCTCCCAAGACTCCGATCGCCCGGACCTCTCCTGCCCCGAGTGCGACGAGGTTCGCCACGACGTTCCCGGCGCCGCCTAGGCTGTAGCGCTGGGTTGCTACACGGCCGATTGGAAGGCCGGTCTCGAGAGACTTCTCGCTCGTGTCCGTGTCCAAATGCCAGTAGGCATCGAGACAGTAGTCGCCGACGACTGCGATCCGTGCGCCGCCCAGGTTATCCAGGGTCGCGTGCAGCTTCTCTCGTAGGGTCACGCTCGTTCCTTCGCTTGTTTCTTGCGAGGGCCAGCTGGTGCAGGATGTAATAGCAACGCAGCCAATAGTTGCTATTACTGCTGAGTCGAAAGGCTATCTCATCTCAGCGTCAGTAGCAATGGCACCGACCTCCTTTGCTTGACATGAGATCAGAAAGCTGGTATATCAACTTCGTGGCCAGACCCTCCGCCAAGTACGGCGAAATCGTTCGCGCCCTCGAAGGCCAGTTAGCCGCGGGGGTGTATCAACCAGGCGATCGCGTGCCCAGTGAGAACGAGCTCGCGGCGCATTTCTCGGTTTCGCGCCCAACAGCGGCGCGGGCTCTGCGCGAACTCGAAGCTGCGGGACTGGTAGATCGACGCCTGGGCTCGGGCACGTATGTACGCAAGGGGAGGCTCCAAAGCCAGAGGTCGGGCCAGCGGACCTTCGGGCTGCTGGTTCCCGGGCTCGGTGCGACGGAGATCCTGGACCCCATCTGCACTGAGATCACCAAGGTCTGTCAGGCGGCGGGGTCAAATGTGCTGTGGGGGGGCACGTCATCGCCGAGCGACGCAGTAACCGAAGTCGATCGGCTGTGCCGCTACTACCTCGATCGGGAGGTGGATGGTGTGTTCTTCGTACCGCTTGAGGCTGTGCCCGATCGGCAGGCACACAACATTCGGATCGCGGAACTGATGAGGTCAGCCGGCGTGGCCTTGGTCCTCCTTGATCGCGACACGCTCGACTATCCAGACCGAAGCTGCTTCGATCTAGTCGGAATTGACAACTTCCAGGCGGGTCATCAGGTCGGCCGTCATCTACTACAGGACGGCCGCCGTAGGATCAGGTTCCTGGCACGCCCTCAACATCCGCCGACGACGGATCTCCGAGCCTCCGGCGTACGCGACGCGCTCGACCGGGCAGGTGTCGAGGTTGAAGGCCGCTTCCAGTTGTCCGGCGTGCCTGACGATGATGAGTTCGTCCGTTCCGTTATCGACCAAGAGCGACCAGATGCAATCGCCTGCTCAAACGACCGCACGGCTGCCCTCCTCATCCAGGCGCTGTCAAGGTCTGGAGTCTCCGTCCCCGACGACGTCGCAGTCGTGGGGTTCGACGACGTGCGGTATTCAACACTCCTGTCGGTGGCGCTGACGACAATGAAGCAGCCACTGGCAGGAATCGCCCGAGCTGCCGTGAAGGCCATCGACGATCGGATCGACAAACCCGAAATGGAGCCGCGCCAGATACTCCTCAGCGCCGAGCTGATAATTCGTCAGTCCTGTTGCGGTCTAGCAGGCGCAGCGGCCGGCCGGCACTAAGCCCGAATCCACCGAAGCTCTAGCCGATTGGGTCAGCTGAGGGCTCGAGGCGGGCGTCCGCAGGCCTGCGAACCGCTTGAGCGTGTTTGGCCGCTGGGTTGGCGGGTTTCGGAGGGGCTGCCGGAGCCCATGGCGGCCGAATCCTGACTTCGGCGGGCAACGCAGGCAGGCTGACGCCAACCCCCGGAGCGGCCAAGCAATCAAGTGCGACAGTCAGGCCAGGAGAGGGACCTCTCGAAGCCGCGCGAGGGCGGTCAGGAAGGCCTCGGCCCACGGCCAGTGCGCCGGCAGGTGGAGCGTCGCCCGGCGGGCAGAGCGGGTGAGCCGACCAGGGACGCTAAACTCGGATCCACCGATGACCTTGGCCTGAGAGGCGCGGAAATCGAGCACATACTTAGGGAGGAAGTAGGCCTTGCTTCTGCAGATTGCGATCGACCGGCCGGAGAGTCTCGGTATCGTGCGACAGGTCGCCGACCTAGCGGACATCATCGAGGTTGGCACGCCAGTGCTCAAACGCTTTGGCCTGGCGGCCATCAGCACCTGTCGCGAGCTCGCACCGGAAGTGCCAGTGCTGGCGGACACGAAGACCGTGGACGGCGGCGCCGAAGAAGCGGAGATGATCTTCAATGCGGGCGCGATGTTCATGACTGTGCTCTCCAGCGCGGCACCTGCCACTCGCCAGGCGGTCTCCGACGTGGCCGGCAAGTACGGCGCACACGTCGTCGTCGACACGCTGACCGAGCACGGGGACTTATCAGAAGCGACGCTCGCTTATCCTCCGCACTTCGATGTCGTCTGCGTGCACGTGCCTACCGATGCCAGGCTCGCCGGCGACATGGCTTTGTCGGATCGCCTTAAGTGGGTCGCCAAGCTGCATGAACTCGGCTACCGCGTGTCCTTGGCTGGCGGCGTTGACAGATCGAATCTGGCGTCGATCATCAGCGTCGGACCTGAGATCGTTATCGTCGGAAGCGGGATTACAGCCTCCAAGGACCCGAGAGGAATAACAGAATGGATCGTGTCCCAGCTCCCCCAGCGTGGCTTGGGCTGGCCGTGGGAAGCTCAGTAAGCGAACTCTTCCGACGTGTTGTCTGGAGCCAAGTCTGAGCCGGCGGACCCGAGAGGAATAACAGAATGGATCGTGTCCAGCCTTCCACGACGCATCCCTGGTTGGTCGTGGAAAGCGAGATTAGTGACCTCCTTCATCGGATTGACATACGTGAGTTCGAGTCCGTTGTCAGGGAGTTCGATGGCCTAGACGGGAGATGGTTCTTCTCGGGCCAGGGCCGATCCGGGTTGGTAGCCAAGATGGTGGCCATGCGTTTCATGCATCTTGGCAGGCGCGCACATGTGCCCGGCGAGGCGACCGCGCCCTCGATTAGAAAGGGAGACGGACTAGTCCTTGTCTCGGGGTCCGGCGAGACGCGCGTCAGCGTGCTCTTCGCAGAGATCGCGAAGAGCGAAGGGGCGAGGGTCGTCGTCGTGACCCACGAGCCGCAGAGCGCTCTTGCAGGGTTGGGAGACGTCGTGCTTACCATCCCCGCGCGGGACTCGCGTCAGCTGGGTGGCAGTCTGTTCGAGCAGGCTGCCCTCTTGGTGCTCGATGCCGTGGTGCTGGCCATCAGCGGCGAGCAAACCGCCGCCCGCACGACTCTGGCCTACCTCCACACTAACTTCCAATGAGAGGCGTGGGCACCGTCGTGTGTATCGGCGACGGGATCGTCGATCAGGTCAACTCCGGCACGACGAGTCGCCGTTTTCCCGGAGGAGCCGCTCTGAACCTGGCAGTGGCGCTCCGGCGTCTGGGCGTGCCGTCGGCGCTCCTGGCTGACATGGGCTGGGATGCTGACGGGCAGTGGGTCCGGTCGTTCCTCGGGGCGGAGGGTGTTCGGGTCCTGCCCCACCCGACGGTCAGCTTCACCGGTGTTGCTGTATCGGACCGCGTGCACGGCGAGCCGACGTACAGCTTCAGTCGGTTCCGGAACCGCAGACGGATCCGGTTCGGGCCCGGTGCCCTGCATGCGATACGCGATGCCGTCGCCGTGGCGGTCAATTCGTATGCGCTGTGGGACGAGGGTCAGGCCGAGTCACTGCGCGAGGCGCTTTCCGGCGCCGGCGGTCTGAGGGTCGTTGACACGAATCCGCGCGCCGGATACCTGGGCGAGAGAGATTCATACGTGCGCAACTTCGAGGGCGTCGCGCGATCATCGCACCTCGTGAAGCTAAGTGCTGAAGATGTCCGGGTCCTCTATGGGGGAGAGGTAGACGACGTCGTGCGTCGGCTGGTCACTCTGGGCGTGAACACGATCTTCCTCACTCGGGGTGCCGACGGCGCCTCTGTCTACTCGGCCACGGGAGTCTCTGCGCACGTTGAGGCCGCGAAGCTGGACGACGACGTCGTGGACACGATGGGAGCCGGAGACGCCTCTCTCGCGGCCCTGATCGCGCGGATCCTTTCGCATGGATTGCCGCCGGACTCCCCAGGTTGGGCCGACTATCTGCGCTATGCGATGCTCGCGGCCGGCATCACCTGCCGTCACCTTGGCGGCGCTACCGCTGCGCCCATGACTCGTGACCTGGCGGACTTCGGTGCCCCGGCCTGGCTTAGCCCAAGATCCACCGGTGACGACTGGCTGACGGGCCGCTGAAACGACGAATCAGGTGGCTATCGGAACCGGGGGGATGGCTATCATCAGATAACTTGATGAGCAGCGGAGCGGGGGCACCAAGAGACGGCGTTGCCCCGTGAAGGACCGGAGGTGCGTACTTGCCTGTCGAATCCACCAAAACCCTGCTCGACCGCGCGTTCCACGCCAGATACGGCGTGGCCGCGATCAACATCGTCAACGATCTGACGCTGGAGGCTGTCCTCGCCGCCGCCGAGGAAACCCGCTCCCCGCTGATCGTTCAGACGTCGCATCTGGAACTCGTGGTAGGCGACAATGGCATCGGGTTCGAACCGTCCGAGGTCAGGAAAGGTTGCTTCGGTCTGGCTTCGATGCGCGAGCGAGCCCTCATCATCGGAGGCGAATTGACGATCGATTCGCGACCGCAGGACGGCACCCGGGTAAGTGTCAGCGTGCCCCTGAGCACGGACGAGCTAGCCACCGTGGGGATGAAGCCATGACGGAGCCGCGCCGGCCCGCCCGCATCAGGGTGATGCTTGTGGACGACCACGCCCTCGTCCGCGCGGCGGTCGCACAGGCGATCACAGCGCCCGACATCGAGATCGTGGGCGCGGTCGCCACGGCTGAGGAGGCCCTTCAGGTGGCTCCCGGAGTTCGGCCCGACGTCCTTTTGGTCGACATCGACCTGCCCGGGATAGACGGAGTCCAGCTCGTGCGGGAGCTAGCACCCCGGCTGCCCGAGATGCGGATCGTCATGCTTACGGTCTCGACATCTGACCGGCACCTGCTCGACGCGATGCGCAACGGAGCGATCGGCTACCTGACCAAGGACATCAGCCCCGATGCTCTGCTGAGCGCAGTCCGCGGAGCATATGAGGGCGGCCTGGCGATGGATCAACGCCTCGCCGTCCACCTCATCCGCAGGCTCGTGGAGAAATCCCGGCATGTCCCGGCGGCGGCCGACGACCCGGAGCTGGCCTCCCTGAGCGAGCGTGAGGAGGAAGTGCTGCGCTATCTCGCCGACGGGCTGACCGACCGCGAGATCGCGACGGCGCTGACGATCTCGCCGCCCACGGTCGGGACGCATGTGAGCGGCATCCTCCACAAACTCGGCGTCCGGAACCGGGCCGCGGCGGCCCGACGGTATCGCGATCGGGGCTGAGTCGCCGCGCAGGAGGCGCGGCCAGTCCACCTCGAGAACGAGCCACGCCATCGCACAGGACGAGGAGCAGCCGCTCGTTGGAGACGACCGCCTCGTCGACGGTCGCGAGGTCCAAGGAATGGACGTCCGGCCCCGCGACCGCGCCTGGATGAGTCGAGCAGAGAGGTGGCCTGAACGCGAAACCGCAGAGCCCGAAACTCTATATCGGTTCACGGCCCACGAGAGGACGATCATGACACAGAAAAATCAGGCCGCATCCCTGACGGTTCGCGACGTGGTTTCGAACGCCTTGACGGCGTGTAACGGCGTACTCCCGCTCGAGCCAGCCTGGGTCGCGCGCGAGCTGGCCCCCGCGGGAAGGCGGCTCGGCCTGCCCGAGGACCGCTACGACGTCGGCGCTCGCGGTGAGATCTGCGAGCGCTGGCTGGCTTCCACGACCCGGGCCGACAATCGCGTCGGTCCTGCCGACGAGGGTCTGAGCTACCTCGCCCTCGAAGGCGACCGCAGGATCACTCTACGAGAGGCCGTCGATTGCGCAGGCCGGGAGATTATGGGCACCCGGTACGCCGCCACGCACTCCGGTCTCGGCAGGCTCGCGAAGATCTTCGACTATGGGGCTCGGTTGCCTTACCACATCCACCCGAGGGCGGAGCATGCGTCGCTCGTGGGCCGCAACCCGAAGGAAGAGGCCTACTTCTACCCGCCCGGCGTGGACATGGGCCCCCACCCGGAGACCTTCTTCGGGGTCCACCCTTCGATCGCGGACGAGCACCGTTACGACGTCCTCCTGCCGTACCTGGTCGATTGGAACAGCGACCTCATACTCAGGCATTCCCGCGCGTACTTCCTCATACCCGAGGATGGCTTCCACGTGCCCGCGGGAGTCCTGCATGCGCCCGGCTCCGCGCTGACCATCGAGCTGCAAGAGGACTCGGACACCTCCGCAATGTTCCAAGCGCTGAATGCCGGCCGGGTCATCTCGAAGGAGCTTCTGTTCAAGGACGTTCGACCGGAGGACCGAAAACGCCTTGGCGAGCGCTTCCTGCTCGAATGGGTCGACTGGCCAGTCAACGGCGATCCTTATCTCTACGAACGGTTTCATCTGGGGCCGCGGCTCATCGAATCGAGCGTCCAGCCGGGCGGGGAGGAGCACTGGATCTACTACAACACGCCGAAGTTCAGCGGCAAGAAACTCACCGTCCGCCCAGCCATGTCATACGTAAGCGTGGAAAAGGGAGTTTACAGCGTGCTCGCCTGGCGTGGCTCTGGGACGATCGCCGGTCAGCAAGTCCGGGGCGGCGATCCTTCGGGCGATGAGGTTCTCGTCGTCCACGATCGGGCCACCACCCCACACACTGTCGTCAACACTGGAAGTGAGGACCTCGTTCTCTTCAAGTTCTTCGGGCCGGACGTCAACCCCGACGTGCCGTACATCGGCAGGGCCTTGGCGTGACGACCGAGGCCCGGGGGCTGTCGGTCAGGATCCCGGACTGCATGGGGCAGTAGGCAATGACTCCGGTGCCGTGGGCCGAAGCCCAGGAATGACACCGGCTCCCGGCGCCCTGATGGATGAAAGAGAACGGTGGCTTGTCGAAGGACAGCCGGACCTCCTCGGCTACGACGTCCAAGCCGTCGTAGCCGACCACTACCGCC
>Ga0209638_1002520_pt1 | contig 11205 bp, 7 predicted proteins | sample BarGraNGADG00211_FD_184490 | JGI IMG/M metagenome (GOLD analysis project Ga0209638, IMG submission 184490) | Arctic peat soil microbial communities from Barrow, Alaska - Barrow Graham LP Ref core NGADG0002-211 (SPAdes) (version 2) | ecosystem: Environmental > Terrestrial > Soil > Wetlands > Peat... | reverse complement strand
GAAGCCGTGGGCGTGAAGACCGAAGCGCCCGTCGCCGCGTAGTGTTCGATCTTCCATCTTCCATCTTCCATCTTCCATCTTCCATCTTCGGTCTTCTTGAGGTAGCGCCTGAGCCGACTCTGCAATAACGTTTCGGCTCCCGCCACACGCCAATAGATAGACCGGAGCCGCTCGATGTTTTTCTCCCGACTTCTCTGGACGGCCGCCGCAATCGCGGCGGCCGCCTCACCCCTCGCCGCACAGACCAAAGGCGTCACGCACGGCCAGCGCCCCGCGCGCCTCGTGATCCGCAACGCCACGATCGTTGACGGCAACGGGACGCCCGCGCGCGGACCGGCCGACATCGTCATCGTAGGCAATACGATCGCGGAAATCGTGTACCTCGATCCCGTTGCCCTGAACCGCGGTGGCGCGAGGCGCCCGGCAGGCGATGTGCAGATCGACGCAACGGGCAAGTTCGTGCTCCCGGGCCTGATCAACGCGCACGCGCACCTGCAGAGCAACCGCTCCGGCCAGTCGCTCGGCGGCTACGAGTACAACCTGAAGCTCTGGCTCGCGAGCGGCATCACGACCGTGCGCGAAGTCGGCCCCGAGTCCGACGCCGGAATCATCGAGCTTCGCGACAAGTCGGCGCGCGGCGAGATCGTCGCGCCGCGCATCTTCGCGTACCCGATGTTCGATCGCGGAGTGCCGATTCACACGCCGGCCGAGGCGCGCGCCCGCGTCCAGGCGCTCAAGAAGCTTGGCGTCGACGGCATCAAGATCCTCGGCATCGAACGCGATATCATGCAGGCGATGGAAGACGAAGCCCACAAGGTCGGGCTCCGCGTCGCGCATCACGTCGGCGTCGAAGAGACCAATGCGTGGGACGACATCAAGTTCGGCACCACCAGCATCGAGCACTGGTACGGCATTCCCGACGCCGCGATTTCAGACGGACGCCAGCACTTCCCGAGCGACTACAACTATCTCAACGAGACCGACCGCTTCCGCTGGGCGGGCAGGCTGTGGCGCGAGGCCGACCCGAAGCTGCTCGACTCCGTGCTCACGTCGATGGTGCGCGCCAATGTCGCATGGGTGCCGACTCTCGATATCTATGAAGCAAGCAGGGACCTGCAGCGGGCACAGAACCAGCCCTGGTACAAGGACTACCTGCATCCCTCACTGGAAAATTACTTCAAGCCTGACCCGTCGAATCACGGATCGTACTTCATCGGCTGGAGCAGCACCGACGAGACGTACTGGAAGGAGAACTACCGCATCTGGATGGCCGCGCTCCGCGACTTCGAACGGAAGGGCGGCACCATCGGCTGCGGCGACGACGCCGGGTTCATCTACGAGATGTACGGATTCGGGCTGATCCGGGAGATGGAACTTCACCAGGAAGCCGGCTTCAATCCGATCAAGATCATCCAGCACTGCACCGGCAACAACGCCAAGATCCTCGGCCAGGAAGACAAGCTTGGCCGAGTGAAGATCGGCTGGACCGCGGACCTCATCGTGGTCGACGGCAACCCGCTCGAGAACATGAAAGTGTTGTACGCCGGCGGAACGGGTGCGATCCGCGACGGCAAGGAAGTGCGCACGCTCGGATCCGAGTGGATCATCAAGGACGGCATTCCGTACAACGGCCCGCAGCTCATGCGGGAGGTCAAGGAGATCGTCGACAAAGCCCGCGCGGCGAAACGTTAGGCGATCAAAGGCGATCCAGATGACTGAGCTCCTCGCCGCCATTCGTTCGTTCATCGACGAGCGCGCGCTACCGCTCGAGCGCGACTTCCTGACGCGCCCGTTCGCCGAGCTGGAGCCGCGGCTGAACGAGCTGCGCGCGGAAGTGAAGCGCCTCGGCCTCTGGGCTCCGCACCTTCCCGCGGAACTCGGCGGCCGTGGCCTTACGCTTACTGAATTCGCGCACGTCTCGGCGCTGCTTGGCGAGACTCCGATCGGCCACTACCTGTTCAACGCACAGCCTCCGGACATCGGCAACTGCGAGCTGCTGCATGCGCACGGCACCGCGGAACAGCAGGCGAAGTGGCTCGTGCCGCTCGCGCGCGGCGACATCCGCAGCTGTTTCGCGATGACCGAGCCGGAGTTCGCGGGATCTAATCCCGTGTGGATGGCCGCGACCGCGCGCCGCGAGGGTGGCGACTACGTGATCGACGGTCACAAATGGTTCACGTCGAGCGCCGACGGTGCCGCGTTCACGATCGTCATGGCCGTAACGGCGCCGGACGCTAAGCCGCATGAGCGTGCGAGCCAGATCATCGTGCCGATGAATGCGCCGGGGTTGGAGCTCGTGCGCAACATTCCGGTGATGGGTGACGTGGGAAGCGGTCACGCGAGTCATGGGGAGCTGCGCTTCACCGGCGTTCGCGTGCCCGTCACGAACCGCATCGGCGCCGAGGGTGAGGGGTTCGCGCTCGCGCAGGAGCGGCTAGGGCCGGGCCGCGTGCATCACTGCATGCGCTGGCTCGGCATCTGCGAGCGTGCGTTCCGGCTGATGTGTGAACATGCTGTGAGGCGCGAACTCTCGCCCGGCCATCCGTTGGGCGAGCAGCAGGCCGTGCAGCATTGGATAGCCGAATCGCGCGCCGAGATCGACGCGGCTCGCCTGCTGGTGCTCGACACCGCCCAGCAGATCGAGGCGCGCGGCGCGCATGCGGCGCGCGATCGGATCTCTCTGATCAAGTTCCACGTGGCGGGCGTTCTGCAGCGCGTGCTCGACCGGGCGGTGCAGGTGCACGGCGCGCTGGGCATGACCGACTACACGCCGCTCGCGTTCTGGTACCGCCACGAGCGCGGCGCGCGGATCTACGACGGTCCCGACGAAGTGCACAAGTCCGCGGTCGCGCGGCGCATCCTCAAGGGATTCGGGCTGAAGAGGTCGTGAGCGAGACGCGGGCGGTGCGCGCCGGTGAGGAACTCGACCTCGGCGCCTTGAATGCGTGGATCGCCACGAATGCCACCGAGGTGGGCGTGGTGCGCGAGGTCGAACAGTTTCCAGGCGGCTTTTCCAATCTCACCTACCTGCTGAAGGGCGACCGCGGCGAGTTCGTGCTGCGCCGTCCGCCTGCGGGTGTGGGGAAGGGACCCGCGCACGACATGGCGCGCGAATATCGCATCCTGGCGGCGCTGGCGTCGCGCTCGATTCCCGCGCCGAGGCCGATCGCGCTGTGCGAAGACGCCGCCGTGCTTGGCGTGCCGTTCTATCTGATGGAGCGCGTGCGCGGCGTGATTCTCCGCGGCGCCGGCGGTGGCACACCCGGCCCTGACGTGATGCGCCGCCTGAGCGAATCGTTCGTCGAGACGCTCGCGGCGATCCACTCGGTGGACGCGTCGGATCCGGCGATCGCGGCACTCGGGAAGCCGGATGGCTACGTCGCCCGCCAGATATCGGGCTGGACCAAACGCTGGGAGGCATCGCGCACGGATGACGTGCCGTCGATGGACCGCACCGCGCAGTGGCTGGCGTCACACGAACCCGTCTCGAGCGGCGCGTGTCTCGTGCACAACGACTACAAGTACGACAATCTCATCCTCGATCCCGGCGACAACTCACGCATCGTCGCCGTGCTCGACTGGGAAATGGCGACGCTTGGCGATCCGCTGCTCGACGTCGGCACGTCGCTCGGCTACTGGGTGGAGGCCGGCGATCATCCGGCGCTTCGCTCGCTCGGGCTCGGCGTGACGTCGCTGCCGGGGAACTTCACCCGCACGGAACTCTGGGAGCGTTATCTCGCGCGCACGGGACGGCCCGCCGCCGATCCATCGTTCTACTACGCGTTCGGCCTCTTCAAGATCGCGGTGATCGCGCAGCAGATCTTCTTTCGCTACCGAAACGGGCTGACCTCGGACGAGCGTTTCGCACGGCTCGGCGAGGCGATGCGCCTGCTCGCCTCAACCGCGGAACGTGCGACTCGAGGATAGGAAAGCAGGATCTCGTCGGGTAATAACGTCTGGGTTTGCCATCGGACCTCTACCAGCGAACACCGATCTTGACGGCGATCACCGTATCCATAGTGCGACCGACATTCGCGAGTCGACGCACGCGTGCCCCGACGAGGATGGACCAGGATCTGCTCGTCGCGGCCGTCACGCCTGCTTCGAGCAGGCTGCTGGGCGGACCGGCGCCGGCCGCGCTGTGGGCGATGGAACGTCAGTTCCGCCGTGTGAAACAGTACCGCCATCTGCCCTTGCTCAAGCAGGCCCTGCACCGCACCCTTTCACCCACGCACTCCGCCGCGGCATGAGCCGCATCATCAGCGGCATCGCCTGCTTTTCAACTACGACCGGGACACACCCTACGAGTCGTGGTCTTGTCTTCACATCGGGCGCCGTGGAACAGTCCAACACTGGCATCGCCCGACACGACGTCGCATTCATTGGGCTTAAGTACGGACGCACCCACGCGGGTAGCGCGCCGGGTAGATCTGCCGGCGTTGCCATCAGCCGAAGGAGGGAGCAGGTCTCGAATGGCGTGTCACGCTCGATGACGCTCAGTCGATAATCAATAACTTTGGCGAGGAGATCGGTTGACATACTCGCTTCGCCCCTCACTTCCTGTGCCCAACCGTTAGTTGGAAGAAGAATAAAAGGCCATACGCTTAACAGGAATACTCGTAGCAGTGTGATTCGAACGATTGAGCCTCGCATAGCAAATGGCACGCAGAATCGTTGGGGCGGCAGATGATCCCGACAGTGCCAGCCTAGCGCGTCCAGATGACGATGGAACCGCAACCTGTGGAGGACATCAGGTCGTACTGCGCGGGGATGGTGCCGGGATTGGCGTAGATCTCGATTCCGCGAATCATCTCCGGCTGAGCCATGAGGCTCAGATCCGAGAAGTCCCTGTAGCTCTGCACCTGATACTGCGCGCCGTCGATGAAGTAATTCGGGATGCAGTCCTGCGTGTGATGAATGTCGTTGATGCCTTTCAGGTAAGCCATCGGCTGCGCGATGCCGCTTTGGGAACGAGTTGGCTGGCCTCGGTTAACGTGCACCCCTCGCACGCCTTGAAGAATTGAGATGAGATCGGAAGAGCCGTGCTTCGAGATGTCCTCTTCGGTGATGAACGCGCCGAGGGCCTGTGCTCGGCGCTCATTGAAGCCGGAGCGTTCCATGAGGGGCGACATCTGCGCTTTAGCCTGGACCGTTACCGCCTTGAGGTCCTGCACCAATCGTTTTATCAGCAGCACCGTGTCGCGGACAGCGCTCGTCGCAAAGTCGATCGAGACAATTGTTGGCAGCAGTCCGACCAACCGGGCTTCGATCGAGCGCGTCCCGGCTGGGATATGATCGAGACGGAACGCACCCGTGCCGTCGGTGCGCGCGGAGAGTGCAGTTCCCATCACCGACACCGTCGCGTCGCGCAGGGGTTTGGCATCCGCGCCGCGCACCACACCGCGAAGGGTCGCGGTGCCGGGCGCGGCTGCCGGCGCGACGGATGAGTCACGCAGATGGTTCCGTGACGCACTGTCTCGCCGGCTGACGGCGAACTCGGCGCGGCTGATCAAGTGATCATCCAGCTGAACCGGGGTGGGGCCGACGACGAAGCCGCTCCATTCGGCCTGCACCTCCAGCGGCACTTTGATCGGCACATTGCAAAGAAGATAGACACCGTTGGGCTTCGTCTGGATTTTCGCGCGGACGCGCTGGCTCGCGCTTTTCCCGTTGGTGACCGTGAACTCGGTCCAGTCGGTGCTGACGGTGGCCAACGCCAGCGCAGAACCATCATCTACATCGCGCACCCGGCCAATGATCACACCAGAGTCCTCATCGTGCGCGCCGGGGCACATGCGGGCAAGAGCGGTCCCAGCGCTCGGCGTGGTAAGCGTGACGGTCGCCTCGCGCCCTCCGGAGACATCGACGGCTACGAGCGGCGCCGTGAGCTCGAGCGAATCGAGAATCGGGTGCATGACACCGAGCGTGTAGTGGCCGTTGGGCACGCTGTCGATCCTGAAGTGACCGCGCGCGTCGCTGGTAGCGTATTTGTTGCGCTCGACGAGCACAACGGTCGCGTTCGCTAGTGGTGCGTGCGTGCTCAGAGAGTCGTAAACCGTCCCGGTGATGCTGCCCTGGGCACCTGCGCGCAGCGCGTACAGCGCGAGCGAGGCACAAGCAAACGTTGCAATGATCTTCACAGTGCGGCCTCGAGAGTTGGCTCCTATCTATGAGACGGTATCGTGAACGGGCAATGAGTGCAAGTCGTGGTGCGGAATCAGGCCACTCGGTCCCAGTGGCTCCTGGCGATGCAACAGACACTGGTCATCCGACCTGTGAGTCCACCGATACCGCAGTCGAATCAGTACGGTTGATGCCTCGCGCATCGCGCAAGAGTTTCATCTCACCGCACCGACGGTCTGTTCCATACTATCGCAGATCCGCGCGACGGCGACGCGGGAACTCGACTGTCACTTCTCGACGATTCTCAATCAACGGCTCTCGCCGCCAGCAGAACGGTTGCGACCCACACAATCAGGCCAGTTCAAATTGCGTTATGACGAATGTACTAGCCGACAATAGCTCGACGCGCGAGATTGATGCCGAGCATCGGCGCGACCGGAATCGATTCCATCGGTCACGCGACGGGCGCGCCGCAGCCGCTCGCGCCTTCGGTGAGCGACAGTAACGGAGGCGTGGCGATGACTCTTGGCCTGCGGAGCAATCAAGACCGCGTCGGCTGGGATGATCGGTGACAATGAGAATACCATCGCACGACCATCGTCGAGAAACTCGCATAGGGATATGACTCGCTCACGACGCTTCGCCAGAATCTCCGTTGCCGTCGCGCTACTGATCGTCGCGGTCGGGCGCTCGATCGCCGCGCAGAGTTTTCGCGGTACGGTACGCGACGGCGCGAGTCGGCAGCCGATCGCCGGCGCTGTCGTCATGCTGCTGGATTCGTCCGGCGCGGTGCTCCGCAGAAACATTACAGACGAACGCGGTCGATATCGCATCACCTTCTCAGCCGGCGCGCGCACGCTTCGGTTCATCCGCATCGGCCTGCAGCCGCGCGAACTTCGCGTGCCCCCCTCGCCGGATTTCAACGCACCATTCGACATCGACATGCTTCCAGTCTCGACCATGCTCTCGTCGATTCGCGTGGAGGATCGATCCGAATGTCCGCGCCGCAAAGACGATATCGCCGCATTAGGATTGTGGGAGCAGGCGCGCGCCGGCCTGCTCGCCACCGTGGTGGCGCGTGAGGCCAATCCCGCGAGCATGAACTTACTCTTCTTCGAACGCCGGCTGGAGGGTTTCAGCGATCGCATCGCGGCATTCACGGTCGACCTTCGCACTGCAGAGCGCTCCAATAATTCGTTTAATGCTTCGTTCTCCGCCAAGACCTTCATCAATTCCGGATTTGCTATCGACACCGGAGGCACGCAGTTGGTGTTCGGACCCGATGCCGATGTCCTGCTCGATGAGACGTTCGCAAGGGCGTACTGCTTTCGCCTCGCCGAGCCGTCGCGCGCACGTCCGCGCCAGGTCGGACTCGCGTTCGCCCCAGCTCGAACTCTGCAAAAGCGCGTGGACATCGACGGCACGTTGTGGGTCGACACAGCGGCGCGTGCCCTGACCGATATCGAGTTCCGATATGTCGGGCTACCGAATTACACGGTCGCGTTCAAGCCCGGTGGCCGCATCGCGTTTCGGCAAATGCCGAACGGCATCGTGCTGATCGACCAGTGGCAGATCCGCACGGTGATCTCCGGCCAAGCGAAGATTCTCTCTTCGGGCGATGTCGTCACGCGCAATGATCTCTCCCCGCTGGAGTTTGGCGGAGAGCTCGCCAGCGCATCATGGGCGGGCGGCATGACCTGGCACGCATCACTCGGCAAGTTGCGCATCCACGCCGAAACGAAATCGGGCAAACCGGTCGCAAATGCGGTGATCGGCCTCCGCGACACGCACTACCGTGGCACCAGTAACGCAAACGGTGACGCGGAAATCGCGGATCTCGTCCCCGGTCCGTATTCGGTGGTAGTCACCGACGCTCGTCTGGCCGAACTCGGAATCGCGATGCCAACGCCCGTGCGGTTCACGGCCGCGCGCGATTCGACATTCGAAGCGACGATTACTCCGCGAACTGCGGAGGAGTACGTCATGAGTCGATGCGAGGAGGCACATCAATGGACCGCCGGCGAGTCGATGTTCATCCTCGGTCGCATCGTGACCTCTAGTGGTGCGCCGGTGTTCGACGCCAGGGTGAGCTACGCGACTAAGAAGGGTTCGGTCGACTGGATCGGTCTCCGCGATTACTACAGCACAGGCTCGGACGGGACGTTTCAGCAGTGCAGCCGGTTGCTTGGATTTGGCAGCGTCGTCAGGGTTCGCGTTCAACGGCCCGCTATGGCCGATGTGGACACGGTGATTACGCTGAGCACAAAGCTGACCGTCCTGACAATTCGCGTACCCAACGCGCCGTAGTTGCCGCCATACTGCAGGGGTTTCCGAAAGTTCACAAACATTTGCGGACTTCGCGCGCTCGGCCATACTCCGATAGTCGCCCGTAGCGTGAACGTTTTTCGGGAGCACACCGACGTGGCCGCACGACCCTTTTCGATCACCACCGCACTCGCCGCCATCGTTCTCGCGGCGGAGCGTTTTCGCTGGAAGCGGGCCCCTTCGTTAAGTGAGAAGATCGCGGGTCGCCTCTCATGATCGTGATACTATCTGTCTACAACACATCTCATAAATAGCTTCCCGGTCGCAGCGCGGCGTAACGGCTATTCGCGCCCGCAGCAGGTTGGGGGGCGTGATTCGCTTGCCTTTCCTGCGGAGACTATTGGTTTCTCCTCCGCTCGAGCTCCACAAGCGCTTGACGGGCCGGTTCATAGCCGGGCTGAACCGATAGCGCTCGCCGGAACGAATCTGCTGCCGCTATCGCGTCGCCCAGTTCGGCATCGGCCAACCCCAGACGGGTGAGAGACACGAAGTCGTCCGGGTGCAGCCGAACCGCTTCACCAAAATACCGTTGAGCATCCCGCGGTCGGTTCAGCTGCATCATCGCTCTCCCGGCGAAGACGTACGCCTCCGCATCGTTGCCAATCGTCGCACTGGCAACAGCCGCGTCCACCGCGTCTTGAGACCTGCCCAGCTGGGCAAGTGCAAGACTGACGAGAGAGAGATCGACCGCCGATCCCGGTTCCCGCACGACGGCTGCCTGCAGATACCGCACGGCGTCAGCAGCATGCCCGCCCTCGATCAACGCGCGGCCAAGATAGCGTAATGCGAGCGTGAAGTTTGGATTCAGCGACAGGCAGCGGCGCAGCGCCACCACGGCATCGTCCGGCCTCGCATCTTCGACATACCCGACGCCCAACCAGAAGAGGTTTTCGTCAGTGACGTGGCTGGCGACGGAACGCTCAAGAAGCGGGATCGCTCGAGGGAGCTCGCCCAATCCCAAGAGCAAGCGTCCGTATCGCTCGACTACAACCGCATGGTTCGCGGGATCGTCGATCGCCAATGCGTGCTGCAGATCCGTCTCAGCGTCGGACAGCCGTCCTTCTTTCGTTCTCACGTAAGCGCGATCGACCCAGGCCGCGGTCAGCGCCGAGTCCAGCTTGATCGCACGGGTGAATAGGCTTTCGGCTTCCGCGAAACGTGGCGGCTGTTCCGACAGGAGCTGTCCGAGATTGGAGTAGCCCCGGGCATTACGCGGCCATGCCGTTACGTCCTGACGCCAGAGTGCCTCCGGGTCGGCGTACATGCGGCTCCTCTCGAACGTGATCGCCGTCAGTAGCAGGCAGAGACCAGTCGCCATCAATGCACCGTGTCGTCTAATGCGTGAGGCGAGGAGCCGTCGCGGCTCCGGTCCAGCGGCCAACTTCCGGAACAGCGACGCGGAAGCGACGACGAGCACCAAGAGGACAGCGGCGAGTGCCAGGTAAACCCGGCGCTCTGCCGCAACCTCGCTGATGATGGGAACGACGCTGGACGATGGAGCCAGGAGCAGGAAGAACCACGCACCGGCAAATGCGAGCCACCCCCATCGCTCGATGCGCGTCCAAGCCCAGAGGGTCGCCGCACCGCACCCCGCGACGAAGACGAGGCCGGGCATCGGCAGGAATCCTGAGACCGGATTCTTCCCGTAGTCGATCGTCAGTGGATCAGGCCAGAAGACCAGCCGCACGTAGTGCCCGATCGCCCAAGCCTGGCTGTAGAGGTAGCGATACCACGGCATACCGACGTCGAAGCCGACCGAGCCGGCACGCGCCCCTGACACAATCGACCACAGCAACCACGCACTCGTCGCCACGAGCAGGGCATAGAACCACACGCGCTGGCGAGATCGAACCAGGTCGCTCCACGAGGAGACGCGGAAGACGCGATCGTAGAGTATGACCGCAATCGGCGCGCCGATCATGACCTCTTTGCTGCCCATCCCGAGGAGGCAAGCGACGACCGCGACCACGCGCCACCGCACGACGGTTCGCGGAAGCGTCGCGTCCCATGCGCGTATTGAGGCGTACAGCGTGGCCAGCCAACACGCGGACACGAGCAACTCCGTCCGCTGAATGACGTAGTTGACTGCTTCGCTCTGGATGGGATGCAGCAGCCAGATCGCCGTCGTGAACCCTGCCACCTGATCGCCCACGCTCGCCCACCGTGAGGCAAGAGACGGGGAGCGCAGTGTGCGCCTGATCACGCCGAAGAGCAACGCGCCGCAGAGGAGGTGAAGCAGGACGTTCGTGATACGGTAGCTGAGGACCTGCGCGGAGCTTCCCCTACCAGGATGCTGTTCTATCCCGAGCAGCGCATTCGCGGCGTAGTCGACGGCAAGCGAGTAGTTGACGACCGGACGGCCGGAGACCGCGCTGCCTCCGGCTGGCGGGCGCAAAGGGATCGACGGCGGCCACAGCCGCTGAATCGAGACATTCTCCACAATGCTTGTGATGTCGTCGAAGATGAACGGAGCGCGAAGCGCCGGTGAATACGCGACGCAGACCGCGACGACGAGCGCAACAGTCGCCCATCGGCGCTGTGCGGCTCGACCTAGCGTTTGGACGGGGCTCACGCCCGCGTCCCCCCGATCCAGACCGACTCCTCGAGCCCTTGTTCGACGCGACTTTCTCGTCATGTCATAAAGTGAACGATTGTTCTGCCGTTCTGGGAGATGCGTTGTTCCCGTGGCATGCCACTCGTCCTCTGGAGAGACGACCCGGAGGCGATCAGTGGAGTTACCGGATGCCCAGTAGGAGC
>Ga0209638_1002519_pt1 | contig 11209 bp, 6 predicted proteins | sample BarGraNGADG00211_FD_184490 | JGI IMG/M metagenome (GOLD analysis project Ga0209638, IMG submission 184490) | Arctic peat soil microbial communities from Barrow, Alaska - Barrow Graham LP Ref core NGADG0002-211 (SPAdes) (version 2) | ecosystem: Environmental > Terrestrial > Soil > Wetlands > Peat... | reverse complement strand
TCATATCAATTTTCATGATTATGTTTTTTTTAATGATGATGCAATTTTTTAAAATATTTTGCTAGCGCTTTTGTTCCTGTTGAGCTGTTGGTAAATAGGAATAGACCCAGAAATAATATTGATCAATGCTTCCGTTTTCGCTGCTTACATGATCAAGCTTCACCCGGATTTTTTTCTTCCCTGCTGTGTATTTTGCTGGAATTTCGAAGCTGGTGTCATACCAGCGGATACCACGGAACGTTTTCTCATAATCTACAGTGTACCAAGGTCGCTCGGTTATTAATTTTCCATCCACATACACCTTGGCCAATTGCCTGTTGTTTTCCTTATCTGTCCTACATCTGAGTCTGACACCCTCATTGGCCTGATCAATCTTCACGACGAATTCGCTGGAGCCTCTAACGGACCGGCCGTTATCGGAAATTGCTGGATGTTTGAAGAGAACATTATTCAGTTCTCCATCATACCAATAGTTGCCGGTTATGATCTTCGTTTCGCCCGTTGTGCGATAATGATGTCTCTTTTCTGACCCGAGATTCCCTACATCCATTTGATCGGTTAGCATTATCCCCGGAGTATCGACAGCATAGTAAAAGGTGACACTCTGTTCATTGCCGACCTGGTAAAATCCCTCATGTCCGAGCGGGGTGTTTGGACCATAGGTTTGATGACCATGTTTCACTTCTGAATAAAAAATATAGAGGTCGGGCAAGAAGAAACGGTAAAGACAACCCGATCCACCAATGGCAACAGGAGCCCCAAAGAGGGCGAACGTTTTAGGCTTTAAGCCCCAGCCAAAACCCTGGTCATCCTCAAAACCATTGCCTTCGATCTGGGGTGTTCCGCTTTCGTCGAAATAGGTGCGTTCATTTTCTTCCATACTGGTATTCCAGCGCTGGCTGATGTGACCTACTACGTGTCCTTGTCCGGTGGTCTTGAGATAATTATAATCGTACCCTTCAATACGAGGGAACGATCGTGAAAAAGCGGCATGGAAATAACCTGCGTTACCTTTAGGATAAATACCCGTCGTTTCCTGATCGTATACGAATCTGAAAGCAAGCTTGTTTATGGAGGTAGTAGATTTGTTCTCAATCACCACACGTGCAGATGTCCAAAAAGGCATTGGGAAAAGACAGTACATTCCTTTTTCAGCGTGATAACCTATGGGCAATGCTGAATAAGTGGCGTGGATACTGTCGGGATAACTGCCAAAAAACGAACCTATTGGCGCTTCAACCTTAGGAGTTGTCTCCCCGTCAAAATAAATTTTCAGCCAGGTATCAAACAATGTTTCTTTTGACAATGGTGACAAGTTGAGCCTCATTTCGGTAATAGAACCCTTCCCGGAGAGGTTCAGAATATCCCTGGCCTTGCCACTGTCCAGGGTTACGAAATTTTCCACAACATGGCCTGAGTCTACGATCCCCGAGTTGTCCATCATGCCCAGGTGGCTCCACTTGTCGATCACACCGGACATATCCATTGGTTTGGACCAGGAAGGGAAGCCTGGATCCTGTGTGAAAAGCTGGTAAGTGTACTGATACCAATGCGATCGGCGCTGGGGTATTTTTCCGGTTTTACCCGTCCATGGCTCGAAGTTTTTTGGTCCGGGTCCGCCGGGCTCCCTGGTGAGACTTACTTTCAATCGCTTTTTGAAGAACATCGGGCAATACATCACCCGGTAATCCTTACCTCCATCATCAGCCAGTGGAGATTGGAAAATACCTAGCGGATTCTTGTCGCTGAAGAATTCTGAAACGTCCATATCAATACGCGGCTGCGGTTCATCATCAAAATAATACCTGATGTTGATCCCGTTAGTGTTTTCATGCCAGATGTTCATGTGCTGTCTGGATAAAAGACCAGGGCCAAAAGCATCAAAGATCACCAGCTCCCCATTAGGTTCAGTGTAGAGCGGAAAATATTCGTGATCATAATTATCGCCGGCTCTGTCATAGGCGCTCGTCTGATAGGTTTGAACGCCTCTGCGTAACAGGGGTAGTGATTTGAGATCAGGGAAGCCATTCTTATCGTTAAGGAATGGCGTAGTTCCCCAGGAGTATGAGGTGTTTTCTTCACTCTTAATTTCTGTTAATTTTTGCCCGGAAACTGTTCCATGCATGAATAGAATCAATACCAACCAAAATATATTGGTGCTTTTCATCTGTATATTTTTAGTCTCTATTTGTAAACAAATCTTTCCATGATCAGATTTAGCATTCTATCATTTGATAGAATGTAATTCTGATCATGTAAGATTAATATTTATACTTCAATTACAGGGATTAATAACCCGGGTTTTGGACCAGTTTATTGTTTTTATTCATTTCATCGCGCATGATCGGGAAGAAATAAGCTTTATCGAGCCAAGCCCTGTTATCGTCAAGAGATTCCTCATTAGTGAAAATTGGATCTCCCCATGTTGAGCCATCCGGTCTGCGATAGCCTGTAGCAGCTTCGTTGGTGATGTATTTGACATCAACCTTATGCATCGTTTTATAAGCTTCAGGTCCTACTAGCCATCTGCGCACGTCCCAGAAACGCTGATTTTCATAAGCAAATTCTATGCGGCGTTCGTGTCTGTATGCCTTTCGTAAGACATCTCCTGACAATGAAGCATCCAAATCAGGTTGTCCGGCGCGTGTTCTAATCATGTTGATATAAGTGCGGGCTTCGTTATCTTCTCCAAGTTCTATACATGCTTCTGCATAGTTTAGAAGCACTTCGGCATAACGAAAATGGCGGAAAGGAACAGTCTGGGCATCTTGGGAAGTAAATTGCATTGGAGAGTTGGGATCAATCATTTTCTGAGTATAATAACCGGTAAAACCACCATTGGCAACATTGATAGTACCATATCGGCTGTCAACACCACCTATTAGCATGGTTCCCTGTGTATTATAAACCCTGCCTACCTGTATTTTATTAAACGGATCAAGAGCTTTTGTTGCATCCGGACGTGGCCTGTAATCTGCACCTTCGTAAAGAATTGTTGCATAGAAACGGGCTTCCCTATTGGCATATGGGTTGACCTTTTGGACAGGATTGTTCCAATCGAATTTGCTTCCATCCTTCATTTCATAATCATCCACCAATTCGCTAAAAGGCGTTTGGTTACCCCAGCTATTATAACCATTAGGCATAGTGGCCAAGGCAGGTCTGTATAGAAGCCAGCCTTCATCAGTTACCGGGTTCTGATACTGCAACAGGATATCTTCGCTGCTTACTTTTGAATTAAAATAGTCGATAAAATTTTGTGCTACATTATCCGTTAGACCTGGGTTTTTCTGATTCAGATCATACAAAGTAAGATCCATAACTGCTTTGGCAGCATCTTTGGCAGCGCGCCAGCGAGTCAGGGCATCTCCACCAACATAACCTTGAAGTTCAGGATTAGTGGATCCTAAGGTGACTACGCTATTCTTCGAGGGATTGTGCAAATCACTTGCCGCATACAGAAGCACACGGGCCTTAAGGGCCAAGGCGGCGCCTTTGGTTATTCGTCCCTGCAGATCGCCTGTGTAGGTTTCAGGTAATAGCAATGCCGCCGTGTCGAGCTGGCTAGTAATAAAATTGATACATTCTTCATATGTGTTACGGGGAATAGCGAAATCATCGCTTAATCCGTACACTTTAGTAATTAATGGAACACCTCCATATAAAGAAACTAAATGATGGTAAGACATAGCCCGGAGGAAATAAACCTCTCCTTTTATTCTTTTTTGCCATGTCGCATCCACATCAGGAACACCATCAATCTTGGAGAAAAACATATTGGCTAATCTCACGTTCTTGTATTGGGGAGCCCAGCTAAAATGATTCATTTGCGGTGCATAACCTGAACTCCATTCTTGTAAATTATCAGGAGTAATGAGTGATTTATTAAAATTAATAGTAACGCTCCAGTTAGTCCTGGATTCATCAACAAAATCACTTAATCGTTTCATGCCAAATGGCCATCCGAAGCAGTTCTTGTATATGTTACTGACGAATGCTTCGATCAAAGCCTGATCCTTCCATACCGCAATCTCGGAGTATTCACCTAAAGGAGAAAGATTTAGAAATTCTTTATCTTTCTTGCATGATAATATCTGGGTGATGATCAATAACACCATCATGCCATAAAATATAATCTTTTTCATTGATTCAGTTTTTAAAAAGTTAATTTTAGACCTCCGTTCAAGGTCCGTTGAAGAGGATATGTTTGGCCCCCTGAAACTTCCGGATCAATCAGTTTATTTTTACACAGGGTAAGCAGGTTAACTCCATTTACATAGATCCTGCAACCGCCAATACCCAATCGATTAATTAATTCGGGTGTAAAGCTGTATCCGATTTCAAAGTTTTTTAAACGTAAATAATCATTAGAGCGAAGCCAGAAGGTATTGGTTTGGGTGGCCCAGTACTGGGTTTGAAAATCCCATGCTTTTGGATAGGCGGTGATTGTATTTTCGGGAGTCCAGCGATTGTCGGCGTATTCTTTATAGTAGTTTCCTCCTGTACCCGATTCTACATAAATTCTTTGTTCTGCACCGGCCGCTCCTTGAAACAGAAGTGTCAGGTCGAATTGTTTGTATTGCAGATCTATATTGAATGCTCCGATAAATGTTGGCATGTCGGTCTTATTATCTCGTACCATGTCAAGTCCATCAATTACTCCGTCGCCATTTACGTCTTTAAATATCACATCACCAGGTTGCGCACCAGCCCAATGAGGATATGCATCCACTGCTGCCTGATCTTTAAAAATACCTATAGCCTGATAATTCAATGCAGCACCCATAGGTCTGCCAGTGGATTGCTGATAATCAGGTACACCTGGCGTTTCATCCCAGAAAACGATTTTGTTTTTTGAATAGCTTGCATTTGCAGAAACATTAAATGTGAATTCTCCTATTTTATCCATGTAACTGATTACCATTTCAAAACCGCGGTTGCTTACTTTACCAATATTCTGGCGCGGTAAAGTCAATCCGGAAGAACTTGGTACGGATGCATTGCGCCAATACAGGATGTTTGATCGCATATTGCTGAAATAATTGGCTCCCACCGATAATTTTTTATTAAAAAATTTAGCATCAAAACCAAAGTTCGATTGGTTGGCAACTTCCCAGGTAACATCGGGATTGGGAATACGCAGCTCGTTTAACATTTTGCTTATATTACTAACATTAAATACATACCAGCTATTATCCACAAAACCGAACGATGACAGATATTGAAACTCATCTATCCTGTCATTACCTGTCTGACCCCAGGATGCGTTAAACTTAAGGTCGTCAAGGAATGTTATATTATCCTTCCAGAATTTTTCTTCTGAAATGCGCCATCCTGCGGAGATACCAGGGAAGAAACCAAATTGTTTTCCTACAGGAAACATGTATGAACCATCATATCTCCAAACAAATTCGAATAGATATTTTTCACTGTAATCATAATTGAAGCGCCCGAAGTAATTCAGACGTGCACTGTGGGTTGAAGATCCTGTATTTGTCAGATATGAATCGACCGCGCCGGCAAACAACTCGTCTATTCCCGTGGAAATAAAATTCTTGCGGAAGGCGCTGAAATTACTACTATAACCCGTCTGCCGCTCTGTTCCTGCCATTAGTTTAATTTTATGCTGACTACCTATGGTACGCTCATAAGTTGCATAAGCATTCAAGGTAATTCTCTGTCCATTGGTCTCCGCCTGACTCAATTCAGGCGCCAGTAAACCCGATTTGGTTTTGGTAAGTATGTGATCTGCATTTCCGTCCCAGTTGTATAAATACCAGGGTTTTCCAAAACTTTTGGAAGCATAGAAGCTTTTGTCGAAAGAGGCATTCCCCTGCACTGATAATCCTTGTACCCAAGGAATGGTTATGATTGTTTTCAAATTGCTCTCTAAACTATATGTGTCGTATTTAGAATATCCAATCGCATCTGTACTGGTAACTACCGGGTTTTCTCCAAATTCCTGGTAATCCGGCCCGACAAATCCATTGGGCCAGTAAGCAGGGGCGTTTGGAAGACCGCGTAAAAGACTACGGAAGATGGCCCCGGTTCCATGTCCGGCCCCGCTATAAGGATCTTTTCTGGATTCCTGACGCCCTGATAAATCAAGATTTACAGAAATGTTTTTAGAAACTTTCGCATCAATATTGCTTCGAAAATCGTACTGATGGTAATTTGTATTACTATTTTTATAAACGCCATCTTCAAACCGCGAGGCCAGACTGGTAAAATATTTGATGCTTTCAGTACCTCCAGTAAGGGAAATATTTTCATAGTTCTGGCTGGACCAGGGTTTAAATACCTCTTTAAACCAGCCGGTGTTGGGATGACCCCAGGGATCAGAGCCATCGCTATACTTTTGAATATCTTCAGCGGAATATTTTTGATACCTGCCACCTGATGGATTATTATAAAAAGCCATTTCATTTATCATTGTTGTATATTGGGAGGCATCAGCCATTTTAGGAATGCGGGTTGGCTGATTGAACCCTCTGTTCACATCAATAGAAATTTTAGGCTTGCCGACTATACCTCGTTTTGTAGTGACCAGTATGACTCCATTCGCTGCCTGGGCTCCATAGATAGCTGCTGATGCATCCTTTAAGATGTTAATGCTTTCTATATCAGCAGGATTGATGCGCTCCAAGCCTCGACCGGCTATACCATCAACCACAATCAGAGGATCATTGTTACCAAGTGTATTTGATCCGCGGATACGTAACGTAGCCCCATCATTTCCAGGTTCCCCGGTACGCGTAACAGTGGTAAGACCAGGTAAACGACCTATTAAGCTGTTCGTTACGTTTATTGCAGAAGAATGTAAGATTTCATTGCCTTTGACTGAAGAGACAGCTCCGGTCAAGGTTACTTTTTTTGTCGTTCCATAACCAACCACAACAACTTCTTCAAGATCAATAGCCTCCTCTATCAACACAACATCAATAAGCATTCGATCGTCTGATAAAATTTCCTGCATTTTCATGCCAATAAAAGAGAAGATTAGTGTGGCATTCTTAGGTGTATTATTTATGGTGTATTTACCTGAAGCATCAGTAAGACTACCGAGCGTAGTTCCTTTCAGGAGAACAGTAACCCCTGGCAATGGATTTCCCTTTTCATCGGTAACAGTTCCGGTAATTTTCAATTGTTGCTGGCTGCCAAGCTGTGCGAAACTGTTTTGATTGGCTTTGTCGGTCAGAACAATCTGCCGGTCAACAACAGTCCAACACGCATCGGTTTCACGGAACAGGTCGCTTAGTATTTCGCTGATCTTTTGATCATTGACGTCCACCGATACTTTGCGATTGACATCAACAAGTTTACCGTTGTAGAGAAAGAAGAACTCGCTGTTGTCTTCGATCTTGCTTAGTACTTCTTTGACAGTCGCATCTTCAAGGTGCAAGGTCATTCTGGCAGTTTGGGAGTAGGCTTCAGTAGCCATCAGTCTGGTAATGGCTAAAAAGAACAGAACCATAGTTAGCTTCATTGTCATCCAGATTTTTCGGAGATGCACATTTTTTTGACATCTCAGCATTACACACAGGTTTTTTTTCATAACTTTGAAATGGTTTTAGTTTAGTACTAATAATCACGGCTATCTTTCGAACAAAAAGAGAACCGGTTTTATACCGGGGGTGATGGGGTCAAACATCATTCCCGGTATTTTTTAAATATTTTTCTTCATAAGGTAAATCTTTTGTTTTGTGAATTCATTGTCAGGCAGCGCTTTGTTTTCCATTATCCGGTAATCGATCGGCGCCGACATTTTTAACAACTTCAACACCTGTTCAAGGTTTTCGTTTCTAAAAGTTGCCGTATAGATATAACTTTTTATTTCAGGATCATTGACAACAATCTCAACATTGAACCAACGGCTCAACCGTCTGATTACATCTTCCATCGGGTCATCACGGAAAATAAGATTGCCATCGCGCCATGAAATATATTTGTCAACCTCAACATCGTTAGTATTAACTTCAAGGGATTCCTTTTTAAAAACGGCTCTTTGCCCGGGATGTATCGTACCATATTCTTTTTTAACCGGCCCTTTTTCTGCTGATAACCTTACCTTTCCTTCAATGAGTGTTACTTCCGACTGTGTGTCGTCATCATAACTCACAACATTAAACGAAGTGCCTGAAACATCAATGTTAAGTTCCTTTGCATTCACTCTGAAAGGTTGTTTTTCATTTTTTGCCACCTCAAAAAATGCTTCTCCGCTCAGCTTCACCTCCCTCATATCTCGGGCAAAACGGATCGGGAATTGCAGTTCGGAGCCTGAATTCAGCCAAACCTTTGTATCATCGTCAAGCGAAAACTTTGTTACCATTCCCTGCCGTGAAGTGACGGTTTGCATTATCACATATTCTTCCGGTAATTTTTTCATGGAGAGATTTCGTATTGTAAGATAACCGGAATAGACCAACAACGGGAGCAGCAATATTGCAGCAACACGATGAATATTAATCCGCCATTTTGAAAAATAAGGTTGAGATAATCTTGTACTGATTTTTTTCAAAGCGTCGAACGAGCTAAACTGTTCCATTTCACGCAACAGGGGTATGGCTTCCCATGCTTTCAGGCTTTCCCGGTAGAGCGCTTCGTTTTCGGGTGACTCTTTTTTCCATTCATCGACAATCAGCCGATTTTTATCAGACAATTCACCTGACAAATATCCGGGCAATAACTCTTCAATTTCAACAGAACTAAACTTCATCTTTTTTAATCAAAATTATAAAACTCAACAATGCTCATTCTCCTGTCCGGTACTAAGACGACAAAAGTCAATGGAACACATATACCCGGGATCTTTTTTTTGATTTTGTTGCAATTTCCCCGGAACTAATTCTTAATATGGTCTGCACCCGATGAATCACAGGCAGGGTTATCCGATAAGCCAGATAACCAGCCAAAGCGGAAGATATTCAATAAGTTTTTTTCTGAGGACTTTCAATGAATTGCTGATCTGTAACTCGACGGTTCGTTTAGAGATTCCCATCTGTTCGGATATCTCCTGGTTTGACAAGCCGTTGAGACGGCTCAATTCAAAAATCTCACGACAGCGGGGTGAAAGTTTTTCCAGGCTTTTTTGGATAGCCTGGCGAAGTTCGGATTCTGCGAAATAGTGATCAGTCGGGTTATCGCCACTCTCTGCAGAGAAAAGAATATAGGAGCGGTATTTTTCAATGACCTTTTGATGCTTTTGGAAGTCGAGGCATCGGTTTTTGACACCCGTAAAAAGGTATGACTTCAGTGATGACCGGATTTCCAAATGCGGAGCCTCTATCCAGAGAGAGACAAAAAAGTCCTGCACCAGGTCTTCACCTGCATTAGAGGCATTGAGATACTTCATTGAAAAAGCACAAAGAGATGAATAGTAATAGTTGAAAATATAATCAAATACTGCTTTATCCCTATGTATAAGCCCATCTATAAGTAAAAGATCTTTCAAAGTTGGTCGGTTAGTTTTACAAAAATAAAATTAATTTCTTTATGACAATGATTAATGATCCGGAAATAGAAATTCTTTGACAACCACTTTTCAAACATGTAATAGATTTGGTTAACAAACTTGGTTTACAGAGAATGATCAGGAAACATCATTACGACTGTTACTGCAAGTCTTTTAAGACAAGAGTACAATTCTTAACCCCGGTAGTCGGATTATTGAGTTGATGTGATATAATGACTAGATTATCTGTAAGATTGGGGGATTTTTTTACTTATGGCGACACTCCCCACACTCCCACTTCCGTCGTCTTTTGATATTGCACTTTTTTGCAGACCAACGTACAAGCAGTGCATCTTACTTTGCTCTTGATTTTTTTATTAATGTGAAAGTAACCCGGAAAGAGTAGTCCCTGAGTCATTACTCACTTTTAATCAAGCTGCTGTCAATTTGAAAAAATTGCTTATTACAGCTTGAAAATATAAATTTTATTTTTACATAAGCATTACTTTTTAATATACTATAAACCCCAATTATTAGGGTTTATCATACAATAATAAGTAATGACCAGAAGTACATATATATCTGAAAATTTAACCCGTCAACAAATTGATTTTATGTTGTCGTTAGACGATTACGACCCGGATATTTTCACACTGGATGAACTCAAACAACAATTTAGCCAGCACTTTAATTACATTAATGAACTGGCAGAAAATTTAGTTCATAAAAAAATGGCATTTAAAGGACACATTTTTACTGGTATAGAGCAACTGATAAATCCCGAAAACGACAAACAGCTTTCAGCATCTTGGAAGAATAGTTTAGCATATCAAATTACAGGGGAGTTGCCGGATTATGAAAATGTTAACCCAACTTGCATTTCTTAATTTGTAAATCTCTCAATATCATTTAAATAGTCATTTATTAATTATATTTCGGGTACAACAGATTTTTTCATAAAAAATGGTTGCTGTTTATAGTTTCAGATCTCCTGATCCGCAGCTAAACTATATTGTCGCAGTTTTGTAGATTAGTTTTAAATCAGTGCCTGGATAAATTGTTTCAGTATCGTTTAAAATTTGGCAAATATTTTCAATTGCGTTGTTGTCCCTTTTTGTAGCAAGGGCATACAGAGTAATTGTAATTGAATTATTTTTATAATCTGGCAACAAGTCTGCTTTTGTAAATATAATGCTTTTTACCAGCACCCTGATTTCGTTAGTTTTCTTTTTGTAATCTACTGCAAGCATATTGGCAAAAGCTGTTTCGGCCCTGTAGCAAATCATTTTAATGATATTTTGAAGATGCTTGCTTTCTGTTTTTAGCTTGTTATATCTTTCTGAAATGGGCATATCCGCGATGGTGATTTTATATGGTTGTTGTTTTCTTTTTTCAATAATGTCTTCCCCCTCATTTTCAAGTACTTCCAATTCTTCTCTTATCTTCAATTGTTTGTTTAGACTTTGGTTTGTCTGTTCCAATTCAGTTTTGGTATTTTCTTCTTCCAATGAAAAAAGCCGGGCCTTTCCACGGGCAATTTTTTCTCTTGTTTTTTTGAGGTGATGGGTCAGATTACTATACTCCCGATTAACAACCATTATGTTCTTATCTAACTCATCTATTCCATATTGCATTATTTTGTCAAGGTCGTATTCCTGTCTCATGTACCTAAAAAAGTTTTCTTGGACCCAACGGGCAAACATGTACTGGGCAATAAGAATGATGGATAGTTTTCGGTTTGTCGTAATAACGCTGGTT
>Ga0209638_1002518_pt1 | contig 11210 bp, 3 predicted proteins | sample BarGraNGADG00211_FD_184490 | JGI IMG/M metagenome (GOLD analysis project Ga0209638, IMG submission 184490) | Arctic peat soil microbial communities from Barrow, Alaska - Barrow Graham LP Ref core NGADG0002-211 (SPAdes) (version 2) | ecosystem: Environmental > Terrestrial > Soil > Wetlands > Peat... | reverse complement strand
GAGAACGGCGGCTGGGTCGCCATCGGGCTCCCATTCTGGTCGAGGGCGGTCGCGGTGAACTGCTGGGCCGCGCCGGTCAGGACGTTCGCGCTCGTGGGCGAGACGGCAATCGAGGTCAGCGTCTGCTGGACGCCGCAGCCCGGGAACCTGAAGGACGTGATCCAGGTGCTCCAGTTGAACGTCCCGCTCGCCTTCAGGTACTCGTTCGTATACCAGAACGTGCAGTCATCGGCCGGGTCGATCGTCATCGCGCTGTAGTCGCCCCAGCGCGAGAGGTTCGCCAGTTGGGACCCGGTCCCGGCCTTGACGATGACCTCCGTCGAGAGAGTCCCGGCCGGATCGCTGGGCGTGCGACTCGCATACGCGATCGACGGATAGACAGAGCCGCTCGACACGCTGTAACCGACGGCGATGTCGCCTGCGCCGTCCATCGCGATGCTGCCCATCCACCGATACGAGGCATCGGGCGCATAGGTGCCCTGCTGGTAGAGGATCGGTGCGGCGCTCGCCATTGTCTGGCCACTCGCGTTCCGGAGCTCGTACCAGCGGATGCCCGTGGACGTGCCGGCGGTGACGCTGTGATCGACGACGAGGGCCTCATGGTCGCCGAAGTTGCGGTACGCGAGCCGGTACATGACCCGATCGGCGAGCGAGTCGAGCTTCTGGCTCGTCCCGGGCTGCGGGATGCAGGTGCCGCCGTTGCACGCGGCGCTGAACGGGGCGACCGAGATGACCGTCGGGCCGGTGAGCGTCGTGTTCGCCGGCGTCGTCCAGTCGACGTGGAACTTCCAGAGATCGAGCGAGCTGCTGCCATAGCCGACGAACATCTCCGGGGTCCCGTAGGGCGGCGCCTTCATCCCGTCGACGTCGGCCGGCAGGACGGGACCGTAGCTGTTCGAGATCTGGAAGCACTGCTGGGTCGCCGCTGCCCCGGCGAGCATCGCAGTTCGATTGTAGGCGCAGACCATCGGACCGGCGTAGGACGAACCGTTCAGGAAGATGTTGGCGCTCAGGTAGTAGCCGTCGGGCCAGACGCCGAGCTTCGGGTAGTCGTTGAAGTTCGTGTTGCCGTAGCTGAATGCGTACCGGTTGTACGAGCCGGTTGCGTCAGACGTCGTCGAGACGGCGACGCACTGGAGGTACGGCGTCGTCGAGATCGAGAACTGGGTGAAGATCCAGCGCTGCGCGGCCTTGTCGTACTGGACGATCGGGTCGCCGTCGTTGTTCGTCTGGCAGCCCCCGCCGAACCCGGACCAGAGGGTGTTGCCCGCGACGGGGCCCAGGATCTTCGTGCCGGTCGTCTTGTCGAAGACCGCGAAGGCGGTGTTCACCCACTGGACGTACTGCGTAGTCCCAACGGCCCCGTTCGTGTCGGGCGGGGCGTAGTGGTCGCTGAAGCCGTAGTCGCCTTGGCCGACTCCCGCGAACCCGATCCCGGCGGTTGTCGCAGCAGAGGTGCTGGCGGAGCTCTGGAGGGCGCCGTCCGGCATGTTTGGATAGGTCCGACCGGTGAGCCGGATCGGCTGCTCGGTCAGCTTCCGTGCGCTCGGCGATGCGGGCGCCATCCCGCGGAGGGGCGGCGAGACGTCGTGGTGGATGGCTGCCGAGACCTGCACCGATCCTGCACTCGGCTGGGCGGCCAGCACCGACCCGCAGATGCGGCCGTGACGATCAGCGATGAGCCGAGCAGCAACGCCGCAGCGGCGCCCGCACCGAGACGGCGAGCGACGGGCGTGGAGTGGGACGACGCCACGTTGGACCTCCAGGGGCCTCGATGTACGACCCGGACCAGGTCGCGAGCCCCGGTTGTACTCCCGGTGACGGGGCGTGTCAATCGACGCGTTCGAACCGCGTTGCTGCGTCGCACCCGCAATCGCGACGCGGCGGCAACTTCGCGGGCCCTTATCTACTACCCGTCAACGCTCACGCTCACGCGAGCGTGGCGAGGGGTCGCACGTCGCGGCGCATCCCGAGTCACGGTCGCCGCGGGCTCAGGCTCCCGGTTCCTTCAGACGCGGGACGCGTCCCGTGCGCGAGACCCCTTGGATGCGGGCGACTCTGGCTGCCGGCTCACGGCCTCGTCCAGCCGCGCCAGGAATGGCGTCGCACCGAGTCGGATGAGGATCTCCCGGGCAGCGTCCGCGGCGCCGCGGACCTCCCGCTCGGCCGGGTCGAGGAGCGTGGCCATCTCGATCGCCGTGAAGGCCTCGTCGAGGGGCATCCCACTGTCGCGGAAGCGTCGCAGAGCGTCGCGGTAGAGAGCGAGGGCGTCGGAGGGACGGCCGTCGAGGGCGGCAAGCCCGGCACGAATGGAAGCTCTTCGAGCGTCGATTGCCGGGCCGTGCAGGCCAGTCGCGTCGAGCCCGGCGAGGTCCGCCGCGGTCGACGCCGCATCGCGGGCCAGGAGGGACGCACGGGCAGCCAGGACGTAGCAGACCGGCGCGTACTCCGCCGTCATCGCGGCTGCCTGCCGGTATTCCTGCGCGGCGTCGTCGAGGAGTCCGTGCGCGAAAGCGCGGTCGGCGCGCGCGACCGGGGCAGAGATCAGGATGGCGGGCTCGCTCGTGTCCCCGACGAGGCGCACGATCTCGTCGACGAGCTGGTCGACGGGATCGCCTCGCCAGCTGCCGATCTGGACCAGGCGGCCGAGGGCGATGATCCGGTCTTCCCGGTCGAGATCGCCGGCGAGCAGCTCCTGGAATTCGGGCAACGTCAGGTCCCAGTCACCGGTCCACACGGCGACCTCTGCCGCGTTGGTGAGGAGGACGAGGGCCTGTCGCCGCTGGCCGAGGCGGCGAGATTCGGCCAGCCCCGCTCGGGCAATCTCGAGCGCCGCTCGCGGATCGCCGGGGGCAAGGAGTGCCCCGAGGTTGACCCGGGCGCGGAGGGCCGTCGCCGCGAGGCCGTGCCGTTCGGCGAGGTGCAAGCCGCCCTCGATCTCGGCGAGCGCCTCGTAGCCCCGGCCGAAGTAGCCGAATGCCGTGCCCTTGGTGATCAGCGTATCGGCGACCAGCTCGACGAGATCGGCTCGCTCGGCTGCGGCAAGCGCCCGGTCCGCGACCTCGATCGCACGATCGGGCTGCTCGTGGAACATGTAGGCCCGGGCGAGCTGGCCGAGGAGCGCGATGAAGCCGCGATCGGCGCCGAGGTCGGCGAACTCCAGGGCCGCGGGTTCGAGGACGGCGAGCGCCTGCTCGGTGCGATAGGGCGTCGCGAGCGCCCGCCCGAGGGCGGCCGTGGCCCTCGCCTCCGCCTCCCGGTCCTTTCGCTCGCGGTGGTTCGCGACCGCCCGGCGCAGGAACTCCTCCGCCACGTCGTGGTGGGCGGCCGCCGAGGCGGACTCGCCGGCCCGCTCGAGGAACTCGGCCGTCTCGGCCGGGTCGGCCGTGACCGTGAGCGCCTGGCGGAGGAAGGCCAGGGCCTGGTCGTGGGAGCCGAGGGCCGTGGCCCGGTCCGCCGCCGCGACGAGGGCGATCCGGGCCTGTGCGGCGAGCGCGTCGGCCTCGGGACCCTCGCTGGCGTTCGCATGGGCCGCGAGGTAGTGGCCGGCAAGGCCGCCGGCCAGCTCGTCGGAGCCGAGGCTCTCGAAGAAGCGCGCCGCAGCGAGGTGGCGTCGCTTGCGGTCGGGCTTCGCGAGCGTGTTGTAGGCGACCTCGCGGATCAGCGCCTGGACAAACGCGTACTGGCCCCGCTCCGGGCTGCGGGGGTCTGTCTCGAGGGTCAGGAGCTCCCGGCGGACGAATGCGTGCAGGCGCGGCTCGAGCTCCAGCTCGCCGACCCCCGAGACCGCCGACAGCCCAGCCAGCGTGAAGCTCTGCCCCAGAACGGCGGCGTCGCTGACGAGGGCGCGATCCTCCGCGGCGAGCCCGTCGAGGCGGGACGCGATGAGCGCGGTGAGCGTCCCGGGCACCGCGAGGCTCGTGAGGTCGCCCACCGGGCGGTAGATCCCACCCTCCAGCGCCAGCCGTCCGTCCGCGAGGAGCATCCGGACGGTCTCGACCGCGTAGAGCGGGATCCCGTCCGCGCGCGCCACGATCGAGCGGATCGCGGAGTCGGGGAGTCCCGGCACGAGACCGGCCAGGAGCTGGCGCATCGCGGGCTCCTGGAGGGGCTCGAGGTAGATCGAGGTGAAGTTGCGCTTGCCGGCACCCCAATCGGGGCGCTTCTCGAGGAGCTCGGGCCGGGCGAGGGTGACCACGTAAATCGAGTGGCCGCGGCTCCACTCCAGGAGGTGGTCCACGAAGTCGAGCAGGCCGGTGTCGGCGAAGTGATGGTCCTCGAAGACCATGACCACCGGGGCCGTGGCGGCCATCCGCTCGAAGTACGTCCGCCAGGCGCCGAACAGCTGCTCCGAGCGGACGCCCGACTCGACCCCGAGGAGGGCGAGGAGGGCGGGCTCGATCCAGCGGCGCTCGGACTCGTCGGCGACGTGGGTCGCGAGGGTCTCGGCGATCCTGGCCCGCGTGGTCGGCTCGTCGTCGGTCTCGAGCAGCCCGGCCCGCCGGCGGACCATCTCGCCGAGGGCCCAGAAGCTGATTCCGTCCCCATAGGCCGGCGAACGGCCGTCGTGGTAGCGGACGGTCTCGACGAGTCCGTCGATGTACTTGAGGAACTCCCAGGCGAGGCGGGTCTTCCCGATCCCGGCCGGGCCGATGACCGAGATGAGGCGCGCTCGCTTCTCCCGGCTCGTGGCGTGGAACAGGTCCTTCAGCAGGCGCAGCTCGTCGTCGCGGCCGACGAACGGGGCCTCCAGGGTCTCCGACCGCCTGCGGCCACCCCGCTCGGCGACGACGCGGAGCGCGCGCCAGGCGGGGACCGGTGCGGTCTTGCCCTTGAGCTGCTGGGCGCCGACCTCCTCGAAGACGATCGCGGCGGACGCCGCCCGTTGAGTGCCCTCGCCGACGAGGACGGTGCCCGGCTCGGCAACGGACTGCAGGCGCGAGGCCGTGTTGACAAGGTCGCCGGCCACCATGCCCTGGCCGACGGCCCCGATCGTCACCGCGGCTTCGCCCGTCAGGACCCCGGCCCGAGCCTGGATCGAGGGTCCGAGTGAACGGACGGATTCGACCAGCTCCAGCCCCGCCCGGACTGCGCGCTCGGCGTCGTCCTCGTGCGCCGTCGGGGCGCCCCAGACGGCCATCACCGCGTCCCCGATGAACTTCTCCACCGTGCCGCCGTAGCGCGCGATCACGTCCCGGCCCAGGTCGAAGTACCGGCTCAGCAGCTCCCGGGTATCCTCGGCGTCGCGCCCCTCGGCCAGGGACGTGAAGCCGACGAGGTCGGCGAACAGGATCGAGACGAGCCGACGCTCGGCGAGCGGTGCCACGACCGCGGACGCGAGCCCGGGCCGGGTGGTCACCGCCGCGGAGGGTGCGGCTCCAGTGCCCAGCGGGGTCGCACACTCGCCACAGAACTTCGCGTCGGCAGCGTTGGCGGCTCCGCACGACGGACAGGCCAGCGCCAGTCGCGCCGCGCATTCCTTGCAGAACTTGCGTCCTGCTTCGTTCTCCGTCCCACAGTTCGAGCAGACCATGCCCGCAGCGACCCCCAACCGTTGGCGTAGGTGCGAGAGCGTATCCCACCTCGGGCCGGGCCGCGAGCGGCCACGCCCGGCGTGGGCGGCCACAGCGCGGCGCGAGCGGCCACGCCCGGCGTGGTGTCAGTCTTCAGGACACCCGGGACGGAGCTCCCTGGCGGGCGGCCTCGAGCTGCCCGAGAAGCGGCACCGCGCGCAGCCCGGTCAGGATCTCGCTCGCCTCGGCGATCGCCGGTGCCAGCTCCGGAACCGAGCCGAGAAGCCGACAGGCACCGATCACGCTTGTCGCGAGGAGCAGCGGCATCCCGAGGTCACGGAAGAGGCTGAACGCCTCGCGGTACCGCGTCAGGGCCATCGAACGATCGCCCGCGAGGGCGGCCCGCGCGGCGCCGATCTCGACGCGCAGCGCGTGCGCCCAGCGGCCGGTGGCCCGCTGGAGCGCCCCCTCGCACTGCGCGAGGCCGTCCCCGTTCGCGCCCCACGCGGCCGCCTGGATCCCGACAGCCGCCGCCCAGGCCTGCCAGGCGGAGCCCCAATCCGATCGAAGGACGAAGGACGTCTGTTCGAATGCCTTCGCGGGCGACCCGGCGGCCAGGTGGGCCCATGCGGTGTCCAGCGCGACATGCATCTGCCACTGGGTGTCGTTGCCCTCCGCGATCTCGGCGCGAATCGATCCGAGAGCCGCGACCTGCTGCTCCGGGTCCTCGCGCATCGCGGCCAGAAAGGCGCGCAGGGTCCCGTGGAACACACGGTCGCCCTGCGAAGGGAACCCCTCGTCGCGCAGCCCGTCCAAGCGTGCCTCGACCCAGTCCCACTCCACCCCCAGCCAGGTGCTCGGGCGACAGATGACCACGGTCAGGTCGAAGACCCACTCGCTAAGCCCGAGCCGACGGGCCTTGTCGAGCCCCGGGCGCAGGACCTCCATCGCCCGGATCGGGTCGTCGATGTCCGAGAACCAGAGGTTCTGGCGGGCGCGGAGCTCCGGTCGCACGAGGCCGTGCGCTTCGGAGATCGCGAGCGCTCCCCGAAGCAGCGCGATGCCCTCCTGGAGCCGGCCGATCGAGGTGAGGGACGTGCCTTTCGTGTTGAGGCTCTCCGCAAGCGGCTCGAAGAGCTCGAACTGCTCGGCGATCGGCAGCGCGCGGTCGGCGGCGGCGATCGCCTCGTCGTCGCGCCCCGAGCGCATGTACGCCCGCGCAAGCTCGGCCACGAGGTAGGCCATGCCCTCAGGCGCCTCCTCTGGCCCGAACTCGTCGACCGCCTGGCGCAGCAGCTCCAGGGCTTCGCCCACGTGGCCCCCGGTGAGGAGGACACGGCCGAGCTCTGCGATGGCGGCGGCCGCGGCGGATCGATCGGAGCCGGCGCGACGGACCTCCACGAGCCGCTCGAAGTAGCCGCGCGCGACCTCCAGGTGCCCGGCATGGTCAGCCTCGCGGCCGGCGGCCTCCCAGAGCGCTGCCCGCTGCGCCGGGTCGGTGGTGATCGCCTCGGCCTGTTCGAGATACCCGAGCGCCTGGTCATGGGACCCGAGGGCGGCGGCCCGGTCCGCCGCGCCGCGCAGGGCGATCCGGGCCTGGGCGGCGAGCGCGTCCGCCTCGGGACCGTCCGGTGCGTTCGCGTGGGCTGCCACGTAGTGGCCGGCCAGCGCCCCGGCCAGCTCGTCGGTCGGGAGCGCCTCGAAGATCCGGGCGACCGCGAGGTGCTTCGCCTTGCGGTCGGTACGGGAGAGCGTGTTGTAGGCCACTTCGCGTATGAGCGCCTGCACGAATGCGTACTGGCCGCGCTCCGCGGACCGGGCGTCCGCCTCCAGGGCGAGGATCTCCTGCCGGACGAGCGCCCGGAGGCGCGGCTCCAGGTCGTGGATCGCCATGCCCGTCAGCGCGGACAGGCTCTCGAGCGTGAAGCTCTGGCCGAGCACCGCGCCGTCCTGGACCAGGGCGCGGTCCGCCGCTCCCAGGCCGTCGAGCCGCGAGGCGATCAGCGCGGTGAGCGTCTCCGGGATGGAGAAGGTGGTGATGTCGCCCGTGGGCACGTAGCGCCCACCCTCCTCGCGGACGCGGCCCTCGGCGAGGAGCATGCGCACGATCTCGACCGCGTAGAGCGGGATGCCGTCGGCTCGCGCCACGACCGCGCGGATCGTCGGCTCGGGAAGGCCCGGGACCAGGCCAGCCAGCAGCTGGCGGATCGCCGGCTCCGAGAGCGGCTCCAGGTAGAGGGAGGTGAAGTTGCGCTTCCCGGCGCCCCAGTCGGGACGCCGCTCGAGCAGCTCGGGCCGGGCGAGCGTGACGATGTAGATCGGGAAGGCGCGACTCCACTCCAGTAGGTGGTCGATGAAGTCGAGGAGCCCGGCGTCGGCGAAATGCAGGTCCTCGAAGATCATGACGACCGGGCTCGCCGCCGCGAGCCGCTCGAAGAAGAGCCGCCAGGCCCCGAACAGCTGCTCGGACCCGATCCCCGACTCCAGCCCGAGCAGGGTCAGGAGGGCCGGCTCGACCCAGCGGCGATCCGTCGCGTCTGGAACGTACTCCGCGACGGTGGCGGCGATCCGCTCCCTCGTCGTGGCTTCGTCGTCGGACTCGGCGAGCCGGGCCCGGGTCCGGACCATCTCGCCCAGGGCCCAGAACGTGATCCCGTCGCCGTACGCGGGGGAACGGCCGGCGTGCCAGAGCACGGTCCCGAGCAGGCCGTCCAGGTACTTCTCCAGCTCCCAGGCGAGGCGCGTCTTGCCGATTCCCGCCGGCCCGATCACCGAGACGAGGCGGGCCCGTCGCTCCCGGCTCGTCGCGTGGAAGAGGTCCTTGAGCAGGCGAAGCTCGTCGTCGCGGCCGACGAAGGGAGCTTCGAGCGCCTCCGCCCGCTTGCGGCCGCCCCGCTCGGCGACGACGCGGAGCGCTCGCCAGGCCGGCACGGGCGCGGCTTTGCCCTTGAGCACCTGGTCCCCCGCCGCCTCGAAGGCGATCGCCTTGGATGCCGCCCGTTGGGTCGCCTCGCCGACGAGCACCGTGCCCGGGGCGGCCGCCGACTGCAACCGCGACGCGGTGTTGACGAGGTCGCCCGCGACCATCCCCTGGTTGGTGGCTCCAAGGGTGACGGCGGCTTCGCCGGTGAGGACCCCGGCCCGGGCGTGGATCGCCGGGCCCAGGGAGCGGACCGCGTCCACCACCTCGAGGGCGGCGCGGACCGCCCGCTCCGCGTCGTCCTCGCGGGCCGTCGGGGCACCCCAGACGGCCATGACCGCGTCGCCGATGAACTTCTCGACCGTTCCGCCGTACCGGCTCACGACCTCCGAGGCGAGATCGAAGTAGCGGGAGAGGAGATCCCGCGTCTCCTCAGGGTCACGGCCCTCGGCGAGCGCCGTGAACCCGACGAGGTCCGCGAAGAGGATCGAGACCAGGCGGCGCTCGGCGATCGGGGCCACCGCGGGCGGAGGCTCGACCGCGGCCCGTGCACCGGCCGGGGCGACATCGGCGGCAAGGCGCGTGCCGCACTCGTTGCAGAAGGCCGCATCCGGCTCGTGAGGCGTGCCGCACGATGGGCAGGCCAGGGCGAGGCGCGCACCACAGTGCTTGCAGAACTTGCTCCCCGCCGGGTTGGCGATCCCACAGCTCGTGCAGGGCACCGCTGCCTCCCCAATCGATCTCCGAGGCGCGGAGCGTAGCCGATGTGCGCGCTCCGGGCCAGCGGCGGTGACCGCGGACCCACGGGTTGTGGCGAGGACCCGGCGCTTCGGCCGGGCAAGCGAAGGGCCCGGTCGACGGCGATGCCGTCGGCCGGGCCCCGGTGCTGCTCAGGCTGCCCAGGATGGGCAGTCGTGACGGTCTTCTAGTGCTTGATCTTCAGCGTGGCTGCGGGCGTCCCCAGGATGCTCGTCGGGCTCGTCGGGCCCGTCGTGCTCGCCACGTTCGTGGCGGACACCCAGAAGTTCTTCGCGCCGCTCACGATGGCGACGTGGAGATTGGCGGTGCCGTTGCCGCGCGCGTTGGTGTGGACAGTTCCCGCGGTCGTGGGGGTCGTCAGCGCGCACCCAGCCGAACCCTGGTTAAGCGAGATGGTGTAGGTGGCGTTTGGCGCGGCGCCCTTGAGCACCACGTTGAGCACCACGTTGACGTTGGTCCCCTTGCGGCCGGTCGTGTTCAGGATCGCGAAGCCGTAGCTCGCGGGGTGACCGATCGGCTGGGCGGTCGCGCACGTCGTCGAGCTCGCGTAGAAGGCGACCTTGCGAGCGCCGTGGCCCTTGGCCTGGACGTTGCCCTTCGGCTGGTCGTTGCCCTTCGCCTGACTGTTGGCCGTGGCGGCGCCTTCAGGCGCGTGGACACGTGCGACGACCACTGAGCTGGGGTGCGACAGGCCGCTGAGCACGACGTTCCCGGACGCTCCGGCTGTGGCCGTCGTCACGGGCGCCGACGAGAAGGTGATCGTGCTTGCGAGCGCGGCACCGGTCACGCTGAACGTCGCGGTCGTCCCGCCCACGGTGATCGTGCCGCCGCTGACCGCGAGCTTGCCGCCAACTCCGTTGGTCTCGACCGTTGTAATCGCGCCACCGATGGCCCACGAGAACCCGGCCGGGAGGGTGAGGGTCAGGCTTCCGCCCGCGATGTCGGTCGGCCCGATTGCCGTCACGGCCGCGATCGGGACGTAGGTGGTAGCGCCGACCGGGGTGACCGTCGTGGTCACGGGGGGCACCGTTGCGGCCATCGCCGGACCCGCCATCGAGACGGCGAACAGCGACGCCATGAGTGAGGCGGCCACGCCGCCGGCAGCGAGGTTTCTTCGTAGATTCATGTGTTCCTCCTCGGTGCCGTTGCAATCGGTGACGATCCGTCATTCGGGTCGACCATTCGCCGTGGCATCGGCGCGACTCGCCGTGTCAACGGCGCGCGCATGTGGTGTGGACACCCGGAGGAACGATCCCGCCGCGGCGACGTTAGGGGGACGGCGTGGTCGCGGTCAGCCGGCGGCGAGATGCCGGAGGGCCACCGCCGCGTGCATCGCCACCCCGACGGCGAGCGCCGGCTCGTGGAAGACGACCCGGTTCGAGTGGTTCCCGGGGGCCGTGGCCGGGTCCTCGCCGGGAGCACGGGCGCCCAGGAAGACCATGGCGCCGGGCACGCGCTGGAGCACGTACGAGAAGTCCTCGGCGCCCATGATCGGGGCGGGCATCGGGACCACGGCCTCGGGGCCGACCAGCTCCTCGCCGATGGACGCGACGAAGGCCGTGAAGGCCGCGTCGTTGATCGTGACCGGGTATCCACGCTCGATCTCCAGGTCGGCGACCGCTCCGTGCGCCGCGCAGATCCCCTCCACTACCTGGCGGAGATTCGCGTGGACGGATGCCCGCGTCTTCTCCGAGAAAGTGCGGATGGTCCCTTCGAGGAACACGGTCTCGGGGATGATGTTGTTGGTCGTGCCGCCACGGACGTGGGTGATCGAGACGACGGCGGGATCGAAGACGTCGACCCGGCGCGTGACCATCGCCTGGAGCGCAAGCACGATCTCGGCCGCCACGGGCATCGGGTCGAGCGCCGTGTGCGGCGCCGAGGCATGGCCGCCGCGGCCGCTCAGGGAGAGGCGGACGAAGTCGGCCGCGGCCATCTCCGGGCCGGGTCGAAGGTTCAGGGTCCCGGCCGGGTAGCTCGTCGAGATGTGGATCGCGAAGGCGGCGTTCGCGGCCTGC
>Ga0209638_1002517_pt1 | contig 11211 bp, 10 predicted proteins | sample BarGraNGADG00211_FD_184490 | JGI IMG/M metagenome (GOLD analysis project Ga0209638, IMG submission 184490) | Arctic peat soil microbial communities from Barrow, Alaska - Barrow Graham LP Ref core NGADG0002-211 (SPAdes) (version 2) | ecosystem: Environmental > Terrestrial > Soil > Wetlands > Peat... | reverse complement strand
TTGTCCTGTGGAAGCACCACGTTGCTGGTCTGCGCCACCAGTGCGAGGGGCGCCAGCAGCATCATCATCTGGATCAGTCTTTTCATTTTCGTCACTCCTTTACCACATCAATCGTAGATCGATTTTGAAGAGCTTGTCGGTAACCACCGAACCCGAAACCGGGTCCTGATCGCGCTCCTGCCCATAGGTGGCGCGCACCACCACGTTGCCCATTTCCGTGAGCGCTTTCGAGGCGCCGATATTCCAGGCGCTGGTGTGGTTCGCCGGTCCGCCGGCGATCGTCTGCTTCATGCGGTCGTACCTGGCCATGACCGCGAAGCCTCGCTGAATGTAATAATCCGCCTCGGCGCGATACCCGTTCGAAGTGAAGCGGGTAGTTTTGCCGCCCACCTCGTCCTGCCAGTCGTCGTTGCTGCGCAGGTATCCGCCCAGCAGGTCCAGCTTGTCGAAGAACAGGTAGTTGCCGAAGACGCCGTAACGGCGAATGGTGGGGCGGAAGGTAAACTCGTCGTCGGCTCCCGCGTTCTGCACCTGGTCCTTCGTGCCGCGGTACGTCATGAACGTGACGCCGCCATCGGGGCCGAACCAGTAATCGGCGTCGAACCAGTAGTCTTTGGAGTTCCTGGTGGAGTTGACAAGGACCTCGCTGCCGTCGGCGTTCAGCCCGTTGGTGACTTTGGCGGAGACCGCGAACACCTGCTTGAAGTAGTTCGAAGCCCACGTGTACCCCACGTTGACCCCCATCGGATGCTGGTCCAGCGTAAAGTTGATCGGGCTGGTGTTGGTCAGCAGGGGAGCGGGCTCGGGGAACAGGTTGTAGAACATGGCTGCCCGCGTGCCTTCTCCCTCCTGCACGTGCATTTGGCCGGCCTTGACGAAATAGCTGCTGTTGGCGCGGCCCGCGGTGTAGCCCAGCACTGCCTGTTCCAGGAATGGACTGCTGCCGCCCTGCGACAGTTCCAAGTGCGTGAAGTAGGAAAAGCCGCTATCCGGTACCGACCCGGCCGCAAACATGGCGACTTCATCCAGGTTAAAGCTGGAAGTGGAGGTGGGACTGATGCCGTCGCCCTTGGTCTTGTCCACGCTGAAGCTGCCCTGGCCGATCAGCGCGAGCGAGTTGGTGATGCTGAATTTGATATTCTTGTCCAGTTCCGAGATTTTGGGCGCGGGCTTGCTCCCATCCATTTCATCCGGCGGCAGACGATATCCGAGGCGCTTGAACGTGTAGCCCGTCTTATTCAGGGCCGGCGGAATGGTGTGGCAACTGTAGCACTTCAAACCGTACTTCCGGGCAAACGCCGGAATCGCCTGTGCCGGCTGTGGCGCCAAAACAGCGAAACCCAGGGCCGCCAAAACCGGCGTAAGGGCCGGGAGCCAGGACTTACTTCGTGGTAGAGCCATGCCGGCATGAAGGGCACGCCAATGGCCGGGTAAGGAGTCCTTTGATCTCAATCGATTAGAAGCGCCCAAATGAGTATGTGGGGAGCGGATTCCCCGACTTCACTTGGGAACTGTGGAATTAATTCCCCGAGTCCATGTCATTTCGCTCCTCGATGCCGCGCGAGATCAAGTCTGTGATCGCCGATTCCACCGCTTTCTGAGTCGAGGCCCTCCAGAAATCGTAGTAGACCTCGCAGAGGTTCAGCGCATGCACGAAGCACGTTTGCGGAAGACTGAGGACATTCTGGACTGTCTCGGCGCCCGGTTCGTCGCGGAGAAACGCAATCGGCGCGCAAGCGTCAATGACTGTGTTCATCGTGTTCCAGTCGCAACTCCGCTTCATTTACATCCCGCCTTCCAAACGAAACTTTCCATATCCCCCGCGCGACCGGCCCGAGCGCTCCAAAATGCTCAGGAAAGGTGACCGGCGCGCGCCACGCGGACATCGGTTTGGACAAAGTCCTGACCCTTAAACAGCAGCGGTTCGTCCATCGCTTTCGCCAGTGCGTAAGCGAAACAATCGCCGAAATTCAGCCGGGCCCGATGCCTTCCCCGCCCGAAGTCGTAGTAGGCCTGGCGCGCCAAAGCGCCTTGTTGCAGGGTCACGGGTTCAACGACAATGGCGGCGGCACGCAAAAACGCCTCTGCCTGCCGGGCGGCATCCGGCCTCGCTTGCCGTTCGAGGACCATGGCGAGTTCCAGATGGCTCACGACACTGAGGCGGCAGACGTCCGCCGCCAGGATCAAGCGTGCAAAGTTCTCGGCCTCCGGCTCCTCAAAAAATATTGCGACCAGCGCGGAAGTATCGAGAATCACTTCGGCAGCCCGTGCTCGTCATAGAGCAGTTCGCCATGCTTGACGTATGGACGCTTGACGGCCTGCGACGCCCGTTTGGCGATGGCCATCAGTTCCGCCAAACTTGCCTTGCCTTTGCGTTGCTCGATCTTTGCGTGCCGCTCCCTGAGGGATTCAATGACCACCTTGGTCAGGCTCTCCCCGGTTTCCTGGGCAATCGCTTGGGCCAAACGATGGGCTTCCGGATCTTTGACGTTGAGACTCACGACCGTTCTCCCATTCTAGAAAATCCGCTTCAATTCTACCATTCCCGCAAAATCGGCAGTTCCCGCTTCAGCCGAAGCTGCCAGCCTCAGGTTTCGGAACGGACTTCGGGGAATTGCGTCCTCGTAAGTCGCCAAGGATTTACCGATTCCCGGCGAGAACAGCCTACCGCACCGCCCATGCGGCAGCGCGGTCCCGCCGAGCGCTTCTATTCCCCAATCTGCGGATCCCGGTCCCGCTTGAGCAGAGCGTAAAACGTCTTGCGATCCACGCCAGCCTCGCGCGCCGCGGCGCTGATGTTGCCGTCGCAACGAGTCAACAGGGCTTGGGCGTAAGAGAGCTCGAAGCTTGCCAAGTACAGTTCCCGCGCCTCTTTCCACGGCAGGCTGGAAAGATGGCAGACCGCGCCGGTGGGCTCGAAGTCGTCGGCGATGTCCGCCGGCTCCAGAACGCCGCCGGGGTGAAGTGCCGTGAGGTTTTCCATCACGTTCTTGAGTTGCCGGACATTGCCCGGCCAGGGCTGCGTGAGAAGCGCTTCATAGAATCGAGGGGAGGCGGACAGGCTCTTACCGTAGCGCCGGGAAAAACGCTCCAGGAAGAGACGGGCCAGGTGAGGAATGTCCTCCGGCCGTTCGCGCAACGGGGGCAGCTTCACCGTGACCACTCCGAGCCGGTAGTAGAGCTCCTCGCGAAATGTGCCGGCCTTGATCTTGGCCGCCAGGTCCTGGTTCGTCGCGCACAGAATCCGGCAATCCACGCGCACCGGCTCGATACCTCCCAAACGCCGCAGTTGGCGCTCTTCGACGAAGCGAAACAGGCGGGTTTGCAGTTCCACGCTCAGGTCGCCGATCTCGTCCAGGAACAGCGTGCCGCCATCGGCCGATTCGATCAGACCTTTCTTCGTGCGGTCGGCGCCGGTGAACGCTCCGCGCTCGTAGCCGAATAACTCGCTTTCGATGAGCGAGCCCGGCAGGGCACTGCACTCGACCGGCACGAACGGTCCGTTCTTACGCGGGCTCTGGCTTTGAATGTAGCGGGCCATGACCTCCTTACCGGTGCCGCTCTCCCCCAGAATCATGACGGTGGCATCGGTGGCGGCGGCCCGCCGGGCCTTGCCGGTCAATTCCTGCATGACGGCGCTTCGGCTCTGGGGATGGTCGGTTTCGCCGAGTGCCTCCAGCCTGCCTTTCAGCCGCTCCACCTCCTGCGCCAACTCGGCGTGAGAGAGAGCCCGCTTCACCACCAGCAGAAGATCTTCGCGCCGAAACGGTTTCTGCAGGTAATCGAATGCGCCATTGCGCATGGCCAGCACCGCACCCTCGACCGATCCGAACGCAGTCAGAAAAACGACGGGCAGGCCGGGATGCGACTGGTGCAGCCGCGCGAAGACCTCCTCGCCCGACATCCCGGGCATCCGCATGTCCAGCAATACCAGGTCGGGGGGCTTGGCGAGCGCATCGGCCAGGCCCTTGAGCGGATCCGCGTAGGCCGTCACGGTGGTCTCGGGAAACTTCAGCATGCGCTGAATGTTCTCCCCCATCGCCGCCTCGTCGTCAATTACGAAGATGCGCTTCACGATAGATTGCCTCCGACAAACCAATGGTAGGGCTGGCCTCGCGTAAAACGCGCCGGGGGTATCTCGACGACGAAACTGGCGCCACCGCCGCTCCTCTCTTCATACCACAGGCGGCCGTCGTACATATTGAGGAGGCTGGCGCCCAGGAAGAGTCCGAGCCCGAGCCTCTCGCGCCCGGGACTCTGCGAAATGAACGGCTCGAACAGGTGCTCCCGGATGCTCTCGGGAACACCTGGTCCATTGTCTTCGATTCGGAGGACCACCTTGGCGCCCGCGGTGTGGTACGGTTCCAGCCGGATCCAGATGGTGGCGCCCTCACGCCCCTGGAGCGCGTCCAGGGCGTTGCTCAGCAGACCGCGGACCACTTCGCTCACCACATGCCCGGGCAGGTTGACCCGCGGGACATCGGCGATTTCCGGCACCATTCGAACCCCCTGCTCATTCGCGGAAGGCAGAAGTGCCGCCAGCGCTTCTTCCAACGCCTCGGACGGAGCCGATGGTTCGAAGACCTCGCTGCCACGCTCGCGCCGCAATGCCTGCAGCAGCGTACGCGCGATGTTTCCCATGTAGCGCATCTCCGTCAGCATCTGCTGGAGGTCGCCGCAGAGCGCCGCGTCCGCCATCCGTTCCTCCAGCAGCACTTCGATGCGGCTGGTCACGATGGCCAGCGGATTGTTAAATTCGTGCATGAAGCCGGCCGTGAATTGGCCCAGCAGCGTGAGCTGATGCGACAACCGGGCCTGCTGGTCCGCGGCCGACAGTTCTTCCCGCAATCTTGCCGTTCGATAGCGGACGCTCTGCAACTGCAGCTTCAGTTGTTCCGCGTCTTCCCGGGCTTTCCTCGCCTCGGCGAGCGCGTGATTATACTGGCGACGGGAAATGAGGAGTGCCGGAAGGGGCGCCAGCGAACACGCGACCACCAAAACCAGACCGGTGGCCAGAGCCGAGGGAGGAAGCATCCATCGCAGTATCCAGCCAAGCGGCAAAGCCCAGACGCCGCTGAGCCAGAGCCAATGGCGCCGCCAGGTTTTCGGGCGAATGGGCGTGCTGTTTCCGTGCTGCTCGTCAAGCATATGGGCAGGTTGCTGCGATCCTGGGGCATTCTAACATGGAGTCTGCGACACGGCGGGCCGGCGGCTCCCGATGGCGTTCGATTCACAAATGTCCGCCGGTTGGGGGAGCCACCAATACCTGGGTGGCGCAGGCGCGCGTTTCCATGCGGACCGGCTTGGGTCCGGCGAGCAGACGGGTCTCCACGGGATATCCCGGCGCGTAGGCGCTCACGGTGAAATCGCCGGCGGGCAGTCCGTCGAAGACGAAGCGGCCATGGGCGTCCGACTCGGTGTAGCGCCCGCGATCGCCCGATTTCAGTTCCACCACCGCGGCGACGGGCGCGCCAATGCGGCCGGTATAGTGGGCCAGGTCCAGATCGCGGAGAAAAAGCAGATCGCCGGTGACGAAGCCTTCCAGGCGGCCGGCGCTATCGGCGTAGTTCTTATAGAAGTAGAGGTAGGCGAGATCGTCGCCGGCGTCGGTGAGCCGGCGGGTGCGCGTGCAGGCGCCGGTGGTCATGATGTTGGACTCCTCGTCGTCGTCGGCATAGACGAGGTAGGTTTCGCCGGCCTGGAAATTGATGCCGCAATCGCCGAACGCGGTCCAGACCTCGACGGTTTTGGCCGGGGCGTCGTCATCGTCGTCGTCACCGGGCTCGCCGCGGAAGACGGTTTTGACGCGCAGGCGGACGCGCTTGCCGTGGTCGAGAATCCAGTAGAAGAGTTCGGCGAGTTGATCGGGCGAGGTGGCGGCGGCGAGGCGCTTTTTGTGATCGTCGGGAAGGTCGGGGAAGACTTTGAGGTAGGCGTCGCGGAGTTTGGCGAAGGCGGCGGGGGAGCGGTCGGTCTGAGCGCGGGCGGACTCCTGATTGAGCAGGTCGAGGGCGGCGCGTTGTCCGGCATTCCAGGAGTCCAGGAAACTGGGCTCGATGGCTTCCACGGCGCCGACGAAGATGATGTCGGTGGAGGCGACCTCATTGCAGACCGACACGGTCAACTGGCATTTGCAGGCGAGGGCCGCGAAGGGGAACAGAACCCAGAGGATGGCGGCGCGGCGCATGCCCTCATGATAGCGTCGATTGGCGGTGGGACAGATGCACAAGGCGTAGCCTTATGCCACTCTAACGCATCACCTTCGCCAGGTCCTCGTACTGATCGCTGGCAATCAAGTTGACGCCGGCGGCGATGGCGGCCTTCCAGCGCGCGGTCACGGCTTCGTGGGTTCCGAAGTTGTAGGTGTTGCCCCAGCCTTTGTCTTCACCGTCGCCGAAACCGTCCAGCGTATAGAAGCGGATCCAGTATCCGAGTTTGTGCGCGTGATCCACCAGGGCGCGCAGGCGGCGGTCGTCCCGCGGGGTCCAATCGCCGGCCTTGTGCTGGCCGCCTTCCTCGACGGCGTACCACGAGTTGTTCCACCAACGGCGATAGTTGGTGGGCGGCGCGGGCAGCAACTGCTCCGGCGGCAGTGTGGCGAGCAGGCGATCGTGCTCCTCCTTCGGGTCGGCGGGGATGGCTTTGGTGTGCGCCGACCCGAAGAGGCGCAGTTTGCCTCCCACCGGCACCTGCTTGAAAAAGACCGCTTCCTGGGCGTCGGCGTCCTCGGTCAGCACCAGCAGCGGTTTGGGCTCGAACGCCGCCAGTTGGCGCGGATCGGCGGTCTGCGCGGCAGTGGTGATCCAGCTCTGGTATTCGCCGAGCAGATCCCAGACGGCGTGGAGTAGTTCGGGCTGAACGCTCTTGAAATCGAAGTGGAGCACGATGAGCGGCCAGCGCGCGCGGTCGTTATCGGCCAGCGCCTTCTCGATGATGGGGCGCACGCGTTCGAAGAAGTAATCGCGCAGGGCGGGTTCGCTGCCGGTGGTTTTGGCGGTGTGCGTGACCACCGGCCGGCCCTTGCTGGTGGCGGGGTCGATGGCCCAACCGAGATCCTGCTCGATGCCCACGGGGAAGCCGGTCTGGAGCGCGCGATCGATGCGGTCCTGGAAGCCGCCTTTGTACGGATAGCAGTTGTGCGCGTCCAGCACCGGACGGTTGTGATTGAGGAAATCGAGGTTGGCTTGGCCAAACAGCGGCAGGGCCGCCAGGACGAGCAGTAAGGGCCGCATCAGAGAGCAGGATAACCTATCCGGGTTACGATCGGTTCACGTCGCACCGCGCGGGTGTAGCCTGGGAAGACAGGAGTCTACAATGAACCGGAGACAGCTTCTTCGTTCGGTAGCGGCGTTGCCCGCGGCGGGCGCCGCCTTTTCGGCGGCTGCGGCCCAACAGAAACAGATCAAGATCACCGCGCTAGAGACCGACCTGCGGAAGCAGCCTCCGGGCACGCCGACCTACGACGCCATCCATAAGTTGGGCGTCGATAGCGGCTCGGTACAACTGCGCCTGCGCACCGACGCCGGCATCACCGGGTTTGCCACCGTCTCCTTCGGTATGATCGCCGGCGGGCCGCGCGTGGTGCAGACCATTCTGGAGCAGGAGGTGAAGCCGGTCATCCTCGGAATGGACCCGGCGTTTCCGCGGCGCATCCGCGCGGAACTCTGGAAGGCGCTGGAGTACAACGGGGTCGGCGGCGTGGTGCAGTTCGCCATCGCGGCGGCGGACATCGCGGTCTGGGACATATTGGGGAAGAGCGCGGGAATGCCGGTCTACAAAATGCTCGGCGCGTATCGCGACCGCATGCCGGTCTACTCCATGTGCGGCTGGTATTACGACGACGATGGCGACCTCTCGCACTTCAAACGCTCGCTGACGCAAGCCTGTGAGCAGGGCTACCACGCGGTGAAGATGAAGGTGGGGCGCGGGCCCATCGAAGAGGATGTGCGCCGCATCAAGCTGGCCTTCGATGTGGTAGGCAAGGACCGGCGCGTGATGGTGGACGCCAACCAGGTGTTCAATCGCAATGAGGCCTTGCGGCGCGGGCGCGTCTACCAGGAGATGGGCTGCTTCTGGTATGAAGAGCCGCTGCCGCCGCAGGAGATGGAAGGCTACGCCGAACTGGCGCACGCGCTCGACATCCGCATCGCCACCGGCGAGAATCTGGCGACCAAGTATGCCTTCGCGGACCTGATCGCGCGGCGCGGGGCGGACGTGGTGCAGCCCGATAGCCGCCGCGCCGGCGGCGTCACCGAATGGATGGAGATCGCGGCCATCGCCGATGGCTACGGGCTGGAACTGGCCAGCCACGGCGGCAGCGCCACCAATCTCAACATGCTGCTCGCCATGCCGAACGCGATTTACATGGAGTCGGGCGGCGCGCGCAAACTCGTCAACGGCGAAATGCTCGCGCCGGAGGAACCCGGCATGAGCAGCGAACCCAGGGGGTGAACGTCGTGATAGCCGCACACTTCATCGGCCGGGCGTTCACTCGCGTGGTACCGTAGATCGGAGGCCTCGAAGTTCGGCACGCGGATTGCCCTACTTCTCCGTGCAAATGCCTTGCAGCCGCCATCCTCAACAACTTGGCCGTCCAACCGGTGGCAGCATGCCGCACGGCACAAAAGATCTCGGCGGCAGCATGCCGCGTGGGGAATCCCTCCGATGAAAACCATTTTCTTTCTACTGCTTTCCGCATCCGCCATATTCGCTCAAGTAGTCCCCGGGCGATATATTTTGGAACTTTCCGGCGACCCCGCCGCAGTGGCCGCTGTCCAGCAGGGTGCGCGCCCCGGCGCGCGCGCCACCGCCCTCGCCGCTCACCGCACCGCGGTGCGCCAATCGCAGGCGTCCGCGCGTACCGCCGTCGCGGCCCGCGGCGGAACCGTCATCGAGAGCCTGGACACCGTCTTCAACGGACTGATCGTTAACATCCCTGACGCGCGCGCGGCGGAGTTGCTCGAAATCCCCGGCGCGGTGAAACTGCACGCCGTGCGCCGCGTACAGCCGCTGTTGAATCACGCGCTGCCGCTGCACAAGGTGCCCGATGCGTGGAACCTGCTGCCGCTCGGCCAGGACAGCGCGGGGGCGGGAATCAAGATCGCCATGATCGATACCGGCGTCGACGTCAACAACCCGGCCTTCAGCGACCCGCTGCCGCCGGTCGATGGTTTCCCCAAGGTGCTCTACCCGAGCGACACCCGCTTCACCAATGCGAAGGTCATCGTCGCCAAGAATTACACCAGGCTGCTGCCCGATGGCGGCGAGCCCGACGCCGACGATCGCGATGGTCACGGCACCGGCACCTCGGTAGTCGCGGCCGGCGGCGCGGCGACCACGCCTTACGGCCCGCTCACCGGCGTCGCGCCCAAGGCCTACATCGGCAACTACAAGGTGCTCGACGCCAACGGCGGCACGTCGGACGTGATCGCCAAGGCCATCGACGACGCGGTGGCCGATGGCATGGACGTGCTCAACATCAGCCTGGGCTCTTACGTGACGTCCTATTCCGATATCGCCTCTAGCGAAGTCGGCCAGGCCGCCATCGCCCGCGCCACCGAGGCCGGTGTGATCGTGGTGGTAGCGGCGGGCAACCAGGGGCCGGGCGCCGGGACGCTCGGCGACTACGCCAGCGCGCCGGACGCCATCACCATGGGCGCGATTCACAACGACCGCTCCCTGGGTAACGCGATCACCATTGATGGCGTTGCGCCCTATGCGGCGTTTCCGGGCGATGGGCCAAACCCCGGTCAGGTGATCGGCGGCACGTTGTTCGATGTGACCAGCGTGGACCCCAGCGGCCTCGCGTGCTCGCCGTTGCCTTCGGGTTCGGTTACCGGCAAGATCGTGCTGGTGCTGCGCGGCACGTGCCCCTTCGCCAGCAAGCTCAACGATGTCGCGGCCGGCGGCGCCCTGGCGGTCATCGTGTACAACTATCCCGGGGGAAACACCTTCTCCCCGAGCAACGGCGCGACGGTGGGCACGGCGACCCTGCCCGCCATGTTCGTCAATCAGAGCGAGGGCGCCGACCTGAAGGCTCGTGTGGCGCAGGATTCCGGCGTGCAAGTGGCGCTTGACTTCGTCGGCGTCACCGCGTTTGCGGCGCGCACCGACATCAGCTTTTTCTCCAGCCGAGGCCCCAGCGTGGGCAGCGCGCTCAAGCCGGACCTCGTCGCCGTCGGCGAAGAGATTGTCACCGGCGCGCAGAATTCGTACAGCAGCGGCGAATCGTACAGCGCCAGCGGCTTCATCGACACCAACGGCACCAGCTTTTCGACACCGCTCGTGGCCGGAGCGGCGGCGGTGCTCAAGGCCGCGCGTCCGGGCCTCACCGTGCAGCAATACCGCTCGCTTCTGATCAACGGTGCGGCCACCGCGACGGCGGGCGAAGGCGTGGCGGCCACACTGTCGCAGGCCGGCGCCGGCATGTTGAACCTGGCGGCGGCGGTCGGCGGCACGGTGGCGGCCTATCCCACGGCGCTCAGTTTCGGCGCCGGCGGCACGCTGCACAGCACGGTGCAGCTCTCGCTCTCGAACGTGGGGCCGGCCACCGACACCTACACGATTCAAGCCGTGCCCACCGGCAACGATCCGGCGCCGTCGATTGGCGCCAGCAGTCTGTCGCTCGATCCGGGCGCCGCGCAACAGGTGCCGGTCAGCTTGGATGCTGGGGGTCTTGCGCCGGGCGAATACTCCGGCTATCTGCTGGTCTCGGGAACCGCCAGCGCGAGCGTGGCGCGCATCCCGTACTGGTTCGCGGTGCCCGGTTCGCAACCGGCGGGGATCTCGATTCTCTATCAGGACTACTTCGATTACGCGCGCTCCTCTTCCACGCAGGCCGTCGTCTTCCGCGTGGTGGATGCGGCGGGACTGCCGTACACGGGATCGCTCCGCCCGCAATTCACGGTGGCCGGTTCGGGTACCGTGCGCAGTTTGTACATCGCGGGAGACATCCCCGGCACCTATGCCGTGGATATCCGCACCGGCGCCGGCACCGGCACCATGCAGTTGAGTTTCACCATCGGCACGGTGAGCGAGAGCGTCTACATTCCGGTGATCTGAGGGGCGAGTGGCATAAGGCTCCGCCTTGTGCATCCGAACGAAAGCTCGGACGTGGAGTTTCTACATTTTCAACCCGCGTCTGCGCCTTGATGCCGAGTTCTTCGCGTCGGGCCAGTCTTGTGCGTGCGCGGTTCGAAGCCCCGTTAGGGG
>Ga0209638_1002516_pt1 | contig 11212 bp, 12 predicted proteins | sample BarGraNGADG00211_FD_184490 | JGI IMG/M metagenome (GOLD analysis project Ga0209638, IMG submission 184490) | Arctic peat soil microbial communities from Barrow, Alaska - Barrow Graham LP Ref core NGADG0002-211 (SPAdes) (version 2) | ecosystem: Environmental > Terrestrial > Soil > Wetlands > Peat... | reverse complement strand
TTTGGGAAGTACTGGCGCAGGAGTCCGTTGGTGTTCTCGTTGGTGCCTCGTTGCCAGGGGCTGTGCGGGTCGCAGACGTAGATCTGCAATCCCGTGTCGATCGTGAACTGCGCGTGGCGCGCCATCTCTTTGCCCTGGTCCCATGTCAGCGACCGCACCAGCTGCTCAGGGAGCGTGGCGATGCGGGCGGCGAGCGCAGCGAGAACCGGCTCGGAGCTTCGGCCGTTGGGCAGAGCGACGAGGATTGTGAATCGACTGCTGCGCTCGACCAGCGTTTCGATCGCGCTGTTACCTCGGCCGAGTACGAGGTCGCCTTCCCAGTGCCCAGGGACCGCCCGGTCGGCTACCTCGGCAGGACGAGCGCTGATGTTGACCGCTTCGCGAAGTTGCCCTTGCCCGTTGGCCGGTCGCGCCGCGCGGGAGCGACGGACCATCCGGCGAGTACGCAGGTAGCGGGTCAGCTCCTTCCGCAGGGCCCCCCGCGGCTGCACGAACAGGGACAGGTAGATCGTTTCGTGAGACACCCGCAGCTCCCGATCGTCGGGGTACATGAGCTCGAGCCAGCCCGCAATCTGCTGAGGAGACCATCGCAACGCGAGCTTCGCCTCGACGATCGCTCGCAAACGCGGGCTGGTACTGAGTTTCGCAGGTTTGGGACGACATGCGCGCCCCTGTGCCGCCTGGTCCGCCATGCATGCCCGATAGCCGAGCCGTCCTCCGTTGATCGTGACCTCCCGAGAGACCGTCGAGGCCGAACGTCCCAGTCGCCGGCCAATGAGCCGACACGACTCACCCGCCACGAGCCCCCGAGAGATCTCTTCCCGCTCCGCTACCGAAAGCCGCAACGCCGACCGTCGGGGCACGAGTGGGAACCGCCCGCCCGTCAATGCGATGAGGTGACGGAGGGAGTCGATCGGCCGCCCAAGATGGCGACTGATCGACCGGACCGATGCTCCTGCTCGGTATTGCCGCCAGACCTCTGTCTTTTCTTGCGCTGTCAGCGCCGATCGGGCCATCGCCCACCTCCGTCATCTACGAACAGTCTGTGCTCGTCAAGGTGTTGCGTTCACCGATTGAGACCGCCCTCGAATCTGTCGACCTTCGCAACGTGATTGACGATGCGGTCCAAATGATTGAACCCCTCGCCGCGCAGCGACAGATCAGTCTGACCACGTCCTGTGCGGTGGAGAGTTGCTGGGCGAGGGCCGACAGCCAGAGATTGAAGCAGGTCTTCCTCAACCTCCTGTCGAACGCAATCAAATACTCGCCAGAAGGCGGGAGCGTGACTGTTGTCACCGGGACGACGACCGGCGGCGGCACGCGATGCGAGGTAACTGACACTGGTCCGGGCATCGCCCCCGATAAGGTCCACCGACTCTTTGCCCCTTTTGATCGACTGGGCGCGGAAGCGACACAGATCGAGGGAGCCGGCCTGGGACTCTCAATAGCCAAGGCCCTGGTCGAAGCGATGGGCGGAACAATCGGTGTCGAGACAACCCCGGGACACGGAAGTACCTTCTGGGTAGAACTCGAGGCTTCCGTACCAACCACCGTCCAGGCGACGCCTCGGCTCGCGCTGCCCGGGAAACCCGCCTTCACCAACCCTCTCCTCGTCCTCTACGTGGACGACAATATCGCCAATCTCACCCTGATCCGGAAGGTGTGCGAACGCAGACCCTCCGTCCATCTCACCACCGCGACAAATGGTGCCTTGGGACTCGAACTTGCCCGACAGCAACGGCCTGACCTCATTCTGCTCGACCTGCACTTGCCCGATACCTCGGGAGCGGAGGTCATGCAGCAACTCAAGAGGGAACCGGCACTCGCTGATATTCCGGTGATCATCGTGAGCGCTGATGCGATTCCGACGCAGATCCAGCGCCTGATCGAGGCCGGGGCCCGGAGTTACATGACCAAACCGATTCATGTCGAGGAGATCCTCGCGTTGTTCGACGAAGTGGCAGGAACCATGACCAGTCGGCAGGCCGGCAGCGCGGGCTCATCGCAGGGCAGCACCGTGCTTGTGGTCGAAGACGACCCGGCACTTCGGAAGCTGATCGCAAGGATCCTGAATGGACAGGGTCACGAGGTCTTCACCGCGGCAGATTCGTTCGAGGCCTTCGCCCTTTGCGAGTCAGTTCCGATCAACCTGTTGGTGGCGGATATAACACTGCCAGGCATGCCGGGCACGGAGCTGGCGCGAATCATCCAGGAACGCCATCCGAATACCGCGGTGCTCTATGTCACGGGCCATACAGACGACGAGTTTTCAGGAATGCCCCCGAAACCAACCGAAGCGCTACTCCAGAAGCCGTTCACGGCCGATTCTCTGGTCGCAGCGGCTGGCGCGCTCCTCGATGCAAGTCGCCGTTCGGCGATCGCGATTTAGCGTCCCGATCTGTCCCGAAACAAGAATCGGGGGATTCCACCCTCGTGATCGCCTTGCCCCCGACCGAAACCCATTCTGAGAGTGCGGCTCCGGGAGACAAGCACCAACATGAAGCATGTTCCAAAGATCGCGGTCCCGCGATCACCGCGAGTCGCTGTAGGGATTGCCGTTTCGGCATTGATCGCCGTGCTGATCATGCTGGCGGGGTTCAATGTCTTAGAAGCCCGGCACGCCGTCACGGACATCCGCGAGATCCGCCGATTGCACGACGTTAACGACGCCTTCCAATCGGCGTCCGTGAATCTCGCCAACGCCGACGCCGTGAAGGCCATACTCCTGACCCAACCGAGTCCAGAGCTACTCGGCAACTGGACGCAGGACGTGTCCGCTTATGCAAAAGCACTCGAAGCAGTCAATCAGATGGGGGATGCGCCGACCCGGAGCATGGCTTCTTCGATCGAGACGAATCTCGCACCGATACTGGCCATCGAGCAGTCCATCCTCTCGATCGTGGTCGCACAGGACAGGACGGACGGTCTCGAATACTTCCAAACGAGTGTGGCGGCTGCCGAACGCGACCTCCCGCAGTCGCCCCCTCTCAACGGGATGGCGTACCAGTCGGTGAATGGTTTCGACAATGCGTCAAAGGCCGACTGGAGCGGACTGCTGAATGAAGCCAGCAGACAGGAATCCGCCGACACAATGGCCGCGCTTGACGGTCTCCAGGGCGAGCAGGAGCGGAATGCCACGATCATCGCCATCCTCAATGCCGCCGGGCTCTTGCTGGCCGGACTTCTCCTTGCGAGCGCTCATCGTTTTGGGCGACGTAGCGCACTCGAGCAGGCTGAACTGGAGCTGCTCCGGCGCGCGGTCCTCACGGACGCGCTCACGAGACTGGGCAATCGGCGGGCGTTCGAAGAAGTGAGCGAGGCCGCATATAGGCAGGCATCGAGGGCGGTCCTGACGCGGGGCTCTTTCGCATCGGCGGAGACGAATTCGCCGTCGTTCTTCCCGGGGTAGAAGGCGACGAGGCCCTCAAACAGGCCGGGCAGATCCGGAAGGCGGCGCAACTGGCGCTGCGCGGAACGACATTGAGCCTTGGCGTCGCTTCACGGCGAGAGGGAACCCAGGATGCCGGGTTGCTACGTGAAGAAGCCGACGCAGCTCTTTACGACGCCAAGATGCAGGGGCGAAATCTTGCGATTCGTTACGAGGCTTCTCCCGACTCGATGCCCCTGTTCCCGGCGACCAAGCTCCAGGCCGTGCGCCGTCTACTCGCCGAGGGCGACATGGAAGCGGTGTTTCACCCGATCTGGCATATCGACTGCCAGACCATCCTGGCTTACGAGGCGCTCTCCCGCCCGAATCCGTCCTACGGACTCACCGGACCCCAGCAGGCGTTTGAAATCGCCGAGCGCTTTGGTCGGGTAGCAGACCTGGACCGGCTCTGCGTTGACCGCATCCTGTCGCGCGCATCTGACCTGCCAGATTCCGCCCTGCTGTTCATCAACATGTCGCCTTACTCGCTGGCCCATCATTCGTTCTCGGCGCGCACTCTTCGCAACCAGGTGGAGGCAGCCGGTCTTTCGCCCGATCGCGTGGTCTTCGAGATTACCGAACGCTCGCAGGTTGCCCCGGAGGTCGTCGGGGACGCAGCGCGGGAACTGCATCGCGAGGGCTTCCGTGTTGCGCTCGACGATGTGGGCACGGGCAACACCGGGTTCGAAATGCTGCGGAAGGTGCCCTGTGAGTTCATGAAGATCGACCGCGAAGTGATGACGAGCGCCGTAGCCGGCAATACGGGCCGAGCGGCCGTGATGGCGATTCTCGCGTTCGCGGCCGAGATGGGCGCCTTCGTCGTCATCGAAGGGATCGAAGATGCGCAGGCGCTGGATTTTGTGCAGCAGATTAGCGGTGCCCCATTTACGAACGCCAGCGGACTGATCCAGGGCGTGCAGGGCTTCCTCTGGGGTGAACCCGCCCCCAACTTCCGCCCGGATGCTGTCGATCCTGGTCGGCGGCTATCGCCCGATGAAGCAGCGCGGGCTGCCTGAGCCAGGCGCAGGGTCCGCGCGACAATCAGGCCGACATCTCACCCGGAGCTGCTTTCGCTTCGACGCGCCGAATGAAGTAGGCGCACTGTCCGCCGCAGAGACCGTCCTCACCCGTCTGCTCCACACGGTGCATGTCAACGTCGGCGAAGGCTTCCGCCATGCCCATGAGGACAGCGTGGCAAACCACGGACGACTCTCCAATGACGTCGACGAGGGGGCAGTGGTAAACCGAAACGACGTAGGAGTCGTCGGGCGAGGTGATCGCATCGGCGAGAACGCCGACTTCATTGAGCCGGTTGACCGCCTCGTCGACGCGGCCAGCGATGTCCCCATCGCCCAACCTGGGTGGGGTGATGCTCCGCCACGGCTCGGCCAGGAGGTTGACGATCTCTTCCCGCGAATAGACTTTGTCGGAGGTTGCCAGGCGAAGGAGTTGCTTGGAGAGGAACGAGTACAGGGTCGGGAATAGCGCTTCTGCCGTCGGCGTAAGTCGATACAGGTATTTCGGGCGTCCCGGCCCGGAGATGCCGTCCGCCTTGCGCGACACCAGGCCATCAGCGAGCAGGGACTCAAGATTGCAGCGCACGGTGCTGCGCTTCAGCCGCAATGTCTCTGCGAGCACCACGACCGATTGGTCGCCAGAACGGCGCAGCTGCTTTACGAGATCCGCGCGGGTGTCACCGAGAATCACCATCAGGTCCGTTCGCCCGATTTCCCGCAGCGCCTGGTCGAGACCCTCTGTGACGGCCTGCGTACCTTCGAGTGCGACATTCATCTCGGCGCCCCGATCCAACGTGTTGACCTTCGTGCAGAAACCATTTTGAACGCCCTTCGCGATAGCCGCGCGTCCGCAGCCCCGGAACCGCCAATCTTCACAATGCCCGCGAGCCCCAGCCGGGAGGACTCGCAGGTCCGCTGGATCGAGGCGTCTCGAAGTACAGGAGATTCCTTTTTACTTCAACTATCAATGCGATTTTAAGCAGTATTGCCCTTGAAAGCACTATGTATCCCCAAATCTGAACCGGACGAACCTCGCGACAACCGATCAAATTGGGGCGAACTACCGGCGCGAACGCCGCGATGGCAACCATGTCTGACAGCGCGGATCGACAGCTACAAACAACCCCGCAGCGACGGGATAGACGACGAGCCCGGCCGCTTCAAGCTCGCCGCCTGCAGGAGCGGTTCGGCGGGGATTGAACAACGCTTGCCGAGGCCTGAAGATTCGCGCTTGGAAGTCAGGCGAGGAGTTCGACGATGTTCTGCGTTCAGTGTGGCCACCAGGCGGCCGACGGAGTCAGGTTCTGCGGCCGTTGCGGAGCAGCGCTCGCGACCGCAGCCACTCCGGCCACACCCCCGGCGGCGCCGCAGCCAGCACCCGCGTACACGCCGCCGCCGGTTCAGCCGCCAACGCAACCTTCGTATGTGCCCGCGCCTCCGCCACCAGCGCCCCAGTACCAGGCTCCCCAGCCACCCATGCAATACCCACCCCAGGCCACCCCTTACCCATATCCCTATCCGTATCCGTATCCGCAGCGAGCCGGTGGTGCGCAGGGCTTCCGCCTGTCCCCTGCCGTAATCGTCGCGCTCATCGGCCTGGGGGCAGCCATGGTCAGTGTCTTCATGCCATGGGTGACCGCATCAATACCCGGCTACGACCTGTCGGCCTCGGCATGGAAGAAGGGGATGCGCTTTCGCCTTGGCGATTGGCTCTCGAAAGACAACCTCGACGCCTATGCGGTCCTGGGCGTCGCCGGACTGGCCGCAGCCTTCACCCTGATGAGCGCGGCCGGTGGATTGTTTGCGCCTGTCGCGCGCAAGATCGCAGGCTCAGCGGGCGGACTGCTCATCCCAATCGCGATCATGGAGATCCAGTTCGTTCTCTCGAAAGACGGAATCGACATGGGCTACGGGCTCTATCTGCTGGCAGGCGGCGCCGTTCTCACCGCCATCGCCAACATGCTCCCGCGCTAACCGGCCCGCGGACGGCTCTTCGCCTCGACTGACATCCCCGCCTGTTCGGGAACCGGCAACGGCCTTGACTGTGGCTCCGGCTTCGGGGCAGACACCCTGATGACGTAGGCGAAGATGAATGCCCCGGTCGCGGCCACCAACGCAATCGACAGGTAGAAGACGCCGATCGCGAGGTTAAAGTTCGAATTCGAAGTGAAGAAGGTCGAAAGGCTGCTGAGGTGCCGCTGCGACGTGACTTCGACGCCAAAGACGAGCGGCACCAGGTAGAGGGCCGAGCCGATTACCAGGAGCACGGCGCTGAGCCGGTAGTCGGCCGGGTTCTCATCCGGGTCGCGCACCATCTTCACGAGCAGTACCCACAGGACGAACACGCCTGAGAGCGAGGCCGTCACGGGGATCGGGTTGTCGTGGAGCAGGTTCGGGTAGAAGAAGACAAGGCTGACGACAAAGGTGACGATCAGGACGCCATCGCGCATCAGCACGTATGCGAGCCAGAACACGTCGGCTCCGAAGCGCAGGGAGAGCTTTCGCAGCGTACGGATTGCGTACGGGCGCATGAGATAGAGCGTGAGGGTCAGCGCCCAGAAGATCGGCAGCAGCGCGACCATGGTTCCGATCATGAAATCACGGAAGCCGTGCTGTAAGGCGTCGCTGATCGCACTCGCCAGTTGATCGACGGTCATTGCTTTCCTCCTCGTTTCGATTCCGCTGTTGAGATGGGCTCACGCTTGACCCAGGTCCGCCATACCTGCCACGGGCCCAGGCGCTTCGAGACACGCCATCGCACATCCTTGCCCCAGGGGTCATGTGCCTCGCGGGGCCCCTGCACCTTCATAGCCGCCCTGGTGTAGGCGGAGAGGGGCATCCAGCGCACGTCGCGGCCGTGCGGCTCCACGAGAATCGCTCCCTGCCGGGGCGGGAAGGCCGGCCGCTGGGCAACAGCCGCGATGCTGATTGCCTCGGTCGGGCATTCACGCACGCAGATCGTGCAGCCATTGCAGTGATCCACCTGGACGGGGACTTCCATCATCCAGTCGTGCCTGACGGCCAGCGACCCGCGGTCGAAGGTTGCTTCTATCCCGTCGCCGGTGGCGCGGGTCATGTCGAGCGTCCGGATCGGACAGACGTCCATGCAGATCCCGCAATTGATGCAGGTCCGCTCGTTTACGGTGACCGCCCACTCCTTGTCCACTAAGAGCCACCTCCAACACCGGGCGCCGTTTCGATATCCGGCGTCACCGTCGCGTGGAAGAAGATCACGTAGACGACCGCGATCATCCCGAGGATGCTCGCGAGGGCGACATTAACGTAGGTAATCCCCGCTGCGAACACCGGGTGGCTCGATGACACGAAGAGGGAACTGAGACGGTTCAGCCCGGTGAAGTCGGTAATCTGGACGCCCAGGAACGTGGGTACCAGGTAGAGCATCGCGCCCAGCGCGAGCAGGCCGCTGACTGCATAGAAGGCGCGCGGCTCGTCGTCGGCATCCCAGATCAACTTGATCACGAGCGCCGCAAGGGCGCAGACCGCGGCCAGCCCCCCGGTGATGGGCCAGGCCCCGGCGATGAAGGGGTCGACGAAGAAGAACTGGATGCTCAACACGAAGGTGACAGCGATCAGCAAGTCACGGACGCTCGCGTAGGTGAGCCACCAGAGGTCGGCGCCCAGCCTGAGGCTGAACTTGGTCACGACCTTGAGGATGTATGGCCGCGCGAGGTGGATCGCGATCACGAAGAACCAGAGAAGCGGCAGCACCGCTACAACAGTTCCTTCGATGATTGTCTCACCCGAACCGATGATGGCGTTGTAGAGCGCCTGGGATACCTGGTCTGGAGTCACCTGCAACCCCTCCGTTTTGGCGCCACTCGAGTCCCGGGTGGCCCATGAGACTAATAGTTGATATTCACAGCATAAATGCCGCAACGCGAAATGGAAGGGTCTCGCGCCCGGGAGTGAGCCCCCGCCCACCGCGTTACCAGTCCTTGACGGGCGCGAGCATCGACCTGGGCGCGGCCGGAATACGGGTCAACGCCATGGTCCGCGCAAACGGTTTCGAGTTCGCATTGCGGCGCCTGCCGGTCGGCCTGAAGCAACGCGCCGGGAGCACGAGGGCCGGGCCGGGCCGCGTCACGCCGACAACAGTCGTGATCAAGGAGCCATCCAGGCAGGACGAGGCCGTTGACCGGGGCAGGAAGCCTGGTGGCCGGGCAGACCCGACCAGGCTACGGAACGACGTCGACCACTCAGTCGCCCTTCTCGCGAAAGTGGCTCGAGGCTGGCGTCGTCCTCAGCTTCACGTCGACCGTGCAGATATGAGTCTGCAACCAGTTGGCGACCTTCGATTCCACCTCGACGGCGGCCGTAATCGTGGTTCCACCAGTGCGGAGTCCGATCGCGACCCGCTCGAGGGTCTTCAGCAGCTCCCGGTGGGCAATGCGGTTGGGCTCGGCCGCGGGGCAGCTGTGCAGGTCCATGAGTTCCTCTTCCTGCGGGAAGTGTGTGTTCGCGTAGGAGATCAGGAACCCGAGCACCTGGAGCAGTTGGTCGCGGCCACGGCCCGCCAGAAGCGCCTCGTGGAAGCGGTTGTAGCGGACGAGAAGCTCCTTGTGTTGCTCATCAATGAAGGGAACGCCAGTCGACATTGCTTCGTCGGTCCAGGTGAACGGCACGGCAGCCACCAATCGGAGAGATGCGAGAACACCAGTGACGTTACGAGAGTTCGGGCGCCGCAGGTACCCGGGGTTGCACTCAACCGGGCCGGGAGGTCCCCGCAGATCTTGCGCTGGTCGGCCAAACGCCTCCGTTCCCACTGCGACCATAGCCTGGCCAGGACAAGGGAAGCCCCACCTTGCCGGGGGTTATGCGAAGTCACTTGGGTCCTGGCGACCCCGGACCGAGCAGGCCTGGACATGCGCATCAGCTCTGGAGAGTGGTATTCGCGATCACGCTGCTTCGCCGACAACCGCACTGCCGCGGCAACTCGCCGCGCCTCAGCATCCGCCGGCAAGGCGTTCGCTGGCTGCCTGAGGCAGGGAGTCTCAAGACAGCCAGCGAACCTGCAAAGCTAGACCTCGGTCGGCTGAGTGACCGCGACTTCGAGCCTGGCTTCAAAGGCATCTATGTCCAGGCCCATGATCTGGAGGTCATGCAGCTGGCCACTGCGATCGATGACCTGGCTCCTCAAGCGCGCCTCGGGCTCGAAACCCATCCGACGGAACACACCAATCGCTCCGCGCTGGTCAACCGTCATCTGCGCGATCATCTTCTTGGCACCCTGCATCCTGGCGATCGCGAAAGACTGTTCAATCAGCAGTCGCCCCAGGTGCTTTCCGCGCATCCGTTCGGCCACGAGGACGCGGAGTTCCCGAACATGCTGCGTCCAACTCAAGCCGTCCGAGGCGATCGTCGCGTACCCCACGACTTCCTGGCCTTCGAACGCCAGCACCGTGACCGCCAGGCCCGTTTCCGCATCACGGAGCACCGCATCGACCTGCACGGATGACGTGATATCCCGGCGGAGGAACAACAGGTCGTGCGCGGGGAGGGCGCGAGCAAACGCAAGAATCGCCGGGGCATCGCCGATGCGTACACCGCGCAGGAGCAGGTTGACCCCATCCAGGGTAATCGTCGCCGGGAGGGACAGCGCCGTCTCAGGCTGCGCCTTTGCCTGTTCGACTACTGCCCAGCGTGGGCCCAGTGCCAGTCGACCGATCAATGTGCTGATGTCCATGGAGACTCCTCCTGGTCGTACTTGCGGTTGCGCGGCGGCGCCGCGTTTCATACCCAATGTAGCGGGTCTTGCAAATACTTACCATCAGTATATTCTATGTGTCTATCCTGAAGGTGAAGCCCTCGCGGCTGAAGGAGAAAGAAATGGGATTGCTACATCGACACGGACACCACGAGGAAGTTGCCGCCCCGGCGAAGCGCTCGCTGGCCCCGATGCCAGGCGCCACAGATGAATATCAGCAGAAGATCCGCGCCCAGATGGAACAGGAGCTGACGCAACAGCGCGCCAGCATGAGTGACCACAGCAGTTAGCCGCCGAACTCGCATGTGCGCCGCACGCATCCTTAGCCAGTGGCGCTACTGGACGACGATCGTCACCCGGAAGAGTCGCGCCAGCAGCGGACAGGGGACGCCCGGCGCACATGCGAGCGAGCCAGTCGCAGTAAGCGTCACCGTCCCCGGCGCGTTGGCCTGGTAGATGCCCTGGGCACCACGGACAACGGTGATGTCAGGAACACGGGACAGGATCGACGTATCCGAAACCGACACGTCCCAGTTGTAGTCAGTTCCCAGCATCAAGAGGAAGGTGTCGCCCACCGCTATGTGGATCGTGCCCGTGTCGTCGGCGAGGGTCACAGTCGAGGCGGTTCCAGACGGGGCCGAGTCCGCCGCGACACCAGGGACGACCACGGTATTGGACCCCGCCACCACCTGTTCAGAAGGGCGGGCAGCCGCGCCAGCCACGAGGGCCGCAGCCACTGACCCGGCCACAACGATCGCGAGGATGAGCCGGATTCGTTGAGTCACTTGGCGCCTCCGAGAGCAGTGCCGCCGACTTCTACTGTACGCCGGGGGTGCCACGCTCCATCACAAGGACTTAACCCGGATCCACCGATGGGTAGGCGGGCAACAACAGTTTAAACGCTAAAGCAGGTGCTCTTCTGAACTGAGAAGATGGGGTTGAAAGACATCCATCGACGCAGCAAGAGGAGCACCTGACAGATGCAATCATCACACGGTCTGGACCGCCTGAAAACCAGCTTCGACGACGAGCGGCTGGTCGCCC
>Ga0209638_1002511_pt1 | contig 11219 bp, 10 predicted proteins | sample BarGraNGADG00211_FD_184490 | JGI IMG/M metagenome (GOLD analysis project Ga0209638, IMG submission 184490) | Arctic peat soil microbial communities from Barrow, Alaska - Barrow Graham LP Ref core NGADG0002-211 (SPAdes) (version 2) | ecosystem: Environmental > Terrestrial > Soil > Wetlands > Peat... | reverse complement strand
CGACGAAATCTCGACTCACCTCGGGCCTCCCGTTCTTGACCGGCTCTCGGCTACTCAACAAAAGACGTGGGGGTCACCCACGTCACGAGCGGCCGGTACGATTGGGCCGAAGTATACACGGACCCCCTCCGGCATCCAACCTCCGGGCCCCTGCCGTACCACCGCAGAGGATGACGCGGCCGGTCGATTACGGGACGGGCGATCCCGAGATTGGGAGATAGACCTCGTGGTCGCCGAACGTTGCTGCCAGCCGGTAGTGGCTTCGGACGAAGTCGCGCATCGGTGCGAGCGTGTCGTAGTTGCGTGGGTCTCCGATGTCGTCCGCGGGCGCGAACAGTGGCACCTCCGAGGGCGACTCCACGATCACGGACGGCGGCGACGCGGCCCAGGTTGACAGCAGGGCATCGGTTCGGCCGGGGGACCAATAGCCCTGGGTGACCAGGGGGAACTCGTACACGTAGCGGTCGTACGGCGGCCGGTTCGAGCTGATGTAGAGGCCAGGGTCGTTGCCCCAGACGAATAGCGTGGCTGAGGCGGACGTATTGGCTCTCAGCCAGGCGGCCGTGTCGCCTGATGACTGGCTCGCCTCGCTGGCCAGACGCAGCGTCAGGCCGTTGAGCTCGATCGCCATGGCCGCCGAGGTCGCGAACGCGAAAGCCATGGCGACGGAGAGGCCGATCGCCAAGCTCCTCAGCTTGCGATCCGCGGACCTGACCCGCGCGACCGTCCAATCCATGCCCGGCCCGGCCAGCAGCGCCAACGGTGGCACGAGCAGGATCAGATAGTGCAGGTAGATGCGCCCCTGAATGCCGACGTACGCGACAAAGCCGAGGGCCCAGGCGAGAGACACCCACGAGATCCGATCGAAAGCTCGCGGGCGGCGGCACATTCGCGCCACCTGGATGCCGGCGGGGATTGCCAGACAAAAGATGAGGAGCGCTGCGACAGGAAGTAGAGTCGTTATCCCCGCGACAGATTCACGGTAGGCGGCGACGTAAGTCACGAGCTGGTCGAAAGCATCGCCGGCGGCACCGCCCGCCAGCAGCCAGCCGGCCACGGCCAGAGGCAGAATCGCACCTCCGGCGACCACGGCGATTGAACGGCGGATCAGGGCCATCCCGTCTGAACGGCGATCCGCGATCACCGCCGCCACAAAAAGTGCAAGGGCGGCCGGAACCGCCTGGAGCGACATGAAGCAGGCGATGCTCAGAAGCAGGCCGACCGAGACCGAGACTTGCCAGGTTGGCCGATCGACGGCGATCGCCAGCAGGACCGCGACGAGCGGCAGCAGGGCGAACGACTCGGTTACGCCACCGCCCAGGGCAACTGCGTGCGCGGCGATCCCGACCAGGCAGACGAGACTCCACAGGAACGCCGTGCCGGGCGGGAGCCAGCGCCTCAGGAGCCTGTCAATGAGCAGGATCGCAGCGCCGGTGAAGGCTACGGTCAGCAGCCAGAACAGCAGCCACGGATCGAGCCAGGGCACGGCCACCTGGCTCAGGGCGTTCAGAACGTATGTGCCGGGCGGCTTGTGGTCCCAGAGGTCCTTGTAAGGCATGTAACCGGCGCGTATCCGAATGCCAGCCAGGAGGAACACCGCCGAATCCAGCGGTGGCCCGAGCCACAGGCCGGGAGACAGGAGCAATGCGGTCAGCGCGACGAGGGCAGCCGGCCGCGCGACGAGGGCGACCGGCCGCACCTCCGGCCCAGCTCGCATCAACTCCGCACCGCCGCCGTAGGGTCTGGCCCCGACAGCCACTTGCCGGCGTCTTCGGCCGCGCGGTATCCCAACCTGAGCGCAAGCGACACGCCGCGATCGTCCGGGTAGATGTGGGCCAGGCTGGCGTGGAAGAGCCCCGGCAACCCGGTCTCGAGCGGCAAACCCGGCATCGAGCCGGCGGCGAGCGGTACCGGTTGCGCCCATCGATCTCGATGCAGGTGAGCCGCCCGTATCCAGGTCCGGTCGAAATCGGGATTGATGGCGCGGAGGGCCGGCTCGGCCGCCGCCACGATCTGGTCCGCGTCGGCTCCCCAGACAGGGCCGCCTACCTCGGCGTAATGGGTGAGGTACACGAGATGCCGGCCCCCATACCGTTCCGCCGGGATGAAGTTCGTGTGCTCGATGATCGCCAGACACGCCAGGTCTGTAGGCTGGATGAGGTTCGTCCAGTAGTAGCGACCGAGCGGCCGATCGAGTTCGAGCAACGCGCAAACGACGCCCCGATACGGGATTCCCGAAACAGCGCGCCCGTACTCCTCGGGCAGGTTCACCAGCGCTGCCAACTGCTCGCCGCTCAAACATGCCAGCACTGCGCGAGCCTGAATCTCCCGCCCCGCAGTTCTCACCCGCCAGATCCCGCCTTCGAGAGTCAGCGAGTCCACCGCGGCACCGAGACTGACCGTCAGGCCCCTGTCCGAGAGGTCTTGTGCGTATCGCCGGGCGAGGCGACCCACACCGCCTTGCAGGTATCCAAGCCGGTCGCCGGTCCCCCGCTTCCGGGCGTTGGCCCGTTGCTTGATTCGACCGAGCAGCCAGGCCAGCGCCACTTGAGGGGCGTACGGGCCGAACTTGCCGTCCAGCAGTGGCTGCCAGAGGACCGCGTAGCCCTTGCGGCCGAACCAGCGCGGGCCGGTCTCACCGACGCGCATCCCGTCCAGCCCGGCCCCTCGGCTCCGAAGCACTGCCACCGCCGAGCCCAGCCCGAAGCGGATTCGAGCAGTCAGCGGCAGTGGAGCGAACCGGAGCAAGTCGATCGGCGAGTCGAAGGGATATAGCCGTCCGCCCTCGAGCACCGCCGTCGGGGCGCGATGCCACTCCAGCCGATCGTGAAACCCCAGCCGCTCGATCAGGTCGCGAAGCTCGCGATCCTGGGGAAAGATGTGGTGGTAGTAGGCCTCGACCTCCTCGGCGCCGACCGTAATCGAGCGGGCCAGCCCGCCCACGTCGGCGGCGGCCTCGATCAATTCGACCGACAGCCCCAGCGAGACGAGTCGATCTGCGGCGGCCAGGCCGGTCATCCCGCCGCCGACGACCACCACGTCGCGACTGACTTCCCCCGGGCTCGCTTGTGGCATCGCACCCCCAGGATCGGGCACGGCGGCCCGCAACTCGGTAGACCTGTGTCAATAAGCCCGTGCGAACAGAACGCGCCGCTCGGACGCCGCGCCGCAGACGATGCAACTGCCGGCCTCGTCCGGGCTGTCGAACGGGATGCACCTGATCGTGGCGCCGGTTTCGTCGTTGACTTGCTTCTCGCATTTCGCGTCCCCGCACCATGGGGCCAGGAAGAAACCGCCCTCGCCGTCCAGCCCGTCTTTGAGCTGCCCGTACGTGTCGACGTTGTGTGTGTTTGAGTCGCGGAAGTCGCGGGCACGCTCGAACAGCTCCGCCTGGTAGGCGCGCAGTCGAGCGGGCAGTTCGGCCGCCAGCCGGTCGAGCGGGACCGCTTCCTTCGACCGGTCGACGCGCTTGACCAGCATCCCCTGTCCCGCCGCCACGTCGCGCGGCCCTATCTCCAGCCGGAAGGGCACGCCGCGAAGCTCCCAGTGGTTGTACTTGAAGCCGGGCGACTCGTCTCGCCAGTCGACCTTGACCCGAACGGCCTTGCCTTCGGGAGTTTCCGACAGGGCGGCCAGCAGCCGGTCGATCGCCTCGGCGACCGCTGCCTTCTCTTCGTCCTTGCGGAAGATCGGAACGATAACGACCTGGACCGGCGCCACGTTGGGCGGCAGGACGAGCCCGGAATCGTCGCCGTGAGTCATGATCGTGGCCCCGACCATGCGCGTCGAGAAGCCCCACGACGTGCCGTAAGGGTTCTTGCGGATGTTGTCGCGGTCGAGGAACTCGATCCCGGAGGAGCGGGCGAAGTTCTGGCCGAGCATGTGGCTGGTGCCGGCCTGGAGCGCCTTCTTGTCGCGCATCATGGCTTCGATGGACCAGGTCCAGTCGGCCCCGGGGAACTTCTCGGCGTCGGTCTTGCGGCCCTTTATCACGGGGATCGCGAGCCAATCCTCGGAGACCAGGCGGTAGCACTCGAGCCCGGTAGCGACTTCCTCGGCCGCCTCCTTCTCGGTGGCATGGAACGTATGGGCCTCCTGCCACAGGAATTCCGTCGTTCGGAGGAAGAGGCGCGTACGCAGCTCCCAGCGAACCACGTTGTTCCAGAGGTTCATCAGCAGCGGCAGGTCGCGGTAGGACTGGATCCAGTCCTTCACGCTGTCAGCGATGATCGCCTCGCTCGTGGGCCGGATCGCAAGCCACTCGTCGAGCGCCTTGCCGCCGGCGTGGGTAACCCAGGCGACCTGTGGATTGAAGCCCTCGACGTGCTCGGCTTCCTTCTCCAGGAGGGACTTGGGCACGAAGAGCGGGAAATAGACGTTGCTGTGGCCGGTCCGCTTGATATGGCCGTCGAGCTCGGCCTGCATCGATTCCCAGAGGGCGTAGCCGTACGGCCGGATGATCATGCAGCCGCGAACCGGGGAGTAGTCGGCCAGCTCAGCCTTCAAGACCACGTCGTTGTACCAGCCCGGAAAGTCCTCGGACTGACGGGTGATGCTGGTAACGAAACCCTCCTTGGGCACGCTGTTCCTCCTCAGGACGATCAACCCCGCTGGCCTCGCGCAATCGTACCGCCTGGGCCGACGCGGCGGCGCGAGGGCGGCGCGAGGCGGCGCCAAGGCTGCGCGGGCGGCGCGAGGGCGGCGCGAGGCGGCGCGAGCCAAGTCGCGTTGGCCGCAACTCGTGACCCTCCCGCGGCCGGCGGCGCGTACTGAGAGTGAAACTGCAATTGGAGGCGCCCCGATGCTCAAGATGAAATCCAGGATCGTGTTGATCCGAGCTCGAGGCTGGTGGCTCGCCGTATTCGCCGCCGCACTGCCGCTGGTCCTCGCCGCCTGCAACAACGGCGGTGGAAGCGGGTACTGACCGCGTCCCAGGTCCGGATCGACCGAATGCGGCGGCTACTGAGCTCGTCCCCAAGTCCGGATCGACCGAATTGAGATACAGAGCCGGCTCCGGAGCTACCTCACAAGGTTCGGTGTCCACCCGGTGGGCAAATACGACACACACCCATTCGTGCCACGGCCATGCGCGCGCAAGTGACCACCCACTGGGCAGAAATGACACTGCTGCGGGTCCCGCGCGACAGATTCCAGGATTGAGCGTCGAAGATGCGCATCGAATCGGGCAGACTTACTCGCGTCGAGCGGGACTTGTCCCAGGCGACGTCACTTATGCCCACCCTCTGGTCAGCGGCGGCGAGAAATGCCCCGCTGGGTCGAGACTGTGCCTACATCCGGTCAATCCGGCGCCCGGCCTAACCCAGGAGCGGGAGCAGGGTGGCTACCGCAACGCGACTGCCGGGAAGCGCTTCTCAACGTACCGGTCGAGCATTGCCTTGAACTCGTCGGCGATGTGATCGCCCCGAAGTGTCCGGTCCAACGCACCGTCGATGAAGACCGGGGCCACAGGCTCCTCGAACGTGCCCGGCAGGCTGATGCCGATGTCGGCGTGCTTTGACTCGCCGGGGCCGTTGACTACGCAGCCCATTACCGCTACGCGCAGTTCCTCCACCCCGGGGTGCCTCTCTCGCCACGACGGCATCTGGTCGCGAAGGTACCTCTGGATATCGCTGGCGAGTTCCTGGAAGTAAGTGCTGGTGGTCCGGCCGCAACCCGGGCAGGACGAAACCTGCGGCATGAACGAGCGCAAACCGAGCGACTGCAGCACCTGCTGAGCTACGGCCACTTCCTCGGTTCGGTCGCCGCCCGGCTCAGGCGTGATCGAGACGCGGATCGTGTCGCCGATCCCCTCGGCCAGCAGCAACGACAGGCCCGCGGACGAGGCCACGATGCCCTTCATGGCCATGCCAGCTTCGGTCAAGCCGAGGTGGAGTGCGTAATCGCCCCGCGCCGCCAGCCGCCGGTAGACCTCGACGAGATCGCGGACGCCCGAGACTTTGGCCGACAGAATGACGCGGTCGTGGGCCAGACCGGTCGCCTCGGCAAGTTCAGCCGAACGAATGGCGCTCTCGACGATGGCATCGATCATGACTTCGCGGGCGTCCTTCGGCTGAGTCAGGCGCGCGTTGGCGTCCATCAGCCGGGCCAGGACGTCCTGATCGAGCGAGCCCCAGTTGACCCCGATCCGGACCGGCTTTCCGTTCTCGATTGCGATGCGGACGATGGCCGTGAAATGGTCGTCGTGATGGCGTCCCGGCCCCACGTTGCCGGGATTGATCCTGTACTTCGCGAGCGCTGCCGCCGTCTCGGGATAGTCGGCCAGCAGCTTGTGGCCGTTGTAGTGGAAGTCGCCGACGATCGGGACGGCGGCGCCGAGGCCCCGAACCTTGCGAACGATCTCCGGCACTGCGGCGGCGGCAGCCTCGTTGTTGACCGTGATCCGCACCAACTCTGAACCGGCGTGCGCAAGCCGCGCAACCTGGATCGCGGTGGCGTCCGCGTCCGCCGTGTCCGTGTTGGTCATCGATTGGACGACGATCGGGTGGTCTCCGCCGACGACGACGCCATCGACGTCCACCGCGACAGATCGCCGCCGCGGGCCGAAACCCTGGGCGCTCACGTCTACGGACCGCCCGCTCCGGCACGCATGATGTCGAAGAAGCTGATCCAAGCGATGAACGTGAGCAAGAGGCCGAATCCGACGAGGTACGTCGCCACTTCGAGCGCGCCGACGCCCTTCTTCCCGAAAGCCTTCTTGACGATCATGATCGCGGCCTTGCCCCCGTCGAGGGGCGGGAACGGCAGGAAGTTGACCAGCGCCAGGTTCGCCGAAAGCACGGCGGCGAGGAGGAGGAACATCACCAGGCCGTCTTGCTGTGTGACGACCGTGCTGACGGACTCAGCGATGCCGATCGGACCCGAGACGCCGGGCGGTGCTTTCGTCGGGTTGGTCACGATCTGATTGCCGACGTCCCCGAGCGCCACGAGGATGAGCCCCAGCGCCTTGACCGTGCCACCGACCGCCTGACCGGCCGCATTCACAGGATCTCCGGGCGTGTATACGATCGTCGTCCCGACGCTTACCCCGAGCGCTCCCTCGTTGCCGGTGGGAACTCGAAGGGTCACGTCCAGGTTGCGCTCGTGGCCTGAGGTGTCGCGCACCACCAGGGTTACCGTCTTGCCCTGGTTTGCGAGCAACTGGTCACGCATCGGCGCGGACGGATCGGGAGCGCCGAAGTCCAGCAACGGGCTCGTATGAGCCGAACCGTTTACGGAAACCAGGATGTCGCCTGCGTGCAGCCCGACCGCCTCCGCGGGCGAGCCTATCTGGACGGAGCCGACGTTCGGCTCCAGGACCGGGTTGAAGACCCAGGCGACGATGAACATCAGAACCACAGCCGTCAGCAGGTTCATCGTCACGCCTGCCGCAAGCACTATGAGCTGGCGCGGAAGGCTGGCGTTGGAGAACGCCCGGGGATCGTCGGACTCGGATTCCTCGCCCTCCAGCCTGACGAAGCCGCCGATCGGCAGCCAGTTGAGCGTGTACTCGGTCTCGTGATCGTGGCCGATCGTCTTGGCCTTGGGCGGGAAGCCGATCCCGAACTCGAGGACGCGAATGCCGGCGAGTCGTGCGGTCAGGAAGTGCCCGAACTCGTGCACGAGAACCAGCGGTATCAGGATGATCAGCAGCAGAGGGACGGCTCGGACCCAGAAGAAGATCCCGTCGAGCGTCATCGGACGGCCTCCGCGAACGCCCGAACCTCGGCGTCCAACGCTACGATCTCTTCGAGCGACGGCTCGCGCGGCTCGCCGGTACCGAACCGCTCCACCGCGGCCGCGAGAAGTCGCGGGATGCCGGGAAAGTCGAGACTGCCGTTCAGGAAGCGGGCGACTGCGACTTCGTCGGCTGAGATGATCGCCGCGCTGGCCCGCGGTCCCGCCAGGCCGGCTTCACGCGTGATGCGAAGGGCCGGGAATCGCTCCTCGTCAGGGGCGAGGAACTCGAGGCGCTGCGAAGCCACCAGATCCACCGTGGCTGCGGGCGACGCCCGGCGGGCCGGGTAAGTCAGCGCGTATTGGATTGGGATTCGCATATCCGGTGTACCGAGCTGCGCCTTCATAGAGCCGTCCACGAACTGCACCGCCGAGTGGACGACGCTCTGAGGGTGAATGACGACCGAGATCGCCGAGAAGGGGACATCGTACAGCCAGCGTGCCTCGATGATCTCCAGGCCCTTATTGACCATCGTTGCCGAGTCGATTGTGATCTTCGCCCCCATCCGCCAGGTTGGGTGGCGGAGAGCCTGTTCCGGGGTCGCTGTCGCGAGGTCCGCGACGGTGGCATGCAGGAACGGTCCGCCCGACGCGGTGAGCAGCAGGCGGGCCACGCTGCCCGGAAGCTCGCCCACCAGGCATTGCCAGATCGCCGAGTGCTCCGAATCGATCGGGCGCAGCCAGCCGAGTGGCGTGGCGAGCGGATGGATCGGGCCCCGCGTGTCGCCTGCGGCTCCGGCGGCAAGGCTGCGCACGAGCGGCATGACGAGATGGCCGCCCGCGACCAGCGTCTCCTTGTTGGCCGTGGCGACGACTTTGCCGTCGGCCAGAGCGGCGAGCACCGACCGGAGCGCTACCAGGCCACCGGTCGCGACGATGACCAGGTCCACGTCCGGCCGAGTGACAAGCGTCTCCAGCGCGTCCGCCCCGGTCGCTATCTGCGTGCCCGGCGGCAGGTCCAGCCGCCCGGCCGCTCGCTCGTCGGCAAGCGACACAACCGCCGGCCGAAGCAGACGCGCCTGCTCCTCGAGCAGCCCGGCCTGCGACCCGGTGGCCAGCGCAACGACCCGGAACGCCTCAGGCTGGCGGGCGATGACGTCGACCGCCTGGCGGCCGATCGATCCTCCGGAGCCGAGAAGCGCCAGGCGAAGCGGCCCGCCCGAGCCGCCGAATGCGGTCGCTCCGCTCCCCTGCCCCGCCGGCAAGGGGCCCTCAGCGGACGACGGCCGCGACATAAGCCGCCACCACCGGTGCCGCAAAGATGAACGAGTCAACGCGGTCGAGGATGCCGCCGTGGCCGGGGATCAGGTCCCCGGAGTCCTTCGCGCCCGCGGCCCGTTTGAGCATCGATTCCGCCAGGTCGCCCGCTTGCGCGGCGATGCCGACCAGCGGGCCGAGCACCAGACCGAGCACCGGCGGCTGGCCGAGGGCCCACATGCCCACCACCGCGACGGCCGTCGAAGCTGCCAGGCCTCCGAAAACGCCCCAGTAGCTCTTGGAGGGAGAGATGTGGCTCAGGAACTTGCGCTTGCCGAGGGCGGTCCCCAGAAAGTAGGCGCCCGTGTCGAAGGACCAGACGAGCAGGATTGTCAGCAGGATCCAGCCTCTCGCAGCGCCAAGCTGGACCGCCGGGGCGGCGCTCGGAAGCGCCGGCACGACCTGACCGATTCTGACCAGCGCACCGAGCTGGCCGACGTACAGCGCCCCGAAAGCCGTCGCCAGCCAGGCCGCGAGCCCGATCGTGGTGTCCGTCTCGCCGAGCGCGGCAATCCCGGCAACCACCACGACGCCCGCAACGAGCAAAGCCTCGTAGCCGCCCCATCCCGGCAGGCCCGCGACGCTTGCGGCTGCGGCCAAGGCGCCGGCGACACCGACGGCCGGCATGACCGCGTAGCCGGCCTGGCGCAGAAGCCGCATAGCCTCCCATGCGCCCACGGCGACGAGCGCGGCGATCAGCGCCCCGAACCAGGGCTCGCCGAGGACGAGCACGATGAGCAGCGGCGGAACGATGACGACGCCGCTGAGGGTGCGCTGGCGGAGCACTCCCGGCCCCGCTCTAGAGCCCGAACCGACGGTGACGGCTCGCGAACTCGACGAGCGCTGCGTCCAAAGCCGCGGCCCCGAAGTCCGGCCACAGCAGTGGGCTGAAGTAGAGCTCCGCGTACGCGGATTGCCAGATCAGGAAATTGGACAGCCGCTGCTCGTCCGCAGTCCGGATCACGAGATCGGGATCCGGCAAACCGGCCGTGTACAGCGAAGCGGCGACTACGTCCTCGTCTATTTCGTCCGGCGCCAGGCCCTGGGCCGCGATCTTGCGAGCCGCATCGACGATTTCCGTTCGCCCGGAGTAGTTGAACGCGATGTTGAGCTGGAGCCGCTCCCCTCCGGCGGTGGCTTCCAGCGCGCTGCGAATCGACAGCGCCGTCTCGGGCGGCAGCTCCTCCATGCGGCCCAGCAGCCGAACGCGCGCGCCCTGCCGGATGAGCTCGTCGGTTTCGTTCGCTATGACCTTGCCGAGGAGTTGGAGCAGGCCGTCCACCTCTTCGTCGCTACGGCCCCAGTTCTCACGGCTGAAGGCATACAGCGACAGCACCGGGACGCCGCGTCGCACGGCATGGCGAATGATTTCGCGGACGCCCTCGACCCCGGCGGCATGCCCCTGCAGCTCGTCGAGGCCGTTCTTTCGAGCCCAGCGCCGATTGCCGTCCATGATGATGGCGACGTGGCGCGGCAGATCCTCGGGAGCCACAGAGAAGGTCTCCGGCGCCTCGTCGGATCGTTCGATGGTCGCTGCCTCCGGGCCGGCGGATTCGTCTGCCGGCTGCCGGCCCCGGTGGACGATCGACGGAGCGTCGGTCGGCCGGGAAATCGGGCGAGCCACTAGACCTCCAGGATCTCCTGCTCCTTCCCGGCGCCGACGCTGTCGACGTCGGCGATGTGCTTGTCGGTCACACGCTGGAGCTGTTCCATCTCGCGCCGGCCTTCGTCCGTGCCCAGGACGCCTTCGTGCTCTTCCTTCTTCAGCTGGTCGGCGGCTTCGCGGCGGAGGTTGCGGATCTCGACCCGTGCCTCCTCCATGCGCCGGTGGACCTGCTTGACGAGCTCCTTGCGGCGTTCCTCGGTCAGGGGCGGGATGTTCAGGCGCACGACAGCGCCGTCCATGTTCGGCACCAGCCCGATGTCGCTCTTGATGATCGCCTTCTCGATCGCGCCCAGGACGCTGCGGTCCCAGGGCTGGATGACGATCTGGTGCGACTCGGGAACGTTGATGCCGGCGAGCTGGTTGAGCGCGGTGGGCGTGCCGTAGTACTCGACCATGATGTGTTCGACGATCGAGGTCGAGGCCCGACCCGTGCGGATGCCTTGCAGGTCTCGCTCGAGGATCTCCACCGCCCGCGCCATCTTGTGTTCGGTGGCCGTCAGCGTCTCGATGCTCATCCGGGGCTGCCTCCGTTGATCAGTGTGCCCACAGGTTCACCAGCGGC
>Ga0209638_1002509_pt1 | contig 11226 bp, 9 predicted proteins | sample BarGraNGADG00211_FD_184490 | JGI IMG/M metagenome (GOLD analysis project Ga0209638, IMG submission 184490) | Arctic peat soil microbial communities from Barrow, Alaska - Barrow Graham LP Ref core NGADG0002-211 (SPAdes) (version 2) | ecosystem: Environmental > Terrestrial > Soil > Wetlands > Peat... | reverse complement strand
GGGGGAAACCATGTTTCCCCCCAAGGCCCCCCTTCTTCTGTGCTCGCGGCCGGGCGTCTCACTGCTCTCGCCCAACAAGTTGGGCTCCGCGACGAAGAGCTGCGTATACGCGCAGCCAGGCGAATCATTTTCGGCTTCGCGTCATTCGCGATCGGCGGTTCCGTCGCGGAGCGGAGCTTGCTCCGCGCAGCAGTGATTCCGCCCGGCCGGGAGCACACCACCAAGAAGGAGGGGGCACACGGGGGAAACATGGTTTCCCCCGTGAAGGCGAGCGAAGCTACGCCGAGAGCCAGGCGAGGCGCGAAGCGCGGATCCCCCCGAGCTCGGCGTCGTCGAGCAACCCGACGCGCCGGCCGACCAAGCCGAGGATGCTGCCGGCGAGGAAGTTCCACGCCTCGGCGTCGACGTCACGGTCGGCGCGCAGGACGCCTTCCTCCTGGCCGCGGCGGAGCAGGCCTGCGAAGAAGTCGTGCACCTCGCGCAGATGGCGCCGCAGGTACTTGCGGAGCTCGGGATCCTCCGTCGCCTCGCTCAGCGCCTGCACCCAGAGCTCAGAGAGCTGGTGCTTGCAGTCGCGGACAGCGAAGTGGCGCCGTCCCATCGCCTCGAGCGCGGCGAGCACGTCGGGAGCGTCGGCGACCGCCGTCTCCCAGGCGGCCTGCACGTCCGCCCACACATGGTCGAGCGCGGCGAAGTAGAGGTCGCGCTTCGACGCGAAGTGCCGGTAGAGGGTCGGCTCGGATACCCCCGCCGCGCGTGCGATCTCGGCGGTCGTCGTACCGCGGTAGCTGCCCTCGGAGAAGACGCGGACCGCGGTCTCCACGAGCTCCAGGCGGCGCTCGGCCGCCGGCAGGCGTGCGCCCGCGGTCATGCGGCGATCGCCTCGGCGTGCACCGTCTCGATGCTCCGGTGGACCCGCACGAGCGCAACGGCGACGGCCGCCCCGGCGAACGCGATGCAGGCGCTGACGAGCAGCGCCGCGTGCAGGCCGTCGACGTACTGCTGCTTCCCGAGCGCCGACCGCGCAGGCGCCGACAGGTAGGACGAGACGATCGCGCCCATCAGCGCGATGCCGAGCGCACCGCCCATCTGGCGGAAGCTGTTCAGCACGCCCGACCCGACGCCGGCCTTGTCCACCGGAACCGAGGCCATCGCGACGGAGGTCATCGGCGACATCACCGTCGCCATCCCGATCCCGCCGACGATCAGCGCGGGCAGCAGCGTCCAGAAGGTCGAGTGCAGGCCCATCCGCTGGTAGAGGAGCAGCGAGCTGCCGAGCAGCGTCATGCCGCCGCCCATCAGCCAGCGCCCGCCGATCCGGTCGGACAGCTTGCCGGCGATCGGCGCGATCAGGATGATCAGGACCGTCATCGGCAGGAAGATCGCGCCCGCCTTCGTCGGCGAGTAGCCGAGGATGTTCTGGACGTAGAGCGAGACGAAGAAGAAGACGCCGAACATCGCGAGCGAGACGAGCAGGGCGACGACGTTCGCGCCCACGAACGAGCCGATCCGGAAGAGGGAGAGATCGAGCATCGGCAGCCGCTGACGCGATTCGAGCGCGACGAACGCGGCGAGCAACACCGCCGCTGCAGCGAAGAGACCGAGGATCTCCGCCGACGCCCAGCCGTCTTTGTTCCCCTCGATCAGCGCGTAGCTGAGCGCGAACAGCGCAAGCCCCGAAGTGATGAGGCCGGGAAGGTCGATGCTCTGCTCGTGCGACATGTCGCGCGACTCTGCGATCACGAGCTGGGAGACGACGATGCCGACCACGCCGATCGGCACGTTGACGAAGAAGATCCAGTTCCAGCCGATGTTGTCGACGATCAGGCCGCCGACGAGCGGGCCGATCGCAAGCGCGAGCGCCGAGACGCCGGCCCAGATGCCGATCGCCTGGCCACGCTGCTTCGGTGGGAACGTCGCGGTGATGATCGAAAGCGTCGCGGGGCTCATCAGCGCAGCGCCGATGCCCTGGACGGCGCGCGCGCCGATCAGGAAGCCGGCGTTCGGCGCGAGCCCGCAGGCGAGCGACGAGAGCGAGAAGATCGCGAGGCCGATCACGAACATCTTGCGCCGGCCGAACATGTCGGCGAGCTTCCCGCCGGTGATCAGGAGCGCCGCGAAGACGAGCGCGTACCCGGTGACGATCCACTCGAGCTCCGAGATCGAGATCTTCAGATCCTTCGCGATCGAAGGCAGCGCGACGTTCACGACGGTGTTGTCGAGCATGATCATGAAGAGTCCGAACGCGACGGCCAGCAGCGTCCACCACTTCTTGTTTTCCTCGGCAAAGATTCGGGCTCTCATCGGTCTCCTTTGACTGTTAGCACTCACTACCGTAGCAAGCACTAGCATCCCTCCGTCGAGGCCCCACTACGCTTCTCCCGTGGCCGACGCCTTCATCTGGAGCCCGAGCGCCGAGCTCGTCGAGCAGGCGAACGTGACGCGCCTCGGACGCGCGCTCGGCGCCGCCGACTACCACGAGCTGCACGGGATCTCGGTCGACGAGCCCGAGCGTTTCTGGCCGGCCGTCGTCGAGGACCTCGGGCTCGAGTTCTCGCGCCCCTGGGACGCGGTCGTCGACATGTCGCGCGGCCCCGAGTGGGCGACGTGGTTCGTGGGCGGCCGCTTGAACGTCGCACGCGCGTGCGTGCACCGCTGGGCGGCCGAGCGGCCGGACGGCGAGGCGCTCGTGGGGTGGAGCGAGGACGGCCGGCGCGAGTCGCTGACCTGGGCCGAGGCGTCCAGGCAGGTCACGCAGCTCGCCGAGGCGCTCGTCGAGCTCGGCGTGCGGGAGGGAGACCGCGTCGCGATCTTCATGCCGATGTGTCCCGCGGTCGCCGTGGCGTCCCACGCCTGTGCACACATCGGCGCCGTGCAGGTTCCGATCTTCTCCGGCTTCGCTGCGCCGGCGATCGCGTCGCGGCTCGAGGACTCGCAGGCGAAGGTCGTGCTCTGCGCGGACTGGTCGCTTCGTCGCGGCAAGCGAATCGAGATGCGCGAGACGCTCGACGAGACCGGGCGCTTCGCGGTGGAGCACGTCGTCGCGTGGAACCGAGAGACCGGCTCGTGGCCGGCGGTCGTGACGAAGCAGCCCGCGACGCTCCCGCCGGCGGAGGTCGACTCCGAGGCGCCCTATCTGCTCGCCTACACCTCGGGAACGACGGGCACGCCGAAGGGAGCGCTGCACGTGCAGGGCGGCTTCCTCGTCTCGATCGCCCGCGAGGTCGCCTACCAGAGCGACGTGAAGGCCGGCGACCGTCTCCACTTCTCCACCGACATGGGCTGGATCATGGGCCCCTGGACAGTGCTGGGCGGCGGCGCGGTCGGCGCCACGGTCGTGTTCGCCGAAGGCGCGCCCGACTGGCCCGACGACCGGCTGTGGAACCTCGTCGAGACCGAGCGCGTGACGATGCTCGGCCTCTCGCCCACGCTCGTGCGCGCCCTCATTCCGAAGGGCGAGCCGACGGCCGACCTGTCGTCGCTGCGCTCGCTGTGCACGACGGGCGAGCCGTGGAACCCGGATCCGTACCGCTGGCTCTTCGAGCACGTGGGCGGAGGGCGAACGCCGATCGTCAACATCTCGGGCGGCACCGAGGTGGGCGCGTGCTTCCTGACGACCGTGATCACCGAGCCGATCAAGCCCGTGGCGCTCGGCTTCCCCGCGCTCGGCCTCGACATGGACGTCGTCGACGCGGAGGGAAGCGCCGTGCGCGGCGAGGTCGGCGAGCTCGTCTGCCGCAAGCCGTGGCCCGGGATGACGCGTGGCATCTGGGGAGACGACGAGCGCTACCTCGACACGTACTGGCGCCGTTTCCCCGGCGTGTGGACGCACGGCGACTGGGCCTCGATCGACTCGGACGGCTACTGGTACCTGCACGGGCGCAGCGACGACACGCTGAACATCGCCGGCAAGCGTGTAGGACCGGCCGAACTGGAGTCGGCCGCGATCGCCAGCGGGATCGTCGCCGAGGCAGCCGCGGTGGGCATCCCGCACGAGGTGAAGGGCGAGGTCGCCTGGATCTTCTGCGTCGCGCTACCGGGCGAGCAGCCCGACGACGCGCGCGTCGCCGGCGCGGTGACGAAGGCGCTCGGCAAGGCGTTCAAGCCGGCGCGCATCCTCTGGGTCGCTGCGCTGCCGAAGACGCGCTCGGCGAAGATCGTCCGCCGCGCGGTGCGGGCGCGGGCGCTCGGGAAGGATCCGGGCGACCTGTCGTCGCTCGAGAATCCGGAGTCGCTGGAGGAGATCGGCCGTGTCGCCGGCTGACGGATAGCCTTCAGAGGTTTACGACTGGTAGTCTGAAACTGGATGCGCCTCGCCCTGGCCCAGATCAATCCGATCGTCGGCGACCTCGACGGGAACCGCGCGCTGATCGTCGAGCGCATCGAGGAGGCCAAGCGGGCGAACGCGGATCTCGTCGTCTTCCCCGAGCTCGCGGTGACCGGCTATCCGCCCGAGGACCTGTTGCTGCGGCCCGGCTTCCTCCGGGCGGCCGAAGGATCGCTCGAGCAGATCGCGCTCTCGGCGCGTGGGATCGTCGTCCTCGTCGGGACGCCCCACTACGACAGCGATCTCTACAACGCGTGCGCCGTGTGTGCCGGCGGCGAAGTGAAGGCCATGGTCAAGAAGCGGTTCCTGCCGAACTACGGCGTGTTCGACGAGATGCGGTATTTCGCGCCCGGTCATGACCTGTTCCTGTTCGAGCACGGCGAGGTGCTCGTCGGCATCACCGTGTGCGAGGACATGTGGCAGCCCGGTCCGCCGGCCACTGACCTGGCGATTGCCGGGGCGGAGCTGATCGTGAACGTCTCGGCCTCGCCCTTCCACCTGATGAAGGACCGCGAGCGCGAGGAGATGTTCCGCACACGCGCGCGCGACAACAGCGCCTATGTCGCGTTCTGCAACGCCGTCGGCGGACAGGACGAGCTCATCTTCGACGGACACTCGCTCGTGATCGACGACGACGGAACGGTGCTCGCGCGCGCTCCCGGCTTCGAAGAGGCCCTGATGATCGTCGACGTCGATCCGTCTGCCGTGCGTGCGCGCAGGCTCACCGACGCGCGCCGGCGCGCGCTCGCGCAGGAACGCGGCGAGGTCGGCGCCGTGACGACGATCCACATCGGCGCGCCGCACAAGCAGTCGGATCACGCCGAGCCCGTCGTGAACCCGTTCTCCGACGAGCTCGAGCAGATGCGGATCGCGCTCGAGCTCGGCCTCTCCGACTACGTGCGCAAGAACGGATTCCGCGAGGTCGTCGTCGGCGCCTCCGGCGGAATCGACTCCGCCCTCGTCGCCGCGCTCGCTGCGGAGGCGCTCGGGCCGGGGCGGGTGCATTGCGTGTCGATGCCGTCGCGCTACTCGTCCGACGGAACGCGCGGCGACGCGCAGAGGGTCGCCGAAAGCCTCGGCTGCGATTTCCGGGAGATCCCGATCGAGCCGCTGGTCGAGACGTACGTCGACGCGCTCGCAGCGCACTTCGCCGGACGCGAGCCCGATCTCACGGAAGAGAACATCCAGGCGCGGATCCGGGGAACGCTGCTGATGGCGCTCTCGAACAAGTTCGGCTGGCTGCTCGTCGCAACCGGCAACAAGTCGGAGCTGTCGGTCGGGTACGCGACGCTCTACGGCGACATGGCCGGCGGCTTCGCGCTGCTGAAGGACGTCTTCAAGACGGACGTCTTCCGGCTCGCGCGCCATCTCAACGAACGGGCCGGCCGCGAGCTGATTCCGCGCTCGACGATCGAGCGCGCACCGAGCGCCGAGCTGCGCGCGGACCAGCGCGACGAGGACTCGCTGCCGCCCTACTCGGAGCTCGACCGCGTGCTCGAAGGCTACGTCGAGGGGGACCGCTCGATCGACGAGCTCTCGTCCGTCGGGATCGATCCCGACGTCGTGCACCGCGCCGTCTCGATGATCGACCGCGCCGAGTACAAGCGCCGTCAGGCTCCGCCGGGCGTGCGCCTGCGGCCGAAGGCGTTCGGGCGCGACCGGCGCACACCGATCACGAACCGCTGGCGCGGATAGCGCATCGCTTCGCTCGCTTCACGGGGGAAACCATGTTTCCCCCGTGGGCCCCCTTCTTTTCGCTATCGGTGAACGGAGTCACTGCTGCGCCGAACAAGTTCGGCTCCGCGACGGCTCGGCTCCGACAGCACTCGACAAACGTGCGTGTCAGCGACCGGCGTCGAGCGGCTCTCTAGGCGGCCCGTGCTCGAGCACGTCGCGGATGAGCTGCGCGAGCCGGCGCGGGCCCGTCATCACGCCTTCGAGCTCGTCGAGGGTGAACCAGCGCGCCTCGTGGACACCCTCGGCGGCGAGCTCGGCGGCGGAGAAGGTCGGCGCGATCTCGAAGGACTCGGTCCGCACGAGGTAGCACCGCTCGCGCTGGCCGCCGAAGCGCCGCGGGTTCACGTGCCAATGCTCGCGCGTCCAGAGGAGCGGGCCGAGCTCGAAGCGACGCAGCCCGACCTCCTCGACGAGCTCGCGGGCCAGAGCGTCTGCATCGCTTTCGCCCGGATCGACTCCGCCGCCGGGCGCCGCCCACCAGCTGCCCATCACGTCGTCGAACCGCACGAGCAGGATCCGGTCGGCCGGATCGAGGATGAGCGCGCGGGCGCCGCTGCGCTGCGGCATCCGCCACACACGGCCGGAGAGCTCGAAGAACCACTCGAGCCGGTCGAACCACGGCACGGCAGCGTTCGCGGGCGAGGTCGACGGCAACACGAAGAGCTGCGTGTCGCCGAGCGTCCGCTCCTGCAAGCCGAGCTCGGGGCGCTCGTTGAACGTGCCGCGGTAGGCCTCCTTACCGACGAACGCGATCCAGCGCGGCTGCAGCTCCTTCGCGAGTCGCTCGAGGCGCTCCGCCGAGCCCGCGAAGTCGGAGCGGCGCAGGTCGCCGGAGCCGGGAGTCGTGCGGTAGGCGGCGTTCGTGACGCCGACGCCCTCCTTCAGCAGCTCGAACTGCTCCGAGGGCTCAAAGAGGCGCTCCGTGAAGTACGCCGCATGCAGCAGACGCCAGAAGTCGTTGCGCGGATTCGCGAAGTGCGCCTGTGCGGCCGCCGAGACGCGGCCGGGGTTGATCCCGCAGAAGACGACGTCCAGGCCCGGCGCCAGGACGTCGGGGACGTCGCTCGGGGAGGTCGTCGCTACGCGGCCTCGGGCTCCGCGGCCACGCGCCGGTCGATCCGTTCCTCGAGGCGCTTGCGAATGTCCTCGCCGGAGACGGTCGTCGGGAAGCGGGGCCTGCGAGGCTCGAGCCGGACGATCGAGACGGTCGGATCCCAGGCGCCGTAGCACCGGGCCCAGCATTCCGCTTCCGTCAGCGTTCTGAGGCGCCGCACGCCCCGCAGGCTACGCACGGCTCCGGACGGCATCTCTGCCACGATGGACGGCACGTGGGCGAGAAAGCGAAGGAGTTCCGGTACGCGGTCGACCTCGCCGAGGGCGGCGTCGTCCGCACGGAGGACGGCACGCCGCTCGGCGGCGGCCCGGAGTGGACGCCGGAGCACCTGCTCCTGGCCGGGCTCCTGCGCTGCTCCGTCCACAGCCTCGGCCACCACGCGCGGCGGGCCGGGATCGAGGTGACGAGAGCGACCGGCTCGGCGAACACGCTCTTCGCCCGGCGCGAGAGCGACGGCCGATTCGCGATCGCGGAGGTCGACGTCGTCCTCCGTGTCGGGCTTCGACCACAGCCGGGGGAAGACGAGCTGGCGGCGTTACTGACGAAAGCGGAGCGCGACTGCTTCGTCGGCGCGTCGCTGACCGTCAAGCCGTCGTACACCTGGAGCATGGGCTAGAGGTCTGACGTGGATCGGCGGGAGCGGCGTCATCCCTGCTCGAGCGGGGCCATCGTCAGGCCGAAGTCCTTGAGCTGCTCCCAGTACAGCTCGGCCTGCTCCTGATCGCCCGACCACACGACGGCGAGACCCATCCGGTGGATGCTGTCGGCGAGCGCCATGCCCTTGTCGTAGTCGACGCCGGGCAGAACCGACGAGAGCGCGTAGGCGACACCCTCGAAGGTGTTGTGATTGTCGTTGAGGACGATCACGAGCCAGGGTCGCCCGAGACGCGACTCGCTCCCGGTGTCGAGGCGTTCCTGTGGCGGCGACAGCGTGCTCACCGCATCAGGGTAGTGCGATAGCGTCCGGGCCGATGAGCGCTCTCGCTTTCGACGTCGACTCCGTCCGCGCGCGCTTCAGCGCACTCCGAGCGCCGACCGCGTTCTTCGATGGGCCGGGCGGCACCCAGTGCCCCGACACGGTGATCGACGCGATCGCCGGCTACCTCCGCGAGTCGAACGCAAATCTCGGCGGCCCCTTCGCCACGAGCCGGCGCAGCGACGCGCTGCTCGCGCACGCCCACGCGACAGCAGCGAGATTCCTCGGCGGTGAGCCGGACGAGGCGATCTTCGGCCAGAACATGACGACGCTCAACTTCATGCTCACGCGAACACTCGGCCGGACGCTGAACGCGGGCGACGAGATCCTCGTGACGCGGCTCGACCACGACGGGAACGTCTCTCCGTGGCTCGAGCTCGCACACGACCTCGACCTGAAGGTCGGCTTCGTCGAGCTGCACGACGACACGACCATCGACCTGGACGACCTCGAGCGGCAGCTCACCGGTCGCACGCGCGTGGTTGCGTTCCCGCTCGCATCGAACGCCGTGGGAACGCGCACCGATGTGCAGCGCATCGTCGAGCTCGCGCACGGCGCCGGCGCGCTCGCCTGGGCCGACGCCGTGCACTTCGGACCGCACGGGCCGATCGACGTCGCAGCGCTCGGCGTCGACGTCCTCCTCTGCTCGCCGTACAAGTTCTTCGGCCCGCACCTCGGCCTCGCGTACGGCCGCAGCGAGCTGCTCGAGTCGTGGCGCCCGTACAAGGTGCGACCGGCCGACATGACGCCGCTCAACAACCGCTTCGAGACCGGCACGCTCGCCCACGAGCTGCTCGCCGGCTTCGTCGCAGCCGTCGACTACATCGATTCGATCGGGTGGACGGCGATCCAGGCACACGAACGAGCGCTCGGACAACAGTTTCTCGACGGCGCGCCGGACGACGTCACGCTCTACGGCCTGCCCTCGATGGAGGGTCGCGTTCCGACGTTCGCGTTCACCGTGGAGGGTCACACGCCGCGCGCGGTCGCCGAGCACCTCGCCGAGCGCAATATCGCCGTCTGGGACGGCAACTACTACGCGGTCGAGGTGATGGAGCGGCTGGGGCTCGGCGCCGAGGGAGCCGTCCGCGTCGGCTTCGTGCACTACAACACGACGGCCGAGGTCGCCCGGTTGCTCGACGGGCTGAGAGAGCTTTGACCGACGTAGTCGAGCTCCTCCGCGACCTGATCCGGTTCGACACGACGAACCCACCGGGCAACGAAGGCGCGTGCATCGCGTACGTGAAGCAGCTGCTCGACGATGCGGGCGTCGAGTCGCGGGTCTTCGCGCGCGACGACGCACGCCCGAATCTCATTGCGCGCCTTCCCGGCGCCGGCGATGCGCCGCCGCTCCTGCTCTACGGCCATGTCGACGTCGTCCAGACGGCGGGGCAACAGTGGACGCACCCGCCGTTCGGCGCCGACCTCATCGGCGGAGTCGTCTGGGGACGCGGCGCGCTCGACATGAAGGGCGGCGTCGCGATGCTCGTCGACGCGTTCCTCCGCGCTGCGCGCGGTGAGCTGAAGCCGCGCGGCGACCTGATCCTCGCGGTGTTGAGCGACGAGGAGAACGGCGGCGACTTCGGTGCCAAGTATCTCGTCGAGGAGCACGCCGACCTCTTCGAAGGAGTGCGGCATTCGCTCGGCGAGTTCGGCGGTGCGACGGTGCACCTCGGCGGCAAGCGCTTCTACCCGATCCAGGTAGCCGAGAAGCAGATCTGCTGGATGCGCGGACGCGTGCGCGGACCGGGCGGCCACGGCGCGATCGGCGTGCGCGGCAGTGCGCTCGCAAAGCTCGGGAAGATCCTGCAGACCCTCGACAAGCGCAGCCTGCCGGTACACGTGACGCCGGTCACCCGCGCGTGGCTCGAAGGCATGGCCGCCGAGCTGCCGCGGCCGCAGGCGCTGCTCCTGCGTTCCCTGCTCGAGCCGCGTCTCGCCGAAGCGACGCTGCGCGTCGTGCACGTCGAGCAGCTGCGCCTGATCGAACGCGCTTTGCGCAACACGGTGAGCGTCACGATCGTCCACGCGGGCAGCAAGATCAACGTCATCCCCGCCGAGGTCGAGCTCGAGCTCGACGGGCGCACGCTGCCGGGTTTCGGGCCCGACGACCTGATCCGGGAAGTGCACGACCTCGTCGGCCCCGAGCTCGAGCTCGAGCTCGTACGCCACGACGCGACGCCCGCCGAGCCGGACCTGACGTGGCTCGAAGGGCTCGGTGCGATCCTGCGTGAGCTCGATCCCGGCGCGATCCCCGTGCCGATGCTCCAGGTCGGCGTCACCGACGGGCGCTTCTTCTCGCGCATCGGCATCCAGACGTACGGCTTCCTGCCGCTCGAGCTGCCGGCCGGCTTCGAGTTCACGAAGCTGATCCACGCCGCCGACGAGCGCGTGCCCGCCGCCGCGGTGCGGTTCGGCGCAGAGGCGGTAGGCCGCGCGGTCGAGCGGTACGCCGGATGAAGCTCCTGGTCCTCGGCGGCACGAAGTTCCTCGGCCGCCACGCCGTCGACGCCGCGCTCGCCGCCGGACACGACGTCACGATCTTCACCCGCGGCCAGACGAACCCCGAGCTGTTCCCGGACGTCGAGCACCTGCAGGGCGACCGCGACGGCGATCTCGGCGCACTCGAAGGGCGCGGCTGGGACGGCGTCGTCGATACGAGCGGCTACGTGCCGCGCGTCGTTCGCCAGTCGGCCGAGCTGTTGCGAGACGCCGTCGATCGCTATGTCTTCGTCTCGAGCATCTCCGTCTACGACGACTTCTCGCAGCCGATCGACGAGAGCACAGCGGTGGCGCAACTCGAGGACCCGGCCACCGAGGAGGTCCTGGAGCACTACGGCGCGCTGAAGGCCGCAGCCGAAGCAGTGATCGACGAGGTCTACGGCGACCGCGGCGCAAACGTACGCGCGGGTCTGATCGTCGGGCCCTACGACCCGACGGACCGCTTCACGTACTGGCCGCGGCGCATCGCCGCCGGCGGCGACGTGCTCGGCCCGGGCGATCCCGCTGCGCCGGTGCAGTTCGTCGACGCGCGCGATCTCGCGGCGTGGCTCGTGAAGCTCGCGCTCGAGG
>Ga0209638_1002508_pt1 | contig 11229 bp, 6 predicted proteins | sample BarGraNGADG00211_FD_184490 | JGI IMG/M metagenome (GOLD analysis project Ga0209638, IMG submission 184490) | Arctic peat soil microbial communities from Barrow, Alaska - Barrow Graham LP Ref core NGADG0002-211 (SPAdes) (version 2) | ecosystem: Environmental > Terrestrial > Soil > Wetlands > Peat... | reverse complement strand
GCCGACACAACACGTGGTCTATCCGGACGAGGGGCACCACTTCGTGATGCCCGAGCACGTCCGCGACGTTCGCGAGCGGACGGTGAAATGGATGGATGCCTACCTCAAGGAGCCCAAGGCGTAGCTCGCCGCGCGGTCGGGGGCCGGAGCCGGGGGCGAGCGCCCAAGGTTAGAGCGGTGCGTACTTGTTGCTGGCTGGTCCCGTCGGCAGGTTGGCCCAGGATCGTCGTCTCCCTACAAGGAAGGGTTGGCTATGCGGCACGCATTTGTCTCGCGCATTATCCGCCGCTCGTTCGCCGTCGCCGTCGTCGCGCTTCTTCCGCTTGAACTCGCCGCGCAATCCACCGGTACCGTGATGGGGCGTGTCGTCGACGACGCGGGCTCGCCGGTCCGGGGCGCCACGGTCATGCTGGTGGGCACGCAGACCGGAGGTACTTCCCGCGCCGACGGGAGCTATCGGTTTGTCGCCAGGGCGGGACGCTACGCCATCGTGGCCCGGCTCATCGGCTACAAAAGCCAGACCGATTCCGTGACTGTCACGCCGGGCGCCACGATCACGAAGGACTTCACGCTCGGCAAAGCCGTGACTGCGCTCGAGGCCGTGACGACGCTTGGCACTCGGGGCCAGGAGCGCACCGTCTTCGACGCGCCGGTTCCGATCGACGTGCTCCCAGCGCTCGAGATTCGATCGACCGGCCGCACGGAGACCGCGCAGATGATTCAGGCGCTCGCTCCGTCGTTCAACTTTCCGCGCACGACGCTCGGCGACGCCACCGACAACGTGCGGCCGGCCACACTCCGCGGGCTCTCGCCCGATCAGGCGCTGGTGCTCGTGAACGGCAAGCGCCGCCACCTGAGTGCCGTCGTCAACATCAACGGCTTCGTCGGCCGCGGCTCGGAGGCGGTGGACCTCAACGCCATTCCGGCGAGCATGATTGATCACATCGAAATCCTGCGCGACGGCGCCGCGGCGCAGTACGGCTCGGACGCCATCGCCGGCGTGATCAACATCGTGCTCAAGACCAGTGCGCCGGGCGACTTTACGACGCAGGGCGGCGAGTTCTCCGGCACGGAGCCGGCGACCGGCGCCTACAAGCACGACGGAAAGTTGTTCTACACGAGTGCCGACAAAGGCTGGAGCTTCGGGCAGAACGGCTACGTCTTCGTGGGCGGAGAGATTCGCGATCGCGGCTTCACGAACCGCGCGGCGCCTGACACGCGCCAGCAGTACTTCGGCAATCAGGCGTCGTTGAACGCCGATCCGACTCTTCCGATTCCCGGCCGCGTCGATTTCAAGATCGGCGATTCGTATACGCACGACCTCGAGGGATTCCTCAACGCGGGCACGACGCTGTCGAACGGCATTCAGGTCTACGCATTCGGCGGCGGAAGCCGCCGGTTCGGCGACGCGTTCGCCTTCTGGCGCCGTCCGCGCGATGACAACAATGTGCGACAGATCTATCCCAACGGCTATTTGCCCGAGGAGCAGCCGACCATTGTCGACGGCTCCGGCTTCGTGGGCGCGAAGGGAACCGCCGTCGGCTGGCAGTACGACCTGAGCACGGGCTACGGCCGCAACACCTTCGACATGAACGTCTCGAACAGTGTGAACGTGTCGCTCGGGCCAACCTCGCCGACCAGCTTCTACGCCGGACAGATGGCATTCGGCCAATGGACGAACACGCTCGACCTGTTCCGCGATCTCAACGTCGGGCTGCCGACGCCGCTCCATACCGCGTGGGGCGCGGAGTTCCGTGACGACCAGTACAAGATCGGTCAGGGCGACGCGGCGTCCATCGCCAGCGGGACGTTCACCATCTTCGATTCCACGGGCAACGCGACCACGCGTCCGGCCGCGGTCGGCTCGCAGGCGTATCCCGGCTTCCGTCCCAAGGACTCGGGCGATCATTCGCGCAACAACGTCGCCGGGTACATCGACCTCTCGAACGACATCTCGACCCAGCTGCTGATCGACGTCGCCGGACGCGTGGAGCACTACGGCGACTTCGGCACGACGACCACCGGCAAGATCAGCGGCCGGTACGAGCCGGTGAAAGGCTACGCGTTCCGCGGCGCGATCAGCTCCGGTTTTCGCGCGCCGTCGCTCGGCCAGGAATATTTCTCCAACACGGCGATCAATTTCGTCGGTACGCCCGCCGTGCCGTTGGAGATCCGCACGTTCCCGGTGTCGAGCGCAGAGGCGCAGATCCTTCACGCCGAACCGCTCAAGCCGGAGAAGTCGATGAACTACAGCGCCGGCATCGCAATGGAGCCGCTCAGCCGGTTGACCCTGACCGTCGACTACTACCGCATCGACATCAAGGACCGGATCGTTCTCTCGAACAACTTCACCGGCGCCGACGTCGTCAACGCGCTCACCGCGGCTGGACTCGTCGGCTTGCAGGGCGGCCGGTACTTCACGAACGCGGTCGACACCAAGACGAACGGTGTGGACATCATCGCCAACTACGGATGGTCGTTCACCCAGAGCTCGGTGCTTCACCTGACCGCGGCCGCGAATGGAAACTGGACGCAGGTGACGCGCGTCGACACCTCCACGGTACTCGGCGGCCACAGCGACCAGCTGTTCAGCCGGACCGACCGCGCCCGTCTGGAGAAGGGCAATCCACGAAACAACATCGTCCTTTCCGGGAACTATCGGCTCGGACGGTTCGGCATCGACGCACGATCGCACCGCTACGGCTCCGTGACGTCGTTCGGCACGACGAGCGCCGGCGATCAGACGTGGTCCGCGAAATGGGTGAGCGATCTCGCCCTCAGCTTCGGTCCGCTCTACCGCGGAACGGCGACGATCGGCGCGGACAACATCTCCAATCAGTATCCCGACCCGTCGATCGCGGGGAATACGAACTCCGGAATCCTGCCGTACTCCGGCATCGCGCCGTTCGGAATCGATGGACGGTTCCTGTATGCGAAGATGACGTTCGGGCTGTAGGACGTTGACACCTTTCCGTGGCGGCGTGGATGGAGGCGTCGGGAGAGTCGTCGCGGCGCGCTCCACGTCAACGAATGAAACACCGCGCGCAATTCGCGACGCCTGGCCGCCTCAGCGCACCACCGGCAGCACGATGTGCGACGGAAGCGTCGGCGACCCGTACACGCGCTGCGTCGTTTTCACGTAGTCACTCGCCTTCGCTTCATAGATGCTCGGCACGAACTGCTGCGGATTGCGGTCGATCAACGGGAACCAGGTGGACTGCACCTGCACCATGATGCGATGTCCCTTGAGGAAGACGTGATCGTGCTCGCGCAGCGGGATCGTCCACTCCGAGGGCTTGTTGGCTACGAGCGGATGCGGCGTCTCGAAGCTCGTGATGAAGCGGCCACGCCGCACCTCCATCGCGATGGGAAGCTCGTAGCCATTCAGTGACCGTGCATACGCGTCGGGCGGCGGACCGGCGTCGGCGCTCCACGCATTCGGCTGCGCGTTTTCCGGGTAGACGTCGATCAGCTTGACCACGAAGTCTGCGTCCGTGCCCGACGTGGAGGCGAAGAGGGTTGCCGACAGCGCGCCGGTGATGGTGACGTCGTGATCGAGCGGCGCGCTGGAATATGTGAGGACGTCCGGGCGGCCATCGACGAAGCGCTGGTCGGCGACTTCCCAGCGGCGCCAGTCTCCATTTGGATAGGTAGGTGAAATAGGCCGCTGACGATAGGGCACCGGGCTCGCCGGATCGGAGACGTACTCGCGGAATGCTGCGCCCGACGTAGACGCCGGCTTCTCGAACGAGAGCGTGCCATCGGTGCGCAGGTACAGGTTGGTCGGCGTCGCGCTCTTCACCGGCCAGGTGGCGTACGTGCGCCACGTGTTCGATCCGGTCTGGAACATCGTGGCTTGCCACGACGGCTTGTCTCCCTTGCCGTGCAGATAGTAGCGGAAGAAGGGTGCCTCGATGTTCTCGCGGTACTCGCGCGCCGTCTCGTGCCCGCCGAGCGGGATGATACCGATGCTGTCGCCCTTGGGGGTGCGCCATGAGCCGTGATACCAGGGGCCGGCAACAATGTAGTTCGTGTGATTCGGGTCGTTCCGCTCGGCCTGGTGGAAGATCTGCCACGGACCCCACGGATCTTCCTGGTCCCAGAACCCGGCGACGTTGAGGTTGGGAACGGATGAGCCTTTGATCTGCGTGTACCACGCCTCTCGCTTGTTGAAGGCGTCGTAGTTGGGATGTGCGACGATCTCGTTCCAGGCGGGGATGGAGCCGTGCAGATATCGCGCGTTGATGTTGGAGAGTGGACCCAGCTTCAGGTACCAATCATACGCATCATAGGTATCGAAGTCGAAGTGCGTGTTCTTGAACTTGTCCGCCTGCTCGTACACCGCGTATTCGAACGAGTAGCTCTCGCGCAGCGCTCCGTAGCGGTGGTCGTCGTCGTTCATCCATTGATCAGCGGGCGACGCCTGCTCGCTCATTGCCTTGAGAGCGGGATGCGGCGCGAGCAGCGCCATGCCGGCGGTGAGCCCGTCATACGAAACGCCGTACATCCCGACCTTGCCCGTCGTGTTGGTGACGTGCTTCACGAGCCAGTCAACGGTGTCGTACGCGTCGGTGGTCTCGTTGACGTTCTTCGGCGATGGATTGGTGAGGTCTACCTGCGAGGAGAGCAGGAATGTGCCCTCCGACTTGAATCGGCCGCGCAGGTTCTGGACGACGAAGATGTAGCCATCCGCGGCGAGCTCCTTGAGGGCCGGAGGCATCGCGGTCGGCGACGTCTCGGGCACTCCGTATGGCGTGCGCCGGAGCATGATGGGGAGCGGCTCCGTGCGGCCGACCGGGCGCATGATCACGGTCTGGAGACGCACGCCGTCGCGCACCGGGATCATGACTTCTTCCAGCGTGAACACGGCGCCGGGAGTGGGCTGCTGCGCGCTGGCGGAGTGCACGGCCAGGATGAGGAGCGCGGCGAGGAGGGGGCGCGGATGGCGCATGATCTGTTTTTTCAGGAGGGAGGCGTTCGGGCGCAGCGACATGACTCGATCTACAACTCGCTTACGGCCACGCTGTTGTACTTATTGCGCGAGCGATGTGCCGGGCGCGGTCTTCTGCGCCCGGCACATCGCCGCTGAGCTGATGTTCAGCCCGGTCCGTCAACGCTATGGCTTCACACGATCAGCAGCCGGAAGATCGGCCGGCCGGCAGGTACCCTAACCGGGCCGCCCTCGATGACGACATGGCTCGCCGCGATGCCGTGTGCCACGATGTAGTCCTTTGCGGCCTGGGCGCGCCGAGTTGCAAGCGGAATGTTGGTGCGGTCGGTGACGATGACGACGATCATGGTCGGATTGTCGCGGAAGACCGGGATCTGTTCGTCGAGAATGACTTTCGCGGAATCGGTGAGCACTGACTCGTTGACCGCGAAACGGATCTGGGCCTCCGTCTTGGTGACGACGGGCTCCTTCCTGATCGGGATGCGCTGCGCCGACGGCGCCCCTACGGGCGCATTGGCCAGCGAATCGCGAAGGGCTTGGAGCGCGGCATCGCGGTCGCGCAGGCGGCGGGTCTCCGCCGCGCTCACTGAATCCTCGTGCGCCATCATCACCGGCGCGGGCGTGGGCGCCTGCGTGACGACGGTCACCGTGCGAAACTTCCTGGCCGGGGTACGGTACAGGCTGAGCCCAACGCGAACGCTCCTGAATTGCTGCCAGGACTCATTCGCGAGCCAGTCCCACACGCCATCCACCCGCAACGCGGCGTTTTCACTCAGCTTAATCTTCGCGCCCACCAACGCGTCCACGCCGTAGGTGTGCATGAAGTTCGTCTCCGTGGAGATACCGGCGCCCGCACCGAGGAGGATGGACAGCCCACCCGACTTGATGGGAACCGCCACCAGTCGCCCGGACAGAAGCCCTACGTTGACGTCCTTCAGTCCATTCGGACGCGTCGCGCGCATCTCGGCATCCTCGAACTCCGTCGACCAGCGGGGATGGAGGTACATGCCGATACGCCCGCCTCCGCCATACCCAGTCTTGAGACCAAGATCATTATCGAAGGACGCGGCGCTCCCAAACGCGCCGAACTCCATGGTCCCCCGCTCCTGCGCTGCGGCGGGCAGGGCCCACACCAGCGCCGCGACACCAACTATGAGTGCTCTGACTGACATGTGACTCTCCTTGAAGACTTCGTGGCCGGAGCGGTGCAGGAGCCGGACGGTCGTCCGGCTCCTGCGCTCGCCAGCGTTATGGCAGCGCGATTACGTTACTGGTGCCTAGCGTCACTGCGCCGTTCCGCGCCAGGGCGCGTCCGATCAGATTCGCGTAGGGGTCCAGCGTGATGCTCGTCAGGGCGAGTATGTTGCCCTTCCATTGCGACCCCGTGCCGAGCGTGGCCGAACTGCCAACCACCCAGTACACGTTCTTGGCCTGCGCACCATTGATCAGGACGACATTTCCGGCCGTGATGAGCGAGGTGCCGGCCTGGAAGACAAAGACCGCGTTCGGATTTCCCCCGCCATCCAGCGTCAGGTTGCCTGTGACGCCGATTGAGGTCCCGGAGCAGTAGACACCGGCCGGCAAGGTATTTCCGCCAATGTCGGTTGTGCCGATGAGATTCGCCGCTGGGCACGGCAGGCCGAACAGCGTGTTGTACGCGGTGGTGAGGTCAAGCTGCGCATTCGCCGCGACCGTGTCGCCCAGATGAATATTGCCAGTGATCACACACGGCGGGGTGCCAAGGGTGAGCGTGGCCCCTGGGCTGACGCTCACGTCAGCATAGATGGCGCCGCCGGTGGTACACGTGACGGTCGTGCCGGCCATGATCCCGTTGGGTGCTGCTCTTCCGAGATCCAGGAACGGCTGCGCGACGATCACGACGACGGTTGCGGTACCGTTAACCGTGCCGACCGTAGCCTTGACGGTATTGGGGAACGTTCCCGTTGTGAGACCTGCGGTGAACAGGCCCGTCGTGCTGTTGATGGTTCCTCCACCGCTATCGACGGACCACGTGGGCGCGCTCGTGAGCGCGACCAGGTTCCCGGAGGCATCGCGGCCGGTAGCGATGAACTGCTGTATGCCGTAAATCGCCACGGTGTCAGGGTTCGGCGTGACCTTGATGCTCGCCAGCGCCCCGGCCGTCACGACGACGGTTGCGGTACCGGTGTGCGTGCCGCTCGTAGCCGTGACTGTCTTGATGAACGTTCCAAGCACCGGGCCGGCGGTGAACAAGCCCGTCGTGGCGTCGATGGTTCCACCGCTCGCGACGACGGCCCACGTGGGCGTGATCGCGACCGGGTTGCCGGTGATATCGCGGCCGGTAGCGATGAACTGCGTTTGGCCGTTAATCGACACGGAGTCAGGGTTCGGTGTCACGATGATTCTATCCAGCTGCCCGGGGGTCACGATGACGGTTGCTGTGCCGTTAACCGTGCCGACCGCAGCGTTGACTGTATTGGTGAACGTTCCCGTTGTGAGACCTGCGGTAAACAGGCCCGTGGTGGCGTCGATGGTTCCACCGCTCGCGACGACGGACCACGTGGGCGTGATCCCGACGACGTTGCCGCTCGAGTCCTTGCCGACGGCCGTAAACTGCTGCATGCCGTTGATCGCCGTGGTGGCCGGGCTCGGCGTCACGGTGATGGTCGCCAGCGTTCCGGCCGTCACGACGACGGTTGCGGTACCGGAGAACGCGCCGCTCGTAGCCTTGACGCTTTCGATGAACGTTCCAGGCACCGTGCCTGCGGTGAACGAGCCCGTGGCGTTGATGGTTCCTCCGCTCGCGACGACGGACCACGTGGGCGTGATCACGACCGGGTTGCCGGCGATATCGAGGCCCGTAGCGATGAACTGCTGTATGCCGTTAATCGCCACCGTGGCAGGGTCCGGCGTGACGGTGACGCTCGCCAGCGTTCCGACGGTCACGACGACGGTTGCGGTACCGTTAACCGTGCCGACCGCAGCCTTGACTGTATTGTTAAACGTTGCCGGCACCGTGCCGGCGGTGAACAGGCCCGTGCCGGTGATGATGGTTCCACCTGACACGGCGGACCAGACCGGCGTGATCGCGACGACGTTGCCGCTCGCGTCCTTGCCGACGGCCGTAAACTGCTGCGTGCCGTTGATCGCCAATGTGACAGGGGTCGGCGTGACGGTGATGGTCGCCAATGGCCCTGGGGTCACGACGACGTCTGCGGTACCGGAGAGCGTGCCGCTCGTAGCCTTGACGGTATTGAGGAATGTTCCTGGCACCGTGCCCGCGGTGAACGAGCCCGCGGTGGTGATGGTTCCACCGCTCGCGACGACGGACCACGTGGGCGTGATCACGACCACATTCCCCGCGACATCGCGGCCGACCGCGGTGAACAGCTGGGTGCCGTTGATCGCCAAGGTGTCAGGGTTCGGCGTGACGGTGATGCTGGCCAGCGGACCGATGGTCACGATGACCGTCGCTGTGCCCGAGATACTGCCGCTGGTTGCCTTGACGGTGCTGGCATACGTCCCTGGCGTCGGGCCCGCCGTAAACAGGCCCGAAGCGCTGATCGTGCCGCCACCGGCCACGACAGACCAGGAGGGCGAGATCGTTACGTTGCCGCCGGAGTAGTCCTTGCCGACTGCCGAGAACTGCTGCGTGCCGTTTGCGGCGATGGTCGCCGGGTTCGGCGAGACCACGATAGCCGAAAGGGATCCGGGTTCGCTGATCCCGTGTACGTCGCACGCCGCCGCGGACAGCCCGGCAACCGCGATCGCCACGAACACTCGTGCGGTGCGCGCGCGCGGAGCCAGCGCTTGTATGATGCGGCTACTCATGAAGCTTCTCATCGAACTCCTCCTGACCTGAGGCATGTGAACGCGAATCGGCGCGGACGCGCCCTACTTCGCGGAGATCTTCTACGGTGGCGCGAGCATGATCATGCTCGACGTCCGGACGGGACGATCGCGTTGCGGTGGCCAGTGTCGCAGCCCTCGCGCGGCCGACAACGGCCCCGATGGCGCTTACAGCAATTATCTTGCCTTCACCGCTCTCGGCGGTGGTGCCGACGTCCAGCATGCGTGCCGTTCGGGCGGAATAGTGGTCCTTGCCATGAGTCCTCGGCACGACGGCCGCAAAGAGAGGAGTTGCTGGCCCACAGCCGGCGTCGGCGAGCCGATCTCATCCACGACATTGCACGTCATGCGCCGGACAGAGGTCCATGACGATAACCCGCGAATCCGCCAACTCCTTTTGCAAGGTTTCGGCCAAGCGCAGGCAGTTCTGGTCCTCCAGGCCCACAGCGAGAAGGACCACCTCTATCTATATAGTAGTCCGGCCGGAATCTCCGGCGTCACCGAGTCTGCTCCTACAACTTGTACAGCTTGGCCGCGTTTCCACCGAAGATCGCCGACTTGTCGCTCTTCGAGATGTCGAGGCTCGACAGTGCCTTCTTCATCGCGGGAATGCTTCCGATCGCGTGCGGGTAGTCACTTCCCGCCAGGATGTGATCCGCTCCGGCGAACTTGATCGCGAGCTCCAGCGCGTTCGTGTCGAAGTTGACGGTGTCGTAGTACCACCGCTTCAGATACTCACTGGGCGGCTGCGAGATATTCGCGCGACACTCCTTGAAAGCGCGATATCCCCGATCGAGCCGCTCGGCGAGATACGGAATCGCGCCGCCGAGATGGCTCAACACCCACTTGATGTTCGGATATCGCTCGGCGACGCCGCTGAACACGAGATGCGACGCGGCGATCGTCGTATCGAAGAGGAAGCCGACAAGGGGCATGAGCCAGTACTCCTGCATCGCGTCCACGTTGATCGGGTTCGTGGGATGGATGTGCAGCACGGCACCGAGCTCGTTCGCGACTTCGTAGAGCGGCCAATAGCGCTCGTCGGCCAGTGACACGCCGTTCACGTTGCTGAAGAGCATCGCGCCGGGAAAGCCGTATTGCTCCATCGTTCGCACGAGCTCCATCACTGAGGCCGCGGGATCATTCAGCGGCAGTGTCGCGAGCGCGGCGAAGCGCGGCTTGCGCTCGGCAACGATCTGCGCGAACGAGTCGTTCACGAGTCGCGCGAACCGCGCGGCCGTCGCCGGCGGCTCGACGTGCGTGCCCGGCGTGGTGAGTGTGATGATCTGCGTGTCCACCTCTTCCTGCTCGAGCACACGCTGACGGTAGGCGATATCGCGATGCCCGGGAACAGCCACATTATAGTCGCCGGGGTAGTGAATCTCGGGGTTCCCATCGTCGTCCATCCGGACAGTGACGACGCTCTCGCCGGAGCGCAGCGCGTCGATGTACGCGGGCGGATAGAAGTGATTGTGGACGTCGATGATTCTCACGAGCCGGATCTCCGGGTTGGAATGCGGTTTTGTCGCGCCCAAAAATAGTAGACGGGAAGTCCCGCCAGAACGAGGCCGAGTCCCCACGCGCTGTCGGCGGGCTCGTGAATGATCTGGTTGATGACGATGCCCGCCGAGGAAAGCACGAAGAGCGCGGGGAGCAGGGGATAGCCCCACACCCGATAGGAGGGCAGATAGTCGGAGCGGCGGCGCAATGGAAAGAGTGCGGCGGCGAGCAGCCCGAAAAAGATCCACTCGGTGTACACGACTCGCGTGAACAACGCGCGATACGTGCCGGTGACGACGAGCACCGAGGACCACACCGCCTGGAGCACGATCGCGCGATGCGGCGTGCGATACACCGGGTGCACGGCGCCAGCCCACCGGAACAGCACACCGTCGTTGGCCATCGCGAGATACACACGCGGCCCGGCGAGGATCACACCGTTCATCGCGCCGAGCGTCGATAGAATGACGAGTACCGCCATGATCTCGCCGCCCGAGCCGCCGATTGCGGCGTCGGCGAAATCAGCCGCAACTCGCGTGGAAGACGCTACCGTGTGCAACGGCAGCACGAACAGATAGGCCGCGTTCACTCCGACGTACAGCGCCGTCACTGTGAGCGTACCGATCAACAGCGCACGCGGAATGGTGCGTGTTGGATCCACAGTCTCGTCCGCGGCGTACGACACCATGTGCCAGCCGCCGAAGGCGAACAGGCCGGCGATGAGCGCAAGCACGAATGCGCGCGGCGTTGGCGCCGCCGTCGCGCCGACCGCCTGCCCGGTAGCCGATACGACGCCGTGTCGAGCAATGTGGTAGCAGGCGACTGCGATGATCAACACCAGGGCGAGCACCTTGATCGCGGTGAGCACGACCTGCACCGCACTCGCCTGTCGGACGCCGAGGTAGTTCAGCCACGAGAGCAGCGCGATTGCCAGGACGGCCACCACGCGC